>Ga0265297_10010798_pt1 | contig 11366 bp, 6 predicted proteins | sample Munlanlwell13791_FD_192502 | JGI IMG/M metagenome (GOLD analysis project Ga0265297, IMG submission 192502) | Leachate microbial communities from a municipal landfill in Southern Ontario, Canada - Leachate well 137-91 | ecosystem: Engineered > Solid waste > Landfill > Unclassified | place...
CCATCTCCGTCGCCCGGAAGCTATGTCCCATGGACACGAAAGAAAAGCGACGCCGGACGATCTCCTTGAGGCGCCGCCCCTTCGCTCCCTTGTCGTCATCGATGCTGATGTAGATCGAATCGCGACCATGGTTCATGAGGCTTCGCAGGCGAACGGCGAGATCCGGGTCGTTGGTGGTGGCCAGCCCCCCCACGCCCGTGACGATATAGTGGGCGACATAGGTCGAGAAGCAGCCGATGTCGCCCATCGAGCCCACGGACCGCCCCTTGTACCGCGCGAACAGCGTCTCGCAGGAATCCTCGATGATCCGCAGACGCTCTTTCCGGGCGAAAGACCGGATCTCGTCCATGTCGCAGGGGAGGCCCAGCAAGTGCACCGGGATGATCGCCCTCGTGCGCCGGCTCAGACGGCGCGCGAGTTGGGCGGGATCGAGATTGTACGTCCGGGGATCAACGTCCACGAAAACGGGCCTCATGCCGTTGTGGAAGACGATGTTTGCGGTCGCCACGAAGGTGACCGAGGGCACCAGGACTTCATCGCCATCCCGCCAGCCGTGCCGCTCCTTCAAGGCCGCCAGCGCGATATGGAGGGCGCTGGTTCCCGAGTTGCAGAAGGCGGCGAAGCGGCAGTCGTGAAGCCTCGCGAACCTGGCTTCGAACCGGCGGCTCATCGGCCCATAGGACAGCCGATTCGAGGCGACTACCTGCCGCAGGAGGCGCTTTTCCATCGCTCCCAGACGAAGCCCGCCGACGCCGATCCTGTCCCTGGGTCCCGCGCCCACGATGAAAGTCCTCCTTCGATCAGTACCCGGCAATGAGCTTCCCGCTGAGACTAAGGTATCATTTATAGACATTATGCCTACTCTGCACAAGACAGACCGAATCGCCGTCACCGGCGGGGCCGGTTTCTTGGGTGCGCACGTGGTGGCCGAATTGAAGGCCCGCGGATATTCCAACATCCATATCGTGCGCAGCAAGGACTACGACCTCACCAGAGAGGCGGACGCCGCGCGCCTGTTCGAGAGGGAAAAGCCTGATGCCGTCGTGCATCTCGCGGCTTCGGTCGGCGGGATCGGGGCCAACCGCGCCAACCCGGGAAAGTTCTTCTACGAGAACCTCGTCATGGGCGCCTTTGTCCTCGAACACGGGCGCAGGGCCGGGGTGCGCAAGATCTTATCCACGGCCACGGTCTGCGCATATCCGAAGGAAGCTCCCCTGCCTTTCAAGGAAGAGGATCTCTGGAACGGCTATCCGGAAGAGACCAACGCCTCCTACGGTCTGGCCAAGAAGATGCTGTTGGTGCAAGCGCAGGCCTACCGCGCCCAATACGGGCTCAACGCCGTCACGTTGTTCCCCGTGAACATGTACGGGCCGGGGGATCGTTTCGATCCCGCGGTCAGCCACGTGATCCCCGCGCTGATCGACAAATTGCGGAAAGCCTTGTCCGAGGGGCACGGGAGCATAGAGGTCTGGGGGTCCGGGAAAGCGACCCGAGAATTCCTCTATGTCGAGGATGCCGCACGCGGCGTCGTGGATGCCTTGGAGCGCTACGATTCCGGCGAACCCGTCAATCTCGCCACCGGGGTCGAGACGAGCATCCGCGATCTCGTGTCGCTGCTGTCCGATCTGATGGGGTTCAAGGGGGAAGTGGTATGGCGTCCGGACCTTCCGGATGGCCAGCCCCGCCGCCTCTTCGACGCCTCCAAGGCGTTCGAGCGGTTCGGCTTCCGCGCCCGGATAGGCCTCCGCGAGGGACTACGGAGGACGATCGACTGGCGCCTCTCCTCGGACAAGTCCGGCGACTCCTGAGGAGGCCGTCAGCGTGATCCGGGGTCGAACCGCGGCGGCTTGATCTGCGGCAGGGTGGCGGGGTCCCCGGAGAGCTCCAGCAGCATCCAGCACGCTTTCGCAGGCAGCCTGGCGGCATTGGCCGGGGCGAAAGCCGGATCTCCACGGTTCTCCCAAAATTCCCGGACCAAGGAGAAGGGCAGCGGCCCCTCGAGCTGGAGCTGCTCTCTCAACGGGGACGTGCAAAGGCCTTTCAGGGCATATCTATGGTCGTGCATCCAGCGACGGTTATCACGCTCGAAGTTGCCGATGGAAACGGCCGCCAGATACAGGAAGAGGGCCAGCCGGAGGTACAAAGCCCTCCGGACTCCGGCGAGCACGACGGAAAGCGGGATGACGGCCAGCAACGAAAAGAGGCTGCCGTAGTAGAAGTCGGATGCGATGACGTGCAGGTGGCGGCTCATGATGAACGTCTCGAAGACGACATACGCCGCCAGCGCCGCCAGCCCTCGGAGCGCAAGGGACTTTTCGGCCGCCGGCAGGATCGCCGAAAACCCCAGGATGAGCAGCAGGGCGGCACCGCCCGCCGCCGTCGCGAGCCACCCGCCTTCCACGAGCCGCAGATGCGACAGGTTCAGATTCACCCCGTTGGTCCATACCGAATGAAGCAGGCCGCTCAAGGAGAGCCCGCCGTTGCTGGACACAGAGTATTTCCAGAACAGAAAATCCCCGATGCCGAGCCGGGCGGTGATCGCCGGCACGATGAACGTCACGCACAGCAGGAACGCCGCGAAGGCTCCGGAGAACAACAGCCCCAAACGCGGACGCCGGATGAAGGTGGACGGGAAGAAGATGGGGACGCAGGCCACGATGAACCAATCCACCTCGTCCACGAAGAAGGAGAGGAACGCGGCCGCCATCAGCATGGCGAACGCGGGGCGATCGATGGTCCCTCCGTCCGAGCCGTCCGGAGCCGGCCGACGCACCCGGGCGGCCAGATAGAGGCACAGCAGCGTGGCGAACAACGACAACGGCTTTGCCGGATGAAACAAGAAAGTGACGCCGGATAGGAGCCCCGTAGAGACCAGGTACAGGGTCGCGGCGGTCCACGCGACGCTCGCGGGCTGCCGCAGGCGCTTCATCAGCGAGAACAAGAGCATCGGAGAAAACACCAGGGAGAAGATCCACGTCGGAGAGATGCTCGGGTGAGGCGGCGCGACATGGGCCAGCCAGATCCGCAGCTTCGCGGCGGCGATCACCGTCAAAGAGGACAGGAACCGCACCCGCGGATTGCCATCGAAATCGCCGAAGTCGAACATCCTTCCCAAGTCTTGGAGGCAAAGCCCGGGCCCCGTCTTCATGGCCGCCGGCAGGAAGGACGAGTAGAAGTCCTGGTGCATCCAGTTCTTGTCCCAATCGAGGATCACGCAGAAAAACACATAGGCCGCGGCCAACCAGAAGCAGGCTCGGAAGACGCGCGCCCCGTTCTCCCGTCGCGCCCACTCGTCGGCGGCGTCGAGCGCGCGCTCCACCGTCGCGGCGACCCTTGATCCTCCGGGATGATTCTTCATGGCCAATATCGTATCTTTTTTCGCGCCGCGGCCGCTCGCGAGCGGATCGGCAAGCGCTTGGAACATCACGGAACCCATTTCAGGCTCATTCTGTATTGGAATCGCCTGGGGTTTCAGGCTCATTCCCGATTGGACAAGTCTGCGGGTGTCCCGGACGGCTGCGCTTAAGATACAATCAAGAATGACCATGGCGGACCAAGAAGGGACCCAGTCCCCCCCCCGGTCCCGCTTCCAGCGGCTCCGGACCCTGTTGTCCACGGAATCCTTCTGGGTGGCCGTGGCGCTCGCGCTCCGCGTCGCCTTCGCGATGAAGCTCGGAGGCCGCCAGGTACAGATCGACGAAGGGCTTGTGGACCTCGAGGCCTGGACGCGCGTAAGCGCCCTGGGGCACCTCGTGATTCCGAAGCCCGGCCCGGAGCTCTTCAACGCCTGCATCTACGCGGTTTTCGGATATGACCGGGTCTTCCCGCGGCTGGGGCAGGCGCTGGTCTCCACGGCGACGGCCTGGATGATCGGCCGCATGACCGCGGACCTGTCCGGATCCCCTCGCGCCGGGAAGCTGGCCCTCGCGGTGGCCGCGGTGTATCCGTTCTTCATCTATTACTCGGGCATGCTGATGAGCGAGACGCTCTACCTCGCATTCCTCGTTCCGGGCCTATGGTGGCTGTGCATGAGCCTGGGCGACGGGGGGCGCGCGGGCTGGCGCGCTCCGGCGGCGGGGTCGGCCCTGGCCTTGGCCGCATTCGCGCGGGCGGAAGGCGCGCCCATCGTCCTGGCGATCTGGGCCGCAGCCCTCGCGTTCTGCTGGCGCTCGCGCTGGCCCTGGAGGTCCTGGGTTCTGGCGGTCCTCTGCTGGGCCCTGCCGCTGGCCGGGTGGTCGTTCTACCTGAAGGCCGCGACGGGGGAAAGCAGCCCGGATAAGCATGGCGGCCTGACCCTCTTGATCGGGACCATGTTCCTGGACGAGAACGAGAGGGATACGGGCCTCGCCTACGAGGCGCTCCGGCACGCGCCGTTCTACGAGGAGGCTCAGAGGCTCGGGGAGCAGGACCGCGACGTGTTCTACTACCGCAAGAGCTTCGAGTTCATGAGGGAGAACTGGCGGGAGGTTCCGGCTCAATGGGCGAGGAAGTCCTTGAACTTCTGGCGCTTCCGCCCGCGCTCGGACAAGGTGTTCCTGACGGCAGGGGGGACCGATCCGAGCGCCGGCGTCCCCCGGTGGGCACTAGCCGCCATGAGCCTCGGCTTCGAGCCGGGGCTGATACTCCTGGGGTTCGTCGGACTCGGCAGGCTCGTGGTCCGCCGGCCGGCCTTATTGCCGCTGCCGATCTTCATCCTGGGCACCATGGCCGTGCACGTGGTGGTCGTCAGCCAGATGCGCTACCGGCTGCCGGTCATGCCGCTGCTGATCCTGGGAGCCTGCGTCCTGCTCAGCGAGATTCAGGGCTTGCGGAAGGCGTAGAGCTTCAGGAGCGCGAAGGGCCCCGGGAGGGGAAGGCACCGCCGTTCCACGAGTTCGAATCCGGCCGCGAGGATGTCCCGTTCCAGCGTATCCCCCGTGTGATAGTGCGGGCTGTGGTCGCTTCCCTCGTCTTTGGAGGTCTTGCCCTTGAGGAGGAGCCGGCAGAACCTGTGGAAGGCGTTTTCCGAAGGGGCGGACACGACCAGAAGGCCTCCGGGGCGCAGGGCGTCCCGGATCATGCGGATAGGGCCCCCCGGCTCCTTGAGATGCTCCAGCATGTCGAGGCAGAATATCCGGTCGTAGGATCCGGCGGGGAGGCAGCGCGGGTCGGCGGCGTCGGCCACTCCGGTCGTCACGCCGGGGATGGCGACGGTCAGAACGTTCGGATTATGGTCCAGCCCGACCACCTCGTGGCGAGGGTCCGCGTCCCGGAGCAGGCGCAGCATCCGGCCGTCTCCGCAGCCCAGGTCCAGGAGGCGCAGGGGTCCGGGCGAGTCGAGGAGCGAAAGGCGCAGGCAAACCGCGAGCCGCTCGCGGAATATCCAGCGCACCAGCGGGTTGCGGCTGTCGTATTCCGGGACGATGTCGGCCAGGGCGGCGTGCCGCGGGTCCGTGGGCCCGGCCGCATCCGCCCATCGGATATGGACCCACGCGTTCAGCAGACGGACGAGCAGCCGGCAGCGATCCATCACGGAGTCTCCGGGGTCGGGATATACCTTGGTCACCGGGACTTCGCAGACCTTATAGCCGAGCTTGATGGCCTTGAGCTGGAGGTAGTATTCGAGCTCTCCCCGGTCGAGCCAGTCTTGGCGCAGGTTGATGCGGCCATCCCGCAGGAGGCTGGCGCGGACAGCGCGGAATCCGTTCGTGGGGTCGGTGATCGGGAAGCCGGTGGCCAGGCGAACGAGCCACGCATAGGCTCGGGAGAGGATGATGCGGTGCCTCGGCATGTTGACGGCCTTCCCGCCCGGGGCGAACCGCGAGCCCTGGACGAAATCGAAGCCGCGCTGGAGGATGGGCTCGATGAGCCGTGGGATCTCGGAGGGACGATCCTTGTTGCTCCCGGCCATGACGACGATCACGTCGCAGCCTTTCTGCAGGGCGAACTCGAACCCCGTGCGGATCGCCGCGCCGGGACCCATCACGCGCTCATGGCGGACGACGGTCGCCCCGGCCGCGCGGGCCTCGTCGTCGCTGCCGTCTTCCGAGCCGTCGGATACGACGACGACCTCGTCGATGACGCCGCGCGGGACCGCCGAAACGGCCGGTCCGATGTTCCCTTCCTCGTTATGGCAGGGTGCGACGACGATGACGCGCATCGCCGGAATGTTACCTCATTTGCCCCGAGGGGGCAATGCTGTCGCGCGTGGGCGGGCACCGTCGGGGCCGGCCGCGGGAGGGGGCATCGTAGATGAACTCAGCCTCCTTGATCTTGCCCTCCTCGTTGATCCACACCTCCTCCCGGATCCGCGGCTTGTCCTTTTCCCGGATGGGACGATGGATCGTACGCTGGGTCCGGGTGCCGCCAGGATGGTGGAAGTAATAGTAAGGGCTACCGCCCGTCGAGCTTCAGCTCGACGGCCCGGACCTGTCCGTCCCGCCCGGAGACCGTGAGCTTGAGCGTCTCGCCGGGCTTCTTGGCGCGCACCACGCTGCCGAGTTGGCTCACGGCCTGCTGGGGGTCGTTGGCCAGCTTCTGGCCTTCCACTTCGACCACGGTGTCCCCGGCCCTGAGACCCGCCGTGTCGGCGGCCGAGCCGGGCCGGACCACCTCGACCCAGGCTCCGTAGGCCGGGGCTTCCGGGTTGGCGGGGTGGAAGATCGCCCCCACCGAGGCCGAGAGGATATCCCCGGACTGACGGTACTGCTCCAGGGCGGCGCGCACATCCTGGGAGGTGATGGACAGCCCGATGCCGTCCGAGCCGCCGCCGATGGACTCGATCAGGGTGTTGACGCCCACGACCTGTCCCTGCGCGTTGAAGAGCGGCCCTCCGGAATTCCCGGGATTGATGGCCGCGTCGGTCTGGATGTGCTGCACGTAGCCGTTGCCCCGGGAGCCGAGCCCGCTCACGATGCCCCGGGTCGCGGTGAACGGCTGGCCGAGCGGATAGCCCAAAGCCACGACCTCCTCGCCCTCGACCAGCCGGGCGCTGTCCCCCAGCGCCACCGTGGGCCAGCCCGCGGGGTTGGGAGGGAGTTGGATGAGGGCCAGGTCCTTGTCTGGGTTAAAACCCACCACCAGCGCGGGGACCATCCGGCCATCCGCGAACATGACCGTGACCTTCTCGGCGTAGGCGCGGTCGTAGCGCATTGTCTCATCGTCGGCCGCGACCACGTGCGCGTTGGTCACGAGCAGGCCCGACGGATCCACGATGAAGCCCGTACCGGAGCCGTCGCTCATTCGCACCATGACCACGGCCGGCTTGGACTGCCGGATGATCTGCTCGACCGTCAACCTGGCGCCTTGCTGCGCCGGAGCCGGCTGGCCCTGCATGAGCTGACGCACGAGATCCTGCACCCCCTGAGGCTCGCCGGGCTGGACCGGCTGCTGGACGGTGACAGTCCCGGTGGGCGAATAGACCGCGGGCCCGGACCGAAGGTAGGAAAGTCCAAAAGCGCCGAGAAGCATGGGGATGATGAGGAGGCCGGTCAGGAGCCTGCGCCACAGGCCTTTGCGGGCCGCGGGAGCCTGCTCCTCCAGTGCCTCCGCCACGGCGGCCGCCTTGGCCTTCCTGTAGACCCGGTAGTTATACCAGAGCCCGCCCACGCTGAGCACGGCGGCCAAGGCCGCGACGATGGCGGCCGCGCCCTCGGCGATGTACAGCGGCAGGGCGAAGGCCAGCGTGATGGTCGCGAGGTTGAAAGCCAGGTGGCTCACGAACGGAGCCGTCAGGCCCCTGCTGCGGTACGCCACGTGCGCCAGGACCAGCCCCAACACGAACTGCGAGAGGAAGGTGAACGGAGAGAAACCCCAGGCCCCGATGTGGGCCAGAGCGAAGCCGAAGGCCGAGAAGGCCGCGGCCAGGGGATAGGCCCTCGACGAGACTGCCCGGGCCACGAGTAGGCCCCACTGGGCCGCGGTGCGCAGCCCGAAGACATCGGGGAGGTCCTTGAGCACGCCGTCGAGCCGGTCCGCGATGGGCTTGAGCACGGCCAGGCCCAGGAATGCCAGGCCGAACTGCAGGACGCGGAAAGTGATCTCCTCGGCCAGCGCCATGGAGGGCAGACCCAGGAGCAGGAACCCAAAGGGCGCCTGGGCGACGGCTTGGGCGATGGCCGCGGGTCCCATGGACGTCAGGAGAAGGACCCGACCGAGACGCTCGAGCAGCGGCTCGGAAACGAACAACTGCCACGGGATGCCGGCCAGCGCCGGCCGGACCACCAGGCCGAGTAGCGCGCTGATCCCCATGAGGTTCACGGCCCACTTGAGGCCGTAGCGCGCCTGCGCCCACTGAGAGGCGAGGAACCGCCGGAAGCGGCCCTGCCCGGCCGGGGCCTCGACGGTCAGCAGCTCGGGACCGCCGTGTTGGTCCTTGGACAGGGCCCGCGTGTCGACGCCCTTGACCGGCGAAGCGCGGCTTGAAGCGGAGAAAAGGCGCGCCGGAAGGAGGCGCCCCAGAGGGCTGAGGATGAATCTCCGCACCAAGGGATGCCCGGCGGCCCGGGGCGCGGCCTGGACGGCCGCGGGCTGGGACTTCCCGGCTCCGTCGAAAAGCTCGGCGCCGTCGCGCCGGGCGTCGATGCCGCTCGCGACGCCTCCGCCGGCCAGCTGCCCCTCCGAGGTCCCGGACCTGTCCCCGCCCTCCAGCTTCACGGCCATGAACGTACGGGGAGCCCGGGATTCCGGCGAACGCATGAAGGCGGCGGAGGGAACAACCCGAGAAACGGCACCATTCAACGGCGAGACGGCGGAAAGAACAACCTGAGAAACGACGGCTGCCGCTGGCGCGGACTGGGGAACGGAACCCTTCAACGGCGAAACGGCAGGGGACACGGCAGAAGGAACAGCCCGAGAAACGGCAACTGCTGTAGGCACGGACCGGGGCGCAGGCTGGGGAAGCCCGGGCTGTCCCAGACTCGGGCCGGCCAAGGAGGCCTGGAGCCCTCCGGCCGTGATTCCGGACAGGCTGAGCGCGCCCACGGCGCAGACGCCTCCCGGGATCCCGGCCACGGAGGCCCGGGCCTGCGCGGCCGCGACCGCGACAGCGGCATAGCACGGCTGCCCCGGGGCGAGGCCGGCCACGAGGGCGGCCAGGAGAACCGCGGTTATGCGCTGCATTCCCTTAGTGTGACCGGTCCTCGAGCGCTTCGCTCACTTCTCGTCCTTGGGCACCGGCACGGCGGCCAGGATCTTCTGGATCAGCTGGTCCGTGGTCATATCCCCGGCCGCATAGCTCAGGATGATGCGGTGGCGCAGGATCTTCGGAGCCACCTCGCGGATGTCCTCGGGAGTGACCCAGGAGCGCCCCTTCATCAGGGCGTTGATGCGCGCTGCCTTCTCCATGAAGATGGAGGCCCGCGTGACCATGGCCTGGGAAACCAAGCCCGGCTCGCCCACGCCGACCGTGGAAGGGTCGAGCGCCGCGTCGAGCAGGTCCTGAGCGTAGTACCGCAGGGGGTCGCTCATATGCACGCGCTCGGCGACCTCGGTGGCCTCCATGAGCTCGTCCACCGTCAGGGCCTGGTGCGTCTCGACCTTCTTCTTGGTGCGGTTCAGATCGTTGATCAGGAGCCGCTCGCCGCGTTCGGGCTGCGGCACGATGACCTTGAACATGAACCGGTCCAGCTGCGCCTCGGGCAGCACATTGACCCCCTCCTGCTCGAGGGGGTTCTGGGTGGCCAGCACCAGGAAGGGCTCGGGAAGCTTCAGCCGCTCGCGCCCGACGGTGACGCGGCGCTCCTGCATGGCCGACAGAAGCGCGGATTGAGTCTTCGGCGTCATGCGGTTTATCTCGTCGACCAGCACCAGGGCGGCGAAGATGGGCCCCTTCTGCAGCAACATCGAGCGGGCCCCGGTCTGCGGGTCCTCCTGGAGGATCTCGGCGCCGATGAGGTCGGCCGGCATCTTGTCCGGCGTTCCCTGGATGACCTGGTGGTCCGCGTCGAGGGCGGCGGCAAAAGCCTCGACGGTCCGGGTCTTGGCCACGCCGGGTAGGCCCTCGAGCAGGATGTGTTCGCGCGCGATCATGGCCGTGATGATGGAGTCCACCATGTCCGGCTGTCCCACGATCACGCGGCCGATCTCGGCCTTGAGCTTGGCGATCCTCCCGCCCATGGCCTCGACCTCGGTCTGCAGAGCCGAGCCCTGGCCGTACGCGGGGGCCTGGGCGGGCGCCGTGGTCGTGACGATGCCCGTCATGGCCAGGACGGCCAGCGAAGCTCCCGCGGCGGGGAGCCAGAACTGGAGGGCGAGAAGGATGGCCGGCACGGCCAGAGCCAGGAGAGGCGTCAAGACCTCGCGGGTCGAAAGCGCCTTCAGGACGGAGAGGGCGCGCGCGGCGAGAGGCGTCGGCACCGCCGGGGAGACGGAATGCTCAGGCCCTACGGCCAAGGACGGCCTGAGGCGGGAGGCCGGGCTCAGCGCCCCGCGCAGGGAGCCGTCGGACCGCGCCTGGACTCCCTCGGCGGCCGGGCGGCTTGTGGAGCGGGTCATCAGGTCTTCGATGGCTATTCCAATACCGTGCGCCTGCCCGGCGGGGGACTCGGAAAGGCGCGGCATGGCGCCCACGGCGTCATGCAGATCCGTCATCTCGTCGCGCAGGGCCTTGCGCTCCGCCGGCTGAGGCACGGAGCGGGAAACGGAGCCATTCAACGACGGAACGGCGGAAGGAACTGCCTTAGAAACGGCCATCGCCGCCGGCGCATACTGAGCCGCAGGCGCATCCTGGACCGCGGGCGCAACCAGAGCCGACGCTCCGGCCTCGGCCTTTACCGCAGGATTCTGGACTTGGACCGATGGGAGGCCCACGGAGGCGTCCAATCTGAAATTGGACATGGCGCCCGCGGACGGGGAGAGCTGCGCCCCGGTCTGCAGGAGCACAGGGGCTGCCGCGACGCCGGCGCCCCGCGCGGAGGCGGCCTGCGCCGCGTTCTGGGCCCATGCGGCATCGCAGGGCGAGATGACGATCCCGGCGGCGACCGCTACACTGACCCCGATCTTAAGCGAAGACATGATGGCTTTCATTTCAGCTCTCCACTCGACTCTGTCTGGACAGAGTCCGCATACTCATCTCCTCGGAGCGCCCAGGGCCTGGAAGGCCCGGAGCAGCTCGTCGAGGTAGTTTCCTTCCGTCGAAAGCGTGATGGGCTCCAGCCGCGAGGCGCCGAAGGCCCTCTCGATGCCCCTCTCCCGGCCGCGGACCCGGACGTTCTGCTCGGACCGGAACCCCGCGTCCGAAGTGTCCACCCACCTCTCCTCCCCGGTCTCCGCGTCGGCGATGCGCAGCAGGCCGACGTCCGGCATCGAGCGCACCTCAGCCTCGTCGGTCACCCGGATGGGCCGCAGGTCGTGCTTGCGCGCCAAGGCCAGCAGGGGCTTCTCGAACT
>Ga0265297_10010799_pt1 | contig 11365 bp, 9 predicted proteins | sample Munlanlwell13791_FD_192502 | JGI IMG/M metagenome (GOLD analysis project Ga0265297, IMG submission 192502) | Leachate microbial communities from a municipal landfill in Southern Ontario, Canada - Leachate well 137-91 | ecosystem: Engineered > Solid waste > Landfill > Unclassified | place...
CGGTACCATTCCCAACAGGAATTGGCCTGATCGATGTCCAACATGGAACGGATTAGACAAACACTTGTTGAGGATTACCTTAGCAGTCGCTTTGCAACTGCTGGTGGCTTCAAAATATAGGAAAAGCAAATAAAACACACTCGGGTGAAAACCTGAGTTGGGACTAAGCAGATACCTGATTTTAAGTGCGGGAAATGGTTTTTAATTAAGGTGTCCGTACGCAGCCAGAAAATAATGCGTAATATCCCGCAAAAATGCGCGTAGCATCAAGATAATGAGATTGAAGAAAAGGCAGGAGTCCGGACTTTAAACTGAAACAGTAAAGATCATAAAAAACGTAATCTTTTCTCCATTAATACTAGGGCTTATTATCAGTGGACAATGGAAACACAAAATATTCTTCACAGCACTATTCAAGAGACAAATTGTTCCGCATTTTGTTATACAAACCTTACCGCTGCCGGTATGTAATTCCCGGTTCTGGTTAGTAAGATCCTTAAGCTTAGTTCTGCTCACAGGCGTTGTGTTTGTACTCGTCATTATTTCGGCTGGCATTAAAGTGTGAGTGGTGTTTGACGCCCGTGTTGTTTTCAACTGCCAGCTTATCTGGATGTACGGTATAATGATTTTATGTCTCAATTCACTCAACACCCATAAATGGCTCAATTTTTTGAAATACATCCAGAGAATCCGCAGCTGCGATTGATCCATCGTGCCGTGGAAATAATCCGCAAGGGCGGCGTTATTGTTTATCCGACTGATTCATCTTATGCAATTGCCTGTCATATCGGCGATAAACAGGCGCTGGATAAAATACGACGCATCAGGCAGTTGGACGATAAACACGATTTCACGCTGGTGTGCAAGGATCTGACGCAAATATCAATGTTCACCAAAATCGGTAATGAGGCGCATCGACTGATTAAGGCTTTGACCCCCGGTCCCTTTACCTTTATTCTGGATGCGACGCGAGAAGTGCCGCGCAGGCTGCAACATCCCAAGAAAAAAACAGTCGGTATACGCATTCCTGATCATCCGGTCGCGAAATTGCTGGTTCAGGAGTTAGGCGAGCCATTGTTCAGTTCTTCCCTGATATTGCCTGGTGACAGTGAAGCGCTGACGGATCCTTACGATATCCGAGACAAACTTGAACATGAGCTGGATTTGGTGATTGATGCCGGGATTATTGAGTCCGAACAGACGACTGTGATCGAGTTTTCCAGCAATGGCACAGAGATTATCAGACAGGGCAAGGGCATTGCCCCTATGCTGGGTTAGGAAGCACAGTTATGATGAATGAATTGACTTTATTACAGAGGATAGTGGTTTGGATATTGCCCATTATTTTCGCCATCACCGTGCATGAAGTGGCGCATGGTTGGGTAGCAAAAAAATATGGCGATAATACGGCCTCGCTATTGGGTCGGTTAACCTTAAACCCGATTAAGCACATAGACCTGGTTGGAACCATTATTATTCCCGGCTTATTATTGCTGTCGTTCACAGGCTTTATTTTTGGCTGGGCAAAGCCGGTTCCCGTAGATGCGCGGAATTTTAAAAATCCACGGCGTGATATGGCTATTGTTGCGCTGGCCGGCCCCGTTGCTAATTTATTGATGGCCGTCGGTTGGGCATTAATAGCCCGGGTAGGGGTGACGATTGGCGCACAGATGGAGGCCATATCATTGCCGCTGATTTATACCGGAATTGCCGGTATTTCAATTAATCTGGTATTGGCATTGATTAATTTATTGCCGATTCCACCATTGGACGGCAGCCGTATTTTGTCGGGTATTTTGCCGAGTTATTGGGCGTGGCAATATAATCGTCTTGAGCGTTTCGGCTTTATTATTTTATTAATACTGCTATATACCAATGTTTTGGGTACGATTCTGGCTTATCCAATGTTCGTCGCGCAGAAAATGTTTTTTTCAATTGCCGGGTTGTAGGGCGATTGGTAGTCGATGACGACACTTATTGATATGAATCTGGATACCGCTACCGCTGAGATATTGGATGAACTGCCAGTATTTGCGATAGTTAACGGCGCCCCTTTTAATCAACTGCCGGACGATCTTTATATTCCACCCGATGCGTTGGAAGTGCTGCTGGAAACATTTGAAGGGCCGCTGGATTTATTGTTGTATTTGATCAGAAGACAGAATGTCGATATTGTTAACATTCCGATAGCCCAGATTACTCATCAATATATTGCTTATATTCAAATGATGGGTGAATTGAATCTGGAGCTGGCGGCTGAATATCTGGTGATGGCTGCGCTGTTGGCGGAAATCAAGTCAAGAATGCTGTTGCCAAGGCAATCTGAATCAGAAGATGACGAGGAAGATCCAAGGGCAACGTTAATTCGCAGGTTACAGGAATATGAACTCATTAAAAACGCGGCGGAAGAAATTGATCAGTTGCCCAGAGTTGAGCGTGATATATTTGAAATCAGTGTCGATATTTCGGCACTAAAAGATATTGAACAGAATTTACCGGATATCCAGTTAAAAGAAATGCTGCTGGCATTTCAGGATGTACTTAAAAGAGCTTCGCAGCTCAGTCACCATCAAATTATCAAAGAACCCTTATCTGTCCGTGAACGCATGTCAACCATTCTGGAAAACCTTAAAGGAGCGGATAGTCTCCTTTTCTCGCAGTTATTTATCCGAAAAGAAGGTCGACACGGAGTCGTTGTCTCGTTTCTGGCCATCCTTGAACTCAGCAAAGAACGACTCATCGATATTATCCAGTCAGAACCCTTCGCCGAATTACGAGTCAAAACCGCCGCCACCGGCGCCGATAGCTGAGTCTTCGCCATCGCCTTCCGTAACTGAACAACGTGAAATCAACGTGGAAATTAAACGTGTAGTTGAAGCCATTTTATTTGCTGCCAATCGCCCTATGACGCCCAAGCAGGTGCAGCAGATTTTTCCTGAAATTGAACAGCCGGAAATGCAGGAAATACATACAGCGATAGAGGCGATTATTGAAGATTACCGTTTCAGACCGGTTGAATTAAAGCAGGTGGCCAGCGGCTATCGTTTTCAGGTTAAGCAGGAATTGTCGCGCTGGGTATCAAGGTTGTTTGAAGAAAAACCGCCAAAATATTCGAGGGCGTTACTGGAGACGCTTGCCATCATCGCTTACCGTCAGCCGGCAACACGCGGAGATATTGAGGATATTCGTGGTGTCAGTGTCAGTTCAAGTATCATTCATACCTTACTGGAGCGTGAGTGGGTTAGGGTAGTGGCGCACAAGGAAGTTCCCGGTAGACCGGCCTTATATGGGACGACCAAACAATTTCTGGATTATTTCAATATTACATCATTAAATGAGCTGCCGACTTTGCAGGAGATTCAAAATCTCGATTTGCCGGTAGATGATATGCAACAACCTATGCAGGTAAAGAGTGAAGAGCAAGAAGCCAACGAACAGGTCGCCGAAACAAGCGAGCAATTCTCCGAAATCAACGAACAAATCTGCCAAGCAGACGACAGCAAGGATGCAGGAGACAGAGCAACGCAGGAGCAGTTCGCCGAAGCAACCGATTGAGAAAAAGTTACCTCAAGCAGCGAAAAAAACTGCTGCTAGTCAGTCAGGAGAGGGTGAGCGTATCCAAAAAGTACTCGCGCGTGGTGGCATCGGTTCCAGGAGAGAAATTGAACGCTGGATAGATGAAGGCCGACTCAAGATTAATGGCAATACTGTTAATCTTGGTGATCGATTGAAAATCGGCGATCATTTACAGATCAATGATAGGGTTGTTCATTGGGAAAAATTTGCCGAGCAGCCTACTCGAGTGTTGCTTTACCATAAGCCTACTGGTGAAGTGGTTACGCGCCGTGACCCCGAAGGTCGCCCAGTTGTATTTACGCAGTTACCAAAATTAGAGACGAGTCGCTGGATTTCTGTTGGCCGTCTGGATATCAATACCTCAGGTTTATTGTTGGTCACTAATAATGGCGAACTGGCCAATCGCTTAATGCATCCGTCAACCCAGGTCGAGCGTGAATACGCCGTGCGGATTTTAGGTAATGTTTCAGATGCGACGCTGGAAAAACTCAAACAGGGTGTCGAGCTTGAAGATGGTAAAGCTAAATTTGATGATATTAAATTTTTCGGCGGTGAAGGTGCCAATAAATGGTACAACGTTACCGTTTCAGAAGGCCGCAACAGGCTGGTAAGGCGGTTATGGGAATCACAGGAAGTTGTCGTTAGCCGTTTAATGCGTGTGCGTTACGGGCCTGTGGTGTTGCCTGAGCGCCTGAAAGCGCGTACTTTTTATGAGTTAACTGATAAAGAATTGGATTTGCTGTTTGAATTTGCGGGAATGGAGCATGAAAAGCGGGCAACTACAGCCAAACCGGAATTTAAAGGTAACAGGCCTAGAAGAAGCTAGCAGGAGTATGGTCTTAGTGTGAGATTGCTCCCGGCAGGTTAGGGAGTGAGCGTTTTTTGTTTATCTGGCGAGGATGGTCTGGTTTCGTCATTGCTTTTGGCTATATGCATGGCATCATCGGCATGGTTGAGAAAGCTTCAGGAGTATCACTGTCGTGCAAGCTTTCTTGGATTCATTTGGCGGCTGAGGTCAGCGCAATATTGTTGCAATCGTGACCAAGTATATCCATTAAAGAAGCTCTCCTTTTTGGCTTGAGTCAATGGGGTTGGGTAGGCTATTTTCAAAGCCTGAGGAAATGGCGTTTTTTAATGAATAAATTAAGAAACAAAGCAGCGCTTTGATTCAGCCGCTGATCAACTTGATGAGGGAACAAATCGATGAAATTACGGTACAGGTGCTGAAAGAAGCCCGCAAAAAGGCCGAAATCCAAACGTACCCGTGGGTGCAGCGTGGAGGGTCACCGAAACAACAGGTTATTTTGTTTATGTATGCTGTTACGCGTGCCAAAACGATTGCCGAAGACTTGTTGGAAAATTATTACTGTTATCTAAAAGTGCTAGTTATGCCGACTACTATGCTGTCTGTATGAGCAAAAAGCTGCAGCATGTCGGCTGCTTTGCGCGTGCCTGTCGTAAATTCGCTGAAACCCTAAAGGCGCATGTAGACCCGCCCAAGGCCGGGAAAGCCAGCAAAGGCCTGGTTACATTCAAAAACCGTATCGAGCGTTAGATTAAAGAGCAATTGCCTGAACAGCGCTATCAAATACGTCAGCAACTGAGAGTGCCTACTTGAGGCGAATAAAAACTGGGTGGACAACGTATTGCAGCAAGTTCCACGGCCTATTTTGACACCTCAATGGCACAAGCTTATTTGCTACTGTGATTATGATCGACTGGCTATCGATAACACGCCTGCGAAAACGCCATCCGTTCCTTCGTTATCGGCCGGTGTAACTGATTGTTCTCAGATACGGTTAAAGTTGTCAAAGCTGTACAAGTCTGATCGAAACCGCGAAAGCCAAGGAATTGGAACCTTACCGCTACTTGCGTCATGTTTTTAATGAGCTGCCAAAAGCGAAATCTTTGAAAACTATAGCCATGGCATATCGTAAGAAAATGATTAACAAGGGCTGAAAACTAAAAATAGACGGTGTTTAAATTGCGTTTACCAATGTGCAATATAAAAGTTTTGTAATTGCCTATGCCTTCAGGTCGCGGAGGATGACAAAAATCTCTGTTATAATTTAATTGATCGAAAAAACCTTTTTTAAACTACCAATCAAGCTTGTTAACTTAAAGATAATTCAGCGCTTTATATGCCGCAAAAACGAACACTATTGATCACCTTAAAAAACATGGTTAATCCTGTGCTGGTATCACTGATGCTGGTGGGCTATACGTGGTCTTATTTAGGGAGGTTTGAAGAAGGCTATTATACGTTGTTGGCGTTGTCATTTTTACTGGTCCATCGATTGATGAATGTTGTGGATTTTGAATCGGACAACAAAATCTTTTGGAAGAAAACCGTCGGTGGCTTAGTGTTGCAATGGTTTTGGGTGATCGGCCTCCTGTTATTGATTGGCTTTGCTTTTAAAGTGACTGAATATTATTCACGTCAGTTGTTGTTTTCCTGGATTTTGACTACGCCAGTAGTGTTGATCACGGCGCACTGGTTGTTACGCTTTTCTTTGCATCGATGGTCAATTGCCGAGGGCGATAGGTCTAAAGCAGTCATAGTCGGACTTAGCGATTTAAGTCGCAAACTGGCCTATGAATTTGAGCAAAACCCGTTTTTGGGGGTGGCCTGCATGGGTTTTTTTGATGATCGTTGCCCGGAACGATTGTCAGAAAAAAGCCAAAAAGAGCCAGTAACACTGCTGGGCAGCATTGCATCGGTTGCCAAATACGTTCAAATTCATAACGTTCAGCACATTTATATCGCTTTACCGATGGCCTCGCAGCCGCGGATTTTGGCATTACTGGATGACCTACGCGATACCACCGCGTCGATTTACTTTGTACCGGATATATTTTTGTTTGATTTAATTCAGGCCAGCATTAGTACCATAAAGGACATTCACATAGTGGCGGTGTGCGAAAGTCCGTTTGTTGGTATCAACGGCACGATTAAACGGATCAGCGATGTGGTGTTATCGTTTTCGATTTTGATATTGATCGCTCCGTTGATGCTGTTGATTGCCATTGGCGTAAAGCTCAGTTCACGCGGCCCGGTGCTATTCAAACAGGGTCGTTACGGTTTAGACGGCAAGGAAATAGTGGTTTATAAATTTCGCAGCATGACTGTGATGGAAGATGGTAAACAGGTTAACCAGGCAACCCGAAATGATCCAAGAATTACCCTGTTTGGTAGCTTCTTACGAAAAACATCTCTGGATGAGTTGCCACAGTTTATTAATGTACTGCAGGGGCGCATGAGCATAGTTGGCCCAAGACCGCATGCTGTCAGTCATAACGAAATATACCGCAGCCTAATCAAAGGGTATATGATCCGGCATAAGGTGAAGCCTGGCATTACTGGTTGGGCTCAGGTTAATGGTTTTCGTGGTGAAACCGAAACTATTGAAAAAATGCAGGCCCGGATTAATTACGATCTTGATTACCTGCGCAACTGGTCATTATTTCTCGACTTATCAATCATATTTAAAACCATCTGTGTGGTAATTAAGGGTAAGAATGCGTATTAACAAAAAAATCAGTGGTTTGATTAACGTTATTGGTTGCTAATGGCTTTGCTTCTGCTGTTGCCCATTCAGTAAGGCATCGCAGCCTATAACATTGGCCCGGATGATGCCTTGCTCATCTCTGTATATGATTATAAGGATTAAAAAACTGAAGCCCGCGTGTCAGACGATGGCCGATTACCTTTCCGCTAATCGGTGAAGTAGAGGCAAGCGGCTCATCCGAATCGTGGTAGGAGGTATTGAGCAACCCTTTGATTGAATCACTCAAGTCGGAATTGGCACGAGCAGAAGCTAGTTTTGCCGAATTGTCCAAGCGGGTTGATATAAATCATCCGAAATACAAGTTAAGCGAAAGCCGAAGTGAACAGCCTGTAACAGAAAGTTCAGTCCGAAATAAAATGGTGTTAAGCAATATCGCCAGTGGGGTTGCTTCTTCCAATCAACGTGACAAGATAGTGGCCAATTCTTGGTTGAACAGAAAACCAAAGTGCTGGAGCTAAAAAACAGCATGATGAGATGCTCGTGTTTAATCGTGAGGCGGAAAACGCACAGAGGGCATATGATGCCGCCATGCAGCGTGCGGTACAAACGCATATGGAAAGCGAAATGAGCCAAACTAATACAACTAATAGTAAGGACAATGTTAAGCTGTTGCTCGACCTACCCGGTTGACCGCTTCTGGCACGATTGAGACCTTCCCGAAAGACCGAGCGAACCGTTGAGGATGTGCGTTTGGCACAGTGTGGGGTGAATTTTACAGGTCAGCTATGTGAGGATAAGGTACTGTCTGAAACCAAAAGGTATGCCTCTAACCGAAGCGTAAGTTGACATGGGAGTAACATTACCTAGGTAAAACCGAAAGAAAACAGGTAGAGATCATCAGTTGTCTTTGCGTGTTTATCAAATTGTGTGATAATCATCACAGACACACATGTTTGCGTAAAATATACATGTACAATAACTAAAAGTTAGGTTCTGGTTAAGTTATTGAAATATAAACGAAACGATGTGATGGTGCCGAGGAGAGGACTTGAACCTCCACGGGGTTGCCCCCACCAGCACCTGAAGCTGGCGTGTCTACCAATTTCACCACCTCGGCAGAGGTTAGCTGTAAAAGCTGAAGTGAGCGCGCACTATACCCACCCTCTGTGGTTTTGTCAATTAAGCGCGAAATTTTTACCTAAACTTAACTGATTTCGAGTTAGACGTGATGGTGATATCTCGACCCAATTGGGGAAATGGTTTTTTGCATAAGAGCCAAAAACTTTTCTCTTTCAATCCTAATCGATATACTAGGCCTATACATTAAGATATGTTTATTGTATCCACACTCTTTAATTTTTATTATTTAAATGACATTGAAGTCTAAAAAAGACGTTGATTTTAGTTCAACAAAAGATCCATATGCTCAGCGTGAAGCTGAGAAATATGAGAACCCCATTCCCAGTCGCGAATTAATTCTCCAATTGATCGAACACGCTGGCAAACCGTTGCGCCGCGAAGAAATCGCGGAAGCGTTTTCCCTTGAATCCGAAGACCAGTTAGAAGCGTTACGCCGTCGTTTACGGGCAATGGAAAGGGATGGGCAATTATTATTCAATCGCGGCAAAAAATATTGCCTGGTTAACAATGAGGATTTAATTGCCGGGCGCATTATCGGTCATGCGGACGGCTTTGGTTTTATTAAGCCCGATGATGGTTCAGATGACCTGTTCTTATCACCACGGGAAATGAATCCGTTACTGCACAATGACAGGGCGCTGGTGCGTGTTGCAGGGATTGATAAAAAAGGTCGCAGGGAAGGGGCGGTTGTTGAAATTCTGCAGAGAAATACGCATCAGGTTGTAGGGCGGCTTTATAAGGAAGACGAATTTACCTACGTTGTGCCGGACAATAAAAATATAGCTCAAACTATACTGATTCAAAAAGGCGGTGTTGGCAAGGCTAAGCAAGGGCAGATTGTTGTTGCTGAAATTCTAGAGCAACCGACTAAACTTCGGCAGCCTATTGGCCGGATCATTGAGGTAATGGGCGAGCACTTGGCGCCGGGAATGGAAATCGAAATGGCGATTCGTTCCTATGAGCTACCTAATCAGTGGCCTGACGAGTTGCTGGAAGAAATTAAACCGCTACAAAAGGATGTGCCGGAGTCAGCAAAACAGGATCGGGTTGATTTGCGGGAAATTCCGTTAGTCACCATTGATGGCGAAGATGCCCGTGATTTTGACGATGCCGTTTATTGCCAAAAAACTCCAAAAGGTTGGAAATTACTGGTTGCGATTGCCGATGTTTCACATTATGTGCAGATAAATTCGGCATTAGACAAAGAAGCCCAGAAACGCAGTACATCAGTGTATTTTCCGGAACAAGTCATACCCATGTTGCCGGAGATTTTGTCCAATGGCCTGTGTTCGCTTAATCCCAATGTGGATCGTTTATGTATGGTGTGTGAGCTGTATATTAACGAGCAAGGGCAAGTTACCCGGTCACGCTTTTTTGATGCGGTGATGAGTTCTCACGCCAGGTTGACCTACAACGAAGTTGCAAAAATGCTGGTCGATGGGGATCAGACATTGGCTGAAAAATATAAAGCCTTGATGCCGCATTTGCAGGAATTGTATGCGCTTTATAAGGTCATGCGGGTGAGCCGTGAGCAACGCGGTGCCATGGATTTTGATACGCAGGAGACCCGGATTATTTTTGGTGCAGGGCGTAAAATCGAGAAGATAGTGCCGGTGGTGCGTAACGATGCGCATAAATTGATTGAAGAGTTTATGATTACCGCGAACATGGCCGCGGCGCGTTTTTTAAACAGTAAAAAAATGCCCAAGCTGTTGCGGATACACGATGGCCCGAGTGCCGATAAGCTGCTTAATCTGAAAACCTTTCTTGGTGAGCTGGGTTTGAGCTTAGGCGGAGGCGCTAAACCAACGCCACTGGATTATATGCATCTGGTGGAGTCAATCAAAGACAGGCTGGATGCGCATTTAATACAGACCGTATTGTTACGCTCGATGTCACAGGCCATCTACAGTCCCGAGTTAAAAGGCCATTTCGGTCTGGCGTTGGAAGCTTACGCGCATTTTACCTCGCCTATTCGTCGTTATCCTGACTTGCTGGTGCATCGCGCGATCAGGCATTGTTTGCAGGGAAAACCGGTGGAAAGTTTTTTCTATGGGATTCCTGATATGGTTGTTTTGGGCGAGCAATGCTCCGCCAATGAACGACGTGCCGATGATGCCACGCGTGATGTAGTGAGCTGGCTCAAATGCGAATATATGATGGATAAGGTCGGCGAGGAATTCCCAGGCATTATTTCAGCGGTCACCTCGTTTGGCTTTTTTGTTGAACTTGCCGAAGTCTATGTTGAAGGATTGGTTCATATCAGTAATCTGGCGCAGGATTATTTTCATTTTGATGCTACCAGTCACCAATTAAAAGGTGAGCGCACCGGTATAAACTATCGTTTGGGTGATAGCGTCAATGTCAGGGTCGTTCGTGTTGATCTTGATGAAAAGAAGATTGATTTTGAACTGGCGCAAAAACAAGCCGCACGAACCAAACCTAAAAAAAGACGCCGTAAAAAATGAAATTAAGCAAAATATATGGAATACATTCGGTACAATCAGCTTTAGATTATTCTCCTAAAAAAATCGGTAAGGCTTGGGTCGACAGCCAAAGACAAGACAAGCGTTTGACTCAGCTTGTCGGCGATTTATTGGACTTGGGCATAGAACCGGAAAAAGTCGACAGGAAAAAATTGGATCGTTTTGCAGATGGCAACAATCATCAAGGCATTGTTATTGAAGTTGAGATGCCTGGCGAATTATCAGAAAGTGACCTAAAGGACGCTTTATCAACGCTGTCAGGAACGCCCTTATTTCTGGTGCTGGATAATGTTCAGGATCCGCATAATTTCGGCGCTTGTCTTAGAACCGCCGATGCTGCAGGCGTACATGGCGTGATTATTACCAAAGATAATGCCACGGGAATTACTCCGACAGTCTGTAAAGTGGCCAGCGGGGCTGCAGAAACGGTGCCGGTTTATCAAGTGACTAACTTGTCCAGAACCTTGCGCTGGCTCAAAGACCAAGGCATCTGGGTAATGGGTGCGGCAGGTGAAGCCACGCAGACCGCCTATCAAACCGATTTCACAGTGCCTCTGGCTGTGGTTGTCGGAGCGGAAGGTAAAGGCTTAAGACGGTTGACCAAAGAGCAATGTGATGTGCTGGTTAAGTTGCCGATGATGGGGCAGGTGGAAA
>Ga0265297_10010800_pt1 | contig 11365 bp, 8 predicted proteins | sample Munlanlwell13791_FD_192502 | JGI IMG/M metagenome (GOLD analysis project Ga0265297, IMG submission 192502) | Leachate microbial communities from a municipal landfill in Southern Ontario, Canada - Leachate well 137-91 | ecosystem: Engineered > Solid waste > Landfill > Unclassified | place...
GCTTTACCAGGTTTCCCGCATGGCCGCTCGAAAGGGCGGCCTTCCTATACTCCGTACACCTCGCAGCTGTGCACATGGTTGGCCATGTCCATTAGAACGTCCCGCACGTGTTCCCTCATCCCCATGTCGGAGATAATCAGCTCGCCGCCGAACTCCAAGCCGAGGAAAGACTTGGTATCGCCCTCGATCAGATAAGTGATCTCCTGTTCCGTGTGTCCTGCGTCGCCCCGCACGTAGCACTTGCCGCGCCTGTAATCCGAGATCAATCTAAGCATCCGTGTCACCTCCTCTCCCTTTTCCGCTATCATGGATATATCATAGGCCATAGCCTATAATTCGCACCAGCCACCAGCCGCATAAACTCGATAACCTGGTCATTCACGCGGGCACCTCCTCTTCTCGATAACTGCCTATGGTACTATTATCGGTTACTTACCTTAACTTGTATAGATGTTTTGGGTATATGTAACAGGACAGTAACAGGTATGTAACACCAGCGTAACATTAACCAGAGCAAGCACTTGACACCGCATGATATACTATGGGTGGAAGGGCGGGGCTGCTGGTCTTCTCTCGTACCTAGTACTTACATCCTACGTTACATGTAGATAGTCTATGGTTTATAGGTGGATCGGATTGAAGGTAAGTATAAGGGATAGTTATGGAAGGTATAAGGGAAGGTAATGGGTGGTGGTGTTTGTCTGCCGTGCCTGCATGTAATTAGGATCTTACCCGGATCGCATGCCGGCGAGCTGGTGAGGGCGAGCCGGCGATCTCCGGCCCTGGTAGCCTGCTCCTCACCAGTACCCGATTGATACATTATGAGTAGAAGGTAGCACCAGCAGGAAGGATGGATAGTTGTTGTCGGTGCCGGTCATTCTTTTGTGTGTGCCACCCCTGCATTATTGCACCAGGGGGTGTGTATTTATTCACCCCTACCTTTGTATGTATATATATATATTATATATATTATACCCCATGACTGAAATGTAAAACCCGTACAACTCATACAACACTTGCCCATGTCACCCCCGTCTGTTACTTTGGTGTCAGGAGGTGAGAGATGTTTGAGGGTCTAGGCTAACGGTAAACCTCTGGACTCCAAATCCAGCATTGGAGGTTCAAATCCTCCGACCCTCGCCACCCCCGCTCTAAACCGCGCACCACCCTCAAGATCGGTTGACGGCTCCCTGCGCGTCTCTCACCCGCAACCACCAGGCCGCGAGCCAGAAGATCGTCCCGAACCCCACTACCACCTGGACGAGCAAGAGAGATCCCGCCCACAGCCAGAAGTTGAGGCCGTACCGCTCGCAGGAGATGAACAGCCAGGCGAAGACCATCCCCACCAGCGGGACGAAGCAGAGAGCAGCGCAGAGCCACCGCTTCCACGCGGGCAAGCCGAGTATCCAGCCCTCGCGGTTGAAGTACCACGCGAGGTATGCCGGCAGCACCACGAGCAGCAAGACCCCTATGCCCACGACCAGGGCGCGTTCCCAGCCAGCCATGCGAACCACCTCCCCCCTCATTGTATGACTCGGTTGTGGCGCGAGGCAACTTGAGCAAGCAACCCTCACCCTCCACTATAACTTGACACTTACCCCGCACAGGATTATAAAAGTTATAGATGTTATAACTGTTGAAAGGAGAGTATGGCGAAGCGTTACGACCGCTTCAATCTCGACAAGGTTCCCAAGTCCCTCGCCAAGACCATACTCGACAAGACGGGGCAGAATTGGAAACCGAAGCATTACCTCACCAGCCCGCATTGTAAGGTGTGCAGGCTACCCGTCAGGTGCGAGGTGGAGGAGCTTCTTTATGTCGGGGTCACTTACGACGACATCGCGGGGTGGTGCCGGTATCAGGGGTATGACGGCATCAAGCCCTCTGATGTGAGCAAGCACTACAAGGCGCATTGCAACTGGCAGAGGGAAGTGCAGGAGCGGGGCGTGGCGCAGTACGTCTCGTGGGTGAGGCGCAACGAGGTCAAGGACATAGCGGAGAAGGTTTCGGCAGACGGGGTGCTTGACGGCATCATTCAGGCATACGCCGAGAAGTTCAACCCCGACAATACGCCCGTCAAGACGGACGAGGTTATCAAGGCGATCAAGGTCCAGAAGGAGCGGGGCGGCGGCACCTCGGATCCCATCATGCAGGTGTTCCTCAAGGGAGCGCAGATCAGCATCAACGCGAGAGGGACAGCGGAGGAAGCCATAGACGGGGAGGTGGTCGAGGAATGATATGGCGGTTCAAGGACAAGAAGGGAATACCCGACCCGAGGTTTGCCGCGATACGCAGGAAACTGGGGCTGCCCCCCGTGCCAGAGATAGACTACACCACGGAGAGGAAGAGGCCGCACCACGCCTATTGCCCCGCCTGCGGGCAGCATTTCGTGGTCAACCCGTTTGAAGACCTGGCAGAGTTCGAGCGTTTGCACCGTTCGGCATGCTCGAAAGTCAAGCGCGAGCTGATTGTCGTCAGGGGGAAGTGATGGCCTTCTCCTTCGACTTCGACACCTGGCGCGAGAACATGCCCCTTCAACTCATGGACTATGTGGCAGACGAGGATGTGCAGGCGGTGATAGTGATAGCCTACCGCGACAAGGAAGACGAGGAAAACGACTTCGTGGAGATGATAGTGGGGGCAGAGCAGATGGTAAGCCCCTTTCTCTTGCTCGGCATATTGGAGGCGGCGCAGCATATTATCCACGAGAGAAACACGGCGATAGGGGAGGAATAGAAAGTGGCGTTCAACTCAACGCGCAAGACTGCGAAGGCGGTCTATACCACAGCGCAGAAGAAGCGGAAGAAGCCTATGGCGGCTTACAAGCATACCCCGCAGGGCGCCCCCAAAAAGCCTGCGGTGGCACAGTTGTCGGTGCCAAAGCCGAAGAAACCAGCGCAGCGCAAGCCCCAGCCTGCCGGTCCCACGGTCAGGAGGAGAAGGGTCAAGTGAGCGACAAGGACCGCGCCTACGAGGTCATGGCAGAGTGCATGAACGCCGAAGACGGTTTCGCGCGTTTCAACGAGATCGTCTTCCCCACGCCCCTGCACACCGGGCAGGAGATGTTCGCCCGCAATGCTTCACAAAAGATAAACATGCTCTGCCCCGGCAACTCGTGGGGCAAGACCGAGTACCTTACCCGGCGCCACCTGTATAAGTGCATCTTCAAGGACGGCATGAACATACCGGGCAAAGACCCGCAGGTGGTGGCGCACAAGAAGCGCTTTGCCGAGTACCGCACCCTCAACTGTTCTTACAACTACGAGATAGCAGACCTCGTGTTCGACCGCGTGCTGGGTTACAAGAACGAGCTTGAGTTCATCCATTGGATGATAGCGCCCAACGGCGTGAGGCGCAGGGACAGGGAGATAGAGTTTAAGAGCGGTGCGTACCTCGACATAGGCTCTCTTGAGCATGACGGCAAGCTCATCGAGGCCAAGCGCTACTACTACGCGTCCATAGATGAAGTCGGCTGGGTGCAGAATTTTCGCAAGATACTCTCCAATGTCATATTGCCTCGCCTCATCGTTCCCTTCACGGAAAACGGCGGCACCCTCGACCTGTTCGGCACGCCCAAGGAGATCACCGACCCCGAAGTGTTTATGATGTTCGAGAAGGGCATGCGCCACTCCAAGGGGTATTACTCCCAGGAGGGCAGCACCTACGAGAACACCTTTCTCCCCGAAGAGCAGATCCGCTTGCTCGAAGACCAGTACAAGGACAACCCCGCCGCTCTGCGCCAGGTCATATACGGCGAGTTTGTGAAGGCCGGCGGCACCGTGTTCCGTGCCGATGCCATAAGGCGCATCTTCTGGCCCGAGCTTCATTACCCCGCGCCGTATGAGGAGGGACACCTGTATATAAGCGTGTGGGACTACGCACGCAAGCAAGACCATACCGTAGGCACCACCCTCGACATATCACGCAAGCCCTACAAGGTCGTCAATTTTATCCGCGTCCCGAAGTCCGATGCCGACTGGCAGTACATCTACCACCTCGGCAAGAAGGAGTCGGTTGACTATCATGTCAAGGCTTTCGTCATAGACCGCACGGGCATGGGCGGGGATGTGATAGAAGACCGCCTTGCCGAGATGGGCTTGCCTGTGGTGGGGGTTGACTTCGGGGGGGCGCAGGGCACCAAAAAGGTGAACATCGTGCAAGCCCTCGTGGACCTGCTGGACGAGCCTGTGACCATAGACGAGGACGAGGCGGCGCAACTCTCGCACCACCTCGACCACACCGCCCTCGCTCGCGGCGCCTATGTCGTCAAGGGCGGTATCAAGTCGCCCCCCATCGACCAGCTCGCCAAGGAGCTTACCTATTACGCCTGGGACGACAAAAAGCTCGAAACCGACTGCGTGATGTCCCTGGCTATGGCTGCGTATTATCTGCGGGAGAATTTTACCCCGCCTCCTACATACGAGGATGTTTTGGGCACCCTGATAAGGAAGTGATTGCAATGGCTGAAGTCAAGACCTTGCCGAACGATGAGGCTTACGGGCTGGTCACGGGCGCATACGCGCGCCAGAAGACGAAGCACTCGAAGCGTAACAGCAAGTACCGCCTCTTGCGCGACCTCTTCGATAACGAAAACGATGCCTGGTGGTCGGGCGACCCCACCTTCAACCTGCCTGTCCCGAGGGGGGGGAGAAGGTATAGCCTGACCCTCAACTACTTCGCGCCTATCACCATGAAGATAGCCGCGTTCATCATGGCAGACAAGGTGGACCTCAAGGCGGTGCCGTTCTCCCCAGAGTTGGAGGAGCGGGTGTCGGCGCAGAAAGCGGAGAAGGCGCTGTATGCGGCGCACAAGCGCAGCAAGTACCAGAAGACCTTAAACGAAGTGGCGTTGGATTCCGCGAAGCTCGGCACGGGCTGGACCAAGGCGTTTTTCGATACCACCACGGAGAAGACCCGCTACATATATTGCGACCCAGAGTGCGTGTACCCCGAACCGTACAAGTCCGTGTTCACCGGGCGCTTCCTCTATGTCCTTTACGCCTACGAGATGGACCTTGAGGATGCCCGCATAGAATATGGGAGCAACATCGAGGCGGGCGCCATAAGTGAGAAAGACCAGGAAGAAGGACGCGAGGCAGACGACGAGAGCGCCGAGCCGAAGGTGTCAGTCATAGAATACTGGTCGGACAAGCATTATATCCTGACCGTGGGCGACCTCATCGTGGAGAACCAACCGAACCCCTATGGCTTCATACCGTTTACACCGTTCCCGCTCATCACCCAGCCGGGGCGCGTACACGGCAAGGGCATGGGTGATTGGATAATCGAGGCGAACGCCTACTACAACCAGGCTGTATCGCAGGGGGCAGACGCGCAAGCCCTCAACTGCAACCCACCGATGAAGTATAAGAACGCCCCCATCAACTACATCGAACAGATCTCGAAGGTGCAGGACGGCGGGGTCATACCCATCAACAAGGACGGCGACCTGGATTTCGTCACCTGGCAGGGGCAACCCCCATCCGTGGAAGCCATGCTCGACCGCATACTCGGTTACATACACGATGTATCGCACATCCCCCGCGTGGCTTTCGGCGATGTCATGTCCACCAACTCATCGCGGGTCATCAGCGTGCAGTACGACCCCGTGGTCAAGGTGATGCGGTTCATACGCGACAACTACACGGTGGCGCTTCAGAGCTTGGATGAACAGCTCTTGCGCCTCATGGAGAAGTATGAGAAGTCCAAGATTATATTCACCGGGTATCTCGAAGACCCGCAAACCCTCAAGGCCAAGAGACTGCGGGGAGAGTCCAGCGAACAGTACGAGATAAAGGGCAAGGACATCGCGGGGCATTACGACACGGAGATCATCTGGCCCGGCGTACTCCCCAAGGACGACCTCAACGCAGGGCGCTTCGAGCTTGAGAAGCAGACGACGAAGGTGCAGTCCAAGTGGACGACGATGGAAAACCTCGGCATCCTCAACCCCGAAGACGAGATGGAGATATTGGAGTCCGAGCTTGCCAACGAAAACCTGTACCCGAAAGAAGGTGCGGCTATGCTCGGCGCCGAGTCCCGCGCCCTCTCCGCTATCTCAAGCGCGAAGCAGGCGCAGCAATCTATGGAGATGCCGGAGATGGAGGGAGAGGGTGGCATGCCCCCAGGCATGGAGGGCGCGGAGGGCATGGGCGGCGCATTGCCGCGTGAGCTTGCCGGCGGCATGGTGCAGGGCGTACCCCCCGGCCCCGAAGCCGAACCGACCGAACCCGAAGCGTTGGAGCGTTCATACGAACAGATGTATTCGGAGTGATTTAAATGGGACTCGAAAGCGGGTACGAAAGAGCAAGACGGTTTGAAGAAGAACAACAGGCGCGGGCCGCTCCCAGGGAAGAACCGCAAATATCACCTCCTCCTTCTGCGCCCTTGGAGGGGCGACCTGCGCCTTCTATTCAACCGCGTGGCATAGGGCGCCGTGCTGAAGAGTATTCACAGCGCATGGCGCAGATAGCGCGGGAAATGGCGGCGCGTCAGGAAGAGATCACCCGCCGTTTGCAGGAGGGCATGAAGCCGCCGCAGGAGGAGATGCGACCGCCCGAAGTGGGGTACGCGGAAGGCTCGCGCCCCTTCGCCGACCTGCGCGAGTCCGTGATGAAGCAAGCCCTGGAAGCCGCCGGGAGGAAGAAGGTCACGCCCCTTACCCCCGAACAGCGCGAGACTATGGGCAGGGCGAAGCAGGCTGAAGAGGCTTTCGGCAAGGCGGGCAAGGCGGGTTTCCGCTGGGGCGAGAAGTCGGCTGAAGCCGTGAGGAAAGCCGTGCCGCTCACCGAGATACCCGAGTCGGGCTTCGTCACGCAGCAGCAGCAGCAGCAGCTTGAGGGCATGAGCATCCCGTCGATCTTTAAACGCACCATGCGCCTCCTCGGTGAAGAGGGGTTCGAGCGCGATGTCAACTGGATAGAGGAACAGGTGGCATCGTGGGACAAAGACCCCCTGAAGCGCGAAGTCATGGAAGCGGTGCAAAAGGTACAGCCCGTCAAGGTTAAAGACCCCGATGTCGCCGCCCACCACACGCGCATCAGGCTTATAACCGCTGGCATAGATACGCCGGAGAAATGGCAAGTCCTCCAAGAGATGACGGACGTATATGAGCGCATAGATGACTTCTCTAAGAGGCTCACTTATTTCAGCCGAGATGCCGGGAAGAACCGCCTCTATGTGCCGGGCATGGAGAGCGGCAGTTCGGCGGGAGGTGCCGGCGAAGAAGCGGAGAGACCAAGGCAGTTCTTCGATTACGACAAGAAGGACTTGGAACACATCAACGGCAAGACGTTCGCGGAGATATACCAGACCTCCAAGGTGGGTTATACCGGCCCGCTAGGTGCGTTCGGCGGTGGTGAGAATGTCACAACCACAGACCTCATCGCCAGGGCGCTTGACCCGCGCTATGCCGCCTACGCCGCCACGATGGATATGCTCGGGAGGCCCGCACCGGCCCCGACCTTCGGGCAGGAGCTTGGCGGGGCGCTGGCGCAGAAGGCGGGCTGGGTGGGCGAGAAGATAACACAGACTACCGAGAGGGTGGGAGAGTACAGCAGGCAACAGGCATGGTACAACCCCCTCAAGTATATCGCCGGGGCGATGGAGAAGGGCGGTAAAATAGCGCTCGGTGGGGGCAAGCTGGTGGTGGGGTTCGTCGCCCTGCTGGACGAGCTTATAACCGATGCCATAGGTTTCGGCACCACTCTCGGTGAGATAATCGCCAAGGAGATCGGTGGTCTTGTCGGCATAGGGGAAGGCGCAACGCAGGAGGACTACACCACCCTCGGCGTGCGCGGCCTTCAGACGGCGAAAGACATCATGGATCCCCTGCCCATACAATACGAGTTCGGTGAGAAGGGCAGCGGTTGGGAGTTCGGGTCACACGCCATACACATACCGCAGGGAGCATGGACGTTGCCAGAGGAGTTGCGGGAGTATGGCTTCAAGTGGAGCGATAACCCCTGGCTCGACATGGTGGTCAAAGAAGTCCTCTCGCTGCAATGGCTCCTGCCCGGTGCCACCCAAGCAGGTCAACTTCGCAGGGGCGGTTCCCTCATGGACAAGCTCTCCAACTATTCGGACGAGCTTGCCGATGCAGCAAAAGCCCTGTTCAAAGCACCTAGCCCCGAAAACCTCGCGGCCTTTCGCCGCGCCTTCGCTTCCTCTGGCATAGAGGCGAAGATAGTGGCAGAGTCGAGGGCCGCTTTGGAGGCGGGCGATATGTCCGATTGGGTGAAGGATACCGCGAGAGTGCTTGCGAAGGTGGAGGATGAACGCCAGCTCGCCAAGATAGCGGATAAGTCCATGCGCTCTGCCGCCGAGGGCGGTATATGGGAAGACATGGTGAAGCAATGGGACAGGATAAGCGGCCTCAAATCGACGGGCAGGTTGTCGGACGAGGCTTTGCGGGCGCGTGAATGGGGCAAGTGGCTCGACGAACAGATTGTGAAGGTGGGCAACATCCCCACCAGGCCGGGGCCGATCACCCGCTTCCCCACCACGCACAAGAAGGCATACGAGACGATGATGGAGGGCATAACCGGGGAGGCTGCGAAAAGCCCGCTCACCTATTCCCTGCGCCAAGCCTATGCGCGTATGCACCCCCACACCCTGCGTAACATAAATTGGGAGAGCGCGGAGGCACCAGGGCAGCTCTACGGCTACCTGCTCAACCAGGGGGTAACGCCGGTCGAGGCCAACCGTATCGTCAAGGAGCTTGTGAGCGCCAACCCGCTCGACCGTGGGGATGTCGTTCGCATGGCAGAGGAGTTCCTTGCCGGCGACCGCTATGCCGGGCTTTCCCGCGCCTACACCTTCTCGCAGATCCAGAAGCGCTTGCCCAACCTCGCGCCCGTCATAGACCCCTCTGACGCGAGAAGGCTCGCTAAGACCTTGGACGAGAAGATAGCCCTGGAAGACAGCCTGTACGATTCCATCCTCGCGCAAGCCAGCAAGGTCTTCAAGACGCCGGACGACCTCTCTGACGCTATGGGCACCAGCCGCGACCTCGATGTCCAGTTCAAGCAGCTCGTCAAGAGCATGCGGGACGGTGGGCACATACCCGACGATGTGGCAGATGGCTTCCTCGACCAACTCAAAGCCCTCGGCAAGTCCAAGGCCGCCTTCAAGGAAGAGGTCAAGGGCGTGGCGGGCAAGCTCGAACGCTTCAGGATGGCGGGCAAGCGCGGGGGAGGCGAGTACCAGGCGAAGGTCAAGCAGTACGGCAAGGTCGATGTCATAGACGAGAACACGGGCAAGAAACTCGGAGAGGTCAGTTTCGACCAACCCCTGACCACCAAGCAGCTTAACGTCATAGGTCACTTCGACCGCGATGCCTTAAAGGAGATATACCGCTTCCACCACAAAGACATGACAGCGTGGCTCAAGACAAAGGACTTCAGCCGCAAGTTCGCGGGCGAGGTGGAAACCGCGCTCAACCGCCTGTCGATGAAATGGAAGAAGTGGCTCATCTACCCGCGCTCCCGCTATGTCATGCAGACGTACCTCTCGGGCACGTTCAAGTCGATGCTCATGGGCGCGATAGACCCCTCGGACATGCGGGCTTACAACCGCCTGATCGAAAAGGGCTTTACGGTGCTGGACAACGGCATAGTGGTCAAGCTCTCGGATGATTCCCTGCGCGAGCTGGACGCCGTATATCACTCGGTCATGGGGAAGACGGCATACTGGCGGGCGCAGTACACGGGTTCCTGGCTCGTGGGCGACAGCGTTGACGACCCCGTACAGGCCGTCACCAACTTTATGAACCAGTACCTTGCCGATGATGGGGTGCGTACCTTGCTCAAGCAGGGCGACGATGCGTTTCTCGATTGGCTGCAAAACACGGAACCGGGGAACAAGATGCTCCGCACCTGGAAGCCGGTCATGGGCCTGGGCGACGATGCGAGCGTTGCAGACGATTACCTGCGCTCCCTCAAGGAGCTTTTCGCGCAGACACAGGACGGCGCACCGGGGGCGTACAGGGCGATGCTCTACTCGGCGGGAATATCCGACGATGTGGACGACCTGCCCGATTACTTCAAGAATGTATTGAAGAAGAAGCAGGCGAGGATAGACGCAGACGCGGCGAAGGCGGGCGTCAAACCCACGAAGGCTAACATCAGCCGTGGCGATATATCCAAGTACCTCGCCAAGCAGGGGGCGAACGAGCAATTTCATGTGCCGATGGTCAAGCACCCCTTCTGGTCGAGGCCGGCGAAACCGAAGGGCAAGGTGATGTCCTGGTTGGAGAAGGATGCGGAGAGCTTGTATGACGGCATATTCTTCCGTGGCGCGAATACCCCGCGTAAGTATATGTTCAAGTCTATGACGATGGACTACGCGAAGCAGCTCATGGGGCAGGGGGTTGACGCGGATAACGCTATCATCGCCGCTGCCCGTCACGCTGAAAGAACCGTGAACGAATTGCTCCTCGATTTCAGCCGCAAGATGGCGATAGAGCGCAAACTAGATTGGATGAGCCCATTCCTTGCCGCCTTCCGTCTCGACCTGGAAGCGTGGATCAAGATGGCGGCTGCGCGGCCCGGTATCGCCACCATGCCCATCGACTACTACATCACGGCGTATCAGCAGAACCAGGACTTGCCGTCTTACCTGCGCTGGTCAGTTCCTATCAAGATCGGCGGGGGCAGGTACAACCTCAACATGCCGATGGTCTTGCTCGCGCCGTGGGCTTATTCCATGCCGACCGGCGGCAGCAAACCGCCCTACGAAGAGATAATGCAGGGCTTCATGGGTCCGATACCCCGCGCTGCCGTAGCGGAGGTGAAGGCTATCGAACCGCGCAAGAGGAAGAAAGAGCTTGAGGCCGAGCTTGCGCGGGGCAACCTCTCCGTGTCCAGGGAGCGCGAGATCGCCCGCGAGCTTGAGAAACTTGAGTGGCAGACGAGGGGCGCGTGGGGCGAGCTTTCGAGCGCCTTTATGAGCTACCCCAAGGGCGTGCAGGAAGGTTGGCTCAAGGGCACCCTCAAGGACAAAATAGGGGCGATACCCGAAGATGCACGCAAGCCTGGCTGGACAGAACCCATATTCGAGACGATGAGCGAGGGCGACAAGACGAAGATCCGCAAGCTCATGGGCAAGTACACCGCATACCACGAGGGCAAGGGCATGGCTGACCGCGACGAGGCTTTCCTGTGGGCGGTCGAACAGCTCTCGGGCGAGCCGTTCCTGCCCGGTCCTCTCGCGCCTATATCCGGCGCAGCTTCGGGGTTGCTCGGGAAAATCACCAGGCCGTCAGGCACATACTACCCCGAAGAGATACAGGAAGGGTTCAAGCGCACGGCACAGTCTTACCGTGGAGAGCGCGAACCATACTGGACAGACACCATGTTCGGTGAGG
>Ga0265297_10010801_pt1 | contig 11364 bp, 12 predicted proteins | sample Munlanlwell13791_FD_192502 | JGI IMG/M metagenome (GOLD analysis project Ga0265297, IMG submission 192502) | Leachate microbial communities from a municipal landfill in Southern Ontario, Canada - Leachate well 137-91 | ecosystem: Engineered > Solid waste > Landfill > Unclassified | place...
AGTACCAGGCGAATTCCGCTCCACGTCATCATTGATCACTGTCACGCGAGCCGCCCGCGCCACTCCCCACCCCAAAAAAATGACCATCACTAGCCCCCCGACAATTTTTCGCCCCATTGACCCTTTTTAATATTATTCTTTCCTACTTATCATAATATATAAATAAACACTTCAATAACACTCCCCCTTCATTTGAGTCAATATCCGAGCATAATTCAAGGCCCTTTCTAAAAATTCCGGTTTTTTAACCATTCCCAGGTCATCTTTATTTTGCTCATCAACACCCAATTCACGAAAATGTAGACTAATAAAATATTCAAATAGAACTCCACCAGTTACACTATTTTTCCTAAGAATCGATTCTTTTTCATCCTCAGTTAATACTTTCTTTCGGCAAAACTTTTCCATCTCACTTTTGAATTCATCCACTGCCGGATAATACGATCCGTTACTGGCTATTACTGACCTGATCACATCATAATTATCACCATTTAATTCCAGTTTTCTAGTTTTGTATAATAACCAAAAAGCCGCTATTTTTGTATCACTCTTTACTTCTTCCAAATTAGGCAACTGCTCTCTTTGCCTATACATTTTTTTAAACAATAAAACGCCCAGGTTATAAGCTAAAAAATCCCCATTAGACAACAACTCACGCGCCCGGGATGTGAGAAAATATGGTTCAACTGGTGACTCTCTTAAATTTCCACCCCGATTATTCAAACCCATACCGAATTTATTAATCAAATATTATACCGATTATACCATATTGTCGCCACCAGAACTCAGTCTCTGACTTCATTAAACTCACTAAGCAATAATACCCCGCAAAATATTATTCACATACTCCAGACCATTATCTTCAGTTATGACCACATCGAATACCCGTCGATAACTTGACATCAACTTATCCACCTCATCATTCAACCAACCAATCTTGATCAGATTATGATAATCAAAACCCTCCACCATCCCCACATCATCAACACTATCACCGAGCAAAATTACATTTTTCCGGCTAGCAATATTTTCGTACCAGGGATAATGCGTCAAGGTAGTCTCATATTTATTTAACGAATGAATCACCTCACCCTTGATACCCTTCATCTGACCCTTCTGATCAAAATCCAGATAATTGGCCACCACATATATATTACCCCAATCAAAACCAGCCATAGCTAATCGACGATCAATCATATTACCCATACCAGCCGACATAATTACCACCGGAATATTATTTCGACTGGTTAATTTAATAAACTTATCCATGCCCGAGCGAAAACTAAATTTTGACAGCTGGGCAATCTCGTTTATTTTTGATTCGGTCAATCCATATTCCACCAACAACTCTAAATGTCTTGTCCACCATTCACGCATAATGGCCGCTTTTTCCGCTCGGCTCATGTCCGGATCTATCTCCCAGGGATGATAATAATCATAATACTCATTTGCCCGCCGGACATATTCAGCCGGCAGATAATTAGCTTGTCTAATAGCTCCAAAAGAAGTATTTACCTTATGACCATCGACAAACGCCCGCGTTAACGTCCGGTCAAAATCCGTAATGACATGCAATGAACCCACCCCCGCATCCTTAACTACCTTGATAAACAAATTAATGTTTTTTGGATTAATAATTTCAATCATAAGATTAAATAATAATTAATGAGTTGGGTGAATTAATCTTTTTATGTGTCATCCCCGCCTTCCGGGGTCCCCGCCAACTCGTTAGATTGGTGGGGTGGGTTAGCGGGGATCTCATATGTAACGCGTTTATTACATTCTTGTTGATGAGATCCCCGCTCAAGGCGGGGATGACAGGGAAATGACTAATTGGCACAACTCATTAATTAATAATGAATAATTAATATTATTTTTATAATTAACTCATTATTCCATTATTCATTATTAATTATTCTCATTCCTCACATATCGATCAATCAAAAGAACTACCACTACCGTCTCCACATCAGTAATCTCGCCGCGATCAATCATATTTAATACTTCCCGAAAATCTATCAAGGCCACCTCAATATCCTCATCCGGTTCCAAACTTTGCTTAGTCAAACGTAAATCTCGCGCCAGATAATACGACATAATCTGAGTATAACGACTGGGCGCCCGATGTAAATTGGCTAAATTTATTATTTCCCCCGCCTCATAACCAGTTTCTTCCCGCAACTCACGCCGAGCTGATTCTTCTTTTGATTCCACCTCGGGATCAAAATATCCCGCCGGCAAATGCCACATGATCTCTCCCGCCCCCACCCGATTTTCCTTGATCAAAATCAGTTTATTATCATCCGTCAAAGCCCCGATCGCCGCCCCTTCACCTTCTTCAATCACCGTCCAATCTTGTACCTGATCACGACTCATCTTCATCTGATCACTGCGGATTTTCACCCAACGATCCTCATAAACAATCCTGCTCCCCAACTTTTGCCACTTTTTTACCATAAGTTATTATTACAAATTAGGAATTAGAAATTCTTATCAATACCCGCGCCAATTTCCGACTATCGTGACGAATAAACGCCCGCTGCTTGGCCAACACATCTGATTTACTATATTGAGGTTTTACCGCGCTCAAAACATCCGTTTCAATCACTTGGTATGATCTTTTTTTATATCGTTTTTTATCAAACCGCACCAGCATCTCTCTTTCCCGGGAGTACTTATCGATTAATTTTTGACTCGGCTGCTTCTGATTATAAATAACATAATCAATTCGCTCCGCCCCAATTAGATTATTAATACTGGCCACATAATCATCCAAATCAAACTCACCTGTTTGCCCCAACTTGTTAACCAGATTACAATTATAAACCACTTTAGCCTTAGTTGCCCGGATAGCTCGGTCAATTCCCCTCACCAACAAATTGGGCACAATACTGCAATAATGATTCCCCGGACCAATCACTACCAGGTCCGCTTCCTTGATCCGTTTAACAGCCAAAGGATTAGCTTGTCCAACTGGTCTCAAATAGTTACGCTTGATACCCACTGCTTCAATTTCATTGCAGGCATTGATCTCATCCTGCCCATTTAGTACCCGCCCATCAGATAATTCCATCATCAGTTCCACATCATCATTGGTTACTGGTATCACTTCCCCTCGAATTTTTAACACTTTACCCACTTCCTCCACCCCCTGAGCGAAACTACCCGTCATTTTTTCAAAAGCCGACAGAAAAATATTGCCAAAACTATGCCCGGACAGACTACCTTGATCAAATCGATAATTCATTAGATCACGCAAAATCGGCGGTGATTCACTCAACGCCACAAGACATTGCCGCACATCACCCGGCGGCAACACTCCCAATTCATCCCGCAACACCCCAGTTGACCCACCGTCATCCGCCATCGACACCACCGCCGACAACCGCGCCGGAAATTCCCGCAAACCAGACAACAGCACAAAACTCCCCGTCCCCCCGCCAATGGTGACCACCTTCTTTTGTCGCGCCGTTATTGTCATTTATTAACTTATAATAAATCAATTGTTACTTACTCCAGTCTCCCGCCTGAAAACGATTAGGAGCATTATGATGCCAGGCGTGTGGGTCAGAATCATAGAGTTGATCCCAAATTTGTTTGGCAGTTTTGGTATACAGCTTAGTCTCACTCACTTTTTTGCGCATCTCATACTTGTTCTTCCATAATTCACAACCATTGGCTCGTTGTTCAATCAATTCCATATCGATATCAATATTATCGGCATCTTTAACCACCCTGGCCTCAATACATTCTCGCTTTTCATATTCCTTCCATAGATCAATAAAATCACTCGCTAACGCCGTATTGGCCAACATGTCTTCAATCGCCTCCTCTTCTTTCCGAACCACATATTGCCTGGAAAGATAATGAACATCGCCCGCCCGACTTTCCGAAATATCATGCACCAAAGCCATCTTCAACACTTTACCAATATCTTCCACCCCTTCATTTTTGGCGATTACCAGTGCTATCCATGCCACTCGATAAGTATGCTCGGCCAGATTGGCGAAATCTGCACCCAAAAACTGTCGCCAGGTCCGCTGCACATAGCGGATTGTGCCCATCTCGTATAAAAATTCAATATCTCTTTTTTGCATTTATATCCTCCCCAAATTATAAAAAAATTACTTATTAACCCACCACATCTTCCTTCTTCAACCTAAAAAAAGTTATGCCCGACATAATAACCAAGGCAATCGTCAAAAACATATACCTCATATCAATATCAGCTATATAACCAAGGATAGGCCTCATCACCACCTGATACAAACTATACATCAAAGACAATGTGGACAATATCGTCGCCCGATTAATGCTTTTGATATGACGGTTAAAATAATCCGAAAAAATCGGGTCACGGATATTACCAGCGGCGTCAGTAATAACAAATAACACAAACGACCACACCGGATCAAAAACCAAAGCCATTACCGTCCACATTAGGGCTGGAAAAACTGACACGATAACTACCGCCTTCTCCACGCCCCACCATTCCTCCAACTTATGCGCATACAACTTAGTCAACACCGTTAAAAGCGACGATACAAAAATTGCCGGACCATACCAACCACTATCAACACCCGCTTGCAAAAAATATGGTTGGAATGCATAAAACAAAATTATGGAAAAAGGTGTCGTTAGTAACTTCAAATATAATATTTTCTTCATTTTTTTATTACCAAGAATAATCTTCGCCCCATCCACAAACATTTTTATGCCTGATTCCGGCTTATGTTCAATTTTCTCACCTGCATAAGATCGCCGCGGCTCTTTGACCGTCAACATAATGATCATTCCCACCACCTGTGCCACCATAATCAACATATACAGAAAATAAAAAGATTTCATGTCATGATTGATCGCTATCCAACCACCAATCAAACCAGCAGCCGCCGCCGCCAACGGAAAAATGGCTAAATAATAACCATATACTTTCTGCATCTTTTTTTCCTGCCCCAGCGCTACCAATTGATCATAAACCAAAGCCTGATCCGAGCCCGATTCGAACGCGATCGATACACCCGCCAGAAAAAAACAGAGAGCAAATCCCCAAAATCCATCCGCCCAGAACCAAGGAATCCAGGACAAAATCCACACCAGATCACCAAAGATAATACTCCACTTGCGCCCCACCTTGTCCCCAATTATCCCCGTCGGCACCTCAAACAACATCAAACCAATCATCAGAAACGATTCCAACCACATGATCTCCCCAAAACTTAATCCTTTGGCCACCAAAAACAGCGTCTGCGCCGGCAGCATAAAATACAAATTGCGGAAGAACCGCGACACAATAAATCGGTAAATATTTTCCATGTGTACTAAAATTACGAATTATGAATGACGAATTGCATTAGTCATATATCATTTATTTTAATTATATGGCTAGCCGCAAAAAAAATTACTGATATTTAGAAATAACCATCACCGAGGCCAAACTTTCGCTGCCATTAATTAAAATAAATGATATATGACTAATGCAATTCGTCATTCGTCATTCGTCATTCATAATTTTAAACCAGTTTCTCAATCTCCCTCATAAGTTCCGGTAAAATCTCCTTTTCCGGCACGGTTTTGATCACTTTTCCTTTCTTAAAAATCGCCCCACACCCCGCTCCCCCTGCCACCCCAATATCCGCCTCCCTTGCCTCACCAGGACCATTGACCACACACCCCATGACGGCAATTTTAATTGGTTTTTCAATTCCCGCCACCGCCTCTTCCACCTGACCGGCCAAAGTGATCAAATCAATTTGGGTTCGCCCACACGTGGGACAACTAATTATCTTTGGCCCTTTCTGTCTGACATCCAATGCCTTCAATATCTCCCAACCCGCTTTGACTTCTTCCACCGGATTGGCCGTCAACGACACCCGGATCGTATCACCAATACCATGATAAATTAGTGTTCCCAAGCCAATCGCCGACTTTACCACCCCACTCTTTGGTGTCCCCGCTTCTGTCACCCCCAAATGTAATGGATAATCAACTGCCTTTGACAACATGGTATTAGCTTCAATCGTCTGCCGCACATCACTACTTTTGATCGCCAGCACAATATTTTTAAACTTAAATTTCTCCAGTAACTTCACCTCCCGTAAAGCCGATTCCACCAAACCTTTGGCCGTCACTAGATAATTATTTTTAGCCAAAATATCCGCTTGCAGTGAACCGGAATTAACCCCAATTCGAATCGGTATATTTCTCTCTTTAGCTACTTTGACCACTGCTTCCACCTTTTCGTCACTACCAATATTACCCGGATTGATACGCACTTTATCTACCCCCTGTTTGATTGCCTCCAGCGCCAACCGATAATCAAAATGGATATCCGCCACCAACGGAATTTCAATCTGTTTCTTAATTTCACCAATCGCTTGCGCCGCCGCCAAGTCAGGCACGGCCACCCGGACAATCTCACACCCCACCGCCGCGAGCTCCCGAATCTGCGCCACCGTCGCCGACACATCATGCGTTTTGGTCGTACACATTGACTGCACCAAAATCGGTTCCCCACCACCAATCACCCGATTGCCAATCTTAATTTTTTTAGTTTTCCGACGTTTAATCATTAAAACAACCATCACAAATTACAAATTAATTCACCGCCCTCATTTTTGAAATACACCTATATCCTTCCACCAAGGGTTTTGCCCTGCTTCAATCAACTTAATATCTTCCATACCCTTTTGCCGAATATCTTTATCATTACAACCCAACCCTATCCGAAGTATAGCATCATCTTTCTCTCCAACCATCGCTCGCATTACCCAATAATTCTTGTAAGCCATCTGCTCTTTTTTATCATGAACAATATTGTCAAATTTTAATACACCATCAATAAATCCTAAAGTTTCTTTGGCTCCTGATATGTCATTTTTTTTTAACTGCTCTTTAAAATCAACTAAATATTTTCGATATTGTTCGTACTTTTCTTCACCTTTATCTGATTCCAAACCAGAACCAAAAAAGGAAGACTGATATTCGTCAGCCACCCGCCCTACTTTCATCCCACCAAGACAAAAACCCATAATTCATTCCTTAAAAATGAAAAGTAAATAATTTATTTCCCTTTTGCGAACCTTTGACCAACTTCCCCCCAATTCACAAAATCCCAAAACTTAGCCACATACACTCCCCGATCATTTTTGTAATCCAAGTAGTAAGCGTGTTCCCACACATCCAACACCATCAGTATCGGCAAGGTGGCATAAAGATTAACATTGTGTTTTTCAATCTGCGTCACCATCAACTTTTTAATATCGGCCGCGTAAACCAAAGCTGCCCAACCCGAACCCTCCACACTGTTAGCCGCCTGACTAAATATTTCCTTAAATCGATCCATTGAACCAAAATCTTGTTCCAGTGCCATTTGCAAATCCGAACTAATTTCCCCACCTTTCCCTGATGGTGCCAAATTTGACCAAAACAAATCATGCAAAATTTTACCATCCAGATTAAAAGCCAGACTTTTCAGAGTATCCTTGACATTAATTTCCTGACCATTTTTCGCCCCGTCCAAATCCTCCAATAATTTATTGGTATTATTGACATAGCCCTGATGATGCTTAGTATGATGAATAGTCAGCAATTCCACTGATAAAAATGGATTTAACTCATCATATCCATACGGCAAAGTTGGTAATTGATAATATTCCGACATAGTTTTTCTCCTCATGAAATATTAATAATCTACATCCATTCTATCAAATGTAGCCATTATGGTTAAATTAGCAAAACAAATTTATCGCCCGCCGTTTCAGATAATCATTACTAAAGAACCAAGGAAACAACCGATAAAAACCATTGAGCAACGGTTGATTCAAATATTTTGTCGCCGATAAAAACCACTCTTGTTTTCTTTTGACAGCCAAAATCTTTTTAATCTCATCATATTGATAGTCGGGATGCAAAATTTTCCGCGCCACCTCTTGGCCCGAGACCACTGCAAAATAAATTCCCTCACCCGTCATCCCGGAAGTAAACCCAGCCGCGTCGCCCACCAAAAATATCCGGCCAAAATCATGGCCTTGGTAATCATAATTAATCGACCACCCCTCCAACCAGCCCCGACTAACATCAATTTGTCGTTTATTTAACCAAGCCGAAAAATCACTCATCAATTGATGTGACGGCCCATCACCCAAGAGCCGCCCGCAACCGATCGAGGTAAAATGGCGATGTGGAAATATCCAGGCATAGCCATTATTAAAATATTCGGCCGCAAAAAATAACTCCAATTCATCATATTTTTTCGGCACAATATATTGTAAACCTAAAATGCTCTTTTTAATTGCCAAATCGAGATATTGTCGCGCCAGCGAATTACTACCATCCGCTCCAACTAAGTATTTATAAGTCAACCGTTGCCCATCAATTTGGATCCAGTCATCACCAATTTCATCAACCTTCACCCCTGCCACTATTTCCACCTTTTCTGACACCTGTGTCAACATGGTCTGCCCCAGTTTACCGCGATCAATCGTGGCCACAAATGGCTGTTCCATTTCCACCACTACCGACTGTCCCGGCACATTTATTTTAATTTGCGAAAACAATACATCAGCCATTCGTAGGTCCATACCAATATTTTCAATCTTAGTTGTCAAACCGCCCGCGCATATTTTGGGTCCAATCTGCTTATTTTTTTCCAACACCAGCACCCGTAAGTCACTCTTTCCCAACCCAGTCGCTGTCGCCAACCCGGCCGGCCCCGCGCCGATAACAATAACATCGTACTCTTTATATTTCATCTCTTCTTCTGTCCTTTAAAATCTAAAAAAGCAATCACCGACTTGTTGTTCCGTATTTCGACTAATTTATCAACCGTATTATCCACCCCGGCTTGTTTTAAAATATTATCAAAATCTCCTCGATTATAACGATGGCCCAATTCAAAAAACCTTTTCTTATCCACTGATTCCCGAATAATCAGACTATTAAAATTGGCTTTTAACTTTTGCAAAACCGCCACCGGATCGTCCAGATGGTGCAACACACCCCACATTATCCCCAAATCACCACATATTTCATCCTTTTCAACGTCGCCAACCATAAATTGCCCGTTCATTTTTTTTCTCGCCTTATCGATCAAAGCCCGCCCCCGATCAATACCAATAAAAGATCGGGGCTGCAATATTCCTTTCAATAAACCGCTGACTTTACCGTCACCACAACCCAAATCAATCACCTTCCGCCCTCGGTATTCTCCAGGCACATACTTATCCAATACCATCATCTCCAAAGTCACATTGTAAGCCGAATAATTTATTCCCAGACGGTCATAAACAATATTATCTATACTTTTTTTTAACATATGTTTTAAATCAATTATTGATACATTTGATAATTTCTTCCGCAATTTCAACTGGAGTTTTTTGATCACTAAAATAAGTTAAATTATCATTATTTTTATGTTTTTGATAATAAAAATACTGTTCCCGCATTTTTTCCGGATCTGTCATGGAAATTTTCGCTCCAACTTTAGCTGCCGCCACCCGCTCGGCAAAACGTTTTTCAAGCACCTCATAACTAGCCTCAATATTGACCTCAATCAATTTCGTCTCATACTTTTTAGCCATTAATTGATATTTCCCCTCCCATCCCAAAGTAATAGCTTGGTCCTGTACCACTGATAAACCATGACTCAAAGCCACATCGATCAGAGCCATAGTCATCTCAGCGGTAATTTTACCATCTCTTTCTGCCTGATAACCAGCGATCATCCACTTAATCCGATCACGCCAGGCCCGAAAAATACCATCATAATTATCCAGCAAATACTGAGCCACGCTACTCTTACCGGCACAATATGGACCATTTAATATTAATAGAAACTGAGGTAAATTTAATTTTATTAATTTATTCATATGATTGTCTTAATCAATATATCCATAATCTATCATAACTTCAAAAAACCACTGCGCCAACAGCGGATCCATATTAACCCTTCCGACAAATCTACTCACCTTCAACCCTAATACACTGCCGTGGCAATATACATGACGGTATTAGTATAAATTCCTGCTTCCTGTAAATTATTTACTTCCAGTTGATAGGAAATGACATTGGCTTCGTCAACTACCGGCTGTGTTCCCAGCGCGATAGCATATGGTGTAATATTAGCGGCAAATTTGGAGTATTTGTTTGATTGGAAGGCGGAATAATCAGTATCATCGGTCGTAAAACCAAAGTATGAATTTGTTCCCGATCCGGGAGGATTCGTCCAAATTATAGGCACGGCATAAGTGCCGGAGAACTTGGCAATGATGTCACTACCAGCGGAAGTCAGATCTTGGTTTTGTTGGACCGTGACCACATAGCCATCAGTAGCATTGGTGGAAACTGTTAATGTCTGACAAGCGATCTTAGTCTGAGCACCAGAGTAAACACCAAAGGGAATAGTTGTAGCTGTTGTGGTCACGCTCGCATTCCCACCCGAGTTCGCGCAGGCGTTACCCGCAGCTACACCATCAATAGAAAAAGTAAGTAATGAAGGAACAGAAGCAGTAACAGTAGTACCTTCATCAATAATCATTTGATAATTTCCATTTGCCGTTTTCATTTCATAACCTGTAGGTCCGGCCTCATCCCAAAGATAATACACATCAACTACATCAATATACATCGTGGGAGTCTTTTTACTGACTGCAGTTGAAGTCACTTTTTCAGATGAAAAATTTGAACCATCATAATCAGCACTAGCAGACCATAACTGTCGATTTACCCCATCGTTCTGGGTGTAAACATAATATATTTTTGATTCTCCCGACATTAAATTGGGAAATTGACTGTCAAATAATGTTGTTGTTTGTTTTGTTGGCGTCCACCCACTTCCATCCTTGTTCATTTCAGCTGTCCATATTTGCCAGTTAGAACCATCATGCTCTTGCCAGACAAAATACAATTTAGTTTCATCTTGGACAAATTCAATTTTGTATTTGTCATAAGCTGATGTAGTTCTTTTAGTATTTGTAAAATTTGCACCATCATGATCAGATTCCGCGGTCCAAATCTGATAATTTGCACCATCACTAATATTCCACACATAATATATTTTTGAACTATCAGCCAAAATCGCCGGTCCATCATAATTGGCACCAGTGGCAACTCTTTGAGTCATAGTCCAACCAGTGCCATCGGCGTTGGTACTAGCAGTATAGTAACTACCAATCGGTTCAGCGCGCATAAAAGTATAGAATATTTTTCCACCATACTTGAACAGTTTATATTCATAATAATTATGAACTCCGTCATCAAAAGTTTGCTGGGTGGGAATAAAATTTGTACCATCCAAATCAGAGTAAGCGGTATGCACCGACCACCGGCTAATCAGTCGACCATAAACATAATAAATCTTAGTAC
>Ga0265297_10010802_pt1 | contig 11364 bp, 11 predicted proteins | sample Munlanlwell13791_FD_192502 | JGI IMG/M metagenome (GOLD analysis project Ga0265297, IMG submission 192502) | Leachate microbial communities from a municipal landfill in Southern Ontario, Canada - Leachate well 137-91 | ecosystem: Engineered > Solid waste > Landfill > Unclassified | place...
GATCCGGGCATTCAGTTCCGCCGGCAATTTTTTACCGCGCAAGGCCGCGGCCATTTCCGCCGGCAAAATATGCTTAACCTGCTTTAAGGTCAAATTCAGCCGCCGGCCGATTTCCGAAAGCAAAAAATCATTCAGATAATACGACTGGTACAGCACATCCTTACGGTAACCCTTAACGAATGAAAATTGCCTGGCCAGCCAAAAAAGATAAATTTCTGCCCGGTTTAATTCCAGTTCTTTTTCCAGCCGGCGCTGGTTTTTAATTAACTGCGCGCGCTCCGCCGCGATTTTTTTCAGCTCGGCGCGCGGTTTGATTTTAGCCGCCGTCTGCGCCTTGGCCGCGGCCGTAAAGTGCGATAAAGGCAGGGCCGGGCCGTTATAATCATATTGCAGCCAGCAATATTTGCGCCAATGGCCCAACAGCAATTTTTCCCAATCGGGCTTTTGGCCGGCCCGGGCCAAAAGCCGCAAAAAATCCTGGCGTTCGCGGTCGCGGACCGAATCTTGCGGCAAAGTCGTTAACTGGCTAAAATACGCGCCGATTGATTTTCCTTTGCCCAGCGGCCTAAGGCGCGCCGCCAGTTCCCCTGCCACTCGCCGGGAAAAAACATCGCTCTCCCCTTCCACGGCATTGGCCAGCCAGCCGGGCAGATATAAGGCCTTAAATTTTTGATTGTATTTTTGATAACGGCTCAGTAATTCCGCGGCGGAAATTTTTTTTAAATCACCGGCTAAGTTCGCTTTGGCCTGGCTGAGTAAAACATTACAAGCCGCGTAAATATCGGCCAGGATGTGCTTAACCCATTTTTTGTCTCGCAAAACTTTGCTTAAAATCTCGGCCGCGGCCGCGTCGCGGTCGCCTGGATAGAGCGCCCAGCGGTTGACGTCGTTTTTGAAATCAGCCATGCCCGGCTCCAAGTTCCGGCCGTAAAGCTTATGAAAATCGTAATACAAAACCTCACCTAAAAGGCAGATGGGATAAAGGCTGACGCCGCGATTAGTTGTCGCCCAGATGCGTTTTTTCATTTCTTTTTTAAAATATAAATCGGCGCGTATTGCCTAAACCAGTCTTTGCCATAAAGCACCTGGCGGATTCTAAAATACTTTTTTATCTTTTTTTCGTATTTTTCTTTAAGAGGATAATAATTGGGCATTTTATATCGCGACCAGAACAGCTCAACTTGCTGATAATCATTTTTTGGCAGTAAGCCGCGCCGGACAAAATTTTTCAGCTTGGGCAGATTCTGAGCAAATAGAATTCTTTCCCTTTTTTGGTCGTAAAAAAACATAACAAACGGCAGCGCCAGCGAGGTAAACGGCGGCACTTGCTTTTTTAACTTAGGATGAACATCATGCAAAAATTTTTCAAAATCTTTGAAATGTCCCTTTTGGCGCATCCAGGTACGATGGACAACTACGGCATCCTTTTTCAAACTGCCGGCCACCCGAACTAAAATTTTATCCAGCGCCGAAAACGGCACCATACCAAAGGAAATATCTCCCATCACTAAATCATATTTTTCCGGCAATTTCATCTGGCACCAGTTGCCGACCATGACTTCGCCCGTGTCTTTGTATTTGATAATTTGCCGCATAATGGCAAAATTTTCCCGGTGATAATCCACGGACACGTACGGCACTCTGTGTTTTAGGCACAAGCTCCGCAAACCGGGTGTGGAACCCAAGATCAAAACCTTGGCGCCTTTTTTATTTTTTAGCGCTTTAACAAATTTTTCATAAACCGCCAGTTCGGATTCTGACGGCGGTCCGGGCGGCAGCATGCGCCGGTAAATTTGTGCCAATTTAGGGTCCCAGGTGGATTTTGCCATATTATATTGTTGTAATAAATTAGATTTTTTGCCCGCAAAACATCTTCACCGGATAAAAACCATAAGTTTCCGGCACTTCCGCGCATATTTTTTTGACTTTAAAATATTTTTCAAAATAATTCAAAAATTCATTGACCGGCAAAACCGTATGCACGTAAACGCCGCGGCGAGCATTAATCTCGGCATGCTCGTTTTGAGTCAAAACTCCTTCCGCTAATAGCCGGTCAAGCCATTCATATTCCTTAGCGGCGTCAAAAAATTTCTTTTCCTGATCATAAGCGCAAGCGTAACCATGGCCGAAACGAAAACGGAAATAAAATTCCCTGGTGCCGATTTTTTTCTCCCGCCATAGTTTTAAGTCGGCTGGCAAACGGGTAATATCATTTTCCTTTTCCGGCAAAACGATATTTCTTAACAAGACATAGCCGCCCCTGACAAGCCAGGTGCTAATTTTATTGAGGAGTATAGGAACATTCTCAGCCGTAATATTGTTAAGCGAGACGTCGCCAAACACGGCGGCAAAGCAGCCGGGCGGAAAATCAATTTTCAGCCAATCTTTCACAATCACCCGTTCGCGCCGGCGATCGCTAATGGCCAAAAGTCGGTCTGCCAATTCAATCATTTTCGGATTAATATCCACGGCCGTGACTTCCAAGCCGCAATTCAAACCCAGATCGCGCAGTTCCGGCGTGGCGCCCAACACTAATGCCCGGCTTTGGGGAAACTCCGCCGCGGCCTGGCGCGCGTATTGCCGGTAAAAAACCAATTCTTCACCGGACGGCGCGATTGTGTTTTGCCGGTCGGCATACAGTTTGGCTGACAGCGGATTATTCCATTCAGTCTGCATAATTATTTTTTCTTAAACCGCCAGACCGGTCCGTATTCCATCCATTCATACTTTTTCACCACCAGCCGGTCAATAACGGCGAAATACTTTTTCACCAGTTTCAGCCATTCGTTTTCCGCTATCACCACGTGATTGACATTGCCGGCATGCACCTTCAGATTGGCGAACTTTTCCAAATCTTGGCGCGTAAACCTGAACTTTTTGGTTTTTAACCAGCGGTCCAAAAGTTTAATGCCGCCGCCGACCAAATAGCGCTTGGCCTTTTCATCATATAATCGCGGCTGCCAGCGGCTGTAAACGCCAAGGTGAATCACCAGCCAGAGCCAATTTAAATGGCCGCTGTCATATTTTTTCTGCATCTCAACAATGCCGTCTTTAGGTTTATCATATAAATAAACAAAATGTTTAGTGATAAACTCGCCGCCCGGTGAAAGCACCTGCCAAATATTTTTCAAAGCCGCCGGGTATAGCTGATGCGGGACGTTATTAAGGGAAGCGTCGGCCAAAACAGCGTTAAATCCGCCGCGTTTAAAAATTTCACCCAACTTTAGCCAATCCGCCCGCGCGGTCAAATTTTTCGGATCATCTTGATATTTCATCACTGCCGTCATCTTTACCAGCATGTCCAAGCTGACATCAACGGCCAGGCAAGTGCAGCCAAGTTTGATCGCCAAATCGCGCAATTCCGGCGTCGCGCCCAAAATCATCACTTTGGGCTCTTTTTTGCCTTTAATCGCCGCCCGCAAAGCGATTTCGTACTTTTTTACCTCAAGCGGCAGCGGCGCCGAAGAGGCTTTCCGTTTAGCACGCGAGGCGGCGGAAATTTCGCTCCAATTTCTTTTCAAGCCTATTTTAGTGTGCTTTTGCATATTTTTTCTTTAGTAAATAACTGGGAAAAATTGACTGGCAGGCATAATGTTTCCGGCAGGTTTTTAACTGCTTGACATTAAAATATTTTTTCAGCAATCTTTCAAAATCAATTTTACTGTAAACAAACAAATATTTTGTTTCTTTTTCAAAAAGTTCGCGATATATGTCAATAAATTTTTTTACCTGGTCAGACTGCCGGGCGTAATCAGCCAGCAAAGGCTTAAGGGTCTGGCGGCTGTCTACGTTAAAAGGCGATTTAGCCGCCACGCAGGCCGAGCTGTCGCCGCGCACCAGCAGGGCGAAATCGCCGGTACTGACCAATTTTTTTTGATCAATTAAGCGGTACCAGCGGCCCAGCGGGGTTGGCCGCCGGGTATTAATGATGACATTGCGACATAAAAAAATACCGCTTGGCTTTAAGGCGGAAGCGATTTTTTTCAATAAAATTTCGTGCTCATGATTGTTTGACAAATTATTAAGAGACGCTTCGGCAAAAATAACGTCAAAATAATTTTTTGGCAGCTCAACCTTGAGCCAGTTGCCAGTTATTCTTTTCTCGCGGGAAATTTTTTTTGATTTCATCAGCGCCGTCATACGAAAAAGCATTTTGGGATTAATGTCTATTACCCAGGTAAAAATCCCAAGCTCGGCCGTCAGGTCGCGAAACTCGGGCGTGGAACCCAAAACCAGCGCTCTGCCGCCGCGCGGCGCATACTGTTTGATCAACCGCCGCCAGACTGAAAGCTGTTGCCGGCAGGGCCGTTGCGGCGCCTTTAGAAGCCGGGTATAATTTTTAACTAAATAATTCCACGTGAGGATATTGTTTTTAGCCATACCTGGCATGGATATTGCTTTTGCCGATTATACTTTCGGCTGACCGGCAAAAAAATAAGAAAATTTATGATAGCGCAAATCATCCGGCTGGCAAACCGGCAAAGACTGAAAATATTTACTGAATAAAGCTAGAAATTCAGACTCCTTGAGAAAAGTGTGGATCAAATTGCCATGCCAGGGCCAAAGATGGGAGAATTCTTCCTCGTTTAACAAACCGTCTTGGTAGGCCTGCTTAACCCAGGTAAAATATTTTTCCATATTCACTTGTGAAGTTTTTTCATCAAACCACTCGCCCGTGGAACTGACATAAGAATAGCTATATAAATCAAACCAATGCCAGTTCTCCTGCCGGGATTTGGCGACAATTTCCGTCACTGACCAAACATATTCTTTTATCCTGACATTCTCGCGCAAAATAATGGCACCGTCCGGTTTTAAAATTTTGCGGCATTGGGCGAAAAAATCATCAAAGCTTTCGGCCGCCAGATTGGCCACGGCGCCGTCGCCGACGATTAAATCAACGCTGTTTTCCGGCAGCGGCATATTAAGCCAGTCGGCATTAATGAATTTTTCCCGTTCGGAATTTTTATGCTCCATTAAAGCCGTCATCTTTTCCACCATTTCCGCGTTTGAATCAACGGCGATCAGTTCCGCATCAGGATAGCTTAAAGCCAAATCCCTTAATTCCGGCGTGGAGCCCAAAACCAAAATGCGCGGGTTCTTTTTGCCGGCCAAAAATCGTTTGAATAACAAAACATAAGTCTGCCACTGCTTAGGTGAAGACTTGGGCCCTTGCATGTAATTTTCGCGGTTTTTCAGCCGCTGATTAAGGATTATTCCCTGCCATTCTTGCTGTCCCATATTGCATTTAGTCTAACAAATTTATAGCGTTTTTTCAAGCCAAAATTCAGTAAAAAAAACAGAGGCACAACCATCGCTGTGCCTCCATTTGACAACACTTTTCCGGGAAACATCTTCCCCGGATCATTCACCGCTACCTCCGAAGCGGCTATTCCAGGGATTTGAGAACCTGGCGCAGAAGCGCCTGGTCCTTTTTCAAACTCATCCCCCAGCCCGGCGACACGCGCACCAGACCGTCCACATCCGTGTGTTTACGCAAGGGTCCGACCCAAGGCAGAAGCCGGCAGTCCAGAGCGCCGAAACTGACGCCAATCCGAAACGACCGGTAAGGCTGCTGATTCGCCAGCGTATCCGTCAGTTTCACGGCCGCCTTTTCGCCGCCCTTCATCTGAACGTAGAACACGCCGCCCGCGAGCCCGCCGAACTCGTTGCAGAACAAGTGCCCGGGATGGGATTCCAGTCCCGGATACCAGACTTGCTCCACCGCGGTGCTCTTGGAAAAAATCTCGGCGAAGCTTTGGGTGGCACGGCAGGCCTTCCGATACCGCCTCATGGTTTGGCCCACGCCTTCGCTGAAATGATTGGCGACGCGCGGCGACATGCGCACTATGTTGTACGCTTGCGAATCGGCCAGCGCGCCAATCACCTCCGCCGGCCCGCTGATCAGGCCGCCTTGCTCGGCATCGCCCGCCTGATGCCACTTGGTCATGGACGCCACGATGATTGTGGGCGAATCTTCCTCTACGCGGAATTGCGGCGTAAAGGTTGTGTCCACCACCAGCGGCCAAACGCGCTCCCGGCAAACGGCTTCCAGAAACTTGACGTCAGCAACGCGCATCTGTCGCGAGTTGCCGATCACCTCGGTAAACACCAGGCCACTGCCGTCAATTTCGTTCAACACCCGATTGGGGTTGATTGGGTCGAACCACACCACTTGCCGGTTCAACCACCGTTCCGCAAACTCGTTGAGGTACTTGCGCGTGCCCGGATAGACATCTTCCGAACACACGATCGTGTGTTCCGCGCCGGCCAGCATCTGGACGGCGGCAGATATCGCTGTCATGCCGCGCGTAGTGGCGAGTGTCGGCCGGCCCAGCAGCCGCGTCAGTTTCGCCTCCAGCTCGCGCTGTGCCGGCAGGCCGTCAAAATAGTGGCTCGCGCCAAAATCTTGGCCTAGTTCGTCACAGCTTGAGAAAATCCGCACGCCGCCGATGTACATTCTTTTCTTCATGCCTTTACCCTTTCTGCAATGGGCACCATGCCCAACCATTGTTTGTGTTGTCAATTAAATTGCATCAGTAGTACGCCACAAGGCATAATACCGAATATTATAGAATAGCATAAATTACGCAAAAAGTCAATAATTAAACCAAAAAACCGCCTCAATTAGCGGTTTTAAGCTATTATTTTTTTGAATTTTTTACGCTTTGATTTTTTCAATCTCAATATCGTCAAAAACATTGGTTTGCTTGACGCAAACGACTTTTTGTTTGATCAGTTCCAATAAAGCCAAAAAACTGACAATCACTTCAGTCTTATCTTTGGCCTCGCGCAAAATATCAGAAAATCTTGATGTGGTTTCACGAAATATTCTCTCCCGAATCTGGGCGATTTTCTCCTGAATGTTAATGGTTTTCCGCACCACTTCGGTGGGCAGGTTTAAAATCGGGCCTAAGCCCCGAAGCACTTCGGCAAAAGTTTGGGCTAAATTTTGGCCGGTCAATTTCGGCGGCGGACAAAATTCTATTTCCCGGGAAGTGATTAGCTTCTCGCGCGAATAGGCAAACCGCTTTTTGGCAATCATTTTTTGCATTACCTTCATCGCCTCCAGATACTCTTTGTAAATTTTTAACTGTTTAGTCAGTTCCTCGCCTTCATCCTCTTCGCCCCAGGTCAAAAACGGCAGCAGCGCCTTGGACTTAATCAAAAGCAGCCGCGCGGCCACGACTAAAAAATCCGCCAATTCGTCAGCCGGCACGTCATCTGCCGCGGACTCATTAAGCACGGCGATATACTGCTCGGTTACTTCCGCCAAAGCCACGTTGGTAATTTCCAGCTTTTGCTCTTCAATTAACTGCAGCAGCAAATCCAGCGGCCCTTCGAAGGATTCAACTTTTATTTTATGCACAAATGTAAATTTAAAAAAATTTAAAATACCAATACAGCTAATTAGACCCGTTCCTCCCCTTGGCGAGGGGAGGATAGGAGGGGTGCGAACATAAAACCACCCCTAGCCCCTCCCCTCCAAAGGCGGGCGAGCTTAAAAAGGAGGGGAACTATGGCAAAAAACTTTTTACTCATTTATTTTCTCTTTTTCGCTGGTTTCTTCTTGGCAACTTTCTTCTTTTTCTTGGCCGGCTTCTTCTTAACTTGCAACACATAGCCGCCTTTTTTGGCGAAGTCCGCCAGCTTGGCCTTTTCCATATCCAAATAATCTTTGACTTTCATGCGGATGGAATCGGTAAAGCTGCCCGCGCCCAAAATGATTTCTTTGGTCTTAAGCAAGCTCTTATCCGCCATCACTTCAACGTTATGCAAGCCGCCAAAAGCGGTCATGGCGCCGGGTTTGACTTTAAAAACTTTGACCATTACCTTCTCGTTTGGAATGCTGACCTTTTTAGCTTTCAGGGATTTTTTCAGCTTGCCTAAATCAATTTTCATGTGGGCCGGCACCACGGCGATGACATAAGCTTTGTCCGTGGCAATCAACAAGCTCTTCGCGATTTCCTTCAATTCTTTTTTTAAAGTCTGTGCCAGATCATAAGCGGTATAAACCGTCTTATGCGCCAGCTCATCGTAACGAGCCATTTTTTTGTCCAAATACTTTTTGGTAGTTTTGGGAATAGGCATAGGTTAGATTATAGCTTGCAGCTTTTAGCTTCTAGTGACAGAAGCTTCAAAACTTAAGCTATGTAAATTATTTAGTGTTTAAAATTCGTATATTCGTAATGATTCGTATTCGTAGTAGAATTCTAAAGCAGCTTAAACTTGTTAATCTCCAGTCCGAACTTATACCCCAAGTAATCCGCCGCTACCCGGCAGAAAGTCATGCGTTCGGTAAAAATTTCAAAATATTCCAGCGGCGCGGAAAATTTCGTGTCCAGTTTCAGGCGCAAACTGATAATTTTTTTCGCCGGCAAAACCGCCAAATCGCTGTCGATGACGGCATAATTGACGCGATCATGAATATCCATTATCTCTCCCGCCCGCGGCTTAACCTTGACGCGCGACCGGTGGACATCGGATTTGTCGGCCAGAATTAATACCGCCGTGATATTACTGACCAGCTTTAAATCGTTCTTGTCGTGGCTGACAATCGCCTGGATAATCGTGGAAACATCATTGGGATTATCGGCGACTTCGCCAAAAATCTGGGAAAAAAGCAGTGCCGCCCAGTAGTGGTGCTGCGTGCGCCCCAAAAAATTGCCCATATCATGGCAATAAGCCGCGATGGCGGATAATTCCTGATCGCGCGCCGACAAGCCGATTTTTTTGGCAATGCTTCTGGCCCGATCGGCGACGATGTTGATATGGCGCAAACCATGGTCGGTATAACCCAGTTCGTTTAAATAATACTCCGTCTGCTTGGTGTAATCTTGAATGCGCGGATTAGCCTTGACTAAATCTAACGTTAATTTCATAATTTTTATTTTTATTTATTGATTAACGAAAATTGCGAAAGGATTTGCTCCATGACCGCTTTTTCCGCTTCGTCGGTTACGGCATAATTGATCAGATATTTGATATTGCGGTTGTCAATAACGATGATTGAATACCACTCGCCATACGGCCCGCTATAATGATGCGCTGTCGCCTCGACGCCGACGAGATTAATCATTTTAGTGGATTTAACCTTGATTGATGAATCGCCGTAATAGGAAAAATTGGCTTTCGCCCCGGTTTCAATCGTTAAATTATGGCTGCAGTCCGGATAGACCGTTTTAGCACATAGCCGCAGCTTGGTACCGGCCACATCCACCGCGCCGCTTTGGGCATTCAGGCGCTCTGCCGTCCACGCGGCCGGATATTTTAACGAAAAATTCAGATCGGCATCCGTAAAAGTCTGCCAGTCGGCAAAAGGCGTTTCGCCCAGCTTAAAGCTGGATAAAATTTGATCAAAAGCCGCGCCAATTTCTTGATTATCGGCGCCGCAGCGCCCGGTAAAACGGACGATATAATTTTGCGCAAAGATTAATGCCGCTTTACTGCCGCAAATGCCCCCTTCTTGATAAGTCACGGCCGGATAACCGTTGAGGTCTGCTGTTTTAACCTCGCTAACCAGCGCTTCGGCGCTCAGTTCCTTAATCACTTTTTCTTGGTCGGATTTTTCCAAGCCGTCAAAATAAAAATTGTAACAATCTTTTCCTTCGCAGGCCGCCGGCGCCGCGGCACCGACGTTAAGCCGCCAATTCGCCTCTTCCCGGGCAGGATACTGGCCATTGCCCAAAACCTTTTCATTGAGCATCACGGGATTCGGCCAAGCGCCGGGATAATTAAAACTAAAGCTGTATTGATCGGCAGTAATCGTGTAGGCTTGCAAAGCCGGAACCTGGGCTTCAGCTGCCGGCTTTTGCGCCTCTGGCGAAACGGCCTGATTAGTGATGACGGGCGGCTGATTGGTGTCTGCAACCGGAGAAGTAAAGGCGCAACCCGTACCCGCAAATAACCCGACAAAAAATAAGATCAATAATATTTTTTTCATGTTTTCACTAATTCAGTATAAAGCTGGAAATTGTTTTATCGATCACGGCCGAGCTAACACCGACAAACTGCCAGTCGTACATGGTTTTTTTATCCGCCGAAATAAATAAATAACGTGGCCCGGCTTCGCTTTCGCTCATGGTCAGTTTATTGGCCTCCAACCCCGCAATTTGGGCGGCGGATACTTTCCAGTTTCCCGCCCGCGTAATCTCGGCTGTCCATTCCGCTAAACTGACGCCTCCTTGATTGGGCGCGTATGATAAAGTCGCAACCACATAGCTGCTGCCTTCATAACCCTGGCGGAAATCCTTAAGTGTAACGGTTTTTTTAACGCCGCTTGAGCTAACTGAACTCTGCCAATCTTTGGGATATGTGAACTGAAACGCCGGCTGAGTATTGACGTAAACCTGCCCCGAAGCCGGCGCTTCGGCGCAATCGCTGATCATATCAGCCGGAAAACCATAAGGCCTGACCAAGGCGCAATCAATTGACCCATTGCCGTCAAAAACCAGCTGCCATTTGCCATTGACTTGGGCCGCTAAAAAATATCCGCCCGCGCCCGGCCCGGGTTGTCCGATAGTGACACCACCTTTAACAAATTTCTCGGCCTGCTGACTGATAATCACGCTAATTTCCGACTCCGCTTTTTGGTATTTGGCGGCAAACAACTGCTTTAAAATATCCGCTACCGACTGATCGGAACTGCGTGCTTCACATTGGTGATTAATGCAAGCGCAATCATTAACGATGACCGTCCAGGCGACTGAACTGCATTCCGGGTCATTTTTCACCGCGGAATTAAAACAATCAGCCGTACATTCTTCGTTATATTTAACGCCGTAAATAACTTCACAATCATTGTCACTTTCGCAGTACTTTAAATCATTGGCGTCTTTTTCTGCCAGCGGCTGGTTTATATTTTGGTTCGCCAGAGGCTGAACATTGCATGCGGCTAAAAAAACCACCGTAAATAATGCGGAAAAAAATAAAAAGATTTTATTCATAATTATCTGGCTTAATTTATAAAAGTTTAAGTTAATAGCTCTGCTAGTCCGCCATGGCTGTATCCAGCCCTTCCAGGTTTTCCCCTTTTTCTTTAGCTATGGCGATCGCGTCTTCGGCAATCTTGATATGCGCTTCTTTCAGAGCCTTGACTGATACCACATTGGGCGCGTCCATCATCAGGTCGCGGCTGTCGCCGGTCTTGGGGAAAACTATCACTTCGCGGATGTTGGGCTCATTGTGCAAAATCGCCAGTATCCGGTCAACACCGCCGGCGATGCCGCCATGGGGCGGCGCGCCGAATTCAAACGCCGAAAGCATATGGCCGAAGCGCTGGCGGATTTCTTTTTCCCCTACCCCCAAAAGCTCAAAGACTTTTTGCTGGATATCGCGACGGTGAATTCTGATGGAACCGCCGTA
>Ga0265297_10010803_pt1 | contig 11363 bp, 13 predicted proteins | sample Munlanlwell13791_FD_192502 | JGI IMG/M metagenome (GOLD analysis project Ga0265297, IMG submission 192502) | Leachate microbial communities from a municipal landfill in Southern Ontario, Canada - Leachate well 137-91 | ecosystem: Engineered > Solid waste > Landfill > Unclassified | place...
ACAGGGTGATCCGCGGCGCCCCCTCATGGAGCGCCCGGTCGAGCGATTCCTCCGGCCGGAGCCCGTACTGGGCCACCAGCTTGATCGCCCGCAACATGCGCACCGGATCCTCGGCCAGCCGGCGAGCGGCGTCGCCGATGGCGCGGACCGTGCCGGCCCGCAGGTCGCCCACGCCGCCGACCGGATCGACGATCTGCGAGCGGATCGGGTCGTAATACATGGCGTTGACCGTGAAGTCGCGGCGTTCCGCATCCTGCTCGTGGGTGCCCCACTGGTTGTCGTCCCAGATCATCACGCCGTCGTCGGTGACCCGGGTCGACCGCTCCTCCACCGTCGGCTCGCGCCGGAAAGTGGAGACTTCAAAGGTGTGGCCGCCGCCAAACACGTGGACCAGGCGGAAACGGCGGCCGATGATGATGGCCCGGCGGCCGAAAATCTTCTTCACCTGCTCCGGCCGCGCCGAGGTGGCGATGTCGTAGTCTTTGGGCACGATCTCCAGCAGCAGGTCGCGGACGGCGCCGCCCACGATATACGCCTCATGGCCGTCCTGCTGCAGGCGCTGGATGACCTCGGTGACACTCGGTTCAATTGGCAGGCGGACATCGTTCATGGCGGGTCACATCTCGGGGAAGTGCAGCTCACCCGGCATCGGCTGGCCGGGCAACAGCGCCCGCACGGGGGCGAAAGAACGACGGTGTTCGGGGCATGGCCCCAGGCGGCCCAGCGCCTCCAGATGCCGGGCCGTGCCGTAGCCCTTGTGCTGGGCAAAGCCGTAGCCGGCATAGCAGCGGTCCAGCTCGTCCATCAGCCGGTCCCGGTGCACTTTCGCCAAAATGCTGGCGGCGGCGACGCTGGCGCTGCGTGCGTCCCCCTTGACAATGGCTTCCGCGGCCACGGCAAAACCGGCCACCGGCCGGCCGTCAATCAGCAGATAATCCGGGGCTTCGGGCAGGCGGCCCACCGCCTGGTGCATGGCCATGTGGGTGGCCCGCAGAATGTTGAAGCGGTCAATGTCGGACACCGGCACCGTTCCGATGCCGATGGCGATTCCGGGCAGCGCGGTCAGGCGGGCCGCCAAGTCGTCGCGCTGCGCCGCCGTCAGCTGCTTGGAATCGTTCACCGGCGGCCACTCCACGCCCACCGGCAAAATGACGGCGGCGGCCACCACCGGGCCCGCCAGCGGACCACGGCCAACCTCGTCCACGCCCGCGACCCGGCAAAAGCCGCGGTCCCAGGCGCGCCGTTCAAATTCCAAAAGATCGGTCGCGCCGTGTTTTTTCACAAGGGGCCCGTCTAGGCCGTTACTGTTGGGCGCTCTCCTCGACGCGGGACGCCTTGCCCACCAAGCCGCGCAGGTAGTACAGCTTGGCGCGGCGGACCCGGCCGCGGCGCGTCACTTCGAACTTGGCGATGCGGGGGGAATGGATCGGGAACACGCGCTCCACGCCCACCCCGCGCTCGACGCGCCGAACCGTCACCGCCTCGGCAATGCCCGAGCCCTTGCGGGCGATGATCGTGCCGGTGAACGCCTGGACGCGTTCCTTGTCGCCTTCCACGATCAGCACATCGACCTTGACCGTGTCGCCGACCTTCATGTCGGGCAGGCCGGTCTTCAAATTTTCCTGATGCAGTTTCTGTACAGTGTTCATCTTGTCGTCACTCCTGAGCCTCAGTCAGTAAATCCGGCCGCCGTCCCATGGTCCGCCACACCTGCTGCTCCTGGCGCCAGCCGGCGATCCGGCCATGGTCGCCGGAGAGCAGCACCTCCGGCACCCGCATGCCACGGAACTCTTCCGGCCGGGTGTATTGCGGATACTCCAACAGCCCGTCTGCCCCAAACGATTCGCCCACGGCCGACTCCGGAGATCCCAGGGCACCCGGCAACAGACGGATCACGGCATCGGCCACGAGCATGGCCGGCAGACTGCCGTTGGTCAACACAAAATCGCCCAGCGATATCTCCTCGTCAACCAGGGCCTGGCGAAACCGTTCGTCCACGCCCTCATAATGTCCACACACTAAAATCAGATGCGGCAACCGGCTCAACCGCTCCGCCGCCCGTTGCCGGAACGGCGCCCCCTGCGGGGTCATCAGCAGCACCCGGGCCTGCGGAGTCCGCACACTTTCCACCGCGGCACACAACGGCTCTGGCTTGAGCACCATGCCGGCGCCACCGCCAAACGGACGGTCATCCACCGTGCCCCGCGCGTCCGTGGCGAACTGCCGCAGATCCACCAGCCGCAGATCCACCAGGCCGCGCTTTTGGGCGCGGGCGATGATGGATTCGGTCAGGGGACCGGCAAACATGCCGGGAAACAGCGTGATGATGTCCAGCCGCATCAGCGGTTATTCCAGCACCTCCACCATGATCCGGTTTCCGGAACGCCCGCAGGAACTCGCCACCAGCAAACGGATGGAGGCGATGGTCTTGCCGCTCTTGCCAATCAGCTTGCCGATGTCGCGCTTGTCGCAGGCAATCTGGATCTGGCTGACGTTGCCGCGCTCCACCGTGCTGACCTTCACCAGGTCCGGCTGATCCACCAGCGACTTGGCGATGTAATTGACAAAAGCTTCCGGCGACGCCTTGCTGCCGGCCGCACCCGCATCGGGAGCGGCCGTCACGCCGCCACAGCAGCCGCTGCCACCGGCATTGCCGCCGCCAAACAGCTTCTTCAGAAATTCAAATGCCATGGGGGATGTCCAACTTCCCGTTACGAGCCCCATTTCCAGGGCGCGATGCCCCCGGGCCGCGGCCGAAAACCGCCAACGCCAGGGCGTCACCGACGCTCAGCCGGGTCAGGCTTCGGCGGGTTTTTCCTTCTTCTTCTGCTTGCCGATGCCGGGGAACGGCTTGCCGTCCCGGGCACGGGCGATGATGGAGCTCACCGTCTGGGACGGTTGCGCCCCCACCGACAACCAGTGGTCGGCACGGGCCAGATCGACCCGCTCCACATTGTGCCGCGGGTCGTAAAACCCGATGTTCTCAATGAATTTTCCGTCACGCGGCGAACGTCCGTCCGCAACCACGATCCGGTGGCACGGCTGACTCAATTTGCCGGTCCTGCGAAGTCTGATCTTGACCGCCATGTCTGCTCTCTGTCCGTACTGTGAACGCCACGTCACCGTGCTACCAAGTAGGGCAACATCCACGCGTCGTTCTTTTGCAGGTATAGAAGAAAATGAACTATAATCGCTGCAACGCCGTTGGCAAGCAAGCCGTGGTATTTTTATGAGCGGCCCCCCCAGGGGGGCAACCCGGGCGCCGTTTGTCCCGGTGCCCGCCTTCGGCCTTTCACCCCAGCCGCTGCCGGAAATAGGCAATGGTCCGCTTCAGCCCTTCCTCCAGCGGCACGGTCGGCGCCCAGCCGTCCAGCACCCGCTGCGCCACCGTGATGTCGGGCCGGCGCCGGCACGGATCGTCCTGGGGCAGCGGCAGCCGCGTGATCTTCGACTTCGCCCCGGTCAGCCGGATGACCTGTTCCGCCAGCTGCAGCATGGTGAACTCACCGGGATTGCCCAGGTTCACCGGCCCGGTCACCGCGGCCGGCGTGGCCATCATCCGCACCATGCCCTCGATCAGGTCGTCCACATAGCAGAACGAACGGGTCTGGCTGCCATCGCCGTACACCGTCAGGTCCATGCCCTTCAGCGCCTGGACAATGAAGTTGCTCACCACCCGGCCGTCATGGGGATGCATCCGCGGCCCGTAGGTGTTGAAGATGCGGATGACCTTGATCTTGACCCCGTTTTGCCGGTGATAGTCGAAAAACAAGGTTTCGGCGCACCGCTTGCCCTCGTCATAGCAGGAGCGCGGGCCGATGGTGTTGACGTTGCCCCAGTAATCCTCGCGCTGCGGATGCACCGTCGGGTCGCCGTACACCTCGGAGGTGGACGCCTGGAGAATGGTCGCCCCCACTCGCTTGGCCAGCCCCAGCATGTTGATCGCCCCGTGCACGCTGGTCTTGGTGGTCTGCACCGGATCGTGCTGGTAGTGCACCGGCGAAGCGGGACAGGCCAGGTTGTAGATCTGGTCCACCTCAACAAACAGCGGGAAGGTCACGTCATGCCGGATCAGTTCAAAGTCCGGATTGCTGAGCAGGTGGGCAATGTTGCGCTTGTCGCCGGTGAAGAAATTGTCGGCGCACAGCACGTCGTGCCCGGCCGCCAGCAGGCGCTCGCACAGATGCGACCCCAGGAAACCACCCCCGCCCGTCACCAACACCCGTTTTCGCATGATCGTCACTCCGTGATTTCACCTTCGCTCATCCAAACTGGCATCACAACCATCGACTGCATTCGATTGCGGTCGAACGCAGTCGATGGCAGTCGGATTTTCTCCCGGGAAATTCCCCGGCACCCGGCAGCGGCCGGGCGGGCTCACCCGCCGCCGAGCTTGTTCTGCAACTCTTCCTGGAAGGCGACCAGGTCATCCTCGGTCGGCTTGGCCGACCCCTTGGCCGGATTCAGGCCGAGCCGTCCGTACTGGTCGAGGAACCATTCCGCCTTGGCCCCGGAGGCAAAGGTCACGTCGCCGCTCATTGCCGCCCCCGGCCGCACCACGCGGCTGACCGTCACCACGGTCCGTCCCGCCCCGGCGGCCGGCGGCTGACCGGCCAGTTCGTCTTCTGGAAGGGCGGCGGCCGCGGCCGCCGCCGGCTCGGCCGGTTTCGGCGGGGCGGCAGGCTTGGGATCCTGCTTGGCCCAGTTGACCTTAAGGTCGGCCGTCAGCAGCCGCAGGTCGAAGTAGGTCATGCTGACCCCCTGCTCCGCCAGCAGCTTCTGGACGTCCGACAACGACTTGCCCTCGTTCAGGCAGGCCGCAATGAACTGGTCGCGTTCTTCATTTGTCATAAGGGGAATCCTTTGCCTCAACTCCAGGATGACCGGCATCACGCTCCCTAATGTAAGAGTTGGTTGGGAAATAACCATTGCATATTGCTGCCGCCCGTGCCATGTTACAGAATAGTAGACACGTGGAGATCCCCTGGCTTATGGACGCCTCGCAAATTGTCATCGCCACCGTGAATGAACGGCTGGATTCGGCGGGTGCCGGCGAATTCAAGGCCGAGATCGCCACCCTGGCGCGCACCGCCAAGGGCATCGTGGTCGACTTGTCCAAGACTGTCTTCATCGACTCCGCCGGCTTGGGCGCGCTGGTCAGCCTGCTGAAAAACTGCACCCAGCAGGACATCCGCCTGTACTTGGCCGGACTGACCCCCCAAGTGCGGCAGATCTTCGAACTGACCCGCCTGTACCGCTTGTTCGACATCTTCGAAACCACCGACCAGGCCCGTTCCGACCTGCTCGGGCAGGCGTGACCGCGACACGAAGGACGCCATGCATCCGGGGGAAACGCGCAGCCTTTGCTTCCTGAGCCGGCTGAAAGACGCCCGCCAGGCCACCCACTACGTCCGTCGCGCGGTCGCGAACCTGCTCCCCGCCGCGGCCGCCAACCTGCTGGAACTGGCGGTATCCGAGGCGTTGACCAACATTATCCGCCACGGCTACGCCATGCGCGACGACCAGCCGATCCGACTCGAGGTCCGCCATGCCGGCACGACGCTGGAACTGCTCGTCGAGGATGAGGCGCCCGTGGCCTTCAGCCTGCAGGACGTCCCGCTGCCGCGGCTCGATGTGGAGCGGATCCCGGAACTGCCCGAGGGCGGCTGGGGCGTCTATCTGATGCGGCAGGCGGTGGACGAACTCACCCAGGAGCGCGCCGGACGCCGCAACCGGCTGCGGCTCAAAAAACGGCTGCCGGCGCCGCTGGCCGCCCCCCTTCCCGCCCCCTTCCCCGCCTTCCGTGACGGCCCCCCCCCGGACGCCGAAGCCGCCACCCTGGACGCCCTCCGCCAGGAACTGGCGGTCAGCGAGCAGTCGTCGCGCGAGATGGCCGAGGAACTCTCCACCGCCTACGAAAGCCTCAACATCTTCTATACCTTCAGCCGCGACGTCAGCACCCTGACCGACGAAACCGTCCTCTGCCGCAAGATCCTCGACAACGCCATGATCAGCGCCGAGGCCTCCTGGGGGGTCCTCCGCCTGAGCTCCCCCGCGGGGTTCCGCCTCAAGGCCAGCGCCGGCCAGCTGCCCGCCCCGCCCCCGCCGCTGATGCCCCCCGACGCCCCCGGCCTGGAAACCGCCGTCGCCGCCGCACTCCAGGAACAGGTGACCCGCGACGCCGACGGCAATCCCGTGATGGGGCTGCCCATCGCCGGCATGGACCGGCTGCTCGGCATTCTGCTGCTCGGCCGCCAGGCCGGCCGCCACAATTTCAGCGCCGGTGATGCCAAACTGGCCCGCGCCCTGGCCGACCAGGCCGGCATCAGCCTGGAAAACCAGTGCATGGTACGGGAAGTCCTCGATGCCCGCCTGGCCCGCCAGGAACTCGACATTGCCCACGACCTGCAGCAGCAGCTCTATCCGCGCCAGCTGCCCCAGGTTCCCGGCCTCGCCCTCTTCGCCCAGGGCATCGCCGCCCGCCAGGTCGGCGGCGACTACCTGGCCTTCCTCACCCGCCGCACCCCCGACGGCACCCTGGACTTCATCATCGCCGACGCCATGGGCAAGGGGATGTCGGCCGCCTTCTTCTCCATCCTCACCCACGTCGCCTGCCGCAGCATCCTCGACCTCGCCCCCGCCAGAACCCCGGGTGAAATCCTCACCGCCTTCAACCGCATCATGACCCCCGATTTCGAGCGTTTCGGCATGTACATGACCTGCCTGTACGGCCGCATCGACACCCGGCAGGCCGAACTCCGCTACGCCTGCGCCGGCCATTGCCCCCCCCTGCTGACCCCTCCCGACGGCCGCACCCGCCAACTGGAAACCCTCGACTACATGCTGGGCGTTGCCGCCGACACCGTCTTCCAGGAAGGCCGCCACCCCTTCCCGCCCGGTTCCCGCCTCCTGGCCTACACCGACGGCTTCACCGACGTCACCGACAGTGAGGGCCGGATGCGCGGCCATACCGCCCTGCTCAACGCCTGGCAGCAGCTCGCCGCACAGCCCCTCGAAGCCGCCTGCCGCGACCTCCTCCGCCACGCCCTCGACGACGCCCCCCCGGGCGGCCTTCAGGACGACATCGCCCTGCTGGCCATCGACCACCAGGCCTTAAACCAAGCAGACGCGGCGCGCGAACGGAGAACCGCTCCACCGGAGGCCGCATCCCCATGACCCAGCCCCCGCCCAAACGCCGCATCCTGGTGGTGGACGACCAGCCGTTCATCGCCAAGCTGATCGAGATCAACCTCCCGCGCGAGGAGTTCACCGTCCTCGCCTACCGCAGTCCGCTGGCCGCCCTGGCCCAGGCGGACAGCCTGGCCCCCGACCTGATGATCCTCGATGTGCGCATGCCCGAAATGACCGGCGTCGAACTGTGCCGCCACCTGCGCCAACGCCCCCATTTCCAACAAACCCCCATCATCATCCTCACCGCCCAGGGCGAAACCACCACCGAGAACGAGGCGCGCGACGCCGGCGCCACGGTTTTCATGACCAAACCGTTCAGCCCCCGCGGACTCTCCGCCAAACTCCGGGAACTGCTGGCGGCGGCGCCGGTTCCCGGGCCGGCTCCGCAACCGCCTCATGGTGAACCCTCAACCGGCGGGTCCGATACGTAACCTATTGCCGCGCCAAAGCTTGAAAGCCACCCTGTGCACAACTCCTTGATTGGTCGTGCATTTCCGGTTAAAATCCCGTCAATATCCGATTAACGAGACCATAACACCCTCTATTTAAAGATGTTAAAAGATATCAACCAGCGCTGTTAAAAACCGCCGCCAAGCTGTTGACAACTTGTTGACAACCCGCCCGGCGGTCACGGGTCGGTGCGCAGCAGGGTGTGCTCCAAAAGGAACCCCGCGAGCAGCAGCACCAGCCCGGCCCCCAGCCAGCCCGGGAACTGCTCCCGGTAGTCCAGGTAGCGGGGCGCCTCCAGGGAGGTCTTCTCCAACGCGTCAATCTCGCGCATGACCTTTTGGAACCCGGCCGCATCGCGGGCGGCAAAATAGCGGCCGCCGGTACTGGCGGCCAGTTCCTCCAGCAGCGGCTGGTCCAGCCCCGCGGGACTGCGCTGCAGCCCCTGGTTGCCGAACGGGTCGCGGGCCAAAATCACCGCCCGGGCGCTGCCGATGCCGACGGTGTGGAGAGCGACCCGGTTGTCCTTGGCCAGCAGGGCGGCCTGGCGCGGACTCAGGCTGGCGTCGACATTGTGCTCGCCATCGGTGAACAGCACGGCGACCCGCCGGCGCGAGGGGGAATCCTTGAGGCGGGCGGTGGCCGAGCCCAGCGGGGTGGCGATGTTGGTGCCGTCAGGCAGCATGCCCGGTTCCAGGGTGGCCAGGTGGTTGAGCAGAAAGTCATGGTCCAGGGTGGGCGGACAGGCCATGTAGGGCAGACGGGCAAAGGCGATCAGGCCGATGCGGTCGTTGGGACGTCCCTCGACAAACCGGCGCAACTCCTCCTGGGCGGTGGCCAGGCGGGTTTTCAGGGTGCCGTCCCGGATGGCGCGGGCAATTTCCGGGCCGTTGTCAAGCGATTCCGGGACATCATAGGACTGCATGCTGCCGGAGACATCGAGCACCAGCATGATGTCCACCCCTTCGGCGCGCTCAATCAACCGCTCGACTCCGGCCTGGGGCCGCATCAGCGCCACCACACCGCACCCCAGTCCCGCCACCGTCAGCAACAACGGCCAGCGCCATGGCGTCCGCCGGCCGGCCGCCGCGGCGGCAAAGGCCGCCGTGCCCGAAACCAGGAAGGCGGGCGGGCGCCGGCGCCAGGCCAGCACCGCGGCCGCCAGCACCACCGGCAGCAGCAAGGCAAACCACGGTTGCGCGAAACGGAAAATCATCGGGGCTCCCCCCCGTTCTTTCGTTTTCCGTCTTTTCCGTCTTCTTTTCCGTTTCCCGTTCCGTCTTCCGTGTCCCCCGCCGCGTCCCGCGGCGCCTCCCCGCCCGCCGGGATGGTTTCACCGATGAACCGGCGGGCCACGGCCAGCGCCGCCCGCAACTCGTCCTGGGTGGCGTCGGCACAGGCGAACTTGATGCGGTCGGCGGCCGCCAGAACATCGCCGACAGCCTGGCGCTGCCCGGGGGTGAGCGCGGGCAGCCGCCGCAGGCGTTCCAGCAGTTCGGGCGTGGTCGCCTCCGCGGCATGCAGCCCGAACCGGGCGTCACCATAACCGCGCAGCACATCGGCATAGCGCACAAAAAACGGTTCCGGAGCCAGCGGCAGCGCCGCCTCCAGTTCCTGCAGCGCGGCCTGGGCCGTCTCCCACGGCGGGACCGGCGGCGGCAGGGCGGTGCCCTCGCGCCGGCGGTACAGCAGCCAGAAGGCCACCCCCAAGATCAGCAGGAGCAGCCCCATCCCCAAATAATGCCACCAGCGCCAGACGCCGGGCAGCCAGCCTTGGGGGATGAGCGGCGCCAGCGCCAGCGCCGAATCCGCTGCCGCCGGCCGCGGCTCCACCGTCAGCGCCGGCAGGGCGGCGGAAAGGGCGTCATCGCCGCCGCGCCGCCCCGGGGAAAAGGCCACCGCGACAGAACCGCCTTCGTGCCGGCCCAGCTCAACCGGCTGCAGGGCGGCCGCGCATCGCCAGCGCCACCCCCAAACCCCGATCCCAACCAGACGCCGCCCTGAGCCCTCCAGCAACTGCACACCGGCCGGCGGCTGCACGGTCAGCGGCAGGCGCGGCAGCCGGTAATAGGGACAGTCCACCTCCACCCGCGCCTCGACCACGCTGCCCAAGGTGAGCCGCTTCGGCGCCACCATCTCCACCTGGGCCAGCACCGGGGCGTGGTCGCGCCAGGTGCTGAGCCCCAGCAGGGCCAAGGCCAGCAGCACCGCCAGGCCGGCCACCCCGGCCATCACCCACTGAAAAACCTTGATTTTCCGCTGCAGGGTCATTACCGCCTCTTTTCCCGTTCCCGGAAGAACCGCAGCAACGGCGGCACAACGTCCTGGCCGTTGGTGATGGTGACCAGGTCGCAACCGGCACGCCGGAACAGCCGTTCCTGTTCCACTCGCGCCGCCCCCGCCTCCACGCTGAAGTCCCGGCGGAATCCGGCATCGCCCGCCGGCACTTCCAGCACCGCCCCGGTCTCGGCGTCCTCCACCACCAGGCGCCGCCCGACGGCGGGCAGGCGCAGTTCCAGCGGATCCACGAGGCGCAGGCCGATCAGGTCATGGCGGCGGCCGGCGGCCGCCAGCGCCCGGTCGTAGCCGCTTCCCAGCAGGTCGCTGATCAAAAACACCACCGACCGGCGCCGGGTCACCCGCAGCACCGACTCCAGGGCCGACTTGAGATTGGTGGTGCGCTCCCGCCGGTCATGGGCCAGCAGTTCGCGCACCAGCCGCAGCACCTGGCGGCGCCCCTTGCGCGGCGGCAGGTGCAGCTCGGTGTCGCCGCTGAACAGCAGCAGGCCGACCCGGTCGTTGTTGCGGATCGCGCTGAAGGCCAACAGCGCCACCAATTCGGCGGCCAGTTCCGCCTTGCTCTGCCCCGTGCTGCCGGGATCGTGCGAGCCGGAAATGTCCACCGCCATCATCACCGTCAGCTCCCGTTCCTCGACGAATTTCTTGAGGTAGGGGTGCCCCAGGCGGGCGGTGACATTCCAGTCGATGGCGCGCACGTCGTCGCCCGGCTCGTAGCCGCGGACCTCGCTGAACTCCATGCCGCGCCCCTTGAACACGCTGTGATAGGCGCCGCCGGTCAGTTCGTCCACGATCTTGCGGGTGCGGATCTCGATCCGGCGGATCCGCTTCAGGATCGCCTGCATCCGCTCATGGGCGGGAGAGGCGCTTGGTTTTGAAATGGGGCTTGAACGGGTCATACAGCCAGCACAAAGGGGCGGGGTTCGGGGTTGGGTTCACGGCGTGCGGAGTTCGTCCAGCAGCCGGGTGACCAGGGCGTCGGTGTTGAGGTTTTCCGCCTCCGCCTCGTAGGTGGGGGCAATGCGGTGGCGCAGCACATCGTGGGCAATGTCCTTGACGTCCTGGGGCACGACATAGGCGCGCCCCAGCAGAAAGGCCCGCGCCTTGGCCACCAGGGTCAGCGCCAGCGAGGCGCGCGGCGAGGCGCCGTATTCGATCAGCCCGTCGAGACCGTGCAGGTCGGCCTCCTTCTGGCGCGGCGACAACTGGCCGCGGCAGTCGGGCCGGGTGGCAAACACCAGGTCCAAAATGTAGTCGGTGACCTTGGGGTCGAGATAGACACGGTCAACCTGCCGGCGCGCCTCAACAATAGTCTGCAAATCAGTTACTTGTGATGCCGTCGGCACGCCGTCGGGGTGGCCCATGCGTTCGATGATGCGCCGCTCCTCGTCGCGCGAGGGATAGTTGACCACCAGTTTGAGCATGAA
>Ga0265297_10010804_pt1 | contig 11363 bp, 13 predicted proteins | sample Munlanlwell13791_FD_192502 | JGI IMG/M metagenome (GOLD analysis project Ga0265297, IMG submission 192502) | Leachate microbial communities from a municipal landfill in Southern Ontario, Canada - Leachate well 137-91 | ecosystem: Engineered > Solid waste > Landfill > Unclassified | place...
TGGCGCACATAGAGGAAAAGCGCGGCAGCGCCGCCCGCCGCGAGCCCCGCCGCGACCGGGACGGGGACTATGCCCTGGCCGATGACGCCGAGCCCGAGGACGAGCGCGGAAAGTCCCGCTCCCGAGAGAAGAAAGCCCGTCACATCGAGCGGCGGAACGCGCTCCTCGCGCAGATCGGGAATATAGCGGGGAACGAGCGCGACCCCGAGCAAGCCGATCGGCACATTGATCCAGAAGATGTAGCGCCAATGGAAATAGGTTGCGATGAAGCCGCCGAGCGGCGGCCCGACCACGGGGCCGATCAGCGCCGGAATGGTGAGATAGGCGAGCGCGCGCACGAGCTCGTGACGCGGAGCGACGCGCAGCAGCACGAGCCGCCCCACCGGCGTCATCATCGCCCCGCCGAGCCCCTGCACGATTCGCGATGAGACGACGCCGGCGAGCGAGGTGGAGAAGCCGCAGAGAATAGAGCCGAAGGTGAAGACGAGGATCGCGGCGCGAAACACCCGCCGCGCGCCATAGCGATCGGCGACCCAGCCGGAGAGCGGAATAAAGACGGCGAGCGACAGCAGATAGGAGGTGAGCGCGAGCTTCAGCGCCACCGGGTCCTCATGCAGATCGGCGGCCATGGCCGGCAGCGCCGTGGCCAGCACCGTGCCGTCGAGATTCTCCATGAACAGAGCCGTGGCGATGATGAGCGGCGTGGCGGCGAAGAAAGGCAACGGACCTCTTATGCTGTCTCGGAACGATAGTGATGGCGCAGCCACGACCCGGGCCGATTCCTTGGCGCGCCATGCGTTCGGAGCGCCGGCCGCGCCTTTATGGCTCCGCAATCGCAGTCCGCCGCTGTGATGCTGATCCTTCGCGCGCTCTGGCGGTCATATAGAGTATCGGCGGAGGTCAACGGCCCGATTTCCTGCCGCCGTTTTTTCCGGCCTTGCGTTTCTGCCCCTCTTTTCTTGCAGAAGCGGGCTCCGTGCTTTCAGGCTCCACGTTCTGATTTTGGAGGGGGTTCCCCATGCTTATTTGTCCCCTGACGAACAGAGTGACCAGCGGGATGATTACAGCGGCTCCGAGCGCGCTGCCGGCAATTTGTTTATCGTTATAGATGAGTAAAACACTTCCGATAATGGAGACGGTCGCGAGCATGAACCCGTAGAACTGCCCTCTCGTCACATAATCTGCAACGCGCCGTTCCATGAAATGCCCATGCGCGAGATCCGCCTCCGCCATCTTGAATATTCTATCCGCCAAACCTTTTTGAACGCTCTCATATCCCTCGATTATAGAAGGAGGCGGATAGTCGCCGTCCCAGCTGGAGTGAGTTATGCTGAGCGTTGCGCCTCCGACCTTCGATAGAACCGCGCGCTGTACGTCGGCGGGGAGCTCCAGGAATTCCGGCGGAAGCTCTCCCTCTATTTTTCTTTCGATTACGGGGACAATTTCATTCGCAGAAACGTCGTCGGGCATCCGATTTTCACTTCTGTCGTCTGCCGTTTTGCTCTTGCATCAGCTGATGGACGCCGCGACTCAGCGTCACGCCGACAGAGCGGAACGACTTCCCTACGCCCGTTTTGCTGTGCAGCAAATCGACAGTATTATGGGTCGGGAAAACCCTCAATGGAGACGTCACCCCGTCGATGACCCCACGCAAAAAGGCCGACGAGTTTGCATAGTTCCGCTTGAAGAGCTGTCCGCTCATGGCTGAAGCTCCATCATGGCCCCGCCCTAGACAGCGGATCAGAGAGAAGGACTGAAACAGTCGGCTGATTTGGCCGCCCTTGTCAAGCTTCTGCCCACCGGCGGCTCTGTCATCGACGACGCGCTCAATAGCCATGTGCTTTACGCGGATCCTACTGAACGGCGACGAAATATCGCCAGCTTACGCCGCGATATCATAAGGCCTATCTAATAGGCGCTCGAAGATTTTTCCATCTGCCTTTTTCACGCAAGCCATGGCCCCGGCGACGGGAAACTCAAAGTCCGATCTGCGCCACGCGCTGCGGCCTTTCCTCAAATGAACTTCAGCCCCTTGAGGCTCGAATGCCCATTGCGCCCGACGATCAGATGATCGTGCACCGCTATGCCGAAAGGCTGCGCGATGGCGATAATGTCCAGCGTCATGCGGATATCGGCGGTCGACGGCGTCGGATCGCCGGAAGGATGATTATGCGCCAGGATCAGCGCCGACGAGCCCAATTCCAGGGCGCGGCGCACCACCTCGCGCGGATAGACGGGCGTGTGGTCCACCGTGCCGACGCCCTGAACCTCGTCCGCGATCAGACCGTTGCGCTTGTCGAGGAAGAGGATGCGGAACTCCTCGCGATCGCTATAGGCCATAGCCGCGCGGCAATAGTCGATCACATCGACGAAGGAGGAGAGCACGGCGCGCTTCTGCAGATTGCCGCGCGCGAGGCGGCGCGCCGCCGCCTCCACGAGCTTGATCTCGCAGATCGCCGCCTCGCCGAGCCCGTCGATCTCGCGCAGCCGCTCCGGCCGCGCGGCGACGACCTCGGAATAGGAGCCGAATCGGGCGATCAGCGATTTGGCGAGCGGCTTCACGTCCCGCCGCGGAATGGCCCGGTAGAGCACGAGCTCCAACAGCTCGTAATCGGCGAGCGCGGCCTCGCCCGCCTCCAAAAAACGGTCCCGCAACCGCTGCCTGTGCCCGTGGAAATGCGGCGCCTCCTCGCGCAGCCCGTCGGCGGCCTTCGCGCCGGCCGCTCGCCGCCGGGGCGGGGGCGGCTCGCTCACGCGGCGCCCGGGGCCGCGTTCGGATTGTCGAGCCCGGCGGGCGAAGCGGTGAAGATTTCGACGCCGGTCTCGGTCACGCCGAGCGAATGCTCGAACTGGGCCGAGAGCGAGCGGTCGCGGGTGACGGCGGTCCAGCCGTCGGAAAGGATCTTCACCTGCGGCCGGCCGAGATTGATCATCGGCTCTATGGTGAAGAACATGCCCGGCCGCAGCTCGACCCCTTGGCCGGCGACGCCGTAATGCAGAATATTGGGCTCGTCGTGGAACAGCCGGCCGAGCCCATGGCCGCAGAAATCGCGCACGACGGAGCAGCGCTCGGCCTCCGCGAAGCGCTGGATCGCCGCGCCTATGTCGCCGGTCGTCGCGCCGGGCTTCACCACGGCGATGGCGCGCATGAGGCTCTCATAGGTCACGTCGATCAGGCGCCGGGCGCGGCGCGGCGTCTCGCCCACGGCGAACATGCGGCTCGAATCGCCGTGCCAGCCGTCGACGATGAAGGTCACGTCGACATTGACGATATCGCCCTCGCGCAGCGGCTTCTCGTCCGGAATGCCGTGGCAGACGACATGATTGATCGAGGTGCAGATGGATTTGCGATAGCCGCGATAGTCGAGCGGGGCGGGATAGGCGCCGCTCGCAATGGCGAAGTCGAAGACGAGATCGTCCAGCGCCTTGGTGGTGACGCCGGGCTTCACATGCGGCACGAGCATGTCCAGCGCCTCGGCCGTCAGCCGGCCGGCGCGACGCATCCCTTCGAAATCCTCGGGGCCGTGGAGCTTGATCTGGCCGCTCTTGCGCCCTGAGCCCGCGAGGTGGGACTCGACGAATGTCATGCTGTGCTCTCTGCTTGGTGTCGCCGGCTTTGGCTTATAAATTAAGAAATTGGCGCCGCAAAGCAAGATGCGGCGCCGGGCCGGCGAGGGCCCGGAGGCTGGCCTAGGCGGCGGCCGTGGCATAGTGTCTCGGCGAGACTGGCCTTTTGGGGAGCGGCGCGATGGCGCGCGAAGACTTAGTTACCGCCGCCGTGCTCGTGATCGGCGACGAGATCCTGTCCGGCCGCACGCAGGACCTCAACACCAATTACATCGCCAAATATCTGGGCGAATTGGGAATCGACCTGCGCGAGGTCCGCGTCGTGCCGGATATAGAGGCGGAGATCGTCGCCGCGCTGAACGCACTCAGGACGCGTTACAGCTACGTCTTCACCACGGGCGGCATCGGCCCCACCCATGACGACATCACCGCCGACGCGGTGGCCAAGGCCTTCGGCGTGCCGATCGCCGAGGACGAGCGGGCGATCGCCATGCTGCTGGAGCGCATCGCAGAGCAGGACCTCAATCCCGCCCGCCGGCGCATGGCCCGCATCCCGGAGGGCGCCGAGCTGATCGAGAACGCCATCTCCAAGGCGCCGGGCTTCATGATCGGCAATGTGATCGTCATGGCCGGCGTGCCGATCATCATGCAAGCCATGCTGGACGCCGCCGCCGGACGCATCGTCAAGGGCGTGAAGGTGCTGGTCGCGACGGTCGACGCGCATAATATTCCGGAAGGCCGCTACGCCGCCGATCTCGAGCGCATCGCTAAGGAGCACGCGCGCGTGACGCTCGGCTCCTATCCCTCCTTCTCCAGCGCCGGCGTGCGCAATCAGATCGTGCTGCGGAGCCGCGACGGGGCCGAGCTGGAGAAGGCGGAGGAGAAAGTGCGCGCGCTGATCGCGCATCTTTCCGCCAATGGAACGCCGCTCTGACGAGCCGAGGAGACCCTATGGAGGACAAAGCCTTTCCCGTGTCCTGGGACGCCTTCCATCGCGACGCGCGCGCGCTCGCCTGGCGGCTCGCATCGGTCGGCGGCTTCTCGGCCATCGTCGCGGTGACGCGCGGCGGGCTGGTGCCGGCCGGCATTGTCGCGCGCGAGCTCGGCATTCGCGTCATCGACACGATCGGCGTGGCGAGCTACCAGGAGGAGACGCAGCGCGGCGAGGTCCATCTGCTGAAGCCGCTCTCCGAGACCCTTCTCGCGCGGCCGAGCGAGGAGGTGCTCATCGTCGACGATCTCGTCGACACGGGCGCGACGGCGAAGGTCGTGCGCGCCTTTCTGCCGAAGGCGCATTTCGCCACCGTCTACGCCAAGCCGCAGGGCCGGCCGCTGGTCGACACTTTCGTCACCGAGGTCTCGCAGGACACCTGGATCTTTTTCCCCTGGGACACCGGCCTCACCTTTCAGGCGCCGATCGCCAAAGGATCGTTCTGATCCGGCCTATTCGGCCGGCCGATAGGCCGCGCAATCGAAGATCGCGTAATGCTCGATCGGCGTCCATTGCGGCGCGCCACTGGAGAGATGCAGAGAATAGCGCAAGGGGCCGCGCCACAGCCGCGCCTCGAGCCCCGAGGCGAGCGCGCTCGGCGATTCGAGCGCCCCGACGACAAAGGCCGGCGCGTCGGCGCGCCCGCACAATCGCTCCAACGCGCCCCGCGCGAAGGGCGGAAAGTCGATGTCGTCGCCCGGGCGCGGCGTCAAAGCGGCGTCTGCGACCCATCCGAGATCGCGCAAAAATCCCATTCGCTCCCGCCAGGCCAGCGCCAGATCGCGCGAGAATATGACGCCCGATCCTTGCACATGCGACGCCCAATTGGCGCGGCCGAGCCACAGCCAGGGCGCGAGCTTGTCGTTCAGCCAGAGAATCTCGCCCGCATGGGGCGCGACGATCTTTGCGAGCGCCGGCGCGCGGACATCCGCCGAGCGCGCCGGGAAAGGCTCATATGTCCAGCAGAAAGCCGCGAGCGGCGCGGCGACCGCCGCAGCAAAGGCGACGAGGAGCGGGCGCGGCCGCCATTGCGCGACCAGCATGGCGAGCGCGACGAAGAGAAGCGGGACATAGGCCGGCTCGGCCGCGCGCAGCACGGAGGACAAGACCGGAACGTCGCTCGGCGCCGTGCGGGCGTATTCGCGCGCGAACCATAGCGCCACGCCGAGCACGGCAATGGCGCAGAGACCGCAAATAGCCATAGAGGCCCGCTCGAGCGTCGCGAAAGACATGCCCCGCCAGCGCTCCCGGCTCCGCCAGGCGAGCGCGGCGACGATGGCGAGCAAGGCGCTCTCCGGCTCCGCCCGCAGGATCCAGCTCGTCACGAGAAGCGTGAGAACGATGCGGCCCTGCGCGCCCTCGCGCCACAGGGCCGGCGCGGCGAGACCCAGCGCCAGCGGCGCAAAGGCGGAGGCGAGCCAGAGCGCGCGCCAGCTCTGCGCCTGCGCGGCGAGCTCGCTCATGAAGAGATCGCCGAGCAGACCGCTCGCCGTCAGGCCGAGGCCGGCCGCCGCGAGGACACAGAAGAGCAGACGCCGCGCAGGCGCCGGCGCGAGGCTCGCCGCCAGCAGCAGCGTGCTCGCCTGCCGCATGATCGCGGTCCATGCGCCCGCTGGCCAGTAGGAGAGAAAAACATAGTCGCTCCGCACCGAGACGATCGCCGCCCATTGCGCATCGATGCGCGTCGTCAGCCGGTCGAGCAGCGGCGCGCCGGCGAGCGACGCGACGAGGAGAGCCGCCGCGCCGACGAGCGCGGCGATGAGGATGCGCCGATCTATCAGCCCCTCATAGAGGAGAGCGACGAGACAAGCGGGCGCGGCGATGATCGGATGGAACGCCGTGGCGACGGCGAGGCAGAGAAGGGCCGCGCCTCGGCGCTCCGCGAGCAGCGCCGCGAGAGCGGCGAGCGCGAAGGCCTCGGCGAATGGTCTCGGCGTCGCGAAGGGCTCGGCGATGTGAAAGATGCCGAACGCGCCATAGGAGCCGTCGAAACAGGCGACGAGCAGCAGCAGCGCGAAGACATGGGCGCCGCGCGCGAGCCGCGACGCGAGCGCGGCCATCGCCGCGAACCAGAGCATGCAGCCGGAAAGAGCGAGCGCTTTCGCCGCCCCCGTCAATCCGAGCAGCGGAATGAGGCCGTCGACGAGCCGCGAGAAAACGCTGAATCTCGATTGGCCGTCGAAGCGGAACATGATGTCGCGGCCGACGCCCTCCGGATCGAGATCGGCGAGGCCGCGGCCCATATAGATCACCGCGTCATGGTCGAGTCCGTAATAGGGGCGCAGCAGGAGGAAGATCGCCGCGCAGGCCAAAAGCGGCGCGAGGGCGCGAAAGGCGAGCGGCGAAGAGCGCGCCTCGGGCTTGTCGTCGCCGTTCGGTTCGTGGACTGCGCCGCTGTCGCGCCGCGAGACGAGATCGAGCGAAATGGGCATTCGACTCCCCAGCGATTCGCGCCCGATCGGCGGCTGCGATCATCGAGGCGCGCCGCCGAGACCTATCCGCCCCATGGTTAACGCGAAGTTGCGGGGGCGAGCGGTTTGCCGGCTTCGGCGCGTTGCGCTATCAGGGCTCGCGAGACGTGGCGAAGGCCGTGAAACGGAGCGCTCAGCGCATCGGCCGATCCACAAGGGCGGACGTGGCGGAACCGGTAGACGCAAGGGACTTAAAATCCCTCGGGCCATGCCCATGCGGGTTCGATCCCCGCCGTCCGCACCAGCTCAGCTCGTCACGCGCCAGCCGCCGTCGGGCTTCTTGCAGGCCTGGCCCTTGGCCTGTTGCGGCCGTCCGTCGATGAAAATCTTATGCGTATAGTCCCGGCAACCGCCGAGACTGGCCTCCGGTCCCGGCTCTATGAAGCCATAGGAGCCATGAGCGCCGCGCCAGCTCTTGCGCGCGCCGGAGACGACCGCCTCCTGCTGCGCAGCGACCGCCGTCGCGCGATCCGCCGCGTCGAGCTCGCGGCCGATCGCCGCGCCGACGACGCCCGGCGCCGGCGGCTCGGGCGCGGCGACGACAGCCGCGGTCGGAGCGGAAGGCTTAGGCGAATTGCAGCCGGAGACGGCGAGCGCGGCGCAGGACACGCCTGCCGCCGTCGCAATTCTGACGATCGCCGAACTTGCCCGTGCCGACATGAGCTCTCTCCGCTGGCGCAATCGTCTCTTCTCTTGCCGAAACGCCCTCGCCCTGTCAAAGGCCGGGCAGACGCGCCTGCGCGCGCAAGCCGCCGAGCGGGCTGTCGTCGAGGGCGAGCGCGCCGCCGTAATCGGCGGCAAGATGCGCGACGATCGACAGGCCGAGCCCCGTTCCCGGCTTCGTCTCGTCGAGACGCTGGCCGCGGCGCGTCGCCTGCGCGCGAAACTCCGGCGCGAGGCCCGGACCATCGTCGTCTATGGTGAAGACGAGCTGACTGCGCCCGGCCGCGGCGCTCTCCAGCGTCACGGAAAGGCGCACCTCGCTCGCCGCCCATTTGCCGGCGTTGTCGAGCAGATTGCCGACGATCTCCTCCAAATCCTGGCGCTCGCCGAGAAAGCGCAGCTCCGCCGCCGCCTCGCCGGAGAAGGCGATTCCGCGCTCGCCGTAGATTTTGCCGAAAGTTCGCAGAAGCGCCGCCACGACAGGCGCGACCTCCGTCGTCGCGCCGATCGCGCCGGCGCGCGCCGCCGCCCGCGCCCGGTCGAGATAAAAGGAAATCCGATCGCGCATCAGCGTCGCCTGCTCGCTCACCTTCGCGGCGAGCGGCGAGGGCGCGGCGTCCGCCTCATTGACGATGACGCTGAGCGGCGTCTTCAACGCATGGGCGAGATTGCCGACCTGCGTGCGCGAGCGTTCGACGATATCGCGATTGGCGGAGATCATCAGATTGAGCTCTTCGGCGAGCGGCGCCACATCGGACGGATAGGCGCTCTCTATGCGTCCGCGCTCGCCGCGGCGAATGAGCGACAACTCCCGTTGCAGCAGCCGCAGGGGCCGCAGGCCGACGCTCACCTGCACGGCGGTGGCGAGCGCGAGCGCTATGGCGAGCAGCGAGAAGGCGACCGTCAGCGACCAGCGAAATCGCGCGATCTGGTGCTCCGTCTCCTCCGTCGTCGCGGCGACCTGCACGAGATAGACGCCGATGTCGCCGACATCGATGACGCGCTCGACGATGCGCAGCCAGCGCCCGTCCGGCCCGCGAGCGTCGCCGCGCCTCACCCCGCCGGTCTCCGCCGGCACATGGAGGTCCGAGAGCTTGGGCAGGCGCGCGGCGAAGAGCGAGCGCGAGGCCTTGATCTCATGCGCCTCATTGTCGAGACGGGTGATCTGCCAATACCAGCCGGAGCGCGCGAGCTCGAATTGCGGGTCGCCGAGCTGTCCCGGCCCGCTGCGGCCGTCCTCGCCCGATTCGGAGACGTCGGCGACAATGGCGCGCAGATAGACGCCGAGCCGCTGCTCGAACACATCCTCCGCCGTGCGGCGGTAATATTCGGTGAGGGCGAGACCGGCGATCATCAGCACGACGGAGCTCAGCGCGGCGGCGGCGAAGAACAGCCGCGCCGCGATCGACCGTCCCGGAAAGCCGAGCCGCCGCATCGCGCTTCAGCGCTTGGCCGGTTCGGGCGGCGCCGCCATATAGCCGAGCCCGCGCACCGTCTGGATGAGATCGACGCCGAGCTTCTTGCGCAGCCGTCCGACGAAGACCTCGATCGTGTTGGAGTCGCGGTCGAAGTCCTGATCGTAGAGATGCTCGACGATCTCGCCACGCGACACCACGCGCCCGGAATGATGCATCAGATAGGCGAGCAGCCGATATTCATGCGAGGTGAGCTTCACCGCGGCGCCGTCGACGACGACGCGCCCCGCTTTTGTGTCGAGCCGCACGGGGCCGCAGACGATCTCGCTGGTCGCATGGCCCGCCGCGCGGCGCAGCAGGGCGCGCAGCCTGGCGAGCAGCTCCTCCATATGGAAGGGCTTGGCGACATAATCATCGGCGCCGGCGTCGAAGCCCTGCACCTTGTCGCTCCAGCGGTCGCGCGCGGTGAGGATCAGCACCGGCATGGTCCGCCCGGCGGCGCGCCAGTCCTCGAGCACGGTGACGCCGTCCTTCTTCGGCAGTCCGATGTCGAGCACGACGGCGTCATAGGGCTCGGTGTCGCCGAGAAAATGCCCCTCCTCGCCGTCGAAGGCGCGATCGACCGCATAGCCCGCCTGCTCCAGCGCGGCGACGAGCTGCCGGTTCAAATCCCTGTCATCCTCCACGACCAGAAGCCGCAAGCGTCGCTCCATCCCTTCGGCGGCAGTCGGCAGTGGGCAGTCGGCAGCGGCGACTGACCGACTGCCCACTGCCGACTGCCCTCTTACTGCCTACTGCCCACTGCCCTCTTACCGCTCTTTATGGCCAGCATGGGGCTGGCCGGTCGCCGCGTCGAGATAAATCCGCACCACCCGCCCGTCGCGGCGCAGCAGGCTGATCTCATAGACGAGCTCGTCATCGTCGCGGCAGAGCCTGGCGTTGATCGGCTCGGCGTGGGCGGCGAGGCTCGCGGCCTGCATCAGCGCGAAAGGATCGCCGAGCCGCCGATCGGCGATGAGCTGGCGCGTCTCGGCGACGGCCAGGCACTGCAGCGCCGGCCGGTCCGCGGCGAAGGCGGCGGCGGACGACAGCAAAGCGGCGGCCAGAGCGAGGATTTTCGGTTCCTTCGAATGCATTCTCGGTTTTCCTCGCCGATCTATGCGAGGCGCCTGCTGAACGCCGCGTGAACGCCCGGCGAAAGCGACGCCGAGGAAGGATCCCCGGCGCCGCGAGCCGTCAGGCCGGCTTCTGCTCGGGCACGACGATGGCGAGCAGGCCGCCGATGGCGGCCCCGGCGGCCAGCAGGCCGTCTGCGATCGCGCCCGGCGCGATCGAATGCACGACCGCGGCGACGACGCCGGTTCCGGCCCAGGTGCTGGGCTCGGCCGCGCGCGCCAGCAGCCAGCCGGAGGCGGAGGACAGAGAAAGACTCATCTTTTCATCCTTTCGGTTCGCCGGGAAACCGCCCGGCGCGGCCCGCTCGCCGCGGGGAGATGCTGCGGCGATCACGGATAGAGCGCGAAGGGGAGCTGGTAGTGCGGACCGTCTTTGAACGTGCGCCAGTCCCCTCCCCATTCGATCGTCACCTGCTCGGCGAGCGCCGCGGCCTTCATCGCCCGGGCGATCGGATAGATTTGCGGCCACAGCCATTGCGGCCGCCCTTCGACGAGCGGGACGAGATCGACCGCATGGCCGACGAGCCCGTATTTCGCGTCCTGTGTCGGCACATGCCGGCATCGGAACGGATTTTTCAGCGCCGACGCCCCGCGCGCGATCAGGCTGCGCTCGCGCGCGATCGTGCGCACGCCTTCGAAGACGATGAATTTCTGCTCGCAGCTCGCCGCGGCCGCGCGCACCACGCGCGCGAGATCCGGGTGCACGCCGACGAGCTTCGCCTCGCAGGCTTTGCCCAGTGCAAAGCCCGCCCGCGGCGCGCTTCGCGCCGCGGCCTTCGAATCGGTCATGCCGAATGTCCTTTCGTCAGATCGGAAAGAGGCGCTTCACGCGGACCAGCCCGCATCGATGTCGATCGACGCGAGCGCCGTCGCGTCGACCGCCGCATCGATCGCCGCGGCAAGCTGCGCCTCGCGATCGAAACAGTTTTGAACATGCGCGCGCACGCCCTGCGCAGCGGCGATCAGCGCAGCGTGATCGAACAGCGCGAAAGAGCCGTCGGCGAGCTTCCAATTCACCGCATAGGCGTTGTCGAGCACGCTGGCGACGACAGCCGCCGTCAGCTTGCCTTGCGTCTTCTCG
>Ga0265297_10010805_pt1 | contig 11360 bp, 13 predicted proteins | sample Munlanlwell13791_FD_192502 | JGI IMG/M metagenome (GOLD analysis project Ga0265297, IMG submission 192502) | Leachate microbial communities from a municipal landfill in Southern Ontario, Canada - Leachate well 137-91 | ecosystem: Engineered > Solid waste > Landfill > Unclassified | place...
TGCTAATATTAATAAATATGATTAAAACCAAAACATCCGAAGAGATAAAAATTTTAGCCGAAGGCGGTAAAAAATTAAGTGAAGTTTTATCTGTTTTACGCGATAAAGTTAAAGCCGGGATGAATTCCACAGAGCTGGAAAATTTGGCTAAAAAATTAATAAAAGAAGCTGGAGCGGAACCGGCGTTTTTGGGTTATCGTTCGCATGGCGGCAAACCATATCCTGCGGCTCTTTGTATTTCGGTGGGGAGCGCGGTCGTTCATACGCCCGCATCCATTCCTTACGAAATAAAACCCGGTGATGTGGTGAGCTTGGATTTAGGGCTTACGTATAAAGGCCTTTGCACCGATATGGCAACAACTGTAATCGTCTCTCCTGCAGATAAAAAAACACAACAGCTTTCCAACACTACTCGCGAAGCGCTGGAAGCTGCCATTTTAGAATGCCGGGCGGGAGCGCCAATTTCAAATATCGGAAAGAGAGTTGAGGATATAGTTAAAAAAGCGGGTTTTAGTATTGTTAAAGAGCTTGTCGGACATGGCGTCGGCTACGAAGTCCATGAAGATCCGGCTGTGCCGAACTATTTTACCAAGGCAAGCGAGCGCGACATTATGAAGGAAGGATTGGTAATTGCTATTGAGCCGATGGTTTCTATGGGAAGCGGCAGAATAAAACTAGGTGAGGATAATATAACGTATGAGACAATAGATGGGAGTCTTGCGGCGCATTTTGAGGCAACGGTGGCTATTACAAAAGAAGGCCCCATTGTTCTAACGCCGGTTATATAGTATTAATTTGTAAATTATATTTATGAATTATTTATCAATAGATTACGGAACAAAAAATGTCGGTTTGGCGGTTAATAACGGCACGGAAATCGCTTTTCCTTTTAAAAGCGTGCCGAATAAAAACGCAATTTCAGAAATTTTTGAAATTTGCGACGAAGAAATGATCGATAGAATTGTTGTAGGGATGCCTTCGAAGATGGACAGAACCGCCGGGGCCTTGGCGGAAGAGATAAAGGCATTTGTTGAAAACTTGAAAGAAGAAATAAAGCTCCCTGTTGACTTTGAGGACGAAATTTTATCTTCGGAACAGGCGGGAAAAATGATGGCGGATTATAGCGGCAAATATGAAAAAGATGCAGTGGAAGCTGCGGTGATCCTGCAAACCTATTTGGATAAAAATGGATAAAGATTGATTCGAGATTTATGTTAAAGACTTTCGGCTTTGTTTTGAGAAAAAGTGACTATAGGGAGTATGACAGGATTTATACTGTCTACACATCGGATTTTGGAAAGATGTCTCTTTTAGCGCGGGGAGCCAAAAAAATTCAAAGTAAACTAGCTCCGGCTTTGGAAAGTTTTGAAGAGGTGCGAATTGATTTTGCCAAAGGAAAAGTTTTTAATCATTTATCCGGTTCTATTTCAGAGGCGAAGAATAAAAATATTTTTAAAGATCCGGAAAAAATTAACCTCTCGCGTGATTGCTTATATATAATAGATAAGTTTATTAAACCCGAAGAAAACGATAAGCGGGTTTTTTATTTGTTAGAAAAAACATTATCCGCTATAACCGGCGCCGAAGGCGATTGTTTACAAAAAATAAAAATTTATTTTTTTTGGAAATTAGTAGAATATCTTGGATATGAACCAAGACTGGATGAGTGCGCGTTATGCGGAAAAGCCAGCAGTAATGTAAAATTCAATATTACCGAGAACATAATAATATGCAGCGATTGCATTGGAGAAGGAATCGTTATCCATGAGAATTCTTTGGAAAATTTAAGAAAAATTTTTATCTCAAGTTTGGAAGAATTTTTAAAAGCCCAATCGGATAAACAGTTGATTGCGATTACCGAAAAGGCAAGGCAAATTAAATTGAGTGAATTATAGATAAGCCTGGTTGACTAAACCGTTTATTTTTACTAATATTAAATAAGCGGGATTACGGATTTTTATTCGTAATTCGTCATTTCTAATTCGTAATTTATATTTTTATGTCACGAATATTAAATATTGAAGCAGTTAAAAAAATAGGCGAACAAGTTGTTTTGTCCGGTTGGGTGCATGCCCGGCGCGATATGGGAAAAGTCATTTTTTTGGATTTGCGGGATAAAAGCGGGTTGATGCAAATAGTTTGCTATGGAGAAAAAATAACAAAAATTGCAGACAAAATTCGCCCGGAATTTGTAGTAAAAATTTCAGGTCTTGTTAAGGAGAGGGGTGAAAAAAATAAAAATCCAAAGCTTGCAACCGGCACGGTTGAAATTGAAGCGCAAGAATTGGAAATTTTGAATGAGGCAAAAACGCCGCCTTTTGAATTGGATAAGGACACTATGTCGGTGAATGAAGAAACCCGCCTAAAATACCGCTACTTGGATTTGCGGAGCGAGAGAATGCATAAAAATATGGAACTTCGCGACAAAGTAGTAAATTTTTTGCGGAATTATTTGCATAGAGAAAATTTTTTGGAAATTGAAACGCCAAATCTAACCAAGGGAACGCCGGAGGGTTCGCGCGAATTTATTGTTCCTTCGCGCCTCCATTCCGGAAATTTTTATGTTTTGCCCCAATCGCCCCAGCAATTTAAACAGCTTTTAATGGTGGCGGGAATGGAAAGGTATTTTCAGATTGCCAGATGCTTCCGCGACGAGGATCAGCGCGGGGATCGCCAGCCGGAATTTACCCAGCTTGATATGGAGATGTCTTTTATTGAACAAGAAGACATAATCTCTTTGAATGAAAAAATGATTATTGAGCTTGTGAAAGAGGTTTGTCCCGAGAAAAAAATATCAGCCATTCCTTTCCCCCGCATTACCTATGCGGAATCAATGGAAAAATACGGTAATGACAAGCCGGATATGAGGAAAGATAAAAATGATCCCAATGAATTGGCGTTTTGCTGGGTAGTTGATTTCCCAATGTTTGAACACAGTGAAACCGAGGGAAAAACGGTTGCGGTACACCATCCTTTTACTTCGCCCAAATCCGAAGATATGGAATTATTGGATAGTGAACCTCTTAAAGCCAGGGCGAATGCTTATGATATAGTTTTGAACGGCGTGGAAATCGGCGGTGGCAGCATCAGAATCCATAACCGCGATTTGCAGAATAAAATTTTTGAGATTTTGGGATTAAAGAAAAATGAAATTGAAGAACGATTCGGGCATATGTTGGAAGCCTTTGAATACGGAGCGCCTCCGCACGGTGGATTAGCCTGGGGATTGGACCGGGCGGTAATGCTTTTAGCGAATGAACCGAATGTCCGTGAAGTAATGGCATTCCCTAAGACCGGAGATGCCAGGGACCCAATGATGTCTTCGCCTTCGCCTCTTCCGGCAAAAGCGTTGAAAGAAGTCCATATAAAAACTGTAGAATAATCTAAAATCCCGCTTTTAAGCGGGATTTTAGATTATTGACAAAAAAGTAAAAAGCGCTATACTATTTTTAGTTTCTAAAAGGAGAAGATATTGAGATCGGAAGAGTTGTATAAAAAGTGGCGTAATGAGTTTTCCGCTTTGGAGGAGATTGAGGCGGAAATGGATAATGTCTTGGAGAACGCTGAAAGGCGTGGGAAAGTTAAAAAGAATATTTTTCGAGAACTTGCTTTTAAAATCAATATAGCTAGAGGCAATGTTCGCAAGGCTTGGGACGATTATAAGGCGGCTCAAGATAGGGAGTTGGCGGAATTGGAAATGGACGAGTCTTGTGACGACCTTAGTGAGTTTGACTAACAATCTCATACCACCTGCAAAGACCGGGTGGTTTTTTATTTCAAAATTTTGACCCCGTGGTCGTTTTGCTGTAAAATTAAGAGTAGAAATTAACCTGCTTAAGCTTCAGCTTTAAGCTATAAGTATTAAAGATTTTTCTTTACAGCTTATTGCTTATGACTGCTAAAATTATGTCTATTTCACAAAAAGTCCTGGATTTTTTAAAGAAAAATGATATTGAGGTAAAAGTGGTTGGCCATAAAAAGGTGTACACCGCCTACGACTTGGCGCAAACAACTAAAGAGAAACTTCAAAAAATCGGGAAGACTCTTTTGGTAAAAGCCGACGGAAAGGACTATTTAGTTCTTGTTCCCGGGCATTATTACCTTGACATTTCTAAAATTAAAAAATCCCTTAAAGCCAAGACTGTTGAACTTGCCAACGAAAAATATATCAAAAAGATTTTAAATTCCAACCCGGGGGGCTTGCATCCTTTCGCGGGAATTGGTAAAATAGAGCTCCTTTTGGATAAAAAGCTTGTTTCTGTGAGGGATGCGATTATTGGCGCCGGCAGTTTTACGGAAAGTTTGCGTATGCAAGCTAAGGATTTGAAAAAATTAGAGCATGTTACCTTAGGCGAATTTGGGAAAGAAGCTGTTAAGAGGGGAATAATTGTAGCTAAAAAAGGCGCGAAGAAAGTAATGAAAAATAAAAAAGTTAAAAGAGCGGTAAAGAAAATAGCAAAAAAATCGCCGGTTAAGATAAGGATTAAAAGAAAATAATTCCCCCCTTGTTTTACAGATTTTTTAGCGAGGAACGGTCTTTCGGCCGTTCCTGCGGTATTATATGACTTATCAAGTAAAGTTAGAACAATTTGAAGGGCCTCTGGATCTTCTTTTGCAGCTTATTGAAAAGGAGGACTTGGATATTAATCAAATATCGCTCGCCAAAATTGCTGATGAATATATCCAATATGTAAACAGCCAAAGCAATGTTTCGTTGGATGATCTTTCCGATTTTTTGCTCATAGCCTCAAAATTAATTTATATAAAATCAAAAGCGCTCCTTCCGTATTTAGTTTGGGGCGAAGAGGAAGAGGAGGCTATTGGCCTTGAGGGCCAGCTAAAAATTTATAAAGAATTTTTAGAGGCTTCAAAAAAAGTTGAAGAGCTGGCTAAACAAAAAAAGTATTTTTTTGCCCGCGAAAGAGTGGCGGTAGCCCCGGGATTTTATCCGCCTGAAAAAATATCAGCAGGAATTTTGAAAGAGATCTATGCTGCAATCTTGAACAGAATTGAACCTCTGATTGCGGCGGGAAAAGAAATTAAAGAAAGAGTAATTTCCATAAAACAGAAGATAGAAGACTTAAAAGTTGAAATAGGCAAGCGCGCCAAAATGGGTTTCCGGGATTTTGTCGGAAAGAGCAAAAATAAAACTGAAGTAATTGTGAGTTTTCTGGCGCTTTTGGAATTGATAAAACAAAAGATAGTCGAAGTGTCGCAGGAAAATTTGTTTAGCGACATTGAAATTAATAAGAAATAATTTTATGGATTTAAAATCTAAAATTGAAAGTTTGTTATTTATTTCCGGCAGCCCCTTTAGCTTAGAAAAAATAGCCAAGTTTGTTGACGCAAAAAAAGATGAGGTAGAAACGGTTTTAAAAGAATTGCAGGAAGAATATAAAACTGCTGGGCGCGGGATTCATATCGCCGCAATTGAAGGAAAATATCAAATGGTTACCAACCCGGAAAATTCCAAATTAGTTGAAGGGTTTTTAAAAGAAGAAGTTATAGGCGAATTAACCCGCCCGCAACTTGAAACGCTCACTATTGTGGCGTATCGCGGCCCGATATCAAAAATAGAATTGGAACAAATCCGCGGGGTGAATTGCAGTTTGATTTTGAGAAATCTTTTAATCCGCGGGCTGATAGAACAGAAAGAAGATGCTTACATTATAACTCATGATTTCCTAAAGTATATCGGTTTAACAGACACGAAAGATCTTCCTGATTATGAAAAATTAAATAAAGATCAGAATTTGCAGGATCTTTTACAGAGGACGAAAGAAGAGGGAAAAACTTCGTGAAACATGTAACATATAATATATAACAATAAACTGTGCCGCTTTGCGGCGAATTTGTATTTATATTATGTGTTGTATGTTAAGTGTTACGTGATTATGGATTTTTTTATCCTTACAATTGCCAGCTTGCTCTTGGTGTTTGGATTAAATCCGGCGGCAATATCAGAAAAAGCAAAGGCGGGTTCTTATGGTTTGGGAAGCGGTTCCGCTAATCATTTGATTCCGGCTAAACGGGTAACATTTCCATACCGGCCAAAAGGTGTGGAACTTTTTGATCCTAAGGAGCTCTCGGCAAAAGAAGCGATTGTGATGGACGAAGGGACTGGGAGGGTCCTTTTTCAAAAAGACGCTTACAGCAAGCGCCCGATAGCGAGTTTGACTAAATTAATGACCGCTCTTTTGTGGTTTGAAGTTGATGGTGATTTAAATAAAACAGTAGAAATAAAAAGTGAAGATTATCGCGATGGCAGTATTCCTTATTTTATAGCCGGAGATAAGGTGACAACAAAAGATTTGCTTTATGCGGGATTGGTAGCCTCTTCAAATTCGGCAATGGCCGCGCTCGTAAGAAGCTCCGGATATGCAAGCGGAGATTTTTCCCGGCTAATGAATTCAAGAGCTCAGGAGCTGGGGATGAAAGATACTTTTTTTGCCGAACCTACCGGACTTGATTCAAGGAATGTTTCCACGGCCTCCGATTTATATATTTTAGCGAGAAACGCATTCGGCCGGACAGAGATAAGTAGTGCCACTCAACTTCCCTCGTACTCTTTTAAGCCGATAAACAGAGATTCTTATCGCCAGGTAAAGAGTACTGATTGGCTTTTAAATAGCTCCGTAAACGGCGGAGATTATAAGATAATCGGCGGTAAAACCGGCTACATACAGGAAAGCGATTATAATTTTGTGCTCAAGGTTTATAATAAACAAAAAAATAAGGATTTGATTATCGTTATCTTGGGTTCCAAAGAAGCGGGCGCGCGCTTTGAAGAAGCGAAAAAATTAACAGAATGGGCCTATAAAAGTTATATTTGGGAGATATAAATTATGAAAAAGGTTTTATTTATTTTTTTTATTGCAATGCTTTTTGGCGCAGGATGCAAGAACGGCCAAGCAACGCCTGTTGATTTCGGAAAAATGCAACAGGCGTTAACCGGTATCGGCAGAGATTTGGGATGGGAGGGAGAAGTTATAGAAAAAGTTCCGTCTGAAGAAAATTTTTTTGGAAGAGCTTTTATTTTTTACGGGCCATTCAGGCAGGAAGCGGGGGATGTGGTATTGAGCGACAGTATAGAAATTATTGAATACGACAATATTAACTATGCGTCCAATGTTTATAAACAAACAGAATGTTTTAAAGGCCGGGGAGAACCGTATAACGTTTTTGGAACGGACAGCTGTTGCCTTAACGACAAAGTTAAAGGTTCGAGCCAGGCCGTGATGCTAAAAGAAAATTATATTATCAGGTCATTTGATTATTTTCACGCCGACTGCGGCGCCGGCCAATATCTTAAAAAATTTTGGGGGGAATACCTAAAAGAATAAAATCTCCATTTAAATGGAGATTTTATTAAATATTTTGGGGAGTTGTTTTAATTCTTCGGAGGAGAAATTTTGGAGGACGTAATCTTCCGGCGGAATATTTTCCGGGGGGCGGCCGACGCCGATACGGAGACGGTTAAAATCTTTCGTGCCCAAAAGTTCAATTATAGATTTTACGCCATTGTGTCCGGCGGCGCCGTGATTTTTTCCTTCTTTGATTTTTCCAAATTCTAAATCAATGTCGTCATGAATTATTAAAATATCGTCCGCTGTGAGTTTATAAAAAGATAAAAGTTTTATCGCCGCTCCGCCGGACAGATTCATAAAAGTCTGCGGTTTTGCCAAAATAATCTTGCCGGATTTTGATATTTCAGCGGCTAATTTTTTATTCAATTTAAATTCCGGCGCTTCCAATTTTTTTTGTAAAAAATCCACAGCCATAAATCCGAGATTATGGCGGGTTTTTCCATATTTTTTGCCCGGATTGCCGAGGCCGATGATAAGTTTCATAAAGTTATAAGTGGAAAGTTGTAAGTGATAAGCGCCATTGTTTTTTAACGCTGTTTGATAATCCATTTAACATTTTACCGACTTCTCTCGCAGCATTAGTCAAACCTTCGCCTATTTGTTTCTGAATACACCGCAGCTCATATGCTAAGAGAAAATAATATTTAAGTTCCTCAAGCGAGGCTTGCGACATAATATAAAAATGCAGCCTATCTTTATTGGTCACTCTTCGAGAACCTTCGACTATATTTGCCGCCACCGAAATGGCTGCCCTGCGCATCTGACTTACTAAAGCGTATAGTTCGTCTTTAGGAAAATCCTTTGTGATTTTATAAACCTCAAGGACTAGCTTATGAGCTTTTAGCCAGACATGCAGTTTTTTAAAATCCTCCATATACTTAACGCTTACAGCTTTCCACTTATTGCTTTTACACTCTAATATTTTCCGTTTCAAGAATTAAAGGCGTACCCTCGAGCCCGTACTGTTCGCGAATTTTTTTAGATAAAAATTTAAGATAAGAATCGTGGACAGAGGTTTTTTCTTTTATGAAAATAAAGAATTTTGGCGGTGCGGCTCCAACTTGTTTTATGCCAAAGATATAAGGATGATGAACACCCTTGGCCTTCAGAGGCTTGTGTTCGCGGGTTACGCCTTTTATAAAGGCTTCCAAACTTTTTGTATCTATCTTAGTGTTCCTTGCGGCATTGACTTCCAAGATTTTGTCGTAAATCCTGTTTACTTTTTCCGTGGTCAGCGCGGAAGCGAAAATTACCGGCGCCCAATCCAGGAAGGGGAAGTATCTTTGTAAATAATCGGTAAATTTTTTATGCCAATCGTCGGATTTTATGAGGTCGATTTTGTTTGCAACTATAATAAGGCCTTTTTTGGATTCGAATATTAAGTCGGCCAGTTTTTTATCCTGGGCGCCCATGGGCTCCGAAACATCCAGAACCAAGAGAACGATATCGGAAGATTTTATTGCATTAATGCTTTTTCTGACGCCGACTTTTTCAAACCCGGCTTCAACCCGCGCGCGTTTTCTTATGCCCGCGGTGTCAATTAAAGTAATGTTTTCTCCTTTATATTCCAAAACAATATCTTGTGGTTCGCGAGTTGTGTGGGGAATATTGCTTACAACCGCTACTTCCTTGCGGAGCAAAGAATTTAAAAGGGATGATTTTCCAACATTCGGTTTTCCAACGATAGATACCTTTATGGAACGCAGATCGTCCGAATCAGGAAATTCAATTTTATTTTTTTGTGCAATATTAAAGATTTCATCCAAAAGATCGCCCACGCCCGCGCCATTTTTAGCGGATACGGGAATTATTTTTTCAGCCGGAATATTATTCCATTCTTTGTTGAATAAAATATTTCGCGACTTTAAATTATCGGCTTTGTTGGCAATGATTAGGAAGGGTTTGTTTTGGCGGGTAAGTTCGGCTAAAAGTTTTCTGTCTTCCGGCATTATGCCGCTTTTTATATCTAAAACTAAAAGCAATATTTGCGCTTCGCGTTTGGCGCGGTCAATTTGTTTTAAAACATTTTTTTCCAGTTCGCCTGTGCCGGAAATGTCCAAGCCGGCGGTGTCCACCAGGGCAAAAGTTTTTCCGCGCCAAATGGGAGTGCCGTAAATAACATCTCTTGTTGTTCCGGCAATAGGAGAAACAATAGCCTTGCTTTCTTCCAGGATGCGATTAAAAAGGGTTGATTTGCCAACATTGGTTCTTCCTATTATAGCCGCGATCGGCAGTTGTTTTAGTTTGATATTTTCATTCATATTTATGATAAAGGTTTTCCGACAACGATTACAAAATCGGGTTTTTTAGTATTAACGATTGGCTTTAGCCATTCCGGGACAGATTCGGAAACATTGGCGTCAAGAATTGTTTTTATGTCCTTTAAGGCGCTAGTTTTATCTTGCGTGCTGGTACTTACATCGTAAATGACATTTTTTTCGTAGTCCTTCTGCGGCGCATTGCCCGTCTCTTTTATTCTATACCCAAAATCGGTTAATGTCATGGCTGTCTCGCCGGCTAGGCCATCTTGGCTTGTGCCATTTAAAACCAAGAGCGAAACGGACGATGGCGCAACATAGTTTGATGAAAGAAGCTCGTTGATTGGAGTAAAGGGATTTTTCGCAATAATTCTTAAATCGGAAAAATCAGGTTTTTTCGGAAGCAGAACATACTGGTTGTTGTAATAAGTAGAGTAGAGGGGTCCGCCCGGTCCGTTCGATAAAACGTTGATGGTTATTTTATCCATCGGAATATTTAATTTTTTATAAAGGTTTGCAAGTTGGACTATTTCCCACGGACTGGCGTTGGTATTTATGTTATTTTTTAAGATGGATAAAATATTTTTTATTTTTGAAATTGAAGTTAATGTCTCATTTGAAAGCACCTTATCTTTAAGAGCTAAAATAATTTGCTGCTGGCGCCTGCTCCTGGCAAAATCCGATCCCTCACCATTATTGCCGTGCCGTGAGCGCGCATAAGTTAAAGCTGTTTTTCCGTCCATATGCTGCATTCCTTTTTGAAAGCTCACGGTAATTGTTTGCGCTGCGCCCACTCCGATTTCGGCTCGCGGGAAAAGCGGATCACTGAAGGTTGTCGGCACGTCTATATCCACGCCGCCCACCTCGTCGATTATTTCTTTAAAAGCATTGAAGTCCATCCGTACATAATAATCTATATTTAATGCTAAAAGTTCTTGTAGGATATCTCGCGTAAATTTTGCTCCCGTGCCTGCTTTTTCAACTTCGGCGTAAGAATTTATAGCGTTGATTTTTTGCTTGCCAAACTTTTTTGTAGAAACTAAAAGATCGCGGGGGATGGAAAGCATCGCCATTTTTTGTTCATTTTTATTTATCGAAACCAAGAGCATGGTATCGGTTAAATACGGGCCGTCATGGCCTTCTCCTCCCATACCTAAAAGCAGGATATTTATATTGTTTTTTCCTCCGGCGATATTACGGTCGGAGCTTGTAATCAAATGTTCCAAGCTCGCAAAAAATCCCATGTTGGTATCCAGTTCTTTTGTCTCATAAAATATTTTGTAAGACAAAAAAAGGGCGCCAAAAGTCAAAAAAACGATAGCCATTGCGGTTGCGGCTATCTTCTTTTTTCTATGCTTTGATTTATGGAATCGCAAAAGGTCTAATTTCTCCATATTCTTGCTATAATTATAGCACCTTTGGGGCTTTTTGTCAAAGCGTAAGAGAGGAGGCGTTTTCTTGGAAAATATGATATTATAAAAGACATAAAAAATAAGTTAAAACCATATGAACAATACCAGAGTTTTATATATTTTATTCATAGGAATACTGGTAGCCATCTTTGTCGGAGTTGGGATTGATACTTTTTATACGGGGCCGAAACGTCCGGATTATAGGAATTACGAAGTTAAATCCATTGCGGTTAAAGCCCAGCCGACAGCGGAAGAAATGACAGAGCTTAACAAACAGCAAGAAGAGTACCAAGAGGCGAATGAAGAATATCAAAAAAAATTAA
>Ga0265297_10010806_pt1 | contig 11359 bp, 7 predicted proteins | sample Munlanlwell13791_FD_192502 | JGI IMG/M metagenome (GOLD analysis project Ga0265297, IMG submission 192502) | Leachate microbial communities from a municipal landfill in Southern Ontario, Canada - Leachate well 137-91 | ecosystem: Engineered > Solid waste > Landfill > Unclassified | place...
ATCCGGCCTTGAGGCGCTCGGGTCGCACTCCTGCGGTGCCCTATCCTTCCCAAGGCCAAAAGCACTCTACCAGAAAGACTCCATGGCGTCCACCGGCTGACCATCCGTGGCGACGCTCTTTCATAGACAACCGCCTCCCACAACCGGACATTTCTACTTTGGCAGAATAGCGGACATTTCTACTTTGGCTTGACAGGGGGGAGCGAGAAGTAAGTGTTTCGCGTCCGGTGTGACGATGCGGCCCCCGATCTTCGACCGCAACGCCTTGTTCTTCTGCCGCAGGTACTCGTTCTGAAGCGTCCACTCCCGGCACAGCAGCCGTGTGTGGGGGGCGGAGTAAAAGTGCGGGGCGCCGAAGGCGTCGTGCACGGGAACACGGGGCGCGGAAGACATCGCGGCGGTGCTCATAGCAGGCCAGGAGCTGGATCTACGTCTCAACTCCACAATGCAGGTGCGATGCCGTTGCCCTGCGGCACCATGTAAGCTTCTCGTGTGTAGTATTTGCAGCATGGCGTATTTGTATACAGGAGCTTGTCTTAGGTGCGATTTTGCCGGTCCCTGTGTCGAGGCGTCTATTTTTTGCGACTCAGCGGCCTATCCCGCTGCCATGCACGTAGGCCGCGCGGCCCGCCGTAACGCGCGTGTTCTAGGCCACTTATGGGCTGTTTGCTAATCATGCGTCGATGTTCCGCTGCGGTGGCACAGGTTTTGCTGTACGTTCGAGTGGCTTTGACAAGAAGAACTGACGAAGGGCGGTGAGGCCGGTGGCAGCCAAGTTCAAGCGGGCCTCCGCCAGAGGTGTTGCCTCTTGCCTGCTGCGATAGGGTGCGGGCCGTGAAGACGCTCGACGAGCGATACGGCCCGACCCGCTGATAGATGATGCATCCTGCTTCGTGTGCGGCTGACTTTCGAGACGCACGCGGAGACGGGGGAATAGACCGCGGCGCGGGACTGTGCTGTGTGCAGGTTCCGTTGCCGCAAGAGGAGCGAGTGTATAGCCGGGCGGCTTACGCGTAGCGTCTGCCGGACTTGGACGGCTTAGTGTGGGGACTGCAGACGTATTGCGCGCCGTCGGTACGTGCATTGCGCAGACTTGTGAAAGGGAGGGCGAGGTTGAGGTTACAGATGACAGGCAGTGATCCCGACAGCAGTGTTGGCACTCCGGTCCTCAAGCGGGACGCCATTCTCGACCATCTTCGCACACTCATCGTCGCCGGCGAAGTAAAGCCGGGGCGTCGGATGCCCGCTCGCTCAAAGATCAAGAACCAATTCAAGACGGGCCGGCGCTCGGTCGACCAGGCATTCGAGCAACTGGAGCAGGATGGGTTTGTTCACAGCGAGCCGAGTCACGGCACGTACGTCTCGGAGCACCCGCCGCACCTGTGCCACTACGCCGTGGTGCTCGCGGGCGAGGAGCGGGATTCGGCGTTTCCCGCTGCCCTGGATAGAGAGGCAGCCGCGATGCGCAAGGAGCTCTCCGGCCGGATTCTCACATACGCGAACGTCGTTCCGGACAGCACCGACTATCATCGCCTCCTCGGTGACATGAAGGCGCACCGCGTGGCGGGGCTGATCTTTCAGCAGAATCCGGAGAATCTTGGACTTGCGGGAACGCCGGTGCTGACAATGCCCGGGATTCCCCGCGTCGCCTTGGAGAAGGTGCCGGGGATCGCAGCCGTCTTGGTTGACCCCCAGGCGTTCGCGGACAAGGCCATGCTCTGGCTGGCACGTCGGGGACGCCGACGCCTTGCGTGCCTTGTGCATTGCTCCGGCTGGAGCAACGACATGCTTTCTTTCTGGGAGGACGCTGCACAGAAGAACTCCCTGCTTCTCCCTTGCGGACGGTGCCACTTCCTTGTGGCTCAGACCGCGCGGAGCCTGGTCCAACTCCTGATGAGCCTGCCGGAGGCGGAGCGGCCGCATGCCATGATCGTGCAGGATGACAACCTGATCGAGCAGGCGTCCCTCGGCCTGTTCGATTCCGGGGTCCGCGTCGGCGAGGAGATCGACGTGGTCGGGCACTGCAACTTCTCCAGGGTCATTCCCAGCCACGTGCCGATGAAGCGGTTGGGATGGGACGACCGCGAGCTTCTGCGGGCGTGCATGGCCCAGATCGACCGGATGCGAGCCGGCGAACAGATGCCGCCGCCCATCGTCGTCGAGCCGCTTTTCGACCATGAAATGGAGGAGCGTAAGAGACAGGAGACGGGAAAAGGAGGAAGAAGCGAAAAGGAGTATTGACGTGCGGGTTTCGGTTTGCCGTTCGGTTCTTCGGCGCCGGAAAGGAGAAAGGATCATTCGGGAAGGCGTCGAGTTGAATGGCGTTGCTTCCACTCTTGAGGAGAGACAAAGTTGCGTGGAACGTTGAAGGACGGTCTTGAGAACCTGTTTCCGGACTCGGTGGTGGGCGATGCGCCGGTCACGTCGGCGTCGTTTGACGTAGCGCGCGGTGGCACGGCGGCGGTGCACATTTTGTTGAACGGCCTACGCGAGGGCGATGCGGTCCGGCTGAAGGCGCGCGGGAAGAGCGGCGCTCCGCCGGTGGAGTGGTTCCGGCTGATCGACGTGCCGGTCGAGAGGAACACCGGCCCGGTCGGGCGTACGGAGCGTGAAGGCGAACGGAACGAGTCCGTCGTGCGGCGTGCGCCGTTCCGGACGTATGACGCGATGGAGCCTGTCAGTCCGACGGCTCAGGCGACGGCGCCGACCCTCGCGTTGCGGCTGCACATCCCTGTTCCCGCTGATGCGCGGCCGGGCGTACGCGAGTACGACGTGACGGTGAAGGGTGGCGGCGAGACCGCCGAGTTCCATCTGGCCGTCCGCGTTCACAAGCCAGTCATTCCGCCCATCGGCCCTGAAAGCTGGCCGTACAGCAACTGGTTCAGGACGGACCTCATGGCGAGCCGGCACAGCCTGACGCCATGGAGCGAGCCGCACTGGCGGATGATCCGCAAGTATGCGGATCTCATGGCTCGCGCGCGGCAGAACGTGTTCACGCTTTCGGCCTGGAATTGCTTTGAGCGGACGCCGAACGGGCCGACGCTGAACGTGCCGAGGATGGGGCGGCTTGTCCGCACGTTCACCGCCGCCGGCCTGTATTACATCGAGTGCTCACACGTTGCCTACCGGACGGGGAACAAGTGGACGGCCCCGACTTTCGACTGCGCGTTCAGCGGCCCGCTTGCGACCTCATCCGAGGGAAGAGCCTGGCTCGCCAGCATGTGCGGCCAACTCATGCGCGAAATCCGACGACACTGCTGGCAGGACCGATGGCTTCAGCACGTCGCCGACGAGCCGATCACGGAGAACGCCGCGGACTTCCGCCTCCTCTGCGGAATCGTCCGCAGGCACATGCCCGGCATTCCGCTCGTCGACGCGACGATGCACCTCGACCTCCATGGAGCCCTCGACATCTGGTGCCCGCAGCCGCAGGAGTACCAGGCGAACCGCGAATGGTTTGAACGGCAGCGAGCCGCAGGCGACAAGGTCTGGTTCTACACGTGCCTCTCGCCCGGCGGCGCATGGCTCAACCGCTGCCTCGATTTCGAACTCCTTCGCCCTGCACTCTTCGGCTGGGCGGCCGCCCGATTCCAGCTCGACGGCTTCCTGCACTGGGCCTTCAACGATTATTTTCGGGATCAGGATCCATTTCAGCAGAGCGTTGTCAGGCAGCCCGAAGGCGCTGCGCCGCCCGGCGTGGACGAGCATCTCCCCGCGGGCGACACCCACGTCTGCTATCCCGGCACCGACGGCCCGTGGTCGAGCTTGCGGCTGGAGGCACAGCGCGAGGGGATCGAAGATTACGAACTGCTGACCAAACTCCGCGAGCGGAATCCGGAGAAGGCGAACGCCGTAATTCAGCCGGTTCTTCAGGGCTTCGACAGTTACACCCGCAGCATCGCGGAGTTCCGCGCCGGCCAGAAGCGGCTACTGGAGTCTTTTTAGACCGTTGCGTTCCGAGAAGTGTGCGTTGGGTTCTTGGTGGCGGAGTGCGGCTCGTTCGGGAGAAGGAGGCGCGGGCATGCGGCAGGCGAAGAGGTTCGATAGTAACACTTTCCTGGGTCGGCAAACGTCGCCGCCTATCGTCGTCGAGCCGCGCTTGGATCATGAAATGGAGGACAAGGCAAACGGGAAAACCGGAAGAAAGGATGGATGAACAAGGTTTCTGGTTGTGAGCCGCGATCGTTGTGTCGTGAAGGAGGATGACTGATCCCTGAAAGTCGTGATGAAGTCCGCTCGCGGATTTGTGGCGGAGTTCGTTTGTGGGGCCGACCGTCCGAACGGTCGTTTTCTGGAAGGAGTATTGTCATGAAGAGCGCAGGAATCATGTCTGTGGTTATGCTCGCCGTGGCCGCGCTACTCGCGCTGTCCGGCACGGCGCAGGCGACCTCCCTCTACTGGGATATCAACGGCGCAACGGCTAACGACGCCGGCTCGGGCTCGGGGACGTGGGATGGAGCCAATCTCTGGTGGAACACCGCCTCAAGTGGCACCGGTGGAACCCCCCAGGCGGGGACCACCAGTGCCGATGACCTGTTCTTCTCCTCCGGATCGAACTACACAGATGCGACGGTCACGCTCTCCGGAACCAGAGCCGCCAGCAGCATTCAGTTTGAAGATAATATCGCGCAATCTCTTACCGGCGGTACTTCACTCACCGTCGGCGGCACGGGCACGAGCTCTGGCGTTTTCGTTCTCTCTGGCGACAATGCCAACAACTCGATCAGCACCCCGCTCATCCTCGGCGCGGCGTCCACCATTCAGACCGCCGGCGCGGGCGTCCTCGCCATCAGCGGGTGGATCACCGGCACGAAAAACCTTACGCTGAAGAACAATTCTACAAATGCTGCCGGGATTACCCTCTCCGCGGGAAGCGTCAACAACACCGGCACCATCACCAACTCCGGCACCGGCACGGGCGGCGTGACGATCAGTTCGGTCATCGGCACCAACGTCACGACCGTCACTCAGAACAGCACCACGTCGGCGTTGACTCTCTCCGGCGGCGCCAACCTCTACACCGGGACGACGTACGTCACGGCCGGCACGCTCAGCATCGGAGCCACGGGGTCCCTGGCCGGGCAACTCTACGTGAACGGCGGAACGTTCGATCTCAAGGGGCACAACGAAACCGTCGCTGGCCTCGTCACCCTCTATCCAAGCGGCAGCATCATCGACAGCGTCGGCGGCGGCACCTTGACCGGCACCTACACCGCCGGCGTCGGCTACAGCTACAACGTGGCCGGCGGCACGATCAGCGCGGTCCTGGGTGGCACCGGCTGGTTGAACGAGTCCACCAACGCCACGGTCACCACGCTCACCGGCCTCAACACGTACACCGGCAAGACCAACATCAGCGCCGGCGGCAAGCTGATCGTCTCCATCCTCGCCGACGGCGGCCAGCCCAGCAGCATCGGCCAGTCCAGCAACGACGCGGCCAACCTGACCTTCGGCGGCGGCGGCAGTGGCAACGGTGCTATACTCCAATACACGGGCGGCACCGTCTCCATCGACCGCAACTTCATCATCGTCAGCGGAGGCCTCGTCAGGATTGACGTCGCCAACGCCGGCACCAACCTGACCATTTCCGGCGCCAGCACCTCCACCACCGGCATATTGTACAAGGACGGCGCCGGCACGCTCATTCTCTCCGGCAACAACCTCTACACCGGTGCCACGTACGTCACCGCCGGCACCCTCACCGCCGCGAACAACGGAGCGCTCGGCACGGCCGCCGGCGCCACCAGCATCACTAGCGGCGCCACCGCTGCAATACAGGGAAGCGGCCTGAACATCGCAGAGCCGATCACACTGAACGGCACAGGCGTCTCGAGCCTCGGCGCTCTCCGCAACATGGCCAACACCAACACCTGGAGCGGCGCCATCACCCTCGGCACGGCCAGCACGATCGGGGTCGACGCCGGCACCCTGATCCTGGGCAGTTCCGCCATGAGCGGCGCGTACGCGCTCACCAAAGTCGGCGGCGGCACCCTCCAGCTCGGCGCAGCGAGCCAGATCCCGAGCGGAGCCAGCCTCACGGTCAACGGCGGCACGCTGGACCTCCACAACTTCGCCCAATCGATGGCCACCACCCTTACCCTGACTGACGGCACGATCAGCAGTGGCGGTAGCAGCGGCACACTGACCGCCGCCACCTACGCCGTGTGCAACGGAAGAATCGACGCCGACACGTATGGCGGCGCCAGCGGCCTGACGAAGACCACGACAGGCACTGTCGTTCTCTCCGGCAGCCACTGCTACAGCGGCACGACGACCATCAGCGGCGGCGTTCTCCAAGGCACCGAAGGCACCAACATCCCGACGAACACCATCATGATCTTCAACGCCAACAACGCGGCCGCCGTGCTCCAGACGAGCGCCGGATCGTTCGCGCGAACCGTCGGCGCCGCCGCCGGCAACGTCCAGTGGAGCGGCACCAACGCCAGCGGCGGGTTCGCCGCGGTCACCAACGACCTGACCGTCAGCCTCGGCGGCCTCGGCACTCCGACTCCCCTTACCTGGGCCGCCTCCGACACCTTCGCCGGCCTCCTCAGCTTCGGCTCCGCCACCGCCGATAAGATGGTCGACTTCCAGAACCCGATCTCCCTCGGCACCGCCGCTCGCACGGTGCAGGTGGACGATAACCCCGGCGTGGCTACCGACTACGCGAAGCTCTCCGGCCAGATCACCAGCGGTGCAGGCGGCGGTCTGACGAAGACCGGCGCGGGCCTGCTCGAGCTCTCCGCAGAGAACACGTATTCCGGCGGCACGACCGTCAGCGCCGGCACCCTCAAGGTGTCCGGCACGATCGGAGCCGTCCTGGTCAAGGCCGGCGCCAAGCTCACGGGAGACGGTCAGGTCGGCAGCGTCACCGTTGGCGAACTCGGCGGCGATCCGGGAGCCATCGTCGCCCCTGGCAACAGCCCCGGCACGCTCGACGTCGGCGGCGACTACACGATGAACAACGGTTCCATCTACGAGTGGGAACTCGCCAGTCTCCTCTCCTACGACAAGATCGCCGTGACCGGCGACCTCACTCTGAACAGCACCTGGACGCTCAAGATCATCAACGACGGGTTCGTTCCCGGCTACATCTCCCCGTCCGAGCAGTTCAACCTCTTCACTTACGTGGGCAGCCTGTCCAGCACGTTCGACACTGGAGATGACCACAAGCTCATATCCGTCAACATCGTGATCGGATCCGGTCTCGACCCCGATATCTGGAACATCGGCGACGCCGAAGTGAGGTACGACACCAGCGGCCCCGCCAAGCGGGTGTACCTGACCGGCCTCCAGGTCGGCAGCGGCGGCGGTGGCGCGGTCCCCGAGCCGGCCGCGCTCGGACTGATCGGCCTGGCCCTGCTTGCAGTTCGCAGGCGCAAGGCTTGACTGGAACGGGACTGCAGGCGATGATCGTGCGGATCGCAAACCGCAGGCGATACACGAGAGACTGAAAACCAGGAACCGTAGAGCAACGGGAGAACGCTGCCCGCTCACCCTGTGAGTCACTCATTGTTCGCAGTTCGTCGCCGGGTCGCTGCGGTCTTCGTACCGTCGCGGTGAAAGGACAATGTATGTTGTTGATGATCGGCGTCGCCGTCTTCGCGGGAATCGCCTCCTCGGTCAGTGCAATCGCATACCGGTGGGGAGAGAATCATCGGATCAATGTGGTGCAGATCTGCACGGTGGCGTCGGCGGTGTCGGCGGTGTTCTTCGCTCTGAAAGTGCTCCACAGGTCGCCTGTCAATGTACCCTTCTGGGTGATTGTGATAGGCGCGGTGGGGGGGCTGTCGATGTACGGGGTGGTGCGGCTGTTCGGAATCGCGCTGGCGCGGGGGCCGCTTTCCCCGGCGTGGTGTGCGATGATGCTGGCCTTTGTGCCGGTTATCCTCTGCTCGGATGTATTCTTCGGGGAGAAGCTTCACGGCGTGCAGCACTTGGGGGTCTTGGCCGCTGTGTCGTCCGTGCTGGTGGGATCGCTTCAGCATCGGCACGATCGGCCGGTGGAGGCGCGGCGAGGGACGACCGGAACCTACGCCGCGATACTTGTCCTGCTCTTCGGAATGAATGGTGTCGGCCCGGTGTGCATCAAGTACCTTACTATCTGGTCAGGCGCCGGCCCTATGGATGCGAACAGGGACTTGTTTCTCGTGGCGTTCTTCGCAGTGGGTACGGTGTTCCTGGTGGCTGATCTGATGGTGACGCAGGGACTGCGTGGACATCGCGGGTGGTGGGCCGTGTTGGGGGCGATGGCCAGCTTTGGCGCGATCGTCAGCATGTGGGCGCAGTGCAAAGCAGCCGTGCTGCCCGCTGCGGTAGTCTTCACGGTGTGCGGAATGTCTGCGCTCGTGACGGTCACTGTAGCGTCGGTCGCCCTGTTCCGCGAGAAGATAACGGCTGCGTTGGTCATCATGCTTGTTCTTGGCGTTGCGGCGATCATGCTGGTGAACTTTCCGACTCTTTGGCAAGTGCTTGCGGCAAAAGAGGCGTCGGGAGCGATCTAGCGTGTTCTTCGCGGTGGAATATCCGGGTTAAGGCAATGGTGTCCCCGCCGCCGGCACCTGGATAACGTCGTTGGCGCACAAAGGCACGTTCTTGTCCCGCTGTCCGCCCTTTACGATGTCGGCCAGGTTAACTTCAATGGTTTGGGGACCTGTTGGGGTTGCCCGCACGATGCGGATGTGGTCCCACGCGGCCCGGCTAGTCACGCCCTTCGCGCGCGCAATGGCCTGAACGATGCTGGTGTCGCCGTCGAACGGGTATTCGCCGGCGCTGTTCACCTCGCCCGTCACGGTGTATTTCTGGCTTTTGAAGCCGACGACGACGATGCTGGCCCTGATGTCGCGAAAGTACTCCGGGCTCATGGGCTTCATAGCCTTGGCGATGGCTTCCTCCGCTTCCGCAGACGTCAACCCCGCAATGTGCACGACGGGGCCCATGCAAACCATGTTGCCGTCGGGCGGGACGGCCATAGTCCCGCAGACGCTCGGTTCGTAGGGCTGGGTGACAAAGGATTCGAACGTATCGCCAACGCCCAGCTTGTACTTGCTCTTGACGCTATCCAGCCGGCTCTCAACATTGCCGGTAACGAGCAGCGCCGCGTTGATGTCGGCACACGTGTACCTCGGCATGGATGCAGATTCGAGCGCCGCACAGCCGCCAAGGGTGATGAACAGACAGGGCACAGCCAACAAGGAACAAATGCGGACGCTTCGGTTGTTCCACTGAGTTTTCATAGTCATTCACTCCATACAATCACGTCATTTACTGCCGGCGACACACACGACTCGCAGGCCGATGTTGGTGTTTACCACAATCCCGGCTCCGCCGTGCCCCCTGACGGGGGGGGCGTCGTCGCGGTACGCGGACCGGCAGAGTGCCGGGCGGCTGCAGCAGGACCCGCCGCGCACCACGCGCACGCCTCCTTGCGCCGGACCGGTGGGGTCCGTTTGTTCGCCGTCCGAGTACGAACCCTTCCAGTCCGCACACCATTCCCAGACGTTCCCGTGCATATCGTAGAGGCCCCAGGCGTTCGGCTTTTTCTCGCCTACGGGATGTGTGTGGTAGCCGGAGCGGAGCGGGCACCACGCATAGTCAGGCAGGCGTGCGGCCTCGTCGCCGAAGCAATAGTCCCCGGTCGATCCCGCGCGGCAGGCGTACTCCCATTCGGCCTCGGTCGGCAGGCGGAACGTATGACCGGGGGCCTTCTCAGCGAGTCTTTGGCAGAACGCCTGGCACTCCTCCCAGCTCACGCAATCGGCGGGACAGCGCGCGCTCTGGGAGCTGCGGTTAAAAGCATCGGTCCCCATCACTGCCTTCCATTGCTCTTGTGTTACTTCGTACTTCCCCATGTGGAACGGCTTGGTGATGGTCACCTTGTGAACGGGCTTCTCGTCCGGCTCGCCGTTGTCCGATCCCATCAGGAAGGAGCCGGGCTGGATGGGCACGAACTCCATCTTCACGCCGCCGCCGAGGTCGATGACCAGTTCGCCGGGCCGGTGCTGCTCCGTGGCCTTGGCCTGCGGAGCCGGTTTCGCGGCTTCATTGCCCGGAGGAAGCTTGGCGTTGTCCTCCGGATTTGGTTTCACGCCGTCGCTCGGAATGACGTCGCACGCCACTCGCAAGCCGAGATCGCCGAGACAGTAGCCGGGGGCGACGTTGGCGCGGCGCGCTGACCGGCAGCCCTGTGCAGCGTATTGCCACGATCCGCCACGCAGCACCCGCGTCGGCCAGTCCGGAGCGACCATGCCGCGTGCTGGCGGCCGGTACGTGTGCTTCCACCAGTTGGCGCACCATTCGCAGACGTTTCCGTGCATGTCATACAAGCCCCACGCGTTCGGCTTCTTCTCGCCTACGGGATGCGTCTTGTTGGCCGAGTTGCCTGCATACCAGGCATACTCCGCGAGCTTTGCAGGATCATCGCCAAAGCCATACTCCGCAGACGATCCCGCGCGGCACGCATACTCCCACTCTGCCTCGGCCGGCAGCCGAAACTTGCGCGCAGGCGCCTTCTCGCCGAGCTTCTGGAGAAACGCTTGGCAATCCTCCCAGCTCACGCTCTCGACCGGATTGCGGGCGCCCTTACAGACGCCAGGATCGGTGCCCATCACGGCCTTCCACTGTTCCTGGGTCACCTCGTACTTCCCCAGGTAGAAGGGCTTGGCGATCTTCACCTCGTGAACGGGCTGCTCGTCGGACGCCCCGTTGTCCGATCCCATCTGAAATGAGCCGGGGCGAATAAGGACAAACTCCATCTGCACGCCGCCGCCGAGGTCGATGACGAGTTCCCCGGACCCGGGAACCTCTTTGGCCCCGGCTGCGCGGGCCGGCTTCGCGGCCTTGTCGGTCGAATCGGCGGCCGCACAGATGTTCTTCTGCGAGTAACCCACGAGAAGCAGCAATGCGACGAGGCACTCCAAGACTCGCCATCGATCTGGCCTGGACATGATACGACCTCCAATTATTGTCCGGATCCCGCCGGGGTCCGCTGCTTGATGCGGTAGATGGCGCGGTTGGCCATCGCGTTCCTTGTTCCGGTAGGCTTGGTGGCCAGATACTCCAGCGTCCCATCGGGCCGGAACACCATGCTTCCTGAAGCGATCCCAGGGTACGCCGGCCCCGCTTGGCCATCAAGAACCATGTGCACGGGGGGGCCGGCGTTGAGCGCGTTCTCGATGTATGCCAGATGCTTGCTGTCGGTACTGAAAAGCAAGGACGCCGCCGGGCCATTCGCCGGATGCGATGTGCCGTCGACCACGACCATCCACTGGCCGTCATGCACTGCCACATAGGCCAGACGGCTGCCGTTCGGGCTGAAACACATCGAAATGATCTGGTTGAACACTGGCCCTGGCTGTCC
>Ga0265297_10010807_pt1 | contig 11359 bp, 11 predicted proteins | sample Munlanlwell13791_FD_192502 | JGI IMG/M metagenome (GOLD analysis project Ga0265297, IMG submission 192502) | Leachate microbial communities from a municipal landfill in Southern Ontario, Canada - Leachate well 137-91 | ecosystem: Engineered > Solid waste > Landfill > Unclassified | place...
GGTGCCGTCATAGGTTTCGCGGGGGGAGAGGCAGTTGTCGCAGCCGTCGCAGGCGGCGGCCGCGCCGGTTTCGCCGAAATAGCGCAGGAGATGGGAACGGCGGCAGCCGTTCTCTTCGGCATAGGCGACGATTTGGCGGAGCTGGTCGCGGGCGACCTGCTGTTCCTGGGGGTCGGGCTTGTCGGCGATGAACTGCATGATCTTGGCGGCGTCGCCGGGGCTGAAGAGGAGCAGGCAGTCGGCGGGCAGACCGTCACGGCCGGCACGGCCGGTTTCCTGGTAATAGCCCTCGACGTTTTTGGGCAGGTCGTAGTGGACGACGAAACGGACGTTGGACTTGTTGATGCCCATGCCGAAGGCGATGGTGGCGCAGATGACGCGGGCCTCGTCGCGGAGGAAGGCGTCCTGATTGGCGGCGCGGACGGCGGGCTCGAGGCCGGCGTGGTAGGGGCGGGCGGGAATGCCGTCGAGGAGCAGGCGGCGGGCGGTGTCCTCGGTGGCCTTGCGGCTCTGGAAATAGACGATGCCGGCGTCCTGGGGGCGTTCGCGGAGGAAGGCCAGGAGCTGGGCGTAGGGCTTGCTTTTGGGCAGGACGCGGTAGGTGAGGTTGGGGCGGTTGAAGCTGGCGACGTAGCAGGCGGGGTCGCGCAGGCGGAGCTGGCGGACAATGTCGCCGCGGACGCGTTCGGTGGCGGTGGCGGTGAGGGCCATGACCGGGAGGGTGGGAAAACGGTCGCGGAGTTCCTGGAGCCGGCGGTATTCGGGGCGGAAGTCGTGCCCCCATTCGCTGATGCAGTGCGCCTCGTCGACGGCGATCAGCCGCGGGCGCCAGCCGGCCAGGGCGTCGAAAAAGCCCGGCTGCATCAGCCGTTCGGGGGCGACATAGAGCAGGCGGTAGCGGCCGGCGGCGAGATCGCGGACGCGTTCCTGGGCGTCGGGGAAGTCGAGGGAGGAGTTGAGAAAGGTGGCGGGCACGCCGGCGGCGGTGAGGGCGTCGACCTGATCCTTCATCAAGGCGATCAGCGGGGAGACGACCACGGTCAGGCCGTCCCCGTGCACCAAGGCCGGGAGCTGGTAGCAGAGCGACTTGCCGCCGCCGGTAGGCAGCAGCGCGAAGACGTCGCGGCCGGCCAGGGCGTCGCGGATGATCGCCTCCTGCAGCGGGCGGAAGGAGGTGAAACCAAAGACCTGCCGGAGCAGGCCGGCCAAATTGGGGGTGGGCGGTGGTGGCATAAATATAGGGATGTCCGGCATCTATTATACAATCAATTGTTAGCATTGCAAGCGGACGCTACGGGGGCGTCCTAAGGGTATACTTGACATAATTGTCATACACTTGGTGGGGGGGGGAAGATGGGCGGGGGCACGGACCCACACGGACCCACACGGACCCACACGGACGGGCACGGACTAACGCAAATCCCCGCCGGGACGGTCTTTGTTACGTGTTAGTCCGTGAAGGTCAGTGTGGGTCCGTGCCCGTCCGCAGCATTAGGGACAGGTGAAATGCAGCATTAGGGACAGGTGAAATGTGAATACGATACCGATTCCGATAGCGATACCGACCCCGAAAAGCCCAATTAGGGACGGGTGAATTCATGGAACATTAGGGACAGGTGAAATGTGAGGCAACGCGGCGGCAATCGTCGACGCAGTATTAGGGACAGGTGAAATGCAGCATTAGGGACAGGTGAACAGCATAAGGGACAGGTGAAATGTGAATACGATACCGATTCCGATAGCGATACCGACCCCGAAAAGCCCAATTAGAACATTAGGGACAGGTGAAATGTGAGGCAACGCGGCGGCAATCGTTGATGCGTTCCGGGTTGACTTATTGATAAACAATAATATATTGCTGTTTATCGAAGGAATAACTCACAGCGAATGCCTCTCCAGCCATGAACTCACTCAACGCCACCCGTCGTTTCAGCCGTCGCCTCCGCCTGTTGATGGAGGCGTTGCTGGTGCTTTATCCCCTGTCCTGGCTGGGCGTTTGGGCCGCCTACAACCATTTCCCCATGGCCTGGCGGGAGGCCATGATGCGCCAAACCGCCTGGCTCCCACCCCGGTTGACCTGGGACACCATCGGCCTGCTGTATGTGGCGGGGCTGCCGCGGTTCCTGGTCGCTTTGGGCATTCTCTTCTGCCTGCGCCAGCTGTTCCGGCTGTATGAGGCGGGCGATTTCTTTGAACGGGCCAATGTCGTGCTGTACCGGCGCCTGGGCACTCTGTTTCTGGTGGGGGTTTTGGCCAGCGTGCTGAGCGACACCCTGGGCTCGGTGGCGCTGACCCTGCACAACCCGCCGGGCCAGCGCATGCTGACGGTGGGGCTGAGCAGCGACCATCTCCAGTTGTTGTTTCTCGGCTTGATCGCCATGGCCCTGGGGCGGGTCATGGAACAGGGACGCCTGCTCCAGGATGAAGCCAAACTCACGGTCTGACTTCCCCATGCCCATCCGTGTCAATCTCGATGTCATGCTGGCCCGCCGCAAGCGGAAGGCGAACCAGCTGGCCCTTGAAATCGGCATCACCGAACAGAACCTGTCGGTTCTGCGCGCCGGCCGTGCCAGGGCGGTCCGTTTTTCAACCCTGGATGCCATCTGCACCGCCCTGGCCTGCCAGCCCGGCGACATCTTGGAACACATCCCCGCAACCGCCCCGGAACCGGATGCCGCCCCGGCTAAGCAGGAACATAAGGACGAAGGAACATAGGGACGGGTGAATCGCTTACGTTGCATGCAACGGCATTTTGCGTATCCGGGGCCGACTCTGGCCGGTCAGGTTGCCGGGCGGGGCGGAAGCAGATTACCGCGTTACGGCGCGCCCCGGGCAGGCAAGATTGCCTGCCTCACGTTGGGGGGCATAGGGACGGGTGAATTCATGGGGGCGGCAACGCCATTGGGGAGGACCTTGGTGAAATCGAACTGCCGGAAGAGCATGAGGGCCGCGCCGTCTTGATTGTCGTCGTCAACGATCAGGCACAAGCCATTTCCCGCGGTGGCGGGAACAAGGGCAATCCCTTCCAGGTTGCCCCCTTTGGGGCCGGTGAATTCCCTGACGGTCAACAGGCGCCGTCCGTTGCCCTCCGCGGTTGACGCGAGCCGGGTCACCTCCAAATAATTTGGGCCAGTGTTGTGCCAGATGTAGAGCAGGCCTGACGACCGGTCAAACCCGAGTCCGGAACTCTCTTCCCGCGAACTCCGGTAGGCGCCGACAAAATGCACCGCCGGCCGGTCGGCGCCGAGGTCAAAGGCATAAATGCCGCCCCCGTTTTGATGGGCGACAAGCATCAGGCCGCCCAGCCCGCCCCTGCTGACATACGGGTTCCCGCCGGCATCGGTGAACGTTCCCTTCTTCAGCCAGTCGTCCGGCACAAAGGTGATCCCCTCGGACCCCGCCCCGCCCTGGGTCGGGACATGGGCGGAGATGTCCCACTCGCGCCTAAGTTTTGCCCGGCCGTAGTGCGAGGTGTCATACTCCCTGATCTTGTCCGCGCCTTCGAGCATCAGATAGACCCGTTCCTTCCGGTAATCGGCCTGGCAGATGTCCTCCAGGTCGCCCTCGCCCACGTCGTACCGGGCCGGCTTTCCGCCTTTGGTGGCGATGCCCCAGGTTCCGTTCTTGTCCCTTTTCAGCGCCCAGAATGCGGATGGCCCGCCATTGCAACAGACCCAGAATGTTTCGGTTTCGGGGTTATAGCAGGCGCCGCTCATGTTTTTCTTGAAGGCGGGATCCAGGTGCGTCAGCGTGGTGGCCGCGGTGCAGGGCTCCGCCGGCCACGGCTCCGCCGCCCGGCCCCCGGCAGGGAGCCCTGCCGTTGCCAGCATGATCAGGGGTGCGATTGGAGTCATTCTCATCACCCGTTGCCCTCCTGTCGCCGCCGGCCGGCCGCGGCTGCCTTGGCGATCTTCTGTTCACGATTTGCGAAGCCGCCAAACTTCGCGGCTTCCCCAGATCAGGAACAGCAGAAACGCGGCTGAGCCGAGGAGCCTGGCGGTGCCCGCAAGGGTCTGGTCATACGGGAGCCAGCCGAGGCGGCCAAGGATCCAGTTCCAATCGTGAATGACCTCTCCGTCGCCGCCAAAGGGCGAGACGAGGGGCAGTTCCATGGCGCGGGCGTCGCCGATGTAGGCCGCGACATCGAACAAGTTGCTGCCGAGCCAGGCGAAGCAGAAGGCAAGGCCGAAGCGGTCGCGCTGCCGCAGAAACACGACGAAGGCGATCGCGGGGCACAGGCATTGAAAAAGGCTGCCGCCCAGGATGCCGGGGAACTCGCCGAGCCCGCCGAAGATCAGATGGCCCATCTCATGGAGCCCGAGATTGAGTCCTTTGACGAGATCCTGGTACTGGTCGTCACGCAAGTGGCGGATCCAGGTCCAGGCGCCCCAGGCCAGAATGGGAATCCTGGCCCACCAGAAGGGGGATCCCGCGGGTTCAAAGGCATCGCGGCGGTGCTTCCACGCGTCCGGGGCGGCATCGGGTTGGCGTCGGACAGCATCCGTCATCAGAGCGGTTTCTCCAGCAAACTGATCCTGACCATCGAGCATGTTAACCCGTCGTACACTTGGATGCAACCCCATCACCCGCAGGGCGCCAATCCCTGGGAACGCCGAGCCCCAGCCCGGCGTGTTTCCGTCCCTGTCGCCCCCCTTCGAAGAGGTGTTTTGGGCGTTCTCTTTTGTGCCTCCGTGCCTCTGGGGGAATTTGTCTTTTTTTCCGTCCCCCGGTAAAGTTGCTCCCGAACGAAGACGGGGGCGTCGTCCCCAAAAAAAGAAAGATGGAAGATGACCACAGCCTCATCGCCGGAACCGGCCGCCAGCCTGGGCGCAACCGCGGTCATCACCCACCGTGTGCGCGACGGCAAAAGCGCACAATACGCAGCGTGGATCAAGGAAATTCGGCCGGCCTGCGAAGCGTCGCCCGGCCATCTTGACTGGCACAGCGGACTGGATTTCTGGTTTGCGCCGACGGGCGCCAGGGCCCAAGTCCCGGTCCGTTGGAAACAGTATCTGGTCACCTGGTCCGCGATCTATCCGCTGGCGCTGGGCGTTCCGCTCGCCCTCGGCCCGGCGCTTTCCTGGCTGGGGCTCGCCGATAATTTCTACCTCAAGACCCTCGCCGTCACCGCCGTCATCGTCCTTCTCATGGTGTACGTGGTCATGCCCCGGTACGCGAGACTGGTCGGACGATGGCTGTTCTCATGAGCACGGAAAAAACGACAGGGGACGAAAAAACGACAGGGGACGGGTGAAATATACGTGTTGCAAAAAAGATAAATTGGCCTTACGGTTATTGGTAGACCGTGGATACTCTTCTCATGTCAACACGCGACACCATCCTTTCCATCCTGCGGGTTTTGCGTCCTGAACTGGTCGCCAAATACCGCGTCCGGTCACTGGCGCTATTCGGCTCGTACGCCCGCGGCGATCAGACCGACGTCAGCGATATCGATGTGCTCGTCGATGTTGACCCTGCCATCGGCCTTGGCTTTGTGGAATTGGGCGACTACCTCGAAGCCAAGCTCGGACGCCCCGTGGATCTGGTATCGGCAGACGCCGTCAAACCCCGATACCGCCGGGAAATAGAGAAGGACCTTCTCTATGTCTAGACGAACCCCGGAGTTGCTGTTGCTGGATATTCTCGAAAGCATTGAGAAGATAACAAGTTACACGGCAGGTATGACCCAGGAAAAATTTGCGGCGGATTCCAAGACCATTGATGCCGTCTTACGAAACATTGAAATCATCGGGGAAGCCGCCGGACGCTTGCCCGGAGAGTTCACCGACGAGCATCCAAACATCCCCTGGAATCAGATTCGCGGCATGCGCAACCGCCTGATTCATGCCTATTTTGGCATCAGTCTGCCGTTGATCTGGACAACCATCCAGACCGCGATTCCAGAACTGCACCAAAATCTTCTTCCCCTGATAAAACACACGGCGCCCGCTCCCAGTTCCGCGCATTGACCGACCGTATTGACAAGACGTGCCGGATGGCGGAGGTGTGCCCCCAAGGACTCCCACCCTGGGAACGCCGAGCCCCAGCTCGGCGTGTTTCCGTCCCTGTCGCCCCCCTCCCCGACGCGCGTTTATTGAAACGCTTCGATCCAGCTTCGTGTCCTTCGTGCCTTCGTGGTGAAGATTTACGCTTGACTGGGGGACTCGCCGGTTCTCTCGCCAAGCTCGCCAGGGCAAACCCGCATTGGCACCATGAAGCGCATGAAGGCCATGAAGGTTATACCGCGTTAGGGTGAAACCTTATTTTTTGCGCGAACCGAACATTGAACATTCAACGTTCAACATTCAACGTGGATGATTCGACGTTGGACGTTGAATGTTCGATGTTGAATGTTCGTTTTCAGCCCGGAGTTGCCTTGCCGCTTCATGCGCTTCATGGCCTTCATGGTGCGAATGGCCGGTGCGGAGGTGACCCCTGGATTTCAGGTGGGCCTGAAGGACTTCCTCCGTGACCGTCCGGTTCACGCGTCGTTATCCCTTCAGGTGGTTCCCCTCCCGGAGCCAGTCTTCCATCGCCGCGTCGTCGGGTCTGGCCTGCCGCGCGTAGAGGTACCAGCAGACGCCGAACCGGTCGACGAGGTCGGCCGATAACGGCGACCACGGCAACGGCCCCAACGGCCGCAGCACCCGTCCTCCCTCGCTCAACAAGCGGTAGGCGCGCCGCACTTCGTCGTCGTCGGCCAATTCCACGCCCAGGCTCGTCGTGGGGCGGCCGGTCGTCGGTATCGCCGCGTCGGCCGATTCGCTCACGGCGAACCCGGTCGCGCCGTCGCGGGCCAGTTCGGCGTGCAGGAAGGATCCGTCGTCGTAACGCACGTGGTACCCCAGCGTCATCCCGAAGGCCTCTCGGTAGACCTCCACCGCTTCGACGCTTCCCCGCACGTACAAGGTCGCTCCCAGACTCATGGTCGTTCCTTTCCTCGCCGCCCCATGCGAACGGCCGGCGCGAGGGCAACGGCAAATCCTTAAACGCATTTTTGGTGGTCAAAAAATCATTCTAACGGCTTTATTAGCACTAGAAAACGATGCTATACGTTGAATTACAAATTCATGCGTAGCTACGTCCCCAGTGCAACCATGCCAGTGCAACCAGTGCACAGTGCAAACGTCCCCAGTGCAACAAATGCCGCACAAGAACGAAAGCATGCGGCGTCAGAGCCGCTGCTTGTCCGCCATGAGGCGTTCGCGCAGCTTGGCATAGTCGACGTCCTGAACGGCCGCCCCGTCCTCGACGGCGAAGGCCGCCGCCGTGGCCGCACTCTGCCCGAGGATCATGAAAACCGGCTCCATGCGGATCGATCCGTACGCGATATGCGAACTCGATAGGCACACCGGCACCAGCAGGTTGCGGCATTCGCTTTTCCGCGGGACGATCGAGCCGTACGAGATCTTGTAAGGCCCCTTCGTTCGCACACCGATGTCGCCCTCGTTCTGCACGAACCCCCCGGGCGTCACGTAGCGTTGCACGTTGTGCGAATCGAGCGTGTAAGAGCCCATGCCCACGGGGTCCGCCACGACCGTCTCGTTGAGCGTATCGCGCTCGGTCATCACGTGCCGGCCGATCATGCGGCGCGCCTCGCGCACGTAGATCTGATGCGGCCAGTGGCCGTTGTCCTTGAACTCGTCCGCCGCCAGCCCCCACTGCGCCATCTCCTCGCGAATCGCCGCCGGCACGCGCGGATCGTTCGCCACGAAGTAGTACAGGCCTTTCTGGTAGTTCGCGTGCGCCTTCAGAATTTCGCGGCGGCGCGCGTACGACGCGTCGGGATAGTCATAATTCATCCCGATGAAGTCCGAGCTGAACGCGCCGTGGTTGTTTGTGTCGGTCTTGAGGTTCGGGATCAGGTCGAATTTCTCGAAGAAGTCCTTGCGTCCCGTCAACAGATCGCGCAGCAGCAATTCGTAGTTCGCGGGGTCGTACCCCTCCGGCTTTGGGAACGGTACGCGGTTCGGCGCGTGTCGCGTGAGACAGGTGCGGTAGCAGTAGGCCTGTACGCGGCGGTCGCCCTCGCCGTCCCCGCCCGGCGGCTCGGCCGACACGTACGGCAACAGCCCGCTCGTCGGATCGCCCGGCACCTTGTAGGGCGACACCGGCGACATGAAGCAGTGACGGTGGTGCTTGATGCCTTCGAGCTGAACGCCGTTCCAGCGTTCGCCGTACACGCCGTTCGCCTCGCGCCCGACGGTGTACGACACGCCCGCCGCAGCCATCAGGTCGCCCTCGTAGGTGGCGTCGATGAACACCTCGCCTACGAACGTCTTGCCGCTCAGCATGGTGATGGCGACGATGCGTCCGTCGCGCACGACCACACCCTTCTCGCGGTCGAGCCACTCGTCCCGGTAGACCGGCACGCGGTGTTCGACAATCCACGCGTCGAAAATCGACTCGGCCACGTGCGGCTCGAAGGTCCACATCGCCCGCTCCGCGTCCACGCGCGAACGGCTGCCCTGGCCCTCATTCCGGAACGCGTCCATCCGCTGCCAGCGCCACGCCGACGTCTTCCCGTAGTAGGCGTAGATCCGTTCGTAGAATTCGCGTGCCAGCCCGCCAACCGCCTTGGTGTTGCCCGAATCCGTATAGCCGAGACCGCCCGAAGAGAGACCACCCAAATGGCGGTCCGGCCCCACGAGGATCACCGTCTTGCCCATCTTCGCGGCCTGGACCGCCGCCACCACGCCCGCCGACGTGCCGCCGTACACCACGATGTCCGCCTCATGCGTCCGGGGACCCGGCAATCGGCATCCCGCCAACGACGACGCAAGAACCGTTGCCGCCAAAGTGCGATTGAAACACGTTTTCATGAACTGATAGGAATTTTGATTTCAGGCTTTGGATCGGAAGGGGGGAATAAGAGGCGGGGCTGAGAACCAGGAAATTGGAAAGGTCGTGCTCGACAAGGAGGGAGTGAAGTCATCCCTTGGCCACGGCATGGGACGCGAAAAGGCCGCGGCGTTTGCGGCTGTCCCGGAAATCATCAGCAAGGGAAAGGTTTTTGATCGCCAAGAAAACTGGAAGGGACGGGGGTATGACACCTTCGTAATTGGCGCTTCGTTCAAGATGGGAAAATAGGGGGCCACACCTCTTCAATCAGCTTCATCTCACCCAATAACAGGTTTGATTGACATATTGTATGCGCTCGGGCGCCGGCATCGCCGGCATAGATTTGCGTTCTTGCCGGGTGGGGGGCATTGCCGTGACCGTTTATCCTTCGCCGAAACTGTGGTGGTTGGAATTTTGGTGATTATATCCGGCGGCGCGGGGAAAGGCAAGCCGAGTTGTGCCTAACGGTAAAACCGGTTGCAACTGGCGCACCATTCGAATGCGAGAAGCGAGCGCGAGCGCCGCTACGCTGAGCGCGAAGGGCTGGTGAAAGCGGTGTCGCGCCACTGCCACTCAAAAGGTTCTGGCCGCCGCGTCCTCTTTGTCCTCAATGTCCTCGGGTTGGGGCTCGGGGCTATGTCCTCCCCGTCCTCAGCGGCGGCAGGCGGCGGCCGCGTTGGGTGGGCGGCGGGGCGAGGACGTTGAGGACAGGCGCGCAGAGGAGGACAAGGAGGACGGAGAGGACGCCCCGCAACGGTGGGCGGGGACGTCTGTTTCGCCGATGCCCGGCGGGGGCAATCAAAAGCGGCAAAGGCATTGCCGCACTCCGAAAACGGGGTGTCGATGGATCCGCCCGAGGCCGGGCGGCTCCCGGGGCTGGAAGCACGCCAGTGCAATAATACGCGCCAAGCGCCATGGAGTGCGGCATGGAATGCCGCCTTGGTTGGGGCGGCGGAGCCGCCCTCCGCTGTCTGCCATGGGGGGGGCGCTTCCAGCGCCCAAAGCCAAGGCGGTGATCCTCACCGCACTCCATGGCATGCTCTCGCATGCGGTTTCACGCCGAGCTGGGGCTCGGCGGTCCCAGGTCTTTTTCCTGCCGCGAGACGGCAGGAAAAAGGTTTGGAAAAGGATGGGGCGCGGGGAAGGAAACAACCTTATCCTCAAAAGGTTTTTCCTTCCCCGCCTCTCGCACTCCCCCGTCAGTCGCGGATGCGCAGTTTGAACTCGTCGGAGTTGGCGCGGAGTTCGGGGGCGTACATGGCCGCGGCCTTGGCGGGGAGCGCGCTGAAGGTGCCGGGGATCTCCGCCCGCAGCCGGTAGCTGACGCTGTGGGTGCCGCGGGGCAGGGCGCGGACGAAGAAGGTCACGCGCTCGTCGCGGAACTCGACATAGGCGCCCATCTCGTTGCCGGTGTAGCCGCTGCGCACCTCCACCGGCTCGCAGCCGGCGGCCTTCAGATCGTCGAGCAGGACGTACTCGTAGTCGTTCTTGCTCTCGACCACCAGCTCGACCTCGACCAGGTCGCCGCTCTTCAGTTCCGCCAGATTGGCCAGCGGCCGGCGCTCGTACTTCTCGGCCTTCTGGTCAATGGCGTTGCCGCGGACGTTCTCCACCTTGATGTTCTTGTCCACGCGCTCCAGCCGGTAGACGTGCCGGTTGACCTTCACCTCCAGGCCGGCGCGGGTGATCGGGTCCTCCAGGGTGAAATTGGTCAGGTAGGCGTTGAAGTACACCGGGCCCGTGCCCTCGCGGCGCAGCTCGACGGTGTGCTTGCCGGTGGTGACGGCGTCGCCGGCCAGGACCAGAGTGTTGTCGAAGCTGAACAGGTTGTCGCGGCCGACCGTCACGCGCTTCGCCTCGCGGCCGTCCACCAGCAGGGCCACGGTCATCGCCGGTTCGGCCTCGCCGCTGGCCTGGAGGTAGTCGGCAAAGGCCTCCAGGACGAAGGCGGTGTCGCGGGTGCTGTTCCAGTAGGTGGCGTGCTTGCGGTTGTTGACCAGGTACTTGACCAGGCCGGCGGCGGTCTCGCCCTTGGGTTCAACGGCGGCGAGCAGTTTCAGGTACCAGGCCATGGCCTCGATGTCGCTGCCGTACCAGCACCACCACCAGGTGCCCTCGGGCAGCTTCAAGTAGGCGGTCTGGTTCTCGGTGTCGCGGACCAGGTACTGCTCGACGTTGCGGCGCAGCATGTCGCGCTGCTCCAACTCCCCGAGCCGGTGGCAGGCCAGGGCGAACATCGCCTTGGCATAGACCGACAGGTGGTTGCGGTCGCGGTAGAGGAACGCGTCCATCTCCGGGTTTTTCACCTTGGCGTCGGTGAGCACGGTGAAGATGAAGGCGTCGAGGTCGTCGGCAAACTGCTTGTAGTCCGGCGTGCCGGGCGCCAGTTTCAGCCGGCGCACCTGTTCGGCCTGGTGGCCTTTGAGCCAGGCGACGCCGCCGTTGAGCAGGGCGTCGGGCACCGGGGCGCCGCATTCGCGGCCGACTTGCAGGCCGTGGACGACCAGCGCGGTGGTGT
>Ga0265297_10010809_pt1 | contig 11358 bp, 4 predicted proteins | sample Munlanlwell13791_FD_192502 | JGI IMG/M metagenome (GOLD analysis project Ga0265297, IMG submission 192502) | Leachate microbial communities from a municipal landfill in Southern Ontario, Canada - Leachate well 137-91 | ecosystem: Engineered > Solid waste > Landfill > Unclassified | place...
CACGAGAAGAACAACGGTAATGTTCCCGAGATAGCGCGCAACCGGTATAGATGATTAAAACCAAGACTTTCTATACAGTATTTAGTTGTTAAGTCATGATTAAGTTCCCACTTGATAATCGGTGTGGGCACAACATCTACTATTCCTGCTCCAATAGCTGTAGACGACATGGCTGAACCAGTGCGGTTAACGATATCTATGGTTTTAGCAACCGCATTGACCGCAATGATCGGTAGACCAGATACCTTACCATCTCCTGTTGGGCGCGCCGTGTTACCGGTAGACCATCCACCCGGCATCCCATGAGGAACAAGTAGATCACCAACATTAACTGGAATAAACACACCGCTGTCGAACGTCCAACGCCATACGGTTCCGGTTCCAGTTCGACCATAACTAGCCGAAACATCGGTAATAACTACGTTGATCGCACCGGTTAACGATAATTTAGGATTGAAGCGGTACTCCGCATCATCTGCGATATCGGCTACTTCGATAGAATCAGTGCTCTGCAACCTTGATAAGCGTTTAACTGCATTACTGTTAGTTACTGATACGTAATCACCTATATTAGTTGTAAACGGGGCCGCAGCAACTTTAACTTCTGTAAACTTGTGGCCAGAAACAACTATATCCTGGGCATCACCGAATATCGATAAGTAGGCTATATTCGCGCGACCACCAACGATTTCTACTGAACCAGCCGAACCGAGTTGCTTAGACTTTACTTGTACAGATCGGAACGCATCCGTGATATCAACCCCAGCGACAATCGGCAATTGACTTAAGGCTTTTTGCGTGAATTGATGGTATACGTTTTGAAGTGTAACCGGTATCAACTTAAACAGTTCACCTAAATCCGATGTATCGGAATTTTTTGCTGATCCCATGTTGTAAGCGGATGATACACCTTGCAGGACAAAATTGGTCTTAAAGATAAAATTCGGACCTGAATTTTGAAATGATTTGACCCAAGTATGGGAGTCATATAACTTAATAAAATCACTATCCCCAGATGAAGGATTCGGATTATGACCATACGACAGAGAGATAGAATAATCGCCGGTACCTGCGGGCGTGTAGACTTCTTCTCGAGTAGCCTTATTGATCATAAGAGACGGCGTACTGATTACAACTGCTGTTAACACTGAGCTGGTATTGATAACATCAGCTATTTCCTGCACTGAGTTTGTGACAAGCGGAAAAATACTGAAACTAGGCGTTAACGTGATCGTTTCTGGAGCGGCGTTCGTACCACTAGTCGATGAAAGGGTAAATCCAGTGGTTCCATCATGTGCCGGAGTACGACCACCAACTACAGTATCTACGACCGTGATGGTAGGCACTACAGCACTTGTTACCCACGCGGAATCGCCTGACAGTATTGCCGCAGTTTTGGTGGCAACTGTATTAGCAGAATCACCGCTAGCAACGGTTCCTACGCGTATGGATCTGTTGGCACCATGGAAGGGTTCAGGCGTCGTTCCTGTAGTGTCGTACCATACAGCAACCGAACCGACAGAATCATAAAGAACAAAATACTTGCCGTTGACGCTTACATCAGCCGCACCGTTAACCGTTCGAGTAACCGTAAATCCACTTGTTCCAGCTGTACCCGCAGTTGATGGTCCGTTGAACGCGTTGGTGACAAATATCGAGTTTAAAACCACGGTGGAATTAAATTTCAGATCAAGATCCATCAACGTGCTGGTTTTACTCGCAACAACGTTGGCTGAATCGCCAGTAACAACGTTTGCTATCTTTACGTACCGATATGCTCCACTTACGACAGGTGCTGCTGCCCCGCTATTGTTGAGATCATACCAGAATGCGACCAATCCCACATCATCATACATGGTGAAATATTTTTGGTGTAGATTGCCGCCGACATCAGCTACTGTTACGATCGTATGTTGAGTAGGCGTTCCAATAATATCAGCTATGCATGTAATGTTAGTCGATTCATACGTTCCCGCACCGGTTGCCGATCCGCTCGGGTTATAGATATCGATGAAATTGATACCCTTATTTACGATAGAATATGAACCCGCGTTAGATACGCTAACACCAGAAGTACTGGCTATACCGACGACATCACCTATAGTAACGGTTGATAGATCGATTGCTCCCGTAAACGTGTAACGAAACTGATTACTACCTAACGCCGTTACATTGAACTGCAACCCACTAGAAATACCAATGGCTCTCGGTGCCCCTGATCCAAAGAAAAATCTAGCTTCCGTATGGTCGGGGAAGTTACTATGATGTATCAAGGCCGCTGTATTAGAAAACGTTGGATGCTCAATTCGGAACGTGATCTGTTCGCCGTGCGGACCAAACTCTTTGGCACGTACGATGAAACCACCTCCGCCAGAACCTGAACCCCCAGACACATACCAGTTCCTAGCTCGGAACCACATTGCGTAATCTTTAAATTCCGTGCCGTTGATGGTCTTGCCCCAAACTTGTAAAGAATCAAAGGTAATCCCAGGCTCGTTGTCCTGATCATAAGCTGAACAGGATTGATTGCTCGGTGGAAAAATAGTATGTACTCGTCCAGTTCTTGACATTGGAACGACTACTGTTTTGTTTATTGAATCTTGATCTAGGATCAGGACTATATTGTCGTCCGGACTAAACGCCAACGATTTGATCATCGTTACTTCATCGTCAGTCACATGGTCAAATAGCGTGCGCGGCAAATTTTGCTGTGTACCTACTCGATTGCTGGCTTGCATATCCTTAATAGAGCGATAATGGTTTTTGTTCGATCCTTTATTGAAAAGAATCTGATCATCTGGACTAGTTAATGTTTGATCAAAGGCGTTGGAACGTAATACTTCACTGTAGGGTTCAGTAGGTGCCGATGGTACCACGTTTTCTAGCAGTGCGCCAGTGATATCTGTGTTTATCCAACGGTCTAAGAACACGTTTTGATCAGTCGGCAATGACCGTTTGAAATAGGAAATACCATCCTTGTTAAAAACACGGTTTGCTATATGCGAAGGATTACCGAGTTGCTGTGCCGTATTAGATGGAAATATCTGCTTAGCGTTACCAATGCTTACTGGTGAAGCGATGCTTCCATCAGTTTCTGTAGTAGAAGTGGTTCGTATCGCTGTAGTTTTAAATATCGACGCCTTGATGTTAGCAAGATCACTATTTAGTTCTGCGACGATGTTTTGAATGGTGGCTAACGCAGGATTAGTAACATTCTTACCCTGCCAAAGTTGGGGATATGTTTCAGCTGAGAAGGCCTGTATATCATCTGATGATAATACGGTATAGGAACCAGCGACGGTTGCGATATTGCTCACTTCTATATAAGAATCAACGCCGGAGGCAGTATGATCACCTTTTGCTCGTATCCTAAATAGTCCGCAATCGATTAGATCAGCCCATGTTCCTGTTCCAGTTCCATCGATATCACCCCGGTTGGCAATATAGATGTAATCATGCGGCTGTAAGGCAGCAAAAGTGACTATTGAACTTGACATAACGCGCATCACGTTGGTACTAGGCTGTGAGATGGTAATAGTCGTACCAACTGCCAAGTCTAAACCAGTTCTCGGCGTAGTAAGTAAGGAATCTACCACAATCACTGATTCAGTAGGATGGTTATCGCCGTCCGGAGAAAGTGAAAATGCTCCAGTGGGAGCGGTAGATGAAGTTATGCTTCCTTTAGTATCTAGCGCACCAGCAGAGATCACGTCTCCAGCTGATATGCCCGATAAAATCCTCAGATTACCAGTTTGTCTATTGAGTTGAAAATCGGAATTTTGTCCGATAGAAACTGTCGCTAGTTGACCGAACATGGGAGTAAAGTAACTGCAACTAAAAATTTGCAGTTTTGAGTTGGCACCCATACGGTTACTAGTAAGTTGGATCGCTCCACTAGTCGTTACCGTCGCTGTAACACCGGCGTACTTTAGGTTAATTGCGGTTACCCAATCATCGACCGTAGCCGCACTTATAGGTTGTCCACCAAAATCTGCCACCGTAAAGGTTTGATCTTGGATGGGGGTACTGTCCACTGATAGTGCCAAGTTACCCGAGGTTGTAATACCCCAGTCAGTAAATTTTAGTGTGGTTAAATTGGCGGCTATCTCTTTTTCATTCAGCAGTTCACTATTGCGATACAAGCTGATGTAAGAGAACTTATTGGTTGGAAACTTAAAAACATCGTTAGCCCAAAACGTGGGATCATCGGTGTCTCGTCGGGGTACGACCTGTATGGTTTCCACATCGAACGCAACAGGGTATAGCAGTAGACGCGTTGAAGTTTGAGTTAGGCGACATTTGAACGTAGTATCCACGGCGTCATTGATGGCGATAACAACTTCTGGAAGCGTGGCCGCTGCAATGTTTCGAAATTGAGCAGCGGTGAAGGTTACACTTTGCTCTACGCCATCGATATAAACGTTTAAGTGCATCCCGTCTGTCAGTTCGAATGGGCCGTCTACTGTATTGACCGCTTGAGGTCGTGGTAGTGGATAGTTAGCTAACTGTAAAAATTCTTCGTTGCCAGACGCAGAGTTTAACAAGACATCGACCGATTGTCCAGCATAACTAGGTTGGAATCCGCTTCCATCATCAAGATATACGATAGATGGATCACCTGTTTTAGGTGGTTCCTGGATAACCGCTGATTGAACTTGCTTATTTTCATCAGAGTCAGATACTCCGATAATTGCAGATAAGATAGCGTCTTTTGTTCCACGCGCAAGAGTATTGGCATATGCCTTTAAACGTTCACGAAGTTCTACGTCGGTTTCTACATCTCGGCCGTCTGAAAGGGCAGTTGTGTTCGTGACCGTTGCCCCTAGGAACGGCGAGGATCCAAACTGAACGATCGTGCCAATGCCGGCGTTCCCAAGACTGCCAGCTGCCTGACAAATGATCGGGATATTAGTTACTAGATCTTCGCCAGCCGGCAGTATCGCTGTACGCAGTACAGAATACTTAATCTCGGGACTTTGATTGTTAGCTGGGATAAGGACAGATGTGCCCGCAGTTATAGTACGATCTAATTTACCTTGCTGATCTACCACCACATCAGAAATCAGATGATCTTTTTGAAGTGCAGCACCTAGTGTGATCGTAAAGAACGATCCATTGTTTACTATAGCAGTATACGCGATCGGACCTTCGAAGGATTGGGTGCCGCGGCCGATATAGAGATTACCAGTGGAATTCCAAAGTGAAGCATCGTTAACATATATTACTGTTGATCCTGCTATAGGCGCTGGCTTGATCGAATACAATCCGGTGCTACGCTTAGTGATAGTGCTATCACCTACTGAAATGAAACCAGTAGCCTTTTGAGCGGTGATACGAGATAACCCATAATCGCCAGCACGCGAGTCAAGATCGTTGTTGCGAAGTGCATCGATGCTAAGTAGTTCTAATAGATTTAATACTGCTGAATTATTATCGAAATCACTGGTTGCTGCGGCTTCTAACAACGTCAAAAGAACCGAACCATTGTTGATATCATTCAGTGGGGTGTTCGGCAAGATCTTGCGGATCATATCGCCGAGGATTTGATTGTAAGTTTTGATTACAATGGCCATTTATTGTTCCACCCTTAAGTTGGGTTGATCGTAAAACTAATTGGAATAGGAGTACCAGTACCCGCTAATCTTACCACTAATTGTACTAATAAACCAGAAGCGTTACTATTAGTTAGTGGAGTTATAGATAAACTTTCAACAGCCGAAAAACGCGCATCTGCTTGAATTGCCGAAATGATCGAAGTAGTTAACTTACCCTTATTAGTGCTCATATCTATGTTGGTGGCGCCTATGATCGACACAATACCAAAATCATCGTGGCGATTTAAGGTTCCACTTTCTACCACGAACTTCATCTTGGCCGCTTGTAGGGCGTTTGCTAACCCATAGCTTAAAGTTAGATCCCCAGCTGCTGTAAAGAGCAGATCTCCTGCATCATCGATCGCTAAGTCAACTCCAGCCTGTTTCTCATCTTCCTTCTTGGTGCGTAAAAACCAGGGCGTTTCGTTAAGTTGTTGTTGTGTAGTGGCACCAACTATGGGAATTAAGATGAAGAACTGAGAATTGGCGGTATTAGGTTTGAATACACGCACATAGGCGTTTTCATTAGTTTTAAACTTATCTAAGTCAGGGTCACCACTTAGTTGAAGTACGATCTCGCCGCTTACAGGAATCGTGCGCATGTTTAGTATAGTGCGCTGATCTACGAACGGGATCGTACTAGACTGTAAGAATATCACCTGATTTATGAAAAACTTATCTCTGTTGAGATTACCACTGATATCTGTAGCCGCTATATTGATCTGGTCGTGACTACCATTAGACAGTAACGGTATACTTTGACCAACTTCATCGATGTAGGGTGGTTTTAGCCCATTAGCAATCGCTATCTCTACCCAGCGATCAGCATCGCCTAGATATCGTTGCGCCAACGATTGCAGATCATCACCATACTGCATCCTAACTAGCGCACCCGCTGTACTGGTTTGAACGTTGTATTCGTCGTTGTTGGCGTTGCTTTTCGCTAGTGCAAATGGATCTAAGAATCCCGTATCAGTGTTAAAGTAATTAGTTAGTATGTATTCGGTTGATCGAATGCCATCTTGTAAGTGCTCTAAGTTCTGGATATCTAGTGGTGTCTTCTCTTTAAGAGACTTCACAGGACTACGCTGGAAAACACGGTTATAATCAGGATCTGTGCCGTTCACGACATCTGCTTCCTGATCTCTAGCTGCTTGTAAAGTTTTGATAATTTCAACAAAATTAGTTTTAGTAAAAAGTTTTACCCTATTTGTTGCCGCGTTGATAGTTTTAGCTTCTTCACTGGTTAATTGAAGATCGCTGATAGAGATCATCGTAAACATCAAGTAGTACTGTTGAAAAACTGTCTGAGTTCGCAAGGGATTGTTATTAAGATTGACGCTTGATCGCTGCGAATCGACTAAAGCAGAAAACGAGTTAATTTGACTTAATAAAGTAGCTGGATCTAACGATGTGGATGCACTCTTTATTAGGTCTGCTTTGATTTGTTCCCAATTATCGCGCAGATAAGGCCACCGCAGTTGTGCTATGCTTGGAATACTGGCTAACGTCAGATCATCGCCCTGCGATACTTGATACCACAGCGATAGATCAGACAACGAGTTGAAGGCGTCGTTCATAGCAGCCATTTTATCCGCCTAATCCGCCAGGAAGACTGATTATTCCCGCTACTGCGGTAGTAGCACTGTTTGCCATATCCTTCATCTTGTACGCTATCGAAGGACCGACGTTTGCTAGTCCAAGAGAGGCCAATTTGTCGCTAAAAGAACCCTTTGGTTCCTTAGCATCCACTGACCGCAAATTGTATGCTCTTAAGACTATGTTGTAGTTGTACAACATCGGACTTTCTGCGGATCTAACTAGTGTAAAAGTTCTCGGCACGCAGTCGTACTGCGTGTTGTCTTTATAGTTTATAAAACTAAGTGGATGAAGGTTGCGGGTTTGAAAACCCCACTCACCGGAAGTATCCTTCTTGTACATCTGAAGAACGCGGTAAAGATTATGAAAAGCCACATACCCTGAATTTTCAGGGGCGACCCCAGTTTTATCATCGTCGCTACCAAACAGTAAGTCCTTAACGGAAGACGCGATCACGTTTGCGGTCCCAATAGATTGGGCTGCAAAACCTCCCAACATATCCGAGGGTATCAGTTCTCCGGTATCAAACGATTTACGTCCAACCTTGATCGGAGAACCTGGATTAACGTTCGATGCGATGCTGGTAATCGTAGAGGTCACCGTTGAAGGACCAAGTCCTACGGGTTGCGGAAACTTAGGCGCGTATCCAGTCGTTCCTTGGATCGTGATATCATAGTATCGCACCTCTGAATGTTCTTCTACGACCCCGTACAATGTAGTAACGATATTGGTCGCAAAATGGGTAGTTATCGAGATATTGTTGGGGTTGATAGGTAAGAAAACTACGATCTTCTTCGATGGGGTTCCTCGACTATTAAGTACAAAAGCATACGGTCGAATAGTATACCAATTCGAAGGAGTGATCGAGTAGATACTTTCGATGTTTTGATCGGACGACGCTACAAGCGGAGCAACAGCTTGTGGAGTAATCGCAGAAAGTCCTAAGCTATAATCGCCGGGCATATTTCCCCCATAAGATACTGCTTACATTATATCGGAGGATAACCTAGTTATAGACTTCCCTTGATAGCGAGCATCTTAGCTTTAAGTAATTCTATACTGACTGCCCAAGTGGGAGCTGTATTAAGTGGATTACATGGCCCCGCTGGACTAGTTACAACCAGTGTACCTAAACCATCTATCAGATCTATCAAACCTTGGATCAACTCAAAGGTCTCATTGCCGATCGCTATCTGTTTGGCTTTTAATTTGGCCGATAAGGTTGCTTCCATGTTCAGCATCATGGTCTTGATGTCGGTCTGTATCGTAGAGTTGATAACAACAGTTGGTGAATCTACAGTTGCTGATCCTTCTAAAACCTTTAAAGTAACCGAGCACTTACCAGCAGTGATGGTCGTCGTCTGTCCTGTCTTGTCTATCTTGATGGATTGCTGCATACCATCAGTAACTGACCATGATCCATCATCGCTTAATTCGTAGTAACTTCCACCCACCACTGGATTATTGATCTCTGGAAGTATTGGTACTCCTGGTATCGCAGCATCTAACGGAGCCGAAATCGCTCCTTTATTTGTGATACGATAACTACCAGATGTAGTGATTTTAGTTTCTATACCATTGAATTCACTAATATAAGCAATATCTGCTGCCGGTATGGTTGATTTGCGGCCAGGATGGCGAACGCCGCCTAGAATCACGCCTTCTCGATATTGACCGTTTAAACAAGCCACTAAAACTAAATCGCCGACGCGCGTATCGTAGGTTTGATCGGTAGCACCCAACATGTCAGTCGCTGGATTTCCTTTATATGGGCGTAATCCGTATTCTTCAAAGTTTCGCACTCCACCCCATCGAGTCATAAGCGAACAAGCAACTGGGATAGTATTGCCGCGATGTTGAACTTCCACAACGTACTTGATTTCGCTGGAATTAGCGGTATAAATTTCGCGAACCATCCCCATCTTGATAGAGGTTTCTTTCGCGTCGTAAGCCGCAAAGTGCCTAGGATCACTATGGATTGCGCTATCTTTTACGATATAATCCATTATTTACCTTTGAACTTATCAGTATCAGGATCTAGCGGTGTCGATGTTCGCACAACGTTAGACAACGATTCATCAGCTGGCCCCATCAATGTTGATGTACTATCAATCGCTCCGATGGCCATTGGTATTTCACCGAGCAGACCTAATGGTAGATCCCCCTTTTCATCAGTAAAGATACCGCGAATAAACTGCACCATCGATGAAAAAGATCTAGCTCCGTCTTCTGTTACAGCGAATTGATGCGTGATTGACTCTACATGCGCTAATAAAAACAATTGGTTAGCTTGTATAGGCATCATCTTGAAGAAATTAGGATTCACGCCTAAGGCCTTGACGGGAATCATGATGTTTTCACCAACGCCGATGAATTTATTTTGTCCAATAAAAGTGACAGATCCATTCAACATGTTGTGCGTATCAAAATACCACGATCTCAGTAGATGTTTCCAGCAAGTGACCGACATAGGAGCAAGCTGTATGTCGTTACCAGTAGCTAGTAATGCCACTTGATCGGGTGGCGGAAAGAACTTGGTCTTCAAGATCATTGGTTTGAGACCTTCTCTCGACGCCGCATTTTCATCTAATATACGGGCGTTAGGCTTAATTTGTGACTGCAGACTAGATGAGTACTTCTTTATCACAGCATCATCGTACAAGATCTCTACGAAGTTGATCTTGTCGCGCCAGTTAGTACCAGCATCTATCAAGATCACGTCTTCAGTAGGTATGAGTGTTTTCTTTACAAACTTATACTCAGACATGATTTCATTAACGATCTTCAACGCTAATCCTGCAGTAGGATCACCTTTTTGTCCCGCATCAGCGATCTGTAAAGCTACCGCGTTTTTATCAACTACAAATGGGCGGATACGTTTGTACAGTGCTAATTTTGGTTGTGGAGCGCCAAAGAGATCAGATTCCCAGCGCATCTCTGCGACTAGTTCGTTCAACACTGGATTACTGTGATCGACTAATACTTGCCAGTAGTTGTTTGAACCTGCAGTCGCATAAAAGTCCGGCAAACCAACGGATTCTCGCAATGTTCCGTCGTATGAATCATCACCTACTAATTTTCCACTTATAACTTCGACTATATCTCCTACCTTCGTCGACGTCAACCCTATTTGAGTTTGAAAACCAAAATAGTCGCATACAGCTTTCGGCATGTGGAAGATTTGTTTTGGTATAAGTGCCATTTTACCAAATGGGCCATCTCCAGTCGCATCACCGAGATTTTCTAGGCCTACACCATAAAAATGCTTGATCGCTTTAACACACTCAGTAGATGAGAAAAGAAAGTTATTTTCTTTCGGATTTTCATAGTTAATGATTAAGTTACTAAAAGTTGCAGCTAATGCAGAACCAGGGGCTTTTTCTGCTAGTACGGCTACCAGCGGATCTAAGTAAACAGTGCAATCAAAGATACTAGCCCAATCGCGACCCGTTATGATGAACCCTGTTTGACGAGCCCCTGTTTCCTGGTTAACGCTTACAACCATCCGTACAGAATCAATGCGTCCCAACATCTTAACTTGATCTTGTTGAGCTTTACTTGAATTAAATAGACCACCCGATATATCGATCTGGGTATCTCGCGTCATCAGGATGGCGAGCCAACTACCGACAGTCGCCTTTGCGATCCAATTATAGGTTGGAGCTAGCTCCATCTCGAACGTACCAGCTGGCGATGATTTAGTTTTCTGCACTCGTAGTGAGCGTATACTAGCTGTTGTGATGTATACCGGTTCTGTATCCTGCGTGTTCGATAAGGCTCCACCAGGTTGCGCCATGCGATCTTTGTAGTTCCATATCAATACAGTGGCTTGTGGCGCGGTTACGTTTGTAACTGCGCCCGATTTGGCATTAAAACTATTCAATATGCTAGCCATTACGGTTGAACTTTTTCTCTACTTCTGCGCAATACGTCTAGTTGCGTCGTAGCATCCTTAGATATTGGGTCGTTGCTACCTTTTATACCTTTAGCGTCCATAGCTTTCACTAAGTTTTCCATGCGTGAGACTGTTTGCCCCAACACCGTGTTTAAACTAGAAACCGTTCCACCTAAGTTGCCGATAGGAGTATCTAGTTTAGCCGCCGCATCAGAAGCATTTTCCGCCATCTTACTCCAATCGATTTCTTCTACAGCTTTTTGTAAGATT
>Ga0265297_10010810_pt1 | contig 11358 bp, 16 predicted proteins | sample Munlanlwell13791_FD_192502 | JGI IMG/M metagenome (GOLD analysis project Ga0265297, IMG submission 192502) | Leachate microbial communities from a municipal landfill in Southern Ontario, Canada - Leachate well 137-91 | ecosystem: Engineered > Solid waste > Landfill > Unclassified | place...
CAGACACTGCTAAAAGTGAGCTATAGTGCTAAACTGGAATTAGGAAAATATCTAAAATATCTTGCTCCTATAAATAGATCTTGCCACGTACGGAGGTGGACCCATGTTTCCTGGCCAGCTTCCAGGTTTGTTATGCCGTACTTTTCTCCTGGGACCCCGGGTTACAGACAGTTCTAGTTCCAGTTTACTGAATACTTGGTGTACAAAAGGTACATCGAGGAATATATCGTAAAACTGCTGTTTGTAGATCGATTGGTTCTCGTTAGCTAGATCGTAAATTTCGAGTCTGGTTAAATCGCAAGATATCTCATATGTCCCTTATAGTTGATAATCTGAATTAGAATGTTACACTATGGCAGCCACTGCTAAATGTGGAGCTTTTATGGAATCCGGGCTGTGGCAAGGTTCTATGCCCTCTCTGCTTCTATAAATAGTCCCTGACACGTACCGACCCGGACCCATGTTTCCTGGGTAGCTTCCAGGTATATGATGTCCGTCAAAACTCTGGGGACCCCGGGTTACAGACGATTCTAATTCTACTTGTGGTACACTGATGGTGCATTGCTACTTTTTCTCATATAGTCCCCATACTGCATCTTCGGTATTGCCATGTTACACTATGGTAGACACTGCTAAATGTGAGCTATAGTGATAAACTGAAATTTAAATAAATAATTCAAATAATTATATAAATTAAATAAATTAATTAATTATTTCAATAATTAAATAAATAACCGCCCAGAGGGTTTGCCACGTACGGAGGTGGACCCATGTTTCCTGGCCAGCTCCCAGGTTTGTTATGCCCTACTTTTCTCCTGGGACCCCGGGTTACAGACAGTTCCAGTTCCAGTTTGTTGAATAAAAGGTGCACAAAAGGTACACCGTGGGGAGACCCGAGAAACTACGGGTTTGCGGATCGCCTGGATATCGCTAGCTAGTTCGTAAAATCGCGGTAGGATTAATTCCATGTTTGCTCCAGTGGCCTGCCGATTGCCCCGCAGTTGGGATTGGGGGGGGGGTTGCATCGAGGCGTGTATCGAGGGGATAGGAGGTTGCAGATATCGCATTAGACTATTGCTATGGTTGCTGAAAATTGGTGTTGGAGAGTGGACTGGAACTCCTGTTTTGAACTGATTTCGTCGTTTCCAGGCTTAAAAGTGGAGCGACCCCTGACACGTCATCATTTGTTAAAAATCTTTTGCGGATGGCGTTTATGTCACACGAGCCCGGGTTCTTGTCGGTGGAGCAGGAGGAGGCGAATGCCGATGTTTTTAACTGGGGCTCGGATGAATGTGATTGCGATATGGACGACGAGGACTGTCAGATCTGTCCTGACTGTGGAGAGGAGCTGACCGAGGAGGACATCGCGATGGCAAAGACTCGCAAGTGCAACTGCGACAGCTGCCATGGCGTGTGCCAGGCCTGTGCCCGCGAGGCCCATGGGGATGATGATGAATAAGAATTTTATTGTAACATACAAATTATCTTTCATTAAATCAACACCCTCTTGGCTCGATCAAGCATTGCTGCAAAGTACTGCGCCTTTAACCGGCCATCAACCGTCTGTTGTTGTGCTTGGTTCTGAAGTGTAGACCTCTCTTGGGCTACCTTGGCTAGCAGCCTTGATGATACTTCCAACGCTCCCGGTTTGGCCAACCGTGCATTGCTGCCTTCATTCACAGCTAGCCGTGCCAGCTCCATAAACATGATTCTATCCTCCATTGTTGCTGGCCCAAATATCTGTTCAAACTTCATCACCTGTATCGCCATACGTTCTTGCACGTATGCTGCGTAGTCTTCTCCTGGTTGCGGGCCTGCTTCTGGCTCTTCTATGTACTGCCACTTCTTCTTGTCTTTTTTATGTCTATATCGTTTCCTCGAGTTCAGTACCATAAGCGCGTGCTGTGTAAGCCTGTACTTGATCTGTCGATCCCTCCTTGTCGGCGGTAAGCGTATATAGTCCACCCCCTCTATGAATCGGTTTCGCACGGCTGTTCTTGCTCGTTTGCTTGTTTTATAACCGAGTTGGACATGTATCTGGTCCAAATCCATTATAAACCCATCTCCCATCTCTTTTTTTGCTATCTGAAGTTGGATTCTACTTTATTGGAACTAGTATACTGGTAGACCTACCCCCTTTCTAGCGCGGATAAGCAGTGCTTCAAAGTAACGTCCTTTTATCGGGTCGATAATCGATCCCCGTTGTCGTCTCATTGCTTCTATCCCACGTGATGCCTGTTCTCGTGCTGCCTCTGCTAGCAGTCTTGGTGAGTCTTCCAGTGCCCCTGGTGCTATGGCTCTTCTTGTATAGCCTTCATCCACTGCCATACGTAGTAACTCTAAGAATAGCCTTGCTTCTCCATCCGTCAGTGTACCGAAGATCCGAGCATAAGCCCTCGCCTGTGCTGACATCCGTCGTTGTATGTGCGCTGTATACTCTTCCCGACTGCTTTCGCTCCCTGGTGGTAGCCCTGTCATTCCCGCCTTTGCAATTGCTTCCTCTATGTCTCGTGGTACCACGCCTCCCGGCAATGTCATCATCGCCTGTGTCTTACTTGTCATGCTTAGCGCCCATGATGCACGCCGTGTTAGCATGTATTTGACTCTTGTGCCATTCCCCAATGGCCGCGATCGGATATAGTCCACGCCTTCCTTCAATCTGCCGCGTACTGCTCCTGCAGCCTGTTCTTTCGTTCCGTATCCTGCCTCGGCGTGTATTGTATCCAAGTCCACTGTAAACCCCCCTTCCATGCCCAAAGAGTTTTATTCTGAAGCTATGACGTCATATTGTTAATCTTTACGGCTCTTCTTTTTCTCCGGTTCCGATTCTTATTCCTCCTCTTCATCGCTGCTATTTATCCTCCACTCGTCATCATCTTCTCCGTCGCTGGGCGGCTCGTTTGTTAGGTCACTGGCGGTCATGCCCTGACGAGTCCTGTACCACACAGCGACACGCTCATGAAAGGCCTCCCATTTTAGAGCAATCCCCAGCTCTTTGAGCGTCTCTGCTTGGTACTTCTGCACGACCTGCATGAACCGCGACACTCCATCTATCTTGCCCTCCACAGCGCTGGCGCGCGCCGCCCCCTTCTTTTCCATACGTTCTATCCAGCCCAGAGCATCCAACTGGGCCTGGAGGTGCTGCATCCATAGGTGTTCCTTGCAGTTCTGTTCCATGTTGAAAGTCCACGGCGCCCTATGCGGCTTTGGCATCGTCGTGTCCCGCTGCATCCGTGCATGGCCGTCGGCGTAGACCACCGAGAAGTATACTCCGCACGTCCGGCATATGTACGTGTCGGCTACGGGCGCTGCGCCGAACACTGCTGGTGCACACGGCTTCTTGTCCACTGGGCTCTCCTGGCATACAACCACAAACGGGTCTCGGCACCACTTGCACTTTATCGCCTCCAACCACACTCCCATCTCTTTTAGTTCCTTTGCTGCCATCGCACCCACCTCTGCTCGAATTTTTAAAGTGTGGTGACGTGTCAAACCCCATTTTCCTTTTATGCCTGGAATTGACGAGTTCAGTTCAGTACAGTATGTACACTGAAGGTGCATTAAAGGTTCAATAAAGGTTCATGGACACGTCATCAAGTAAACTGGAACTCCTGTTTTGAACTGATCTTTTTGTGACGTCATGGCTTGTGCCCTGCTCCGGTACATACGTCATATTTACGTCATAAGAGTGTCCTACTCCGGTACATATGTCATATTTACATCATAACTTGTGTCTTAATCTGTGCCACCCCCGGCTATAGACGTCATATTTACGTCATAACTTGTGCCCTGCTCCGGTACACATGTCATATTTACGTCATAACTTGAATTGATTTGAAATGAAATTGTATTGATTAAAAAGTTCATTCCATATGCGCCCGCGCTGCGGCTGACATTGCATTTGCCTCGTCTACTGCAGCACCCGTTGCGATATGCGCCGCTTCCATTGTATCCAGCTCGGTTTCGGTTGCATACAGGAAGTGCTTTAGCTGATCATTGATGACCCTTCTCTTTTCTGTGCGCATGGCCCAGCGCAGCGCCCTTGCCCTTGACCGCAGCATGTTCTCTAAGCTGGCAGTAACCGTGTCATACGCGCGAATGCTCCTGAGCGGTTCTGTCTCCGTGGTATCCCACATCTCGAGGCCGTAAACATCGTTGAAACGCGAGACCAGCAGCTTGAAGAACCGTCCGCAGCACAGGCAGCGGTACAGAGTATAGCCATTCTTACGCTTTGTGCGCAGTACACCTGAGGGACAGAACACTGCGTGCAGCTGCGTTGCCAGGCGGGTGTTCAGTCTTGGCTCTGTGATCTCTGGGCGGCGCATGACAGTCAGCCGCTCTCCGCAATTACACTCCATGCTGGTTATCTCCACTCCTGCATGTTTTAGCGATAGCATTGCTTCCACTGATATCATCTTTGCCTGCTTCAAAGCGGCCCATGCTCCAACCGCTGCTGTGGCTAGCGCCGTCCGATGTGCTATTGGTAATGCCATTGAATTCGTCACTCCCACTCCTCCTCGAAGATTTAAAGAATGATGACGTGTCAGAGCCTGCTCCGCTTTTGTGTCTGGAATCGACGAATCCGGTTCAGTACAGGATGGTTTACAAAGTAAATTGGAATTACTGTATTGAACCTCACAAAAACATCCGCAGACTGTGCTCCTCTCGATTATCTATGTAGCAGAACATGTATGGAGTCTCATCTTCTTCTTCTCCCTCCTGAGAGATGACGGAGACACACATAGCATCCTGAACGCGTTCAATGAGCACTTTTAGATCTGCATTGGACTCTGGAAGCATGAGAACTCCGCTGTAGAGGAGAAAGGTGAGAAGTCAAATACAAGAGAGGATAGTGGCTTACGTGAGAGTGTAGAGAACGATCTGCGGATCATTTGTCTTTATGATGAAATGTTTTTTGATGAACGCATCGGCGGGGGGAATTAACTCCTCAAGGGGCGGGCGCCTTCCGCTCGGGTTCGTGGACTTGATGAGAGCCATCGTATCATCGCATACTTCCTCCCAGGTGTGTGCGCCGTTCAGTTTGATTGTGAGGTATGCATATTGAAAGTGAAAGAAGCCCTCTGTCATGACACTTGAAAGGGACAATGTATTTATGATTTTAATCTTTTACGTGTGTGGGCTCTCCTTGTATCCCAGCATCCTCCCAACCTCGATCATCGGTATGTGCACCGGGAAGCTGTACCCCTCTGGCGGCACCGCGCGCAGCCCATGCTCCATCTCGTACATCTTCCTCCCCTCAGCTGCGGCTGCCAGGGCCTCCTCCTGTTGCCCTTGCATCTCCAGCGCCTCCCGCAGTACCCCCGCTATCACGTCCTTCCCGGCCCACGTTGCGTCCGTCAGCAAATGTGCCAGGTCCGTCGCTCCCCACACAATCGCCATCTTCAATATCTCCGCCTGTCCGTCGTCCGCCGCCCGGCAGGCCAGCCACTCAACATGGCGCTGGCTGGACCCTCCGTGGTCGTACGCATAGTAGCACATGCCCACGTTCCCCGTCGACAGCGCCTCCTCATATATCTCCGTCGGAGTCGATGTCTCGTAGGGAAACTTGGCCTTCTTCGTTGATTCCATTTTCGACTTGAGTTTTCCACCCACCTCTGCTCGAATTTTTAAAGTGTGGTGACGTGTCAAGGGCTCCTCCGCTTTTGTGCCTGGAATTTAAGAATCCAGTTCAGTACAGGAAGTACATAAAAGGTGCATTAAAGGTACAGTAAATGTTCATGGACATGTCATCAAGTAAACTGGAACTCCTGTTTTGAACTGATTTTGTCGTTTCCAGGCTTAAAAGTGGAGCGACCGGTTACACGTCATCATTAGTTAAAAACCTTTTCGGAGGAGCCGCCAACACCCACCTGAATCGAAATGGACATGGAACGCGTCAAGTCGGATTGCAAGCGCTTTTTCGATAAACTGATCGAGGGTCTGCCGCTCAGCTTGGTTCCGGATTGGGAGAGGTCCTGGGCGAGGTCTATGGATCGCTTGGCTGAATGGGACCGTCAGCGCTCTTCCCCCGCGCCCTCGGCGCCCGCTCCCGTTCATCACATTGAGGTCCACATCGAGCCGGAAAACATCCGCCGCCTGCTCACCTCTGGAACTACGCGCGAGAAGCTCGCTCAGGACACGATGGACTTTTACGAGAACTCTTACCGCAATGGGCTGGAGCTCGGGCACACCACGACCTATAACCCCCCGCTGGAGTACTTTACCAATCTCATCGCCACCCTGCCGCTCGAGGCCCCGAGCACGCCCGTAAAGCTCGCGCCTGCCGTCGATGTCGCAGCCCGCGCAGAACAGACTCCGCCGTCGCCTCACCCTGCCCGTGGCAAGCGCACTCGCGACCTCTCCAGCGAGGACATTCCGCACTTTGAACTGCCGGCTGCTGAGGAGAGCACCCCTGTGAGCAAACGCGCCCGCCCGGCGGACATTGAGGAGAAGTCGCTCGCCTGCTATGAACGTCTCCAGGACGAGTTCTATGCTGTTTTGGGGCGCCACTGTAACGATCAGAGGTGGAGCATTTATGGCACCATTCGCACTAGTGGATGTCGTCGTGGCACTGTCGATATGGTCTACGTCTATTGCGCTACCTCTTCATCCAAGCCGATAAGGTTCCACAACAACATGCGCAAGGTCAGGGCTTTTGTTCGCACTCTGTATGATGATTAAATTTATCATTCTCAAATAAAAACTTGCACTTTATTTATAGTGAGTTTCTTTCACCCATTCTTGTGCTAACTGTATGGTATTGATATGTCCCCAATTGTGAGCAAGTTGCAGCATATATGTAAATTGCGTAGCTCCAAACTTCTTAGCTATTTTGCATGCCTCTACGTTGCCCGATACTGCTCCATAATATAGCAAACTGTTCGCGTCGGATTTACCATTCTGCGCCGCCCATTCGAGTGCCAGTTCTAGTATGCGATCAGAGTTTAACACTGTAATTATATGCGTTGGTGGCATTTGGAAAAACATCAGGTCGTGAAACCCCTTGGATCCAGCTCCAAGATTCTTGGCATAAATACACATATCCACATCATCTGCCGCAGCTGCGGCCCTCAGGATATCATCGTAATTTGTGGCTCCCTGTGTAACTAGCTGTTTCACTGCTGCCCAGTCTTTGTTATCAGCAGCACTTTTGCATAATTTATTCATGTCAGTACACTCCTCCATAGCCGTTTAAAAGATAATAAAAATAATATTTTAATTCTAAAAGACTATGCCAGTCTGTGATATATGTAACGCTTTCGTTGCACGCAGAAAGAACCTGGCCCCGTATTTTCCTGGTGAGGCCACAAACGCTGCTATGGCATGTCAAGAGTGTTACGGCGTCTGTATGGCCAAATGTGAAAAGCAGTTTGCGAATATACCCGGAGCTAGATCTGAGGTATGCCATAAGAAGGCGTGTTGGCCATTCTATTACGGGTCTGAGCTGGCCAAATCGCAATTGGAAAGACAGAGGGCTCAGGGTGCAAAGGCTGCTGCAACATCGATGCGCACTCTGGCAAAAGCGGGATACTCTTCAGCAGGCAAGTATTTACCCGCGCCCCCTATGAGCGACCCTGCGCTTATGGATAAGTTGAAACGGATGCGTCCGCCAACTAATGAACCTGCACCAAAGAGATTCCGTAAAAACTGATAAACGTCATCATTCTTTAACGCGGGGGCCCTCTGTGCCCTTCAATTGATGGTGAACTGGATTAATATACTCAATACAGGAACTGAAACGTCATTTGTTGAAGAGCTTGGACAGAGTGGGATGAGCACTTCAAAAGTAGAGCCCATTGTTAATGAGTGGTTCAAAGAAGCCCAGTCTGAGCCTTTTCCTGTGGAGTTCAATAAACTTTTTCCTTTACTTGGGTACTCTTGGGAAGAAGCTCATGCTATTCTTGAAAACAATCTTATGATTGATGGTATATCTCTCTCTCTCTCTCTTTAATACTAATTTTACTTGAATAGTTGACTATGTTTATAAATTCGACCCTATATGGTGGCTGGGCTGGTATAAACTTTCACTGGTTGGGCTATGGAAGATCTTGTTTCTTTCACCAGACAAAAACCCGGCACTAGCTGCCCTTGTTGCTGCCCGTTGGGCCTCTAAAGTTTCTTCTTCTAGTCCATCTATACCTGCAGGAGGCTTAATTCATGGAACTACTCGCATTACTCTTTTCAGTGGAGATAAAGTTTTACAAGACAAAATAATACCATTTTAATGTGGTTTTTTATGCTTCTAACTAGTAGTTATAAACGGCATTATAGCTTTGCAGAACCTGTTCTGAAACATATTCCTCTCGTTGTTATTCAGCGGCCCGAATAGGGTGTTAAAAAGGTACTCATGTTTCCACATTATATGTAGTCCCAGCGACGTACTATCGATGATGCGCATTGAGAGCAGGCATTTCTCCTTATTGTTGAACTTTTGGGCTACCGCTTCATGCCGCAGGTTGCGCCACATCGCCTTGGCTGCAGGAGTCACGGTCTTGAAGAGGTGTTGATAAAATGCCTCCTGTATGTCCATGATCTCGTTTACGAATATCGTGTAGGACAGCACGGGACATGAGGGATCCAGCGCCGGATCTGCAGGGGGCATCACATCCCATTTCTCCTTTGCAGATGCCGGAGGGATGTATCCCTTTTCTGCACAGAGGCAGTCGACGAACGATATCATAAACTCGCTGTTCCTGTGCGGCGCGGTCTTTACGAACTTGGCCAGCCCAGCCAGAGACAGGAAAAACCGATGCTGCGTAATATGGTGGTCGGCGTCGAACACTGGGGCGTCGATGTAATCCACGTCCTTTGAGAGGTTCCGATCCAATCCGGACATGGCGATGGCCCTGTTACGGTATCCGACCAGAGGGTAGAGATCATCTAGATCAACAGGGTACGGAACCCCATCCGGTCCGTTCAGCCACTTGTCTATCAGAACATCAAACCCCCTTAACTCTTCCATTTGTTTCCCCACCCTGACTCCACTTTTTAAAGAATGACCGAGAAATTGAATTGATTAAAACGCTGCAATTGCACTATAAAATACTTCTCTATAGTTCTCCCTATCCTCCTTACGTATTGAGCCGAATAGATGCTCGAACTTGTTCGACTCCTCCATGATCCGCTGCAGAACAAATGCAGAGTACTGTACGGTGGAATAGGCGGCTGCCCACAATGCCGTTGGCCTGCGGGCCCGCACGAGGCTGATCAAGGACTGCGGTTCGTACTTTTCGCGTAATGTACGGTTGTACACCCCTTCGAACAGGCGCTCGTCATCTGGACTGAATGCCAGGAAGAGCCGTATGAACTTGGTCCTCTGCACCTCGATCTCGTTTTGCACGAGGGCGGCGTAATGCTCGATAGGGATGTCAGGGTCTGTCGTGATGTCGTGCGGGATAAGGGTGGAAGGCGTGCCTCCTGTTTTGGGGACCCAATGTGCCGTGTACTGTATCATGAGGTTGCTGTTTCTCTCTGGTGCCTTGGCTATAAACCGTTTGAGCCCCTCTAGAGAGAGCCAGTAGTAAGGGGTTACCCTCGTTTCGCGCTGGTCCCGTTTGTAATCCCGTCCTCTTTCCAATTTGCATTCCACTGCATAGATGGCACGGCCTCTCGTTTGGTATCCTAGCGGACAGTAGACGTCCTCCAGATTTACCGGATACTGATTCGTCTGCGAATCCGCAAACCACTTGTCTACCATCGCTGTAGAAATCATCCCCCCTCTACTCCACTGGGTTTTACAAATGATGACGTGGGGAACTTTTTAGAACGGGTCAGTTCAAATGAACTGAATTAAACGATTTATTTACTTTGCTGCCGGATCAAAATCCCTGAAACAGTTTTTATGAGCAAAAACTAGCTTTCCATCCTTCCACATACGATCAAACGTGTAATCCGTTTGATATTTGCAAATGCCGCAGATACTACATGTCCAATTGGCATCCATATCATTCTCTTTGCAGGCACAATGTATCAGAGCTCCATTTACTTTCATTGCTTTTCCTTTCTTTTCTAAAATAGTAATCGACGTATGAGGCTCGTGGTGGATTGCTTTTTTGCATGCAGCGCAATGAGTCGCCACAGTTCCTTTGGCAAACAGAGGAGCGCCAGGCATAAGTATGTAACCCAGTACAATCATTAATACACCCGGCTCATCATTACGGCAATAAAAAACCTTTGGCGTGATTTCTTCTGGCTTTGGTTCGAATTTATACAGAAAATGTATGCCGGGGTCGTCCTTATATTTCTCAAACTCGTCCTTGGGATGAATAGTTATCGTAACAATTCCATCATCTATAGCCTGCTGCTGCTCAGTAAGGCGGTTCTCTTTTCTTGCTACTGAAATCGACCGCCTAATTGTCCGATTAAGAACTTCTTTTTCTCTTTCGACGTCTTCCTTGTCCTCCTCATTGGCATAGTATATGTGGATTGGATATTCTTGTGGGGGTGCCAGGTTTATATTATGTTTCTGCATCAAGGCCTGTAGGCATGGATTCTTGGCAATGAATTCGTCATTATCCTTGTGGTTATAATCGACCATGTGCACGCACGCTATCAATGGGAAGGTTATATCTATATACCAGCTATACCCAATAGGTTGTCCACAGCCATCACACTTTCTGGTATTACCGACTCTACTATTGATTAGCGAGTCCAGCTGCGCGATATCATAATTGATCTTACGGACGCTTGGAAACTTACGCTCCCAACTCTCTACAAACTCTTCGAGTGTTTGCTTTACTTCATCGCATTTTCCTCTACCCATTTTTTCGATAAGACGCAGTATCGTATCGTAATCAATACAGGTATGGCCTTGTGTTACCTGTCGACGGTCCACATACAGTTCCTCCTTTCTTACAACGAGGTCCTCAAGCTTTTCATCGTGGCGTGTGTAATAAAGCTGTTCTGCCATGGTTTCTTAACAATTAAATTAATTTTTTATTGATTGAGTAACAAAAGGTTGTGTCTGGCGGCCCAAAGTAAAACACACTGAAAGCTAACATCTCTTTCCAAACTCGGATAGTAATGGATGTAGTGTGAATCTTCAGGAAAACGCGGACTGTTTATCGACATGTATGCATGGTGCCCAATAGTTTGGCCACAACCATCGCAAATTATGGAGTTTGGACAGTTCCTCTTGTTCTTTGTCTGTACTATGGTGTGAAGTAAGCCTTGACAGTCTTCGTGTGGGATATCATCGAGTTTTTCTTTCATTCTTGCTAATGTTTCGTCGAGACCTTCTATAGTTTCGTAAAAACACGAGTAGGTTATGCTGGTCGGTACCGGTGCTGCCATCCCGAATAAAGAAATGACGATTAATTTCTTAATTGAGTATCAAAAGGTTATGTTTAGATGCCCAGG
>Ga0265297_10010811_pt1 | contig 11358 bp, 10 predicted proteins | sample Munlanlwell13791_FD_192502 | JGI IMG/M metagenome (GOLD analysis project Ga0265297, IMG submission 192502) | Leachate microbial communities from a municipal landfill in Southern Ontario, Canada - Leachate well 137-91 | ecosystem: Engineered > Solid waste > Landfill > Unclassified | place...
AAAATCTTTAAAGAACCGGAAAAAGGATATAGATACAGATATGTTTCAGGTTCGGATAGTGCAGAGGGCAAGATAGTCAATGACAGTAAAAAAGAACCCGACAACTCTGCTTCCATATATTTAGACAGATTAAACAATGAAATGGTAGCTACGTTTTGTGCTAAGGTAGATACAGATGTTTTTGCAGAAGAAATTTACAAAGCAAGTTTATACTATGATTCAGCTTGTGATGCGGTAGAGAGAAATTCAAGCGGTCAGGGAGTCTTAGCTTTACTCAAGAAACACAACAATATTAATTTGTATTATCGTCCTATTGTAGGTAAAGACACTGACGATGAAACCGAAGAGCTTGGCTGGAGAACGGACGAATCAACTCGTGATTTGATGTTGTCAGAATTAAGAACTTGGGTAAGAAAAGATTTATTAAAGTCCGGGGATAAAGACTTCTGGAAAGAGTGTCAGACTTTTGTATATAACGAAAAAGGCAAACCAATGGGACAGCCCGGATGTAAAGACGACAGAGTTTTCGCCGGAGGGTTAGCGATACAGGCTTCATTCCAAGCCTCAGAGATGTACCCGATACAGACGACAGAAGAGAAAAAGACGGAAGAACCAAAAGTAGAAGATGTTATAAAGTGGCATGAAGAACAGTCTGTTTGTCAATCACCAATAGCGTACTTTTAATGGCAACTGAATCTACAATACTAAGCAATATTCAACAAGCCGAGCAAGAGTCCCTTAAAATCTTTTCTCCCAAGTGGAAAACCGGAGCGAGAAATTCAGAGTTTTACGGACTCAAACATTTCGACTCAGAAGAATATTCCGAGATTGAACAAAAGTCTCGTTATCCATATCAAATAGACCGGACTTCACATTCTGTCAATACTTTACTTGGTATGCAGAGAAGCGCAAGGTTTGATATATTCTTTAACGCCCGCGAATCAGGGGATGAAACAAGGGCAGAGCTTTACAACGCCGTATGGAGATACTTCGCAGACCTTCATGACTTTGAACATATAGAATCGGATGTATTCCAAGATGCCTGTGTATCGTGTTATGGAGTCTTTGGAGTTGAGAAAGACACTTCAAGAACTATCGCCGGTGATTTGAAAGTTGGTCGAGTACCTTTCGATGAAGTGATGTGGGACACTAATTTTAGGCAGTATAACCTTGAAGATGCTTCGTGGTTATCAAGATTCAGATATTATCGAAGAAACGCTTTAGAGAAACTTTATCCAGACCAAGCTGATTTAATATCTAAACTCTCTACAGAACAAAGATGGTCTCAGGCTAAGAGCCTTAAAGATATTTACATTAAAAAAGAATTTGATTTAATCGGAGTCCATGAGTTTTACGAAAGAGGCTTTAAGAATGTCTTTATGATTTCTGTTGACGGTGAACTTGGAAAGATTACCCAAGCATATAAGACAGAAGAAGAAGCTGCGCAAGCTATTCAACAAGCCAAACAAGAATATGATGTTGCAGTATTAACCGGACAGACGAATATCCCCTTCCCCAATATGGCAGTAGAGCCTTATCCTATTGCAACAGTATTCAAAACAGAAGCAGTTTATAACGGAATCTTGAAAGAGACCGAAGAAGTCTCTTCAATGAACTTTCCTTATATGCCTTATTTCTGTTATTTTCATGATGGAGAGTTTTGGAGTGTAGTAGATAGACTTAAAGACCCGCAGTTATTCTTAGACAGAATGTTTATCCAAACAGATCATTGGATAGGTACCATGGCGAAGGGTGCTTTATGGACTGGAAATTTGACTCCCGAAGAACAAAAGAAAGTAGAAGAAGTCTGGGGCAAGACAGGCGGTACGTTAAATACAAAGAAGAAACCGGAGGTCTTGGCTTCTCCCGGCCCGGCTCCACAACTGTTCTCTCTCATAGACCGAATCGAATCTGCTATGGATAATTCTATGGGCGGGGCGAATCAGTTAGGATTTAAACAAACTGCATCTGAATCTGGGCGTGCAGTATTAGCAAGATTACAACAGGCAGGATTAGACCATTTCGTTCCGTTAGATAACATGCGCAGGACGAAAGACACACTTGGAAGAGCTGTAGCTCATTACTTAAAAACTGAAGTGACTCAGCCGAGAGTCTTTAGAATAGTTGGCGATGAACTCACCATGATGGCTATGCAACAGGGCGGGATAGCGCAGTACTTTAAACCGGATGATAATAAGTCTAATGTAGGCTACTTACAGGTGAACACAGAGGACTCTAACTCGTTAGAGGGATTAGAGGTAGATATAGTAGTTGATGAAGCAGGTCATTCACCAACCAAGAACGCCGCAACATTAAACACGTTAGCAGACTTAGGTAAGAGTGGAGTCTTAACTGTTCCGCCTCCGCCTGAAGTAATAATCAACTTATCCGATTTGCCTTCAAGTCTAAAACAGATATGGAAACAATCCATTCAAGCCGAGAGAGAGAACGCAAAAGACCCGTTAGTAAAGAACGTAAGTGTAAATTATAAAGACTTACCCGTTGATGCCAAACTTGACATATTGAATAAGATGGGTATTTCGGCAGATGCAACTGCAATAGTAGCCAAAGAGATTATGGACAAACCTCATATAAGCGGACAGAAACCAGAACCTAAAAAGGTGAAAAGTGGTAACAGTAAAGGATAACACCGGAAAAACTATAGCGACCTTAACCTTAGACCCAATGGCTTATTTTAGGTTTGAGGTAGATACATTATGGGGTCATAAAGAGTATGAATTAAAGCCTACGTATCATTACGTAGCGGAAAAGCATGGTAAAGATTATTCCAAACCAAGCGGAATGGTTTTAACCAAGGCATAGTTCTTTGAAAATTTAGTTTTAAGCAGTCAAAAGCGGGCTTAATTATGAGCATCCTTAACAGGACTACATAGTTAAGCCTTTTTTATTTAACAATGCGACTAACCCCAATGGGGAGTACGCGAAAGGAGTCATAAAATGGCTATTGAATTAACACCTGAGACACCTCAGGAAGTAGTAGAACCAGTTGTTGAACCTATCGTAGAGGGGCAAGGAGAATCCACCACCGAAACGACAGAAACACAGCAACCAGACCCGGACGAACAGTTCTTAATTAAAACTGTTATAGACGGTCAGGAACAGATTTTTGATGTAAGAGATACAGAACAGCGTAAATCACTTCAAGAGAATGTTCAAAAAGGTATTCACTACACGAAAAAGATGCAGTCTTTGACTGAGTTTGAAAAGGCTAACCAAGCCCAGATTAATTTCAGTCAGAGAGTAATTTCAAATCCAGACACTTTAGAAATTTTAGTAGCCCAAGAGAATGGATTGAATCCTGCATCGTTGTATGGCAACCCAACACCTCCGCCTGAGTCTTTAGCTCAGACAGACCCGATATTATACTCTCAGCAGTTATTTTCTTATCAGAGTATGATGTGGGAACGTCAGAAGATTAAAGACTTAGCTAAAGCCAGAGGACAACAAGAAGCATCTGTCAATAACAGTGCTTTATTTGAGAAAGCCCGTATAGAAAGCGATCTAAACGATACTGAATATAATCAGATTAAAATGTATATGCAGAATAACTTCAGACCGAATTTATACGGAATGTTTTCAAAAGAACAAATGGATGCGGCTATAATGTTTGTTACAGGTAAGGCAAGGGCAACCCAAGAAAAAATAAACGGAATACAAAAAATTGACAAAGCAATCAGAACAGCCGCACAGCCTATGAACACTTCAGTCCGACCGAGGTCTTTACCAAAAGAACAAGAGGACAGGGCTAAGTTTCACGAGTTTGTGCGGGACACTACAAGGAGTTAAGATATGGGAACAATTACAAGAACGCTACCTGCTGGTGCATCGGGCACAGCCCCGACATTTACATCGGTATCAGGTCAGCGTGGCACAAATACAGATTCGACCTCAAAACGTCCTGATATATCGGAAGAGATGATAACTTACGAAAATTATCGCACTCCGATTACTTCAGACGTAATGTTGTCGAATAAGTTTGGTTCTAAACCAAGCGGAAACACGTACTTTCAATGGATGGAGAGCACTCTCTTACCGGCGACAGATACAGTTTCTTGGACAGGTACTTCAACTTCCGAAGATAATATTACCGTAGGAGACTCGGTACTTTATCAAGTAGGAACAAAATTTGTTGTGGATTCTACCGGCGAGGTTTATGTTGTAGATAGCATAGACTCATCTGAGATAGACGTTACATGTGTAGGCGGTGGGACGATGACAGTAGCTTCTTCTGAGACAATACATTTCTTAGGAGATGTGTTTGAACAGGGGTCAAACTCTGCTACTGCAAAATCGGTAAGCAAAGCCTACAAATATAACTACATGGAAATCTTCAAGAAAGCCGTCCATGAAACAGAATCTCAGCAGGCATCAGAAGAATACGGCCCGAACGATTGGGATATGCAGAAACTCAATCGCTGGAAGGAACTCAAAGAGACATTCGAGATGCAGTTCTTACATGGCGTAAGAGTAGCACCTGCGACAGGTCTTACTGGTTCGTTCTATCAGAGTTATTCTGGTGGAGTATATGACACCACAGCCGGTTATATAGCGACATACTTCAAATATAGTGGCACAGCCCCAGACGAAGATTGGTTCTTCAATACCTATCTTCCGGGTGCATTTAAGAAAGGTTCAGACGTAAAGACTCTTTACGCCGGTGCTGATTTAGTAAGTGCTATTGATGGGTATTCACGCAGTAAAGAACGGATGATAACGACTGTCAATGAAACGACATTTGGTAAAAAGACTTTAAACGTCTTTTCAAGTTTCGGAACATTGATAGTGAAGTGGCATCCGATGTTGGAAGGCACTACGTTTGCTAAACAGGGCGTATGTCTTGATACCAAGGCTGGAAAGATTCAGTATCGTTATCTTTCTGGTAATGGGAAATCGAGAGACTTCCAATGGAGAGATTACACAGATTATTACAAGCAGGCAGATTCACGTAAGGGCGAATGGTTAGTTGAAGCTGGTTTCCAGATTGAAGGAAACGAGTATCACAACTTAATAGAGCCCGCATAACTAATTTAATGCAAGTCAGGAGCGAGTCCAATGTTACATCATTACGAACATAAAGACAATTTGACGGTTACATTACAACTTCCAACCAGAGAAGGCAAACAAAGAAACGTACAGTTTATCGGCGGAGACATTGTTGTGAACGACGATGACGATAAGAATATTGCTTTAGATATTGAGGCTACCAAGAGCTTCAAAAGAGGTGATATTAAGAAAGTTACCGGCGAGATCAAGAAGGCTTCCCGAAAATTTGTTACCGTATCTGGTGCGAGGGGTCTTGAACCGAAATTACCGAAGGAGCAAGTTAAATGAAAAAATTAATCATCATGGCGATGGTAGTCCTATTTGTTGGTACAATGTACGGACAGGTAACGACTACATTCGAGCAACTTTATCGCAATAATGGAACAGGTGCATCGGGTTCTACGTGGACTAAATCCACGACCCACTATACTGATTGGACTTCAATGGTTGACGTTGATTCCGCTTGGTTAGTGGTGGATTTCCCGGACTCTGTTGCATGTGCGATTAAAGTTGTTAATAATGTCGGCGGTGGAGTAGATACAATATCCGCTTTAATCAATGCTGATTCTACGGCTTATTATGTAGACGGTACTGGTATAGCGACTGCTTACTCTTTGACCGGGTATTACATACAGGGTTTCCCAAAAATACGTATTCAGACTATTTTTAGCGGAACTAAAACTGATACTCAGGGCACAGAGAAGTACAGATATTATATTAAAAAATTCCGGCATAAGTAATATACAGCCCCTATATCTTGGAGAAATGTTATGGCTACAAGAGTTGAGTTTTGGGGCGTTGAAGAACTGGGACTCGGAGAGGACAGCGGTGCAAGCCTCTCCGTGCCCTTTAAATCTTTGGCACTCGGACAAAAGATGTACTGGCGCAAAAGCGGAGTCATACCGCTTGGGTACACAAGTATATCTTCGATTCAATTAAGATTCATTCGCAAGGGAACGGGTAATTTATATATTAAATTTGCCTGTTCTCATACCGCACAAGCTACCGGAAGTGCTCCGTCTGAGGATGTAGATTCCTATACGACTTATACAGAAACTTCTGCCGATAGTTCAATGGGCAACCTTACCGTACCATCAACGGCTTACAATGGTTTGACGGGAATGGCAGCAGGCGATACTCTGTCTTTAACGGTGTATAGAGATGATTCCGGTGCTACCGATACCTATACCACAGATTTTGATGTAGCGGGATTTTTAATAACCTTTTCAACCGGTGTAGATGTTGAAGCATCTACCGGAGACAGGTCTAAAAGAATATTAGGTAAAGTCCTGTTGACCATAGGCAGTCCATTAGGCAAGATGGCAAGGACTGATTATAATATACCTGAAGCTGCTATATACAGTATTATGGGGGACTACGCTACTAAAATAGCAGAGGACTTATTATGCTTAGAGACTTCTACTACTTTAACGGTAACAAGTTCGGCTGGTAGTGAACCGACCGGATTTATAAGTCTGAAGCTAATAGAATTAGGCACGGATTTATATATTCAACCCAAAGAAATTGATTTAATTGACTATGATTTGATAGTCAGAAATAACTATTACTCTGACCCGATTCAGACACCGTTATATTACAAAAGGTGGAACGGAACAATAACGTTTCATCCTACCGTAGATTCAGATAGTTATACGATATATTACTACACAAGACCCACCACTACACCTTCTTCTTCTGCCGACCCGGAAACTCCGTCCAATTACGACAAGATAATTGAATACGGTACGATTTCTGAAGTAGCGGCAATGGTAGGTAGAAGCGATTTAATAAATATTTACTCGGTTAAATATCAGCAAGAAATGGACAATGCTCTTGGTAATTTAGCCAGAGCGCGTACTGTAACCGAAGGCATTAAACCCTACGGATATAATAAATACATAAAACCAATTTTGGAGCATTAAAATGTCAATCGGCGATTCATTATCTAAAATCTGGACTTACGGCAAAATAGACGAACAAGCTAGAGTCCGCACTGGTACAATAGCAGATACTTTAATCCCATCTGCACTTGCCTATGACATTATAAGCATGGGCGTTCAGAAGATAGCCAAAAGACTTAATGGTGCTACTGCTCCATGGTACGAGACTACTATTTCAACTTTAACCATATCTGGTACGGCTAATCCTTATAGCGTGGATTTATCTTCAGTGAGTCCATTTATAGACCAGATTATAAGAGCAGTCCATGTCTCTTCAGGTGGTACTAGAACTATCATAAGACAGATTAAATCTGAAGAAGCTGAAAACTATTCTACGCTTACCAATGCTTATGCTGGTTCAGTGGCTTACGTTCACGAAGGGGATAGTTTAAGATTGTACAAATTATCCGCCTTTACTATTACAATCGCTTCAGATACAATAGAATTAAAGTATTACAGGCAACCTAAAATAGGTACTGCAACTTCAGCAAGCGTAGTTGGGGATACAGCTTTTACGGCATCAGGAACTACAGTCTCAGCTTTCACCGGAATGACTGCGGCTTTAGTTGGAGGGACGTTAGTAGGCACAGATTCGGCGGCTGGAAAGTTCGCACGGACGATAACCAAGTATTTGAGTTCGACTTCATTTGAAATTTCATCTGCTTTAGCGGCAGATGGAGCGAGTACCTATGGATATATTATACCGCCATCTTCAAACACTGCGGCAGTAACCTCTGGGACGTATGTAGATTTACCCGATAGTTATGTAATGCTTTTATTGGACGAAGTGTGTGCGAGATATTTAAGCGCAAAAAATCAGCCCAATGCAAACTTAGAAGCATCTGTAGATAGACAATTAGACAGTATTTATCCTATAGCTTTACAAGAAAAAGCACAAACTAAGGCAGACCGATAATGGCTTCACCAAATTTCAATGCGTTAGTAGTAACACTATCTTATATGATAGATGACCCCGTGGCGGCGGCAGGCACAAGTGGAGATGTAGTAACCTCTGCCCAAAGGGTAACATTTCTTAATGATGCTGTTAGGATATGTTTAAATAAATGGGCATCTGAGCGTAATTGGGTAGCACTAAGAAGTTACCTTAAAGATGGCTCAGCTAATTTGACCAACAATGCGGCGGCTTTATCATCTTGGACTGGTACACCATTTATTATAATCTCGGCAAGAAATTCTACCGACAGTGTTTATATAAGACCCGTTCCTCAAGAGTATAAGCATGTGTTTCAGACTTCAGAATATTCAAACTATTTTACAGGTTCAGCAACGGCTCAGTGGTATTCTATTGAAGATGGGAACTTTACACTTATAGATGGTGGCACGACAAGCACTGACGCAATTTATTTACGATACGTAATGGGGCACACTAATTTAACCGTAGATAACGCTACAGATATATTGGTAGATTCACAGTTCTGGGGAGAGCTTTTGAACGAAGCATACAAGATTTACTTACGAAGAGTCCCGACAAACAAAAATATAAAGGCATTACAAGTTGCCGGATAATGTATATAGCGGTTCTGGTGTAGTTGGAAGAACGGCTGAGATAATTCAGCAGTTAGACTCCCCGCAAACCTTAGACAGGCTTTACGGCGGAGAGATTACCGCAGAACAGATAAAGTATAAAAAGTGGCTGGGTTTATATACCCGACCTACAAAAGGTACCGTACCGTTAGGTGCGTTGGAAGATGTAAAGAATTTCAGTTTTAACAAAAAGACCGATGCGATGGTACAACGTACCGGAGCGACTGAATACGCAACTACGTTTGTGGACGTAAGCGGAACTAAAACTATCACTACTTTGAACAAAGTAGTTCATTTATCTACTGAGAGTCCATCGGCTACAAACATAGATATTACCTTTGGACAGACTTCAGGTGCGGCTAAACATATATTCCAGAAACCATTTTTCCATGCTTCTGCTACTGCTACGGATTCAAACTTATGGATAGGTGAATATTTAACCGGAATCACCATAAAAGGTACTCCGAGTGGTACTTCGGTAGTTTTTGAAGGCGGGTCATCTACGACCAATTATTACAGGGGATGGCAACTTTATAACTATACGAGAGCTTCTTATATATGGGTAGCATCTTCATCTAAAGGAGGTTCAGACACTACTTTAATATTGGTCGAGAACGCTCCGGCTGATTACGCTAATACTGATGTTTTAACTCTTTACAGACACTTCCACGATAATACAAGTTTTTGTTCGAGCATAACTTATTCTACGGTTTCCGGCAGACCCCCGGTAGCACTTCAACAAGGCAATGCTGTACTGTTATCCGGTGGTATGGGAACCGCAACAGGACTTAAACCTATTTGGACGGGATATGTAAACAAGACATTTTTTTACGGTTCGACAAACTATGCGGCTGGAATAAATTATCAGGGTACTTACGCAACTGAAGCAGAGATTAAAAACACTTCCGGGATTACGATTAGCACGGGTACGGCTTCAAGCGATGCAACTCATTTACCCGATGGCAGGTGGTTCTTCTGTTATGTTCCCGAAACTGATGATGGTCAGAGAGGTGTACCGACCTATGCAGGAACGGCTTATATAGATACTGTAAGTCAAAAGTTCAGTTTTACAATGACGGTATATCCGGGGCTTTTAAATAAAAGATTAAGATACCTGAATTTATTCTTAGGTATAGCTCCTAACGATGCCGATACAACGATAGATTGGAATTATCTTTATTACATTGAGAGATTAGATTTACTCGGTTCTGATTGGACTTGGACAAAAACTACTTCTGAGGGATATTTTCTTGCTACGTGTACAATGGACGGGGATAAATGGAACAACAAAGCATCTGAATCTTTAGCCCAACATTTAGGGCATACTTTAAACACTTCTTCAACTTGTTCTTTTTCAGTTGGGAAGTTTATAAACAACAGATTATTCGTAGCCAAGTACTATGATTATGTAGATGCAGTAGAATATTTAGATCAGATAAGATACACTCCGTTCGGGTCTAACGGTATTGGACAGCTTAATAAATTAGCCAATTTAGATGCTCAGACTCAATCTACTATTGAGCAGGGCGATGCTACTTCGGTACAGAAATTATTGAAGTGGGAAGATAAGTTAGTAATCTTAAAAGATGGTTCATCTTATTACATTCCTGTTTCAGGAGATACTTCACAGTGGCAGTTAATTACCATATCAAATAATATAGGGTGTAAGAACCCTGATACAGCTATTGAGACTCCATTCATGCTTGTCTGGTGTCAGTCTGGGGAAGATATATACGGTTGGTCTGGAGCAAGTCCGTTTAGTCTGGCTCAGAATTGGCTTACGACATTTCAGGCGTTAGACTTGACCACCGCACTTTCGACGGCTTGGTACGACAACAAGAATAAGACTTATAATTTCTCATACTATTCGACATTAGGCGGATGGTATTCAATGTTCTTTGAATGTCCGATAGTTAATGGTTTCAAGTGGGGGCATAATCAATTTGGTGGATTGGCCTACGATACTGTAACCTATAAAATAATTTCAGCCTCAGAAAGAGCCGGAGTAGTGTATCTTGCAGTTGAATATATGTTTAATACGACTTATAAGACTATATATTTTTCTACCGCTACCACCGATGCAGGAATAGCTATAAGTCCGTATTTTAAGACTGCCGAATTTGCTTTAAGCGAGAGAGATGCTATGAAGATACTCAAATGGTATCTATCGCTTAGTCCTACAACAGGCGTGGGAGAATTAGACTGTAAGATTACAATAGGTTCTAACACTCAGCAATATTCCAATATAAGCAAGACCGAGACACTTCATTCAAGAGGGGTTTTATTCCCAACTTGTTCTGGTAGGAAATTACAATTTGAATTTAATATGGACACGTATAGAGTTTATTACACAGCTTTAGAAGTATATAGTTTAGAATTTGATTATGAACTAATTCCTTATGTAGGCGATGCAACAATAACAGTATAGGCGAAACATGTTTAATCCATTTAGACTCACCCCGACCGATTGGAATCAATTAATGTCTGCTCCGACAAACAATCCGACCAATCCGTTTAATATGACTCCCACAGAAGCGGCGAATCAACCGGGTGTAAATAATCCATTTAGGAGTAGCCCCATTAATCCTACTTTACCGCCAACCGAAGGTGGAAATACGGGAGTTCCTATTAATGCTTCTGCCGATACTCCGTTTGATTTCTCTAATATTTTAAAACAAGCACAAGGGGCGTATGGAAGCGATGCTATAAGTCAGTATTATAACTTAGCTCGTGGCAATTTAAACAGGAGTATGGGTAATGCTTCTTCGTTTGCTTCTCGTGCGGCTGGTGCGGCTGGTACAAATATGGT
>Ga0265297_10010812_pt1 | contig 11355 bp, 16 predicted proteins | sample Munlanlwell13791_FD_192502 | JGI IMG/M metagenome (GOLD analysis project Ga0265297, IMG submission 192502) | Leachate microbial communities from a municipal landfill in Southern Ontario, Canada - Leachate well 137-91 | ecosystem: Engineered > Solid waste > Landfill > Unclassified | place...
ACGCCGCTTACACGCGTGAATACCTGGGCTGGGGTGTGTTCGCGCTGATGCCGCGGTGATGCGTTGGCGCACCCGGCGGATCCTCAACGGCTGTGCCGCGCAACAGCTGGTGGCTCGCCGAGATATGATTGCGCCTGAATTCATTTCTTATGGTCTAGTTATCCGTGCAATCAACAGAAAGGTCTGTGGATGATCGGCGCCCCTGGGATCTTCGCGCCCGTAATCGAGAACGCCAAGCGGCCCGATGCCGGTGCCGTCATAGAGTGGGGTGTCGCCATTGTGGCAGTGATGATCCTCTTTACCCCCTTGCTCCTGCGCTGGCCGGCATTCCGACGCTGATGCTGGACGGATGCATTGTCGGAACGGCATCGCCAGGCGCTCGCCCAGCGCAACCTGCGCCGCTACTACCAGACAGCTTTCGATGGCGAGTCTTGCCGAGATGGAGCGCGAGCTGACCGTCGAACGCACCCGCGCCGGGTTGGGAGTCGCCAAGCAGCTCGGCCGCAAGGGCGGTCGCAAACCGAAGATGACAGACAGCAAGATCGAGTCGGCCAAGAAGCTGCTGGCCAGCGGTGTGCCGCCCAAGGACGTGGCTAAGAACCTCGGTGTGTCCATCCCGACGCTGTACCGCTGGGTGCCAGCCTCCGCGCACGCTTAGCGTGCTTTATTTTCCGTTTTCTGAGACGACCCCCAGGAGCCCCATGGAGCCATTAACGTGCGTCCCCCGGGGCTTTTATAATCCTCCGCCTAAAAAGAATCACTATGGGCCTTTCAGGGCGGTCAGGGGTTTGGCCAAATCTCGCCTTTTCGTCCCTTTTCTGGACATCGACATCGAAGTCATCCACGAGGATCTGAGGGTCTGGGGTGTGCCTCGGGAAATTCACGGTTGGTGAACACTGCCCTTGGCCTTAATCTATGGCTGGCTGAGTAGGTGCCTAAGAAAGATGTCTGTCCACCATACTGCACCGGAAAAACCCCGTGCTTTTGCGGCCTTTTTGTCAATTATGACCGCTCTCTGAGGTGGTGCGAGGTGGTTCAAGAAATGGGACTGTCTGATGCCCTGGTCTCTATTGCGACCACCAAAAAGTGGCTGCAGCGATCAGGGTCCATCCAGCCACAGCCCATACAACCTGCACCTGATAGGGCACCTGCCGCCCGAGGGTGACCAGGCGGTAGCCGTCCATAGGAGGAACAGGGATCAGGTTGAAGGCTCCGAAGGCCAAACTGACGATGCTCAGCAATTTCATTAAGTAGAGATCCAGCCGGATTCCTATCAACAGGGCCCCGAATCCGAGCACAATTGAGCCGGCGGGCCCTGCGGCGTAATACCATACCTGTCTGATCGTCGATATGCCGGTCAAGTCAGCCTTGACGCCGCCGCAAAAAGGGATAAGGCCAAGGGAGAAGATATTTTGGCGGTAGATTACCGGGGTGCCGATCTGGAAGGCCTGGATGGGGACGCCGATTGTGCGTAGCGCCAAGGCGTGGCAGACTTCGTGGAATATAAGGGAAATTAACAATGCAGCTAAGATTGTTATGCTATTCATTCACGAGTCCAACTGATTCAGCGCTTGCCGCGGATGATTTCGGTTAGCCTATCCGGTTCGTCGGCCAGGTGACCTGGATGGCTCTGCCGTCTTAGAGAATGGCCTCGATCCCTCTGCGGCGGATCACGTTCAGCAGCACGAGCGCCGCGCCGGTTGGACGCTTTGCGCCCCGCTCCAATTGCGACACATACCCAACCGTCACGTTCAGGTAATGAGCGAACACCGCTTGACTCATGTGTGCCTGTTCGCGCATGGCCCGTATGTCTTCTCCTGTTAGCGGTTCGACTTCGGCTTTGTCCTCTACGGCAAGATGGCGCATAGTGATTTTCCGGTAAGCTGCCTCATCCAGAATTCCCGCTTGCTCCATGTCCTTGGCTGTCTCAAGCAGCGCTTGCGTCAACCGGGTAACCTTTTTGTTTTTAACTGTCATGTTGCCTCCTGTAAAATTCCTTCTCGAATCGCGTGCTCCAGGCGTTCATCATTCGCCTCAAGCCACGCCCTCGCAATCTCTCTCAACGTTGCCAGTTCATCGTCTCCGATGTTCTCACGCTCATTTTTCGCGAAGCCGTAAAGGTACACCGCACGATCACCGGCACGGTAGGCGATCAGCAACCGATACCCGCCCAAGCGTCCCTGCCCTGCCCGCGCTACCCGTTGCTTGATAACCCCGCAGCCTAAATCGGCATCCACGATCCCGCGCTCTGCCCGTTCGATAGCGTGATGCAAACTGTCATCACCAATCCGCTCACGCCGCGCGTAGCGCACGAACCACTTTGTTTTAAAAATCCGCACGCCACCCCCTTAATACTATAAACTATAACACTATAAATTATATATTACAAGCTTTTTATATGGCTCAGGCAGTGTTTGCAACACTCCGCCGATTTTCACCCTTAATCTTACCGAAAATCGAAAAGGGCCGTTTTTGAGTAGTTTTCAGTAATCCGCCTCCAATACCCCCTTGGTATTCTGTTCTCAAAAAGCTCAGGAGTTCGCCATGGGAGGCATCGCCGCAGTTCGGCCCTTAAGTTTATTCGAGTCCGTTAATCTTAACCGCCTTATGGTTTCGGCGGTTTTGTTATTTACCGGGTTGGCGCTATGCCTGGGGTCGGCCTTGGGCTTTACCAAAGCGCTGTGCCTCACAGAAGGCTGCAAGTTGTACCAGGGATATGGCTTCCTTGGTCTTTCACTGCATGTCTGGGGAGCTGCCGCCTTCGGGACCGGCCTGATCTTGTTGTTATGTCCTCTTGGCCGGCTGTCGGTATACCGGCGATTTCTGCATATCTGCTTGTGGGCGGAGATTGTCTTGCTGGCCCTCCAGGTGGTTTACATGCCATGCAGTGAATGTCTACTGGTGGGTCTGATCTGGGGCCTGTTGGGGCTGGTGGAGATGCAGGGGCGGCTATCCGTGAAGGTCTGGTCTGCGGTGTTTCTGGTAGCCCTGGTCTTATTGTGCAAGGAGATGCTGCATCCCTGGCCGGTGTACGGGTCGGCGAATTCGGGGGTGAAGGTGTATTTTAGCCCTTCATGTCCTGGTTGTCAGAGTGAGATCAATAAACTACTTGCAGGCGGGGAAGTTGACCTTGGCCGGGTGGCTTTTTTTCCGGTGGCTATGAATTCGGGTGACTACGAACGGGTGGAGGCGTTTCAAAACGTGCTAAAGCACACCCTTGATATACCTCAGGCGTTTCAGGCTTTTTGGTCCCAAACGGTCCATGTTCCGGTGGGTTGGCGGCAATGGCTGACGGTAAGGCTTGGACTGCTGCGGAACCGGATGGTGCTGGCCCGGATGGGTGTGCACAAGATTCCGTTGGTGGTCAGCAGATCGGCGGGCGTGGTTACGGGCCCCCAGGTGAATGATGCCGGCGAATGCGGTTTCGATGAGGGCAAGGACTGCGCCGACCATGGCGACAGCATAGGGCCTGATGCCCATCCCGACAGCCTTCAAGGGATTCGGCGCGATGGCTTTAAGATCAGAGGCAGGGTTTCGCAGGGCGGTCGCCGGGCTGCAGTGGTCCTGGCGCAGGCCCAGGCCGACGATGCAGAGCCTCAGACGCCGGAGATACAGGTTCCGGATACCAGCGTGTACTTCCAGGATGGACAGGATGAAGCTGAAACATCCCCGCAGTCCGGGGGTGCTGATGAGGAAGACCATAAAAATCAGAGCCAACCTGACGAATAAGGAGCCTGCTGGGGGCGAACTTGGCAGGGAGGTCTGCGCCGCGGTACCGCTATTCGCCTGGTTTTTTGGTCCGGTGCGTTGGGTGGTTCAGAAAGACCCCGGTCTTTCTTATGTGGATCTCAATACGTGGTCCACTGCCTTCAAGGAGTACAGCTTTGCTTTCTGCCTGGTTGTCGGTGCCATCACCGTTTTGTACCTGAGTTCTCCCTATCTGTGGGCGATGTGCCTGAAGCTTTATGGGCGTGTCCGGAATCGGGGTATGGTTGGGACCGATAGCACGAAAGCACGATAGTAGTAAAAAAAGAAACATATTGATGAAACTATTCCAGCACGAAGAGGCCGAAGCCGCAATGGATTTCGCAGATCAAGGAGGTCAGGCCCTGCATGTGTGGAAACCCAACGTTGGGCACTGGCCGGAAGCCCCGTCATGTTTCAAGCGCAGTTGCACAGAATGGGCTCACTTGCTCGACCGTAACCTCGACCGTCTTATCGCCACGGCCCGCTCTCTGGGAGTCGTGGTTATCGCCGTAAGTCGTCGAGGGATGCGGGGCCAGCATATAGATTTGTGTGGCGGGCCCTTAAGAAAGGCCAGGGAGTCCTGCAGTGAGCCCTGAGAAATACCTTGATCTCAAAGAGGTCCTGCTTAATGCCGGTTACGACAAGGATATCACCTGGGCGGAGACGATGAAACCTCCGAAAACCGCTCTTGCTTTCTTCCATGAGTACGCCTGGGTAGTTCTTAATTCCGGGATGAAAAATCAGGTGGCCCGTGGCATCTGGTACAGGATTCTTGGAGCACTTGAAAGAAATTCCACATTCGAGCAGTTTTTAATCATCCTGGGAAAGCGGCGGCGATCCAGGATGCTTGGGATAACCGGGAAAAGCTTTTTCAGGAATATCAAATACAGCCGACCGATAAGCTTCTTGATTGGCTTCAGTCCCTCCCTTGGATCGGCCAGATCACGAAGTACCACCTGACCAAGAATCTCGGGCTGGACTTTTGTAAACCCGACCGTCATCTAGTGCGCATCTCCGGACAGTACGGGAGGACTCCTGAGGGCTTATGCGGCGAACTGGCAAGGATAACTGGTGACCGCATCGGCACCGTGGATTATGTCATCTGGCGGGCGGCGAACTTGGGGATGATCTAATGCCAGGAGTAAACGTCATTCGAGTTTTTCCAAGACCACGCCTACTCTCTTCTTGGTCTTTCTCTCAAACTTCAGGAAATACTTGATGTTAAATAAAGCCGTGGAAGCAATAGAAGAAAAAATCGCCAGTCTAAAAGACCGGACGGCCATGGTGATAAAAGACATCGATGGTTATTTATCTCATCCTGGCGCAAAGACGAAGCTGCGTCCGCGGATAGTGCAGAATAAGGGATACAGCAGTTTTTCAATAATCTGGCAAAGGCTGGTTTATTATAATTTTACGAACCGTCGGGCCATATTAAAGGCAATCCGGAAGGGGCGAGGTTATTTAGTACCCAAATCCCGTTTGTTCTCACACTGCCGGAACTGCGCCAGTTGGGAAAAGGATTACATCTGGGAGAAAGAGCGGGAATTTGCTCGGGTGAGGCGGAAGGTGGCTTTATTGAGCCAGGGAGTCAGTGCGCTGAAACAGTGCTGCGCCCTATGGCCAGCCGTAACGCCGGAGCAATGCGACACCCCCACGCCGGGTACTGCCGTTGCCTGCATGGAGCCCCAGGAAGTCGTCGATACCCTGCCGATGGTATTTATGAGTTTAAAGGATTTCACTCACCGCGAGGCAGCCGAAGTATTTTCTCGCCTTTCGGGGGATGTGCGGACGAAATTAAGGCCGATGATAGTGTCCGGTAATGACGACGGCACTTTCACGGTAGAGTGGGTGAAACATAATGGTTGCGGTCCGGAGACAGGGCAGCCGATGGAACGTCAGATCCCCCGGGAGGGGAGGTATTCAATCCGCCGGTCCCGTTTGTTGGCGCACTGCCGGGTTTGTGAGGAAGAAGAGCAGGAGTTCATCTGGGAGAAGGAGTTGGAGTTTGCCCGGGTCAGAAAGCAGGTTGATTTGTTGACCCAGGCGATAACGGCGCTGAAGCAATACGCCAAGGAAGCCGACTAAAGGAAACGAAAATGTCCGAAAACCTATCTTTAACCCGAAGTTTTGATGAAATTACAGACCTCATACATTCCGTGAAGGACACCCAACTGACAGGGAGAGGTAGTCAATATCCGGACCTGACTTATGAGGACGGTATTCTTGAGACCGTTCACTGGCTTTTCCAAGGCGGGATCATCCTTACAAGGGGGCTAGGTGGACTCGTCCAAGTGGCGGTGAGGTCCAGTGATAATAGATGCCTACCTGAATGTTATTGCGGCCAAGATCGGCATGGCGCCCCACACCCTAAAGGTTATTTTAGCGGTGAGTTGCGTGAGTATCTATTTTTGGGAAAGTTTTAAAGACTGGATCGCCCCTCGGGGCATCGCCTGGCAACCTCGGGAGCTTAGGCCATGAAAATCTTTGTGCACCAGGTGGTGGGGGATCATTGCCTTACCGTTGCTGACGGCCGCCGACTTTATAAGCACTTCATCCCCGAGTTGCAGGCTGGCCGGGAGGTTGAGCTTGATTTTAGCAGCGTCTGTGTGATCGGGTCCCCGTTTTTCAATTCTTCCCTTGGTTTTTTACTGCGGGATTTTGAAATGGAGGAATTGCGCCGGCTGGTGAAGGTGTCAAATCTTGACTCGCAGGCCCAGGCTGTTCTGAAGCGGGTGGTGAAGAACTGCAACCTTTACTACCGTAGCACTCCGCCCGTAGAAACTGCTCCGCAGAAGCCGATGCTGCAGCGCGTCAACCTTGGGGTGGTGCCCATCATATTCTTAGTGCTCTCGCTGGTTGTCGGTGTCGGGCAGACGGCACTTTAGAAGCCCTCCGCTTGAGCCTCGGGGAGTATTCATCAATCGCAGTATGATCGGGGTAATTATAGGAGAAGCCATGGCTAAATTTACTGATCATGAATACGCCTATGTCCGCCGCCCCAACTATGAATTTACCGCTTTTGTCGTCTGGCTGCTGGCATCCCTGGGGGTTTTGGGGTTGTATCTCTCTATGAGCTTGCCGCTTCTGGTTTATCAGACCATGGGTGCCGTTTGCCTCAGTATGGCTCTGGGCCGCAGTATACCAGCCCTACAGCGATATCTGAAAGAACGGCAGATGAGCGGAGGTAAGGCCGGTATAATTTTCATCTCCTGGCGGGAAATCAAAGACAAAGCGACTGGTCGCGGCAAGCGCGCCAAGGGCAAATCATCCGCCTCTGGCGGACAGGTTTGGATAGGCCGCGGCTTCCCCTGGAGACAGCAGGAGATCCAGAAGGCGACTGAAATCATAGACAACCCCCCCGAATGGTACCAGGGCAGTGAGGGCAGATGGATTCATGGGTTGGGCGACCGCAATAACGAGGATCTAGATGTCCCGATTCAGGAGTTGGAAGGGCATACTTTGATCGTAGGCAGCACCGGCACAGGAAAGACGCGGTTATTCGAATTTATGATCTCCCAGGCGATCTTTCGCAACGAACCGGTAATCGTCATCGACCCCAAGGGCGATAAAGACTTGAGCGATAACATGCGGCTGGCTTGCGCCCGGATGGGTGCGGCGAACCGCTTTCTGTTTTTTCATCGGGGGTTTCCCGAGCGCAGCGTGCGTCTGGACCCATTGAAGAACTGGAATGAGCCTACGGAGGTTGCCTCGCGGGTGGCAGCCCTTATACCCTCCGAAACCAAAGTTGACCCGTGGTGGGCCTTTGGTTGGAAGGCGTTGGAATCGGTGATCCACGGAATGGTGTATCTGGGGTTAAAGCCGAATTTAATGGAATTGCGCCGTTATGTCGAGGGGGGTGTAGAGGATATCCTTTGGCTGGCTCTAAGGAAATACTATGCCGATAATTGGCCTGGGCGTGAAATCAAGAAAACTAAGCTCGACGACGCACTCAGGGAATATCAGCAGCTGTCTGCACAGAAACCGGAGACTGCGGTTGACGGTCTGAAAACCATGTATTTGCACAACCGCGAGCATTTTCAAAAGATGATCTCGTCGCTCATTCCGATTTTAAGCATGCTCACTGCTGGCAACATGAGATATTTGTTATCTCCGGAGACGGATGACGGCGACCCGCGGCCGGCGTTGGATCTGTCGAAGATTATCGAGAAAAACGGCGTGCTTTACATCGGTTTGGACTGTTTGTCCGATCCGACGGTTGGCAGCGCAATTGGGTCTATTCTGGTGGCGGAATTATCGGCGGTGGCCAGCGCCCGGTGCAATCGGGAGGGGCAGACACGTCCGGGGCCGCTTAACGTCTTTGTGGACGAGGCGGCTGAGGTAATTAATGATCCCGCGGTGCAATTGCTGAACAAGAGCCGGTCAGCGGGATTTCGGATTGCGATAGCCACGCAGACCCTGGCGGATTTGATGGTGCGCACAGGTACTTCGGCCGGGGCCCGGCAGGTCATAGGCAACGTGAACAACTGGATCGTCTTCCGGGTGATAGACGGAGAGACGCAGAAATACATTTCCGAGGCGTTGCCGCAGACGGTGGTGCGGTGGGTGGACAAGGGCTATCGCAGTGGGACGCGCTCAGACGACCCCATGCAGTTTAACTCCATGTACACAGAGGCCGTGCGGGAAAGGCCGTCGCACTTGTTTCCGCCGGCGCTGCTGGGGGCTTTGCCGACATTAGACTATTTCTGCAAGTTTGCGAACGGCACAACCTGGAAAGGCCGGTTGCCCATTATTCAGTTTTAATTTTCTGCTATTCGTGTTATCGTGCAATCGGGCTATCGTGCTTAAACAAAAAACCCTAAAAAAACAATCTTAATCGCTATAATTCAGGCCCGCAAACAGAAAGCAAGCTGCCCATAATTTGTTCATTGTTGATGAGGAGAGGCCCAATGTCAGATTTTAAGCCCCACGAAATCCGGATGGTCCCCAGGACAGAGTTGCAGCGGCAGAAGAACTACCTGGAACTAGTACCGCGGCCGAGCGATGAGGATTACCAGCTGCTCAAGAGGGACATAGAACGCGACGGCTTAAACCCGGCGCTACCCCTTGTGGTCAACGACGACGAAGTGGTTTTGGACGGCTACACCCGCTTACAGATCGCCGATGAATCCGAGTTGGAGTGGGTCTACGTGAAGACCCATGAATTTGAAGATCATTACGCCGAGAAACTCTTCATTATCAAAACCAACCTGCATCGCCGGCATCTGAACACGGCGCAGCGGGTGGAGTTGGGTGAGAAACTCCTGGAGATCGAGCGGGAGAAGGCCAGGGAAAGGCAGCGGGAGGCGGGAAATTTAATCGGAAAGGTCAATCTAAAATACCAGGAGATAAAAGATGTTAGCGACGGCCATCAGCTTACGCCAACATTGGTGGAAGCTGTAGAAAAGGGTGAGGCCATTAAACATGCGGCCCGCGAAGTCGGGGTTGGCAAGGAGACCTTGCGCAAGGGCCTCAAGATCAAGGAGGCCGCCGAAACCGATCCCGAGGTAGCGGAGGTCTGGGATAAGGCCAAACAGGGCAAGGCTACGGTGAACCAGGTCTACCAGCAAGTTCAGGAAAAAACCGGAGCAAAGAAAAGACCCAGGCAAATAGCCCCTCTCACCCCCGCTGAAGAGCAGTTGCGTAAAAAAATTATGGAGCCGACTTATTTGGAAAGAATGACCGAGCTGCTGCCCTATCCTCCCCCCAGACCCGATGAAGAACTGATGGAGGCCTTATATCATGTCGGCCGTCTTAAAGGCATTCCTCCCGAGGCCATTGACGGCGCCATCGAGATTCATCCGGATGTTATGGAGTGGTGGCGCCTCTGGTCTCAGGACCTTTTTGATCCCCGTCTGGCCTGGTTAATGACCACTGAAATCGTGGAGGTCTGGCAAAAACGCCAGCGGGCCGCGCAGCCGGAGGAGATACCGATTCCGGACGACGCCCAAAAGCTGGGGCCCTGGGCTCTGGATTATGTGCATCAGGCGCGGCTGGAGGCTTTGGTGCGGGAGTTTCCGGCAGAATCGGCGCATTTGATCTACAGCGACGCGGTAGCCGACCTGGAGCAGGTGGGTATGCTGGGAGATTTGGCCGCGCGGGTGCTGACCTCGGGCAAGTATCTCTGCGTGTACGTGGACAAGCGCCGGCTTCCCGAGGCTATGTCCCGGCTGTACGGCGCGGGGCTGACTTATTTTTGGTCTTGCTCGGTGTTCCGCTCCAAGCAGGAAGTTCCGGATCTGCACATCCGGGAGAAATGGCGGTTGCTGCTGATCTACCGGAAGGGCGAGGCCTCCGAAGCGGGCTGGGATTGGTTTGAGGACGGGGTTGAAGATCATCACGCCTCGAATCGTTTCATCATCCGGCAATTGCTGAAAGGCTTAACCTATCCGGGGCAGTTGGTGGTTAACCCCTTAGTGGGCACCGGCATCACCGGCCAGGTGGCCCGGTCGCTGGGGCGACGCTTCTTGTGTTTCGGGGCGGAGGAAACCGACGTGCGGGCTGCCAACCAGCGCATCAGCCAGGTACGCCTGGCTGAGGAAAGCGCAACATAGGAGGGGCGGAAGATTAACGAATTAATGTCCCGCGTGTTAGAGTCGGCGATGCTCCGGTCGCGGCGAAGCAGTTTCGTAAAGCAATACTTGTATATGCTATGGCCGGGATCGGAAGGTCTTCTGTTGGAGTTGGCCCGGCGCGTAGGAGAAGAAATCAGTTTGCCGGGCGAGCCGGTATCGTTGCTGGCGTGCAGCCTGGCGGAGGGGGCCAATAATTTCTACCGGCGCAAAGGCCGGTACAATTCGGCCACCTGGGATCAGAACGTTTTTTTGCATTATTTCCAGGGGGTGTTTTGCCGGGCGGCGGCGGTTTTCGGTTGCCGGGTGCGGGCCTCGAATGGGGGGTGTTGGGAATTGACAGAGCAGCCCTATCTTGATTGGCGGCTTGAGAATCCCGGGAATATAGAGGTTAGCTGGGAGCCGAACGCGGCAGCGAAAGGGCTTGACTGCGACGGAGCCGGGCGGTTGTGCCGCTTAGTCCTGTCCGATAGCAATTACCCTTGCACTTGGGCCGGGGGGCGGTTGTTGGACCTGCTGGGAGGAAACGTCGATCATGGCTAGTGGTGATCGGGGCTTGTCGCTTATCGGGATATCTTTGCCCGTCTTAACCTTGGTTTTATTTTTAAGCGAACTAGGGCTGATTTTTTTGGCTCTACCCGCTTCTCGGATGAAGCAGGTGCATGTTAGTGAACTGCAGATGGTCGAGAGGCAGTTGGGGGAGGAGGTTTTGCAAAGCATCGAAGCGACGTCCTCGGGTTGGTTCAAGAGTTTTGTAGTGGACACCGGGGTGCTGGCGAGCAGTTATTCTCTTGCCGAGCGTCGGGGCAAGGACGCGTTCGACGACCGCGGCTTGGGGGGCTGGTTCGCTAACCGCCTGGACGTGTTCTGGGTGGCGATTCGGCAGATGCTTTTTCGGTTTGGGGTAGTGGAGCTCTGGCTGCCGTGCGCGTTGTTGTTTATTCCGGCGGCATTTATTGACGCCGTTTTGCAGCGGCAAATATTGAAATATCAGACAGGTTCTTCCAGCCCCCTGATGTATCGTATCGCCGACTGGATA
>Ga0265297_10010813_pt1 | contig 11354 bp, 11 predicted proteins | sample Munlanlwell13791_FD_192502 | JGI IMG/M metagenome (GOLD analysis project Ga0265297, IMG submission 192502) | Leachate microbial communities from a municipal landfill in Southern Ontario, Canada - Leachate well 137-91 | ecosystem: Engineered > Solid waste > Landfill > Unclassified | place...
CGCCAAGACTCTTGCTTGCGTTTGCGATGATCGTGGCATCCGTATAGTGATTCACGGCTTCCACTACTGCCCGTGCACGCTTCTTCGGATTCTCTGACTTAAAGATGCCGGAGCCAACGAAGACCCCGTCAGCGCCGAGCTGCATCATCAGTGCTGCATCGGCAGGTGTGGCAATCCCCCCGGCCGAGAAGTTCACGACCGGGAGCCTGCCCCGTTTCGCGGTCTCGATGACGAGCTCGACCGGTGCCTCAATCTCGCGGGCAAACGCAACGAGTTCCTGGGGTTCGAGTTTCTGGATTGCCCGGATACCTCCCTGGATCGCCCGCATGTGGCGCACGGCCTCGACCACGTTGCCGGTACCCGCCTCGCCTTTCGTGCGGATCATGGCCGCTCCCTCATTGATGCGGCGGAGTGCTTCGCCCAGGTTCCGGCATCCGCAGACAAACGGAACGGTGAACTTCGTCTTCTCGATGTGGAACTCCTCGTCCGCAGGAGTGAGCACCTCGCTCTCGTCGATCATGTCCACGCCCAGGACTTCGAGTACCTGCGCCTCGACAAAGTGGCCGATCCGCACCTTGCCCATCACGGGAATCGAGACTGCATCGATGATCTCAATCACCTTCTCGGGGTCTGCCATGCGGGCAACGCCTCCGGCCTTCCGGATATCGGAGGGCACCCGTTCGAGCGACATCACCGCAACGGCACCGGCCTCTTCTGCAATCCGTGCCTGCTCGGCGTTCACGACATCCATGATCACACCGCCTTTCTGCATGGCGGCAAATCCCCGTTTGAGGAGTTCGGTGCCATGCCTCAGTTCTGATAGTTCCATTATGGTTCACCTGACCGGGTATTCCGGTTCCGGATTGGCAGAAAGTACCCGACGCATCCGCGGGTGCCTTGTTCTCCCGGAAGTATAGTACGATATTGGGTTGGTGGGCTGATAAAGATAATCACAATTGTGAATTTTGCCGCAAACTGGATCTCATGCCCCCCGGAAAACACACCCACACCTCCTAAAAAATAATGGCTGAATAATGGAGCACAGTTCAGGATTTGGAAAGGTACCTGCCAGGCTTACGAACCTCTCGCCAGCGTATCCATGAACCGGTCCCGTATCTGTGCCGGACTGAGCGGGATGTTGGGCACCGCACTGTTGCCCGGCAGGATCCGCAGGTGGATGAATGACGGCCCGGTACGGGCCGATGCCCGGATTGCCGCTTCCAGTTCCCAAGGATCGTGCACCGTAAACGTCTGTTCGAACCCGGCCCCTGCGGCCATCAGCCGGAGGTCCGCTGTGTCGCAGCCGGGGCGGGGCTGGCTGCCCGTGCTCCCGAAGACACCGTTATCAAGCCCAATGATGGTCAGGTTTTTCGGTGCGACAGCTGCGATGACCGGGAGGATGGAAGAGCCCAGCAGGCTTCCGTCGCCGTCCAGTACGATAACCCGGCGGTCAGGCCGGACCTTGGCGATCCCAAGACCGATGGCTGACGCCTGCGTGTAACTGCCCAGCATGTAGAAGTTCTCCGGCCGGTCCCGTGCCGCATAGAGCTCCTTTGACGGCACACCGATATTGGAGACTAGTATCTCGTCATCGATAAGGCCGGTTACGGCCCGGATCGCCTCGAACCGGGTCATGACCGGGGTGTGCCAGTCCCGCTCGTAACAGAATGCAAACGGGTGCGGGGAGTGTACCGGTGGGTTCCCCATATACCCCGTTTCGCAGATGCAGTCGGGGCTGATCAGGATGACGTGCGGTCTGTTCTCCCGGTATGCCCCGGCAACGGCGTCCCCGATTGCACCCGCGTTGTCCGGGTCTGTAATGATCGTATACCCGATCCCGGCAGCCGCGAGGATCTTGGGAAGCGGGCGGTTGAAGGGGATCTGCGCCGGGATGGTCTCGGTCTCACCGCCCCTCCAGCTGGCAAGTATCGGGAGCGGGAGGCGGTAGGTGACGGTAAGCGAGAGGATCGCATTTAACATATTCCCGAGGCCGGAACTCTGGAGTGCGATGAGTGGGCGGGCGCCGGCCAGGTACGCCCCGGCCGAGATCCCCACGCCATCCTCTTCGCGGGTGAGGCCGATGTGCCGGAATTGTTCCGGCAGCGAGAAGAAGAGCCCTTTTGCCTTGTCACAGGGGATGGAACTGACAAGGTCGATCCCCCGCGTTTTGAGTTCAGCAATGATCTGGCGTTCATCCATGGTGTGCGATCCATTCCTTGAGGTGTTCCACGAGCACGTCACGGGGTTCGTCCGGCCCTATCGTTATGGCCGGTGCAAGTGGATACAGGGTAAAATCTTCCCGTATCCGCTCGTATCCCCCGCCCGTGAGGTTCAGGAGAATATGGTCGTCCGGTTTTACCATATGTTTTTCTATAGCCTGCACCAGTGCTGCGGTGGCAACGGCCGCTGCCGGGTCCAGGTCAATATCCAGCGTCTCCCGCACCAGTCGCATTGCGTCGGCCCCGGCGGCATTTGATATGGAGTACATCAGACCGTCCGTTGCGGTCAGTGCATCGAAGAGCCCTCCCGCTATGCTGTATGGTGGCGTGCGGTTGGTCAGCACATCGGCCATGACGCCCCTCACCCGCTCCGCGGCATCCGGCATGTCCTCTTCCGCGATCAGTTCCCGCCGGTGCTCCTGCCATGCCGAGACTATGGGAGTGAACGGTAGGTTCTGGGCGAGATGGAGCCGGGGGAGGCGGGCACCGTACCGGCCATCGCCGATCAGCCTGAGTGCCGCTTCCCACGCGGCTATCGCCCCGGTGCCGCTCCCGACTGCCTGGAAGTAATGGTCCGGGATCCGTCCGGCTGCAACCGCGGCTTCGAGCATTACGGTACCCATGCCATCCCTGCGGGCAATGTTCTTCGCCCCGCCTTCCGGTACGCACCCCGGGACTGCTGCAAGCGTGGTACTTACGCTGATGGCATCCGTATAGTCCCCGCGCACGGCCACAAGGAATATCTTCTCTGCCGGTGTCGTGGTCCAGAGGCGGGAGACCGCCTGTTCGGGGACCACGATCACAACAGGTCTGGTGCACCGGGCCGAGAGTTCCGCAAAGGCGCGGCCGGTATTGCCTGCGGATGCGATGACCAGAATCTTCCCGCCCAGTTCCGTCTGCCGTTGCATGGTCGGCGAGGCCTCCAGTTCCTTAAACGAGCCCGAGGTTAAGTGGGCTCCCCGCTCCGGGCCGTATCCCGAGAACGAGACCTGCAGGTGGGAGAGACCAAGTTCCCGGGCAAGCGGACCCCCGTCAAATGAGACCGGGCCCCCCGCGGGAAGGAGCGGGGAGGTCACCGGGAGCCAGGAGAGGTACCGGTACATCCCTTCGTAGGGGGCAAGGTTCAACCGGCGGCAACAGTAATCAGCCCTGAGAAGCGAGCTGTGCCCGTAGGGGCAGGAGAGCGTGGAAAGATCTTCCACAATCTCCCCTCCTCCGACACACCGGACGCGGTACTTGGGTATCATTTAGAGAATACGGATATCTTCTACCCGCACGTGCACCCCGTATTTCTTCTTTAATACCATGTTGACGAGCGCCGTATGGGCGAGGTTGATCATGCAGTAGCCCGGGAGAAACCGCTGACGGAGTCCGAGTGTGGGCGGCCGGAGGACGGTCTCGGCAATCCCCTCGAACGCGTGGACATGGTAGGCCTGCACATCGTGTGCCTTCTCTTTACGTGCTTCCAGTGGGCCGACCGTGTGGCACTCCAGCACGCCGGTGATCGGGTTGGACGAGAGGACCCGCAGGGCATGGTAGAGCGGGCAGCCGGGACCTGCCGGACGACCGGTGACCAGATCGCCTTTTTTAATGTCCCATCTCTCCACGAGATCCGCCCGAAAGGGTACGATAAACTTACGGGCCGAGGGTTCGCCCGGGAAGGCTCGGATGATGAAATCATAGGTTACACCCGTCACATCGGTACTGGTGTAGCAGGTCTCGGTTATTCGCTCGTTTTTACCCTCAGCGTAAAACGTGCAGTCGGCGTTGGCTTTCTTTTTCTTCCTGACGGCATTGACAAAATCGCTGCAGCTCGGCAGGCCACACGCTCCGCAGTCCTTTCCCGGGGGAAGCCATGCCATAGACACTAGTCCCCCCGGTAGATGTTGTCTGCCTCTTCCAGCGGCCGGATCACGCCGAAGTGGTTCTGCCACCCGATCTCTTTCTTGCCGATACAGATCGTGCAGACCCCGAGGGGCGGTGTGCCCCGGAGGGAGATAGCATCCGCATCCGAGATCTCCGGGTGCTTTGCAATTGCCTGCATCAGGTACCGCAGCCCGGTTCCCTGCACCGCGTTGGTTTCGATGATATCGATCGCCGGGACAACACTGTGGATGCATTCACGGAAGACCTCTTTTTCTGCCTGTGAGATGAGATCGGTCTTTGTCACAACCGCTGAGTCGGCAAGGGCAATGAGCGGGGCCATCTTTAAGGGGGCATTACTCCCGGAGACAGCAGGAAGAACTGCGATTCCGTATGCCTGCGTGGTGTAGGGCGTGCACCGGAGGCAGAGCCCTGCACTCTCGACGATCATGATGCCGGCCTTCAGGTCTTCGGCCCATTTTATAGCGTCCCGCAGGACCATGATCCCCATATGGTCCGGGCAGAGGTCGCCCGAGTAGACCTTCTTTGTCGGGATACCAAACTCCTCGTGGAGTTCTTCATCTTCAAAGGCCCGGACCACATCGATCTTTAAAAATGCGGTCTTGTCTGTCTTGTTGAACTTCCTTATGATCTGGCGGATAACTGCGGTCTTTCCGGCACTGGGCGGGCCGGCAACGATTACGAGTTTCATGCATATACTCCTGTCTTTTTTGGTGAATCCTGTGATGTTGTGATCAGGTCTCCCCGGCGGATCTGCTCGCGGAGGTCCCAGAGGAACGCATCCATGCCGGAGACCTTAGAGATGATCTCCCGCTCACGGTACTGTGGTTCAAGAACCGCGGACACCGCCCCGTTTCTCATGATGATACGGCGGTCCGTGATCAGGGCAAGGTACGGGTCGTGGGTGACAAAAATTACCGCCTTCCGGTACGCACGGAGGCAGGTGATGACGCGCTCCTTGTTGATCCCCGCATTCTCAATCTCGTCGAGCAGGAGGATGGGTGTCTGGCCTATCAGGATCGCATCGGCGATCAGGAGGGATCGGGTCTGGCCCCCGGAGAGCGCACTCATCCGCATCGTCTCACTGACCTTTTCCCCCGTGAACTCGTTCGCCAGGTCCACGGTGCGGGTGACGAGCTGCTGTGCTTCGGTCTCGCGTGCCCGGATGTGGAGGGCGAGGAAGCGGGCTACGGTAAGATCGGCGATGACCCGGGTGTTCTGGGTGAGGAGCGCAATCGGTTTCTTTGCCGGATCGCGGACCATCTCTTCCGGCGGCTCTGCCCCGTCCATGAGAATGCTGCGCCCGGTGACGGTATCGTCTTGGGCCAGCACCTCGATATCATTGATAAACGCGGATTTCCCGGACCCGGTGGGCCCGACAATGGAGAGCGTGTCGCCAGGGCGGATGACGATCCGGTCAAATCCTTCTTTCTCCCCATCACGGTTGGTGCCGGGGAGTATGGTAATCTCGTACGTCTGATCGCTGTGCATCGCATGATCATGGAATAAATGGGTGATATATGTTTCCAAATAAGCAAGAAAATTAACCTTATAGTAATAATTTAAATCTATAAAGTAATACATAAAGGATAATATGCTGTCAAAGAGGATCTTTGAGATCGATTTCACCATGGCCCTGAACGAGGAACTGGCGAAGAAGGGTATGACCGTGAAGGAACTCTCTGAACTCACGGGGATCCCGGTATCCACGCTCTACAAGATCACCGTGGGGGAGCGGGATCCCCGCCTCTCCACGATCAAGAAAATTGTGGCACTCCTTGAACCCCCCCGGGGCAGTTTTATTGCCATCATCGCGGCCCGGTTCCTTCTCGACACCATGGAACGGCGTGAGGTGGAGAGTGGTGGCAGGATGTTTGCGATCCGGGGGTATTCAGCGAACTCGCTTGAGGAGTGCATCATTGCCGCAGCGCGGGCGGAGAAGGATGGGGCCGCCGGCATCATCTGTGCGCCGATCCTGGCCTCGATTGTTGAGAAGATCGTGGACATCCCGGTTGCCATGCTCCGCCCGGATCTCGCGGTGATTGACGAGGCGATCAGCACGGTAACACGGAAAATCGGGTGAGCCATGGCGGGTGAGGACAATACAATCCGTATCGGCCATCTCTCGACCCTGTACCACACAGCGTTCCTGCTGCGCGGCTCTTCGCTCCTCGCAGATACGGGGCTGGATGCAACCTGGAGACTCTTTGCCTCCGGACCGGATATCATCAGCGCCATGCATGACGGTACGCTCGATCTCGGCTATATCGGCCTTCCCCCGGTGATCATCGGGATTGACCGTGGTCTCAAGCTCGCCTGCGTCGCAGGTGGGCATGTGGAAGGGACGGTGATGATAGCCGGCCCGGGTACCCGAGCGCTCGCAGAGTGCCGTACCATGCGGGAGTTCCTCCGCCAGTTCTCCGGAAATACGATCGGGACGCCCCCAAAAGGTTCTATCCATGATGTGATAGTGAACGAGTTATTGCGCGAACAGGACATCTCTGATGTTACTGTGAAGAACTACCCGTGGGCCGACTTCCTCTCCGATGCGCTGCAGCAGGGTGAGATCGCTGCAGCTGCCGGGACACCGGCGCTCGCGGTCACCGCGGCCCGGTATGGCAACGGGCGGCTGGTTGTGCAGCCGGACCGGCTCTGGCCCTTCAATCCCAGCTACGGGATTGTGGTGATGCGGGAGATGCTGGAGAGAAAAAATGTCCTCACCCGCTTCCTTGCCGCTCACGAGACTGCCTGCGAACTGATCCGGCAGGATCCTCTACGAGCTGCCGGCATTGTTGCGAAGACAACCGGCATGGTGGAGCCGGCCATTGTGCTGGACACCTACCGGATCTCACCGAAGTACTGTGCCTCCCTGCCCCCGGAATACCGTACCTCCACCATGAGGTTTGCCCGCGTCCTCCACGAACTGGGGTATACCAAACGGCTGGTGGGTGAAGGTGAGATCTTCGAGACCTCCCTGATAGACGCGATCCATCCGCAGCCGCACCATTACCCTGATGGAATCAGGGAATAGTAGCCCAATAATTGTGCGAAAAAAATGAACTGATTGTTAAAATTAAAAATAATCAGAAGCCTTTGAGGCTGCCCCGCTGCTTCACGAACCGGTCCCAGTTGAACGGTTCGTCGAGCACGTTCACCTTCACCTGCTCGATCCCCGCCACCCCGAGAGTCCTGCGCTGTACCTGCTCCGACAGGTGAGCGGAGAGAGGGCAGGCTTTGCAGGTGAGGACCATGTCGACCTCCGCACTCGTTCCCTTCACCCGGATCTCCTTGATGAGCCCGAGATCCACGATATCGATGCCCACCTCGGGATCGATCACTTCCTTCAGGGCTTCGCGGATCCGGTTCTCGATGGTGAACTCCTGGCGGAGAACCGTGGCAAACGGCCCGGCACGGGCCTGTTCGAGGTTCCTGACCTGCTCTTCGAGCTGGTTCTGCCGGTCGAGGAGACGGCTGATCACCCGGACCACCGGGTCGGGCATCACATTGTTGGCCGATTCCCCGTCATCCACATCCTCCGGCCCGGCAATCTTTCCAGGAACGCCGACAACGGTCGCGCCCGGCGGGACGGAGCGGACCACCACGGACCCGGCGCCAATCTTGGCACCCTTCCCGAGGAGAATGTTCCCCAGCACAATCGCCCCCGCCCCCACGATCACGTCGTCTTCCACAGTCGGGTGGCGCTTCTTCTTCTCAAGAACCGAGGCGCCGAGCACGGCGCCCATGTAGAGCAGCACGTCGTTACCTACGATCGCGGTCTCACCAATGACAATCCCCATGCCGTGATCGATCACAACGCGCCGTCCCAGCGTTGCCCCGGGATGGATCTCAACGCCGGTGAGGAAGCGGTTGATATGTGAGAGGAACCGGGCAGAGAAATACAAGTTGTGCTTCCAGAGCCAGTGCGCTCTCCGGTGGAACCAGAGCGCATGGATCCCGGGATAGCAGAAGAGGACCTCCCACCAGGAACGGGCGGCCGGGTCCCGTGCAGTGATCGCCTTGATATCTTCCCTTAAGCGGTCAAACACCATGGCTGGTCCCGCTTATGCCTCGAACAGATCCGGAATACTCAGGTAGCGCTCGCCGGTGTCAGGCAGGATGACGACGATCGTCTTACCCTTGCTCTCGGGGCGTTTTGCAACATCGAGTGCTGCAAAGAGTGCCGCCCCACTTGAGATCCCGGCAAGGATCCCCTCTTCCTTTGCGAGCCTGCGGGTTGTTTCGAAGGCATCCTCGTTCTTCACCCGGATGATCTCATCCACGAGGTCCCGGTTGAGTACAGCAGGGACGAATCCCGCACCGATTCCCTGGATCCGGTGTGCGCCCGGCGATCCTCCGGAGAGTACCGGGGATGCATCGGGTTCGACCGCGATGGCACGGAACGAGGGTTTCTTCTTCTTGATCACATCCGCGATACCGGTGATCGTTCCTCCGGTCCCCACACCGGCAACAACGATATCGACCTTGCCATCGGTATCGCGCCAGATCTCCTCGGCCGTGGTCTTGCGGTGGATCTCCGGGTTCGCGGGGTTCTCGAACTGCCGGGTAACAAAGAAGTACTTCGGGTTCTCAGCCGCCAACTGCTCGGCTTTTGCTACTGCGCCTTTCATTCCTTCAGCGCCCGGGGTAAGCACGAGCTCAGCGCCGAATGCCTTTGCCAGTTTCCGCCGCTCAATGCTCATGGTCTCGGGCATGACGAGCGTGAACCGGTATCCCCGGGCTGCGCTGACGAATGCAAGAGCAACACCGGTGTTCCCGCTGGTTGCTTCAAGGATGATCGTGTCCTTCTTTATCAGACCCTTCTTTTCAGCCTCATCGATCATGGCAACCCCGATGCGGTCCTTCACACTGCTCATCGGGTTGAATGATTCGACTTTAACGATGACGGTGGCTCCCAGTCCCTGAGTAAGCCTGTTGAGCCGGACAAGCGGCGTGTTGCCGATTGTTGCTGTGATATTATCATAAATCCTGGTCATTTTGAGTTCTCCTTCGTCATGAAATACCCCGGGCATGGTGGGGGATATCCCGGACTTCACAATTGTTAATTTGTCCGGTCCAGATTATATATTTTGGTCTTGGGTCCATGGCAGGACATCCCGATATCCGGTGATCTCCTGTATTCACGCAGGAATATGAAGATTGCGGCAAAAAATGGCGTAAAATCAGGGTATAATATCAGAACCGTCCCATACTGTGTGTTCACAATCGTGAACAGGAACAGAAAGACATGAACACATACCATGCGATTATCGCAGGACCACGGGCAAGAGCCGATGCAACCGGCTCCCCGCCCCGTGCCTATCGCGGCCTCCCTCGTGGACGGTCCGTGGACCGGTCCAGCGGTATCCGTGGCGCCGGGCGTAGCCCGGGGCCGAAATGTAACGACCCGCCCATGACAGCACTCCGCGTAAATCGCGGAATGATGGCTGTCTGTGGTATGTGTCCGTGACAATCACATCCTGATTTCACGTCCTCACTCCCCTGTCAGCAGTTCATGGTATCACCACACACCCCATTGGACTGCCACCGGGAATTATCGCCTCAAATAATATCCATATGCACCACACAAAGGAAACTCGATATTTACCGCTATGATGGTCGGGAATCGTACCCCCCGGCCCAGATCCTCTTTTTTAGTTTGATTTCCCGAATATCGTTTTACCGCGAAGGTTCCCATCGGCCGTGCCTCAATACATGTCGTGGTCATCAAATCACGAAAACGGCGATCGGGTGACCTCCCGGTATTTGAACCATATGATTCAGGAAAAACTTGCCGGGAGATCACCCCATAAATACCGCTCCCGGATAACGGGAATCGTAATCCGGGTCGGGAAACAATGCAGATGCCCGTGCCGTCATAAGACCCGCCCGTGGGAATACCTATGCCTGACACCATCGTCGCGTTCTTTATTGCAGCAGGGATCGGTCTTGTCGCATCCATCATAGGGATGGGGGGCGGTTTTCTCTATGTCCCGATGCTTACGCTGGTATTCGGTTTTGATCCGAAGATGGCTGTCGGGACGAGCCTTGCGGTAATGATCTATTCTGCCTGCGCCGCAACGCTCGTGTACTGGCGGCAGAAGAAGATCCTCCTCTCGCTTGCTGCATTTCTTGTCCTGCCAGCCATGCTCTTCTCCCTCTTAGGATCGCTCCTCACTACGTATTTCGACGCAAGGATCCGGATCATCCTGTTTGCCCTCGTGCTGATCCTCATGTCCCTGCAGATGCTTGTTCCTTCCTTCAGTGTAATACCAGTGATCCGATGGGGCCCTCGTTTGAACTGAATTCTTTGGGGAAGAGCGGAAAGGGAGAACCCGTCCGGATCTCCTTCCTGCATCTTGTGGTATGGGGGGCGATGGGCGGCCTCGTCAGCGGAATTACCGGAACCAGCGGCGGTGCGTTCTTTGTCCCGGCACTCGTGGTGATCGGTATCCCGGTACATATTGCCGTTGCGACATCGCTTCTTACGATCATCCCCACGTCGATCACCGGTGCTGCAACCCATGCAGTCCTCGGGCAGATCTCCCTGCCCTTCCTTCTCGCATGCGGGGCAGGTGCTACCATCGGGGCCTATGCAGGGGCAACCATTGCGCCACGAATCCATCCCGATCATATCAAGAAGGGGTTTGGCATTCTGCTCATCGCGATTGCACTCCTGATGATCCAGCAGAAAGTGCTCGGGGGCTAAAAACCGCTGTGTCCACGTGTGGTGGACCAGACTTATGTCCGCATCTGGTGCACAAAATATTAACAATTGTGAACTCAAACATTGTATCATCTAATTCCTATGCCCCGTTCCCTGAAATCCGGGGGAAACCCGGTATACCCTGAGGTTCCATGATTCCCGCTGCTATCCGGAAGGATTTTGCGCTCCTGTCAGAGGTCTGTTACCTGGACAGTGCGGCAACAAGCCTCTCGCCGGAGCCGGTCCTTGAGGTGATGCTTGATTACGAGCGCACCTCCCGCGCAAACGCCGGCAGGGGCGTCCACCGGATCGCCCAGCAGGCATCCCAGAAGTACCGGGATGCCCACCAGAAGGTCAGAAATTTCATCCATGCCCGTTCTGGGGAGGTTGTCTTTACCCGGAACTCTACTGAAGCGGTCAATGCGGTGGCGTTCGGTTACCCATGGCAGGTCGGCGACCAGGTGATCTCCACCCTTCTTGAACACCACAGCAATCTCCTCCCGTGGATGCGCATCCGCGATCGTCAGGGAATCGATCTCCGACTCCTC
>Ga0265297_10010814_pt1 | contig 11353 bp, 12 predicted proteins | sample Munlanlwell13791_FD_192502 | JGI IMG/M metagenome (GOLD analysis project Ga0265297, IMG submission 192502) | Leachate microbial communities from a municipal landfill in Southern Ontario, Canada - Leachate well 137-91 | ecosystem: Engineered > Solid waste > Landfill > Unclassified | place...
TCGGCAAGGCCGGCGGCCGGGGTGCCGGGGCGCGGGCTGTAGACGAAACTGAAGGAATGATCGTAGTTGATCTCTTCTAGCAGGCGCAGGGTGGCCTCGAAGTCTTCCTCGGTCTCGCCCGGGAAGCCGACGATGAAGTCGGTCGCCAGGCTGATGTCCGGTCGCACCGCGCGGATCTTGCGGATGATGCTCTTGTACTCGAGCACCGTGTAGCCGCGCTTCATCGCGGCCAGGATGCGGTCGGAACCGGCCTGCACCGGCAGGTGCAGGTGCGACACCAGCTTGGGTACCTTGGCATAGACGTCGATCAGGCGCTGGGTGAACTCGCGTGGGTGCGAGGTGGTGTAGCGGATGCGCTCGATCCCGGGCACCTCGGCCACCAGTTCGATCAGCAGGGCGAAGTCGGCGACATCGGCATCGGCCATCTCGCCCTGGTAGGCGTTGACGTTCTGGCCCAGCAGGGTGATCTCCTTGACGCCCGCGTCGGCCAGATGGGCAACCTCGGCCAGGACATCGTCGAGCGGGCGCGAGACTTCTTCGCCGCGGGTAAAGGGCACCACGCAATAAGTGCAGTACTTGCTGCAGCCCTCCATGATCGAGACGAAGGCGGACGGTCCCTCCACCCGCGCTGGCGGCATATGGTCGAACTTCTCGATCTCGGGGAACTCGATGTCGACCTGGGCGCGGCCGGTCTGGCGGCGCTTCGTCAGCATGCCGGGCAGGCGGTGCAGGGTCTGCGGCCCGAACACCAGGTCGACATAGGGCGCCCGCTGGATGATAGCGGCACCTTCCTGGCTGGCCACGCAGCCGCCGACGCCGATGATCAGTTCGGGATTTTTCTGTTTCAGGTGCCTGACCATGCCGAGGTCGGTGAACACCTTCTCCTGCGCCTTTTCGCGCACCGAGCAGGTGTTGAACAGGATGACGTCGGCGTCTTCCGGCTTGTCGGTGGTCTCGAAGTCTTCGGTTCCGAGCACGTCAGCCATCTTGGCCGAGTCGTACTCGTTCATCTGGCAGCCGAAGGTCTTGATGAATACTTTGCGCGTCACGCGGGGATTGCTTGGGGAGGGGGGGAAGAGAGTGGTGGTGATGGCTGGAATTGAACCAGCGACCTGAGGGTTATGAATCCTCCGCTCTAACCGACTGAGCTACATCACCACGGCCGAAAACGAGCCGCGGATTATCCGGGCGCCCCTATCAATTGTCAAGGATTACAAGGGTTTGGCCGGCGACTCCGGATGGGCGGCGGCGGGTGGCCGGGCCAGGCGGCCAAGGCGGCCTGCCAAAACCCGGCCGCGGTGCCGATATCGGCCGGCAGGACCAGGCCCAGAAACCCGGCGGCGGCACGCAGTGCAGCGAGCGGAAACGCGCTATCGACCGGCTGGGCCAGGGTCTGCTTGCTCAGCTTGGCGCCGTGCTCGTCGAGTGCGACCGGCAGGTGCAGGTAGGCCGGCGTCGGCAGGCCCAGAGCCTGTTGCAGGACGATCTGGCGCGGCGTCGAGGTGAGCAGGTCGGCGCCCCGGACGACATGGCTGATGCCCTGATCGGCGTCATCAACCACCACGGCCAGTTGATAAGTGTAGATGCCGTCGGCACGCCTGAGCACGAAGTCGCCGCACTCGCCTGCGACGTTGCAGGCGACATGGCCGAGCAGGTCGTCACGGAAGACCACGCGGCTATCCGGGACCATGAAGCGTTGCGCCAGCGCCCGGTCGGCGTGCTGGCGGGTCAGGCAGGTACCGGGATAAACCGGTCCATCGACCCCTCGCCGCGTGACCTCCGATAGTTGTTTGCGACTGCATGCGCAGGCGTAGACCAGACCGAGATGCCGCAATTCGTCGAGCGCCGCGCAATAGGCTTCGCCACGTTGGCTCTGGTACATGACCGGCCCGTCCCACTCGAAACCGAAGCCGTCCAGGCTGCGCAGTATGGAGTCGACCGAGTCGGCCACGACGCGGGGCGGGTCGACGTCTTCGATGCGCAGCAGCCATGCGCCGCCCCGTGTCTTGGCCTCCAGGTAACTGCCCAGGGCGGCGACCAGGGAACCGAAATGCAGCGGCCCGCTGGGTGTGGGCGCGAAACGGCCACGATAGGCCGGCATCGCCATGGTTGTCCTTCTACTCGCTGAATTGCAGGTTATGCAGGCGCTGGTAGGTGCCACCCCTGGCCAGCAGCTCGGCGTGGTTGCCCTGTTCGGTGATGCGCCCCTTCTCCAGGACCACGATGCGGTCGGCCTTCTCGATGGTGGAGAGGCGATGGGCGATGACCAGGGTGGTGCGCCCCTGGATCAGGTTTTCCAGGGCGGCCTGGACCAGACGCTCCGATTCTGTGTCCAGGGCGGAGGTCGCCTCGTCGAGGATCAGGATCGGGGCATTCTTGAGGATGGCGCGGGCGATGGCCAGGCGCTGACGCTGGCCGCCGGATAATTTGACGCCGTTCTCGCCGATCAGGGTATCCATGCCTTCCGGCAACTCCCGTATGAAACCCATGGCGTGCGCGGCCTCGGCCGCGCGCTCGATCTCCGCGCGGCTGACCCGGCCCAGGCGGCCATAGGCGATGTTGGCGGCAACGCTGTCGTTGAACAAGGTGGTCTCCTGCGACACCAGGGCGATATTGGCGCGCAGACTGGCCAGCCGGATGTCGTTGAGATCGATGCCGTCGAGCAGGATACGGCCCTGGCTTGGCCGGTAAAAACGCGGGATCAGATTGACCAGGCTGGTCTTGCCGCCCCCCGAGCCGCCCACCAATGCCACGGTCTCGCCCGGCTTGACCCACAGGTCGATGCCGTCGAGTGCCGGTTTATTCTTGCCTTTATAAGCCAGGGTCACGGCCTCGAAACGCAGGTCGCCCGTCGCCCGCTCAATGTCCCGGGTGCCGGTATCGGTTTCGTTGTCGAGGTCGAGCAGCGCGAATACGGCCTCGGCCGCCGCCAGGCCACGCTGCAAGGCCAGGGTGATGCCCGACAGGCGCTTCAGCGGCGCCGACAACAGCAACATGGCAACCATGAAGGAAACGAAGCTGCCGACCGTGGTCTGGTCACTGGCCGCCTGCAAGGTGGCGATATAGACGATCGTCGCGAGGGCCAGGGCCGCGAGCAATTGGGTAATCGGGCCATGCGCCTGGGAGGCCACGACCTGTTTCATCGCAAACCGGCGGGCCCGCTGGACCACCTCGAAGTATCGGCGCCGTTCGTAGTCCTGACCGTCGAATATCTTGACGATCTTGTGCCCGACGATGCTCTCATCGAGGACGTGCGTGATATCGCCCACGTTGCGCTGCAGTTCGCGGCTGGTATAGCGCAGGCGGCGGCCCGCGTAACGGAATACCAGCCAGGCCGGCGGCGCAATGGCGAAGGTCACCAGGGCCAGCTTCCAGTTCAGGTAAAACAGCCAGCCGATCAGACCGACCACGGTGAGCATGTCGCGCACCAGCGTGGTCAGAACATTGGTCGCGGCGTCGGTCAGCTGGTTCACATTGAAGGCGGCGGTGGCGACCAGTTGCCCCTTCTTGGCGTCGTCGTAATAGGCCACCGGCTGGGCGAGCAATTTGTCGAATATCAAACGGCGCAGGTCCATCACCAAATGGCTGCCGACGTGGGCCATGGCATAGGACGAAACGAAGGTGGCGATACCCTTCACGACAAAGAGCGCGATCAGGGCCAGCGGCACCCAGCGGATGATGGTCGCGTTCTTGTCCACGAAGCTGCCGTCGAGCATCGGTTTCATCAGTGCCGGCAGCACGGGCTCGCTGGCGGCCACCACCACCATGGTGACCAGCGACAGGGCAAACATCCGCCAATAGGGTTTTACATACCCAAGCAGGCGAAAATAAAGAGTTTTGGAATTCATTAGAATGGTTCACTATGCCGTTGGTACGGCCTAAACGCCTGTTGACGCGGTAAAAATTAGCCAATTATAGTGTCAGAATGCTCGAGGAAATGGACGCCCTGGAAACCAAGCTTGCGCAACTGCTTGAGCGCCATCAAGCCATGCGCGCGGATAACTTCCGGTTGAGGCAACAAATGGTGGCGATGGAAAACGCCAACAAGCTGCTCACCGAGCGTCTCGCGGAGGTGCGCGGACGCATGGAACAACTGTTCAACAAACTACCTGACTAACGCCGATGCCCCCTGCCAAGACCGTCAGCCTGGATGTCACCATCATGGGCCGGGAATTTCGGGTCGCCTGTCCGGAAGGCGAAAAACCGAGCCTCATCGAGGCGGCCGGTTACCTGGACCGGAAGATGCGGGAGATCAGGGAAACCGGCAAGGTCATCGGGGTCGAACGCATCGCGATCATGGCTGCCCTCAACATTGCCCATGATTTTTTGAACGCCCGCCCGGCCGATTCCGACGCGGCGGAAGCGCGGGTCCGGCTCGATCGAATCAACGGCCTGCTTGATCAAGCGCTCGCTCAGCAAGATAATCTGTTCTGAGCCCTGCGGCGTACGCGAGGTTGGCGTATTCTTTGAACCGATGCGTAATGCGCATGGCAGCGGTCATCACCCGGTAGGTGTGCGCGTGGCTAGTTCCATGTACCCGAAACCGATGTGCCGCCGCCCTCTTGGACCCCTGGGTTCAGGATTGCCTTCCGGACGGCGCTAGCGGGGCTCACTTCTCTAGGAACCTCTGAATGAATCCAACGTGGAGCGCGTTGTCGTGAGAAGCGTTTGGATGCAAGGCGCGTGGCGCCGCCCATAGCCCGGCCTATGGGCAAGCCGCGCAACGCCGCAGACGGGCGCTTCTCGCGGCAACCCCTTCGGGACGGGGCTTTGCGGACGGTCTGCGGCGTTGCGTCGCTTGCGAATGGAATGACCATTCGCCGCGCGCCGCGCCTTGCATCCCATCCCGCAATACCCACGTCGCACCCACGCTGGATTCATTCAGAGGTTCCTTAAACATGCATTTCAGCCCAACTTCACCCGACAAGATCGTCTTGCGCAGCCAGCTGCGCAAGATCCGCCTGGGTATCCCGGCCGATGCGCGCAGGCAGGCCGGCCGTGCCATCACCCGGTTCGCCCTCGCGCACGGGCTGCTGGCAAGCAAGCGCAGGCTGGGCCTCTATATCCCATCGAAGGGCGAACTCGACTGCCTGCCCTTGCTCAACCGGGCATTGTGGCTGGGTGCCGAATGCTATCTGCCGGTGGTGCCGCGGGCACGCCAGCGCCAGCTCTGGTTTTCCCGCCTGGGCAAAGGCCCGCATTGGGGGCTCAACCGCTACGGCATCCCGGAATACGGCCACCGCCAGTCCGCTCGGGTGCGGGCCGCCGATCTCGACATCCTGTTCCTGCCCCTGCTGGGATTCGATGAGTCGGGCTATCGCATGGGCATGGGCGGCGGTTATTACGATGCCAGTCTCGCCTTTCTTGCCCGCAGACGGCATTGGCGCAGACCCCGTCTGATCGGCCTGGCGTTCGAGGCACAGAAGGTAGCCAGGTTACCGACCGATCCCTGGGATATCCCGCTCGACGCGGTGATCACCGAGCGGCGCTATCACCGCTTCAATAACGGTGGCGGACAGCCGTCGTTGCGGTAGATGTCGGCACACTGGGGGTGGGCAGCGAGAGCCACTCCTGATTGCTGGCCGGCTGGCCAATCCTGCTTGCCATGGCTGCAAACCAGGCCATGGCGGTGGCCGGAGGCGCCTTGCCGAGGCCAGTCAGCACCGGTGCATCGGTCTCGGGGCGGCTCAAGGCATCGAGCCAGTGTTTCATCTTGGCGGGGTCGGTCATCCTGTTGACGATGGCCTGATGGAAAGTCGGGTTGGCACTGGCGAGCAGCCAGCGCAGGTACAGTTGCGGATCGGTGAACTCCGACCAGTTGCGCGCCGCTGCCGGGTCGATGGCATCGGACAACGCCTTCGGGTAGGTCGCCGGATCCGCCGCGACCGTGGCCAGCGCAGTCATGAAGCGCGGCTCAGTGACGGCGTCCAGCCATTCGGCGAAAGCGGCCGGATCCTTGAATGCGGCGCCGTTCCTCCTGGCATCCAGCATCTGCGCCAGCCAGGCTTCGGGTGTGCCGGGCAGCCCCGCCTTGTCCGCAATGGACCCGGCCGCGAGGGCGATCCCCGGGGCAAATGCGACGAACAGGAGGGCGGCTATGGACTGGATGCGGGACATGGTAGCGATTTGTTCAAGACAAATTCTCGTATGGAAAATACTACCATGCCTGTTTATCAGGCAGCGGGGCAATAAAAAAAGCGGAACGTTTCCGTTCCGCTTTTCTACTGCCGAAGGTCTGCGGTATTACTTGGCGGGCGCGGCGGGAGCGGCGAACGGCATCATGAACATGCTGGCGGGGTTAGCCATGTTGCTGTAGGTGGCGGGGTTCATGAAGGAGCCCCAGGTGCCGTAGGTCTGCGGGTTGGCGGCGGCACCCATCCAGTTGGTGTACATGTTGGGGTTCATCGGGGCCATCATCAGGTTCATGTTGGCGGGGTTCATCGGAGCCATCGCCCAGTTCATGTACAGGCTGGGGTTCAGCATTTGCATGCCGGTGTTCATGACGCGCGGATCCATGGGAGCCATCATCCACTTCATGTACATGTTGGGGTTCATCATGGGGTTGATCATGGCCATGTAGAAGTTGGGGTCCATACCGGCGGCCATCCACTTGCCATACATGTTGGGGTCCAGGAAGGCGGCGTAGGACTTCAGCATGTCGGGGGACATGCCGGTCTGGGCCATCTTGGTGTAGACGTTCGGGTCCATCATCTTCTGCATCAGGACCATGGAGGTGGCGGGGTCCATCATGTCGGTCATGACTTGCACGGCGGCCTTGGGATCCTTGGCGGCGTCAGCGGCCTTGGCGGGATCCAGCATCTGGGCGGCGGTGCCTTCGGGGGCGGCGAAAGCGAATTGGGACAGCATGGCCAGGGTCAGGGCGCTGGCAAGAGCGGACAATTTCATCGGATATCTCCTTAAGGAATGAAGAAACAACGGGAACAAAAATGGGGCATTTCGGTTCGAGAGTGTACGTCGGAATATTAGTACATTCTATTATTCGGCGGAGCAATGAGGACCATTGACTCCGGTATGTTGCGAGGACGCAACAGTACTACTCGCCCAGATAGGCGGCCTTTACCCCGGGGTCATTCGCCAGCCGATCGCTTGGCCCGGACAATACCATGGCGCCGCTTTCCATGACATAGCCGCGCCGGCTGACCTGCAAGGCCAGGTGGGCGTTCTGTTCGACCAGCAGGATGGTCACGCCTTCGCGGGCGATGTTGGCAATGGTCTGGTAGATCTTCTGCACCATCAGCGGCGCCAGCCCCATGCTGGGTTCGTCCAGCAGCAACAGGCGCGGCCGCGCCATCATCGCCCGGCCGATGGCCAGCATCTGCTGTTCCCCACCCGAGAGCGTGCCGGCCAGTTGTGCGCGACGCTCGGCCAGGCGGGGGAAAAGACGGTACACCCGCTCGAGATCGCTGCGCACATTAGGCGCGTCTCGGCGACTGTAGGCACCCATATCCAGGTTTTCCGCCACGGTCAGACGTCCGAAGATGCCCCGGCCTTCCGGCACCAGGGCGAGGCCGAGCCGAGCGATGGCATGGGTGGGGCGGCCGCTGAGCCGCTCTCCCGCAAAGCGGACCTCGCCGTCGTGCTGCACCAGACCCATCAAGCCCTTGAGGATGCTGCTCTTGCCAGCGCCGTTGGCGCCGATCAGGCAGACCAGTTCGCCCTCGCCGACCTCGAAGTCGACGCCGCGGACGGCCTGGATGCCGCCGTAGTGGACCTTGAGCCCCTTCGCCTCCAGCAGGCTCATGCCACCACCTCCTCGATCGTCAGGGGTTGGTAGTTGTCATGCGTCGGTGGCCGGAGGCATGCGCGGCCGGTCACGCCTTCCTTCAGTAGGCACGGCTCCTGGCTCATGCCTCCCCCCCCAGGTAGGCCTCGATCACCGCCGGGTCCTTCTGCACCGTTTCTGGGGCGCCTTCGGCGATCTTGCGGCCATAGTCGAGCACGGCGACCCGGTCGCACAGGCCCATGACCAGCTTCACGTCGTGTTCGATCAGCAGCAGGGTGATGCCGGAATCACGCAACTTCCGGAACAGCTCGCCCATCTCGCGGCGCTCGCTGGGGTTCATGCCGGCCACCGGCTCGTCGAGCGCCAGCAGTTTGGGCTCGGTCGCCAGCGCGCGGGCGATCTCGAGCCGGCGCTGGTCGCCATAGGCCAGGTGGCCGGCCAGTGCACGGCCCTTGCCGGTCAGGCCGACGAAGGCCATCAAGTCATGGGCGCGTTCCCGGGTTTCCTTCTCCTCGGTCCGGCTGGCGCGGCCGCGCAACACCGCGCCCAGCACGCCGGTACGGGTGCGGATATGGCGACCGACCATGACGTTTTCCAGGGCGGTCATGTTGGCGAACAGGCGGATGTTCTGGAAGGTGCGGGCGAAACCCAGGCCGACGATCCGGTGTGGCTTGGCATTCTGGATCGATACTCCGCGCAGCTTGATCGCCCCCTCGCTGACCGAATACAGTCCGGTCATGCAGTTGAACAGGGTGGTCTTGCCGGCGCCGTTGGGGCCGATCAAGCCATAGATCTCGCCGGCCCCGACCGACAGCGAGACATCCTCCAGTGCGCTCAGGCCGCCGAAACGCTTGCTTACCTTATCGACCGACAGGACCGTATCCATGCTCAGGCCTTGGCGTCGTATAGGCTGGCCTGTTGGCTACGGCCGCCTTGCTTAACGTTCGCTGCGCTCACATTAGCCTCGCCGAAACTGCGTTTTCCTGCTCGATCACACTTTCCTCGGCGGAGAACTCGCGCTTGCGCTGCCGGGACGGGATCAGGCCGGCCGGGCGGTACAGCATCATCACCACCATGGCCAGGCCGAACAGCAGCATGCGCAGGTCGTTCGGGTCGACCGCGACATGGCCGAGCATGGCGCGCTGCCAGTCGCCGACATGGCGCAGCGCCTCGGGCAGCACGGTGAGCAGCAGCGCGCCCAGGATGACCCCGGGGATGTTGCCCATGCCGCCCAGCACGATCATGCACAGGATCATGATCGATTCCATCAGGTTGAAGCTTTCCGGGCTGATAAAGCCCTGGAAGGCGGCGAACAGGCCACCGGCCAGGCCGCCGAACATGGCGCCCATGGCGAAGGCGAGCAGCTTGATGTTGCGGGTGTTGATGCCCATCGCGGCGGCGGCCACCTCGTCCTCGCGGATCGCCGCCCAGGCGCGGCCGATGCGGGAATCCTGCAGGCGCATGGCGACCAGGATGGTCGCCAGGGTCAGGCCGAGAAACAGGTAGTAGTAAAGGTGCGGCGACGACAACTGGATGCCGAACAGGTGTGCGGTCTGTCCCAGGGACAGGCCGCCGATGTGGATCGGGTCGATCAGGTTGATCCCCTGCGGCCCGTTGGTGATGTTCACCGGGGCGTCCAGGTTGTTCAGGAAGATGCGGATGATCTCGCCGAAGCCCAGGGTGACGATGGCCAGGTAGTCGCCGCGCAGGCGCAGGGTTGGCGCGCCGAGCAGGACACCGAACAGCCCGGCCAGTGTCGCCCCCAGCGGTAAGGCCAGCCAGAAGGGCAGGTGCAGGCCGAAATGTGGGCTGCCCAGCCAGGCGAAGACATAGGCGCCCAGGGCATAGAAGGCGATGTAGCCGAGGTCGAGCAGGCCGGCATAGCCGACCACGATATTCAGGCCGAGCGCCAGCATCGCGTACAGCAGGGCGAAGTCGAGTACGCGCACCCAGCTGCGGCCCAGGCCGGCGCCGACCAGGAAGGGCAGCGCGATGAGCAGGACCGCGAGCAGGCCGAAGGCGATGCGCGGATTATGGCGTAACCATCTAAGCGCGGTTGGCAACCCGTTCTCCCAACAGCCCGGAGGGCCGGAACACCAGCACCAGGATCAGGACCATGAAGGCGAACACGTCCTGGTAGTTGCTGCCCAGGAAACCGCCGGTCAGGTCGCCGATGTAACCCGCGCCCAGGGCCTCGATCACGCCCAGCAGGAGACCGCCCAGCACCGCGCCCGTGATGTTGCCGATACCGCCCAGAACCGCCGCCGAAAAGGCCTTCAGGCCGAGCAGGAAGCCCATGTAGTAGTGCGCCAGGCCGTAGTAGGCGCTCACCATCACGCCGGCGATGGCGGCCAGCGCCGAGCCGATGATGAAGGTGGCGGAGATCACCGTATTGACGTTCACGCCCATCAGCTCGGCCACCTCGCGCGACTGCGCCGTGGCGCGCATGGCGCGGCCGAGCCGGGTGTGGTTGACCAGGAAGACCAGCCCGAACATGATGAGGATGGAGAGCGCGACGATGGCGATCTGCAGGTCGCTCACGGTCGCGCCCAGCAGCTCGTGGCGGCCGCGCGGCAGGATGGCCGGGAAGGAAACATAGCCGCGGCCCCAGATCAGCATGGCGGCATTCTGCAGGATGATCGAGACGCCGATCGCGGTGATCAGCGGCGCCAGGCGCGGCGCCTTGCGCAACGGCCGGTAGGCCACCCGCTCGATCACGAAGCCGAGTGCCATGCAGGCCGGCACCGCGATCAGCACCCCGGCCAGCAGGACCATCATGCCCGGCAGTTCGGGATGGGCGCCCAGTAGCGCCCCGATCACCGCCAGGGCCACCATGGCGCCGATCATGGTCACTTCGCCATGGGCGAAGTTGATCAGCTCCAGGATGCCGTAAACCATGGTGTAGCCGAGTGCGACCAGGGCATAGATGCTGCCCAGGACCAAGCCGTTGATGAGTTGTTGTACGAAGATGTCCATGGTCTTGCTAACGGCCCCTATTTGGGGCAAGGGGACTTATTTCACCGTTTCCAGGACCGTCCAGGCGCCACCCTTGGCTTGATACAGGGTCACCGCGCCGCCCGCGGTGTCGCCCTTGGCGTCGAAGCGCAACGGGCCGGTCACGCCGGCATGGTCGGTCTTCGGCAGTTCGGCCAGGACCTTGGCCGGGTCGGTTGAATCGGCCCGCCGCATGGCCGCGACCAGGATCTCCACGGCATCATAGGCATAGGGCGCATAGACCTGGATGGGTCCGTACTTGGCCTCGAAGCGCTGCTTGAATTCGACGCCGCCGGGCATGGCGTCGAGCGGCAGGCCGGGCGAGGAGGCGACCACACCCTCGGCATCGGCACCGGCCAGCTTGATGAAGTTGATGTTCTGCAGGCCGTCGCCGCCGAGCAACTGGGCGGTCAGGCCCAGGCGCTTCATCTGGCGCGCCATCGGGCCGCCCTGCGGGTCCATGCCGCCGAAGAAGACCAGGTCGGCCGCCTTGCCCTTGATGCTGGTCAGGATGGCGGTGAAGTCGGTCGACTTGTCGCTGGTGTATTCACGCGCGACCACGGTGGCGCCGGCGGCCGTGGCGGCTTTTTCGAATTCGTCTGCCAGACCCTGGCC
>Ga0265297_10010815_pt1 | contig 11353 bp, 13 predicted proteins | sample Munlanlwell13791_FD_192502 | JGI IMG/M metagenome (GOLD analysis project Ga0265297, IMG submission 192502) | Leachate microbial communities from a municipal landfill in Southern Ontario, Canada - Leachate well 137-91 | ecosystem: Engineered > Solid waste > Landfill > Unclassified | place...
CTGCAAAATACCCCTTAACCTGCGGCGCTCATCCTCATCCTCGATCCTGCGCGATACCCCGACCTGCTCTTCCTGGGGCATGATCACCAGGTATCTTCCGGCGATGCCGATCTCCGCGGAAAGCCGCGGCCCTTTTGTGCCGAAGGATTCCTTGACCACCTGGACCAGGACTTCCTGGCCTTTTTTTATCCCCCGGAATATCTTGTCTTCCTTGGTCTGATTAGGCGCGGGTTTAGTCTGGGCCGGCTTATGTATCCCTAAAGACTCGCTGGCGGATTCCGCTTCCGAAAGGTATAAAAACCCTTTCTTGACCATACCGATGTCCACGAACGCCCCGTTTATCGAGGGAATGACCGCTTCGATCTTGCCCTTGTAAATATTGCCCACAATAGTCTTGTCCTGCGGACGCTCCACATAAAGCTCTTCCATCCTGCCGGCATTCACCACTACCACCCGCTTTTCCCGCGGGTCCACATTGATCAGTATCTCTTTAGACATTTTACCTTTCTTGTAATCCTCGGCCGTTTGTTTTAACCTACACGGCTTTCGTAATTTACCGATTTGACCTCTATCCCTTCAGGAAGCTGGCTCTGCAGCTTTTCCATAAAATCTTTTGGCAATATCCGGCTGGTCAAGGCCATAGAGGCCTCTTCAGCATCGCTGGACAATCCCAGTTTTAACGCACGCTTAACGCTGATCTTGGGATGCGGGCTGAACCCCTCGCTGATCTTCACCGGCAACTGCGCCCTGCGGCTGGCCCGGGTGAACAAACGCATCAGGTCAAGATGAGAGATATAGCGCATCATACCGTTCTTGCCGAACACGAAATCTATCTTATAAACCTGCTGATCCATGCCATTATGACTTATTTACGGCCTGTCTTGAATAAAAAAGGACTGCCATTAGTTTACACTATCCTTAGCGGATAAGCAAGCTTAATTAATAGCAGTCCTTTTGATCTTACTTTTTCAGCGGGTCTTTGCCGGTTTTGCTCACCGCGTCGACTTTAAACACCCCCTGCATGCGCTTCTCAAGTTCAGCAATCTCTTCAGGGGAGAATTCCTCATCCTTGATCACGTGGGCGGAAATGAATATCAACAGGTCAACCTTGGAATTATCCTCGGTCTCCCTGGTAAAAAGCTTGCCCAAAAACGGGATCTTGCTCAGAAAAGGCACGCCGATCACGCTTTTGCTCTTCACATCCTTGAGCAGGCCGCCGATGACTATAGTTTCGCCGTCTTTCATCAGCACCTGGGTCTGGGCCTCGCGCACATCGATGATCGGATAATCCACTTCCGTGGTTATGGCGGTGGTGGCGTCAGAACCGGCGATGTTCGTCGCGGTTACATGCGAAGAAGATGAAGTGACGCTGGGATGAATGATCATATTGATATACCCTTCTTCGCTGACCTGAGGGACAACGTTGAGCCTGATCCCGATCTCCTGGTAATAATCCAGGGTCTGGGTCTGGGTCGAGCCCTCGGTAGAGGTCCCGGCGGTAACGCTGGAAGACAATATCGGGGTATGATAACCCACCAGCATCGATGCCTCCTGGTTATCCAGGGTCAGGATGCGCGGTGCGGACAGGGTGTTAGCGTGCACATCCTCTTCCAGGGCGTGCACCAGGACAGAGAACTGCGTTCCGGAGAGCTTCCTGAACAAAAGGTTCATCCCGGTATTATAGGTGCCGGCAGTGCTGCCGACCGTGCTGCCTTTCGCCCCGAAATTAGAAGGCGATATCTGTGAAACAAGGGAATTTAGGCCCAGGGTAGACGTATCCTGGCCATTTGACTTACCTGTCGGAACACCGGTGATCGTGCTGGAGGTGGCGCCGCTTGAACCCGTGCCGTAATCAAAACCGATGTCCTTTAATTTATCCCGGTTAACCTCCATTATCCTGGCCTCGACCAGCACCTGTTTGGGCTTGCGGTCGATCTGCGGCAGGATCACGCTCTTGATCCGGTCCAGCACAGCGTCGGTGTCGGTGATAACGATGGTCTTGGACTTGATCGACGGCTCAATATCCATTTTTGTGGAAGTCACCGCGCCCGCGGCATTCCGCTCAATCGAGACTATTTCACTACGGGCGCTTCCGGCGTCTTCCTTTTCCAGGGCCCGGGCGGAGACCTCTTCCTTGCCGATCTTGAACGTGCCGAATTTCCAGCCTTTCTGTCCGCGGTTGTACAACACTGAAATCTTGCCGCGGTTGGAGATCATCGAGATCAATATGCGCATGGCGTCCTGTGCGTCCAGAAATTTCAAATTGATGATCTCAGTGCGCAATGGCTCGTCAGCCTGGATCTTGGACATATTCTCCAATTTAGTGACCAGTATAACATTTCCCTGCTTCTGATAGCCGAACCCGTTGCTTTTAAGGATCACGTCCATCGCCCTGTCCCAGGGAACCTCGACCAACTTGATGGTGATCGTTCCGATCACATCCGGGGTAGCCACGATATTGATCCCGGACTTCTGGGACATTATCTTGAGCACGTTATGGATATCCGCGTCCTTGAAATCCAGGGTAATATTATCCGTCTGGATCACTTTCTTTATCTCTTCGGCCGCTGCGAGGGCGGCAACAGGAGCCGGATCAGGCGCAGCCTCCTGGCTGTAACACGGGCTGAAAACGAAAAAAATAAAAAGCCAGAAACAAAGATTCACGCTCGTTCTGCCGAATGATAAAATGCCGGATCTCACGTCCCCTCCTTTTTTAGTCTTATCTCTTTATCTTGGTCATCTTTTCTAAAAGTCACGCTGCGCTCGCCGATACTGACCACCCGGGAGCCGTCAACCTCATCCAGTTCCTTGACCACCAAACCGTTGACTATGGCAAAAGAAACCCCCTCGGGGTCATACATTATCCCTTCCAGCTTGAGATGGGAATCCGTCCCCCGGGCCTCATCCGCCTCCAGCTTCTGGAACCTGCCGTCAGGCGTGACCAATTGAATGAACGGGTCGCGTTTGCCTGCCGGGTTATAAACAAAATCTTCCTGTCCGGCCGCTATCCCGGACGCGGGAAAGATCAAAGCGGATAAAAACAGGATAACCGGAATACCGCGTTTATTTTTTAACATAGGTTTTCAAAGTTAAGTTGACGTCCAAAAGCATCGGCCCATTCCCGGACCTGGACAGTTTTATCTCTTCGACGAACACCGGATGGTCGCTTTTTTCCAGGGCGTTCACGAAAGCACCGAGCTTATGGTACCTGGCATTAAGATTTAATTTCACGCGAAAGCCCAGCGCTTCCCCGGAGGGCAGTTTTTCCTTGCTCCTTGTCTCTTTTACCGGAGTGATCTGCATCACCTTGATATTATTCTCCTTGGCATACAGAGATATGGCCTCCATAAGCAGCGGGATATCTTCCTCTTTATACATCTTATACCCCGCCTTAGAGCCGCGGCTGTTCCCGGGGACAGCGGACTTGGCCAGGGTCAGCTCTTTATTTACGCCGGCGATGTCTTTCTTGAGCCGGGATACCTTTGCCCCGGCCTGCCCGGCATTCTGCAATTGCGCTTTTATTATGAACATACAGTCCAGAATAACGATCAGGCCGAAAGCGACAAAAACCGCGATCAACTTCTGTTTATCCTGCCGTATCTCCTGCAAAATATCGGCCACGCCTAACCCCTTTAAGTTATTTTTCTTTTAATGCCGCAACCAGTATAAAATCCGCCACTTCAAAAGTCCCGATATTTTTACGCTGGACGCTGCTTAACTCCAGGCTCTTGAAATCCCCGATAATATCCCGATCCTGTTTAAGATTAGACATAAATTTATTGATCAGATCAACCTCGTTCTTTTCAAGCGAAACAACTGTCCCGCGGATCGTCAGCTCTTTAGCGCTCAAGGATATCTCATTGAACCAGACGCCGTTGGGCAGATCAAGGCTGAGCTTATTCTGCAGCCTCGCCCAATCGACGCTTTTCGCGCCGAGCCCCCGGATCAGGTCCTCCTGCCGGGACGCCGACTCCCCTGCGTTTTTAACAGCGGTTATTTTTTCCCTTTGCGGTGCAAGGACCGACCATTTCTTGTTCAACGAAGATAATGATAACGAGCGGGTGAACTGGACCAGGCCAAGGTAGGCGTGCGCCAGTATAAGCGCTCCGGCTAAAAGCGGGATAAGATACAAAAACTGATCCAGCTGTCCGTTGGAGCCGGAACCCTTAGCTTTCATCTCATCTGGCAACAGATTTATTTCAATCATAGTTTTTACCGCCTTAACGCCAGGCCGATAGCCACGGCTAACTGGCCGGCCAGCGGCCGGACTTTGTCAGCCTCGAGGTCATCCGCCAGCTCGATCTTGCGCAACGGGTCCCAGTTTTCCACGCTTATAGCCAGCAAATTGGAAAGCATCTCCCTTAACCCGGGGTAAAGGCTTCCTCCGCCGCTAAGATAAATCTTTTCCACCGAGGTAACGCTGCGGCTTTCATAGTAATCAAAGGACGTGCGCACCTCCTGAGCCAGCTTTGCCAGGACCGGCTCGCCGATCGAGAGTATTTTATCGGCCTGGGCGTTATCCTTAGCGGTCTTCATCCCCTCCGCCTCTTTAAAACTTACGCTCAAGGTATCCGCTATCTTCTGGGTAAAATTATTTCCGCCGATATTTATGTCCCGGCTAAGCGACGGCATACCCGCCTCTAATATGTTGAGGTTACAGGTCACAGAACCGATATTCAAAAGCGCGATGGTCTTGCCGGCAACCGCCCCGTCATCGGAGTAGTTAAAATTAAAGGCATTGACAAGCGCCAGTGAATCTATATCTGCTATGGCGATGTCAAACCCGGCGTCCTTAAGGAGTTTCAGCCGCTGATTAAGGAAATCTTTTTTCACCGCGGCCAGAAGAACGCGCATCTTATTCTCCGGAAGGCTGTCTTGAAGGATATATCCGTCGATATTGACGTCGGCCAGGGGAAACGGGATATGCTTCTGGGCCTCGAATTTCAACGCCTGTTTCAATTCCGCGGCATTCATCTTCGGGAAATCCACATAGCGGATTATCGCTTGCTGGCCGGAGACCGATATATTCACCACCTTGACCCCGCAGGACTGGCAGACCTTTTTTAACGCATCCTCCGGTCCGATATTATTCTCCTCAAGGCCGTATGCGCACAACTGGACTTTAGCCCCGTCGGCCGAGAATTTAAGCTTGGCCATCTTCAGGGTAGAGACGCCCAGGTTCAAACCCACGGATAACTTATCCGCCTGAAAAACGTCCTTTAATTTAAGGATATCGGCGATATTCACTGTAATAAAGCCCCTCCAGGCAAAGTATGGATGTTGGTATCCGGCTCATCCCCGGAAACTGCCGGAGTGCTTTTCTTGGCAGGCTCAACCGTCTTTTTCACCGGCGTTACTTTGCGCGCATATCCAGCGGCAGCCCCGGAATTGGCGCTTTTGCGCTCATAGCGGGCGATAAAAATGTTGACCAAAAAAACCACCGCCATCAGAATGAAAGAGCCCAGCACCACTATCTCTATTTTTTTCTTATCCATATCAGCCTTCTTTCTGGCGCCATACGGTTTTCTTATACAAGGCGTCGGTTGGTTCTATAAAAGTAGTGAAGCTGGTCATATACGGAAAATAAGGCGGCGTGGTCCCGTTCTGCACGCGGGGGTCATAGACGAAATTCCGGCCGTAGCCGGAAAGCGCAGACCCTCCGGCGAATGTGCCGAACGGACCGTAATAATCGGTGATCACACCTCCCAACAAAATCGCCGTGCCCCTGGGAGAGCCGGACTGATAGTTATCCACGGTAAATATCCCGTGCTGGGCCATAATAATAGCGTGGATATTGACATTATCAGGCGCGGTAGTGCCGATGCTTACATTGCCTTCCCAGGAAATGATCCCCAGCATATTTTGATAGTCGTCGGCGTTCAGGGGGCTGGCGGTATAACTCTGGTAAGTGATATTATCCTTGATCACCACATTCCTGCGGCTGGCCACGGTCATCCGGGTAGCGCTCTGGACCACACCGGAAATCCCGGCGATATCGTCATCAACGTAAATAAGGATGCCTTCATCACCGGCGCCGTTGGGGATCCCGGGATAGGTGTTCGTGCCGTTGACCGGGTCGGCAAAGGTGGTCTGGTTATTGGCCAGGTCCACTGTTACCACGTAAGTATTTGAGTCGCGCACAATTGTATATTGCGGGTTATTGCCGGCGTCAACGCCAAGGGTGATCACCGGGTTATCGGAACTCGTCCCCAGGCTGCCGTTTACATATATGCCGCCGACGACATTATTGCTTGCGTCCAAAGGCACAAACACCCCGCTGCCCAGGTTTTGCCCGGCAGTCGCCTCATCTTCCAGGTCCTGCTGGTTAAGCGAAGATTCCAGATTGATAATGCTTTCCCCGCGATAAAAAGTTTCCCCCGCAGGCGTGGAGAACTGGGGCACGTCGATCTCCCCGTTGCAATAATCATCCAGATAAAGGATGTTGTGCCCGTCATTGTAAAAACGGGCGGTATTCTTATGCTGGGAGACTGCGTCGGTAAAAGAAGCCGACGGGTTGCTGGCGAAGCTAAAACGGTCATTGGTATGCACCGGGCCGCTGAAATTCGTATTGGATGTGAACCAAACCGTAGTACCGGTGCCGGTCGTATGATGGTTGGTGAACAAAGCGAACTTGGCGAAATTATCCCGGCGGACCACCAGGGTAAAATCATTGGGGGCCAGAACTACGGTCTTTTCCAGGGCAGGCGTATAACGGGTTATCCGGCCTTTTGACTCTATTTCATAGGTATAATAAAAATAAAATAGCTCGTTACTCAGATCCATCGAAGGCGCAGCCGCTGAGGTAATAGTGATCGTGGTCTGCTCGAAATCGCCATCCACGTCGGAATTAAGGATTACCGGGGTTATGGTCAAGGTAGCCTTATTCCCGGACACGGTAAATTGCGGCTCTCCCGAGGCATAAGCGTAATCCCGGATAAAGCCCAGAGAATTGGATGCATAAGCGTTCACAGTGGACGCGTTCTGGATGGCCTCAACTTTAAGGCGCAGATCAGTCCCTATTCTTTTACGCAGTTCAGCCATAGCCTGGTTAACCCCGGCCTCAGCCAGGTTCAGGGATTGTCCGGCTAATCTGTCGGTATCCGAGCTGCGTTTCTCCACGACTAAACTGCTCAAATAAACTCCGGCGAGCACGGAGACCACAGTCATCACCACCGCGGAGACCAAAAGCAATATCCCTTTTTTACCGCGCATTAAAACTCTCCTTCTTCCGGCTCGATCACTTCAGTATCGTTCGCCAGCGTTATATTCATATTGCGCAAAGCCACATCCGAAACAAGTTCGAACTCGTTATCTTCTTTGGTGACGACCTCAACCCTGACCACCGGGCAGGCCGCGTTAACCGCCGTGCAATTATAGGTCGAGCAATCCGGGCACGCCCCGCCGAAACGGATGGATTCGGTGGCGTTCGAAATAATCTCCTCCGGGTCGCTTCCGGACTTCCGGAGCAGTTTACGGACGTCGGTTGTGTCTATTTTGTACGTTATTTTTGTAAGGCCGGTTATGGTGCTGTCGGTCTCGTTATAAAAAACCGGCTGATAAAAATCTATCCGGGTATAATTCTCGGATATGGCCACCGGATATTCCGTGCCGCTTATATCCCAGTTCGGGTTGGACCGGCGCAGGTCGTTGACCACCCCGGAGATCACCCTGCGCGCCTCCTGCTGTTCGTTTAATTTATTCTGGCCCTTGCTCCAATACAGGTCCGCATTAGTCAACACCGCCAGCAAAGCCAGGAATAAAACCGAGAACAACGCCACGACCACCAGCACTTCGATCAGGGTAAACCCGCTGTTCTTTTCGGTCATTTTAATTCGTGAAATCGGTAAAAAGCGTCACTAATTCAGCCGGCGAATCCAGCCGGTCATTATCGTTCTGGTCTTCTGTGGAATCCAGCCCGCCGTTAAAATTCGCGTCCTCGCCGATCAACCTTTCGCGGGCGGTAAAAGAAAATATCAGCCTGGCCTCTTTCAGGTCCGGATACGAGGTGTTCGTTATCTCGATAACCCCCCGGGACCGGCTGGTATTGAACCCGCTTATATTGAACTGTGCCCCGTTAGCCGCCGTCAAGTTATCCCACCCGGCCGCCTTCAGCTTCTCCATCTCCATTTGCAGGCCGTTCGCCGCCAGGGTAAAGTCGCGCGACAAGTCGGTCAGGGTGAACAGATTTATATACGTGAGCAGCAGGCCCGACAGGCACATCGCCATTATTGTCGCCGCCAGTAATACCTCGATAAGCGTGAACCCGCTGTTAGCCGCGCGCTTGCGCATCTCACTCTCTCTTGTTGCATTCCTCCAGGGAGATCGTCCCTCCGGTGGTAATGATATAAGTGTTCCTGCCGGTCAAATTGCATCTCCAGGGTATGGCGGAATAAGTATAACCGCCGGGATCAAAACGGATAAAACTGTAATTATACCCCCTGGCATAGGAAAGCTTGACGTAAACTTTATCGATATACGGCGGATCCGCCTCCACCAAAGCTTCCAGGGATTTAGGGAACCCGCCTTTATGGTCGTTGGCGAAATTCTCCATAGCAGTGGAAACGAGTTTCAGCGTTTCCTGGGCATAGGCCTCGTTCTGGCTGATATTGAAGTTGATCAGCCGCTCTGTGGCAAAACGCAGGACCAGCGCGGTCAACGCCACAATGATCATTATGGTGACAAAACTGCGGCCTTTTTTATCGCTCATTATATTCATTCGCTTAAATAAATACCCGCACCTATGAATAGGTGCGGGTATTTACCTTACAATTCAACTTTCATCTTTATTCAATCGGAGTTGAGGCTGCTGTAGCTGTAGCGTTCGAGAACCGAATAACCCCCGATGTATCGACGAAGAAATACCGGTTTCCCGATGTGCCGACGCTCTGAGGATCAGCGGTCGCTTCGAAACCCGTGCTCGTTCCGGTCAGGGTGAAATTATACCCCTGCTTGCTCCCGCCGCCCAGGACTGAATCAATATAAGGCGGAGTAGCGGTACTGAGAACGGTCAGGTTTGTCGGATACGCTGTATTCGACGCCCTGTAAGTGTGCGCTGCCGTTGCGACTGTCTTTAACGCCGCGATAGCCGCGGATTCATTCGCCGCCAACTTAGCCCTCAAAAGGTTAGGTATGGCGATAGCTGCGAGCAACGCGATGATGGCTACAACGATCATAATTTCGACTAGAGTAAAGCCTTTACGTTTCATAGCTTGTTTCCTCCTTTCTAAGGTATGATTGCGTTTTCCTGCTGTTTCCTTAACCCCTTCAGCTCTAAACAGATAAAATAAAATCCACACATTTTCAGGGTTATCTTGACAGCGTTGCCACCTTTGTTCTTTTATATCACCTCCTTCCGGCTTTGTCAAGTAAAATCTGTTTAGTTGCAAGGGGTTATGATACAAATCCCAGCCGTTAAAACAAAAAAGCCTTGAGGCAAAACTCAAGGCTTATACATTGGTTTCACCCCTTTGGCAGCCAGGCTATGCGATCCCCATTATCAGGATCGTACCCTTTAGCTTTGCGTCCCAGGATTACTCCTGGTTTGCTAGTATCAGTAGGCTTTGATTAAATATAACACATGAAACCGGTTTTGTAAAGGGGACGGTTCCTCTTCTCCTAACCCGCTACTCCACAACAAATTACAACAAGGCATTTGTCAAATCAATAAGTTTATCGGTGACAGTCTCGCCGGTGATCATTTCGCGGTACTCACTTTGCCTGGACAAGCAATTATTTCCCAGTCCAAGATAAAACGGATCGTCATCAACAAGCATATCGCGAAAACCCATACTATAATATCGATAACTGGAATACGGATATGCCTCAGGAGTATCCACCATATTAGCGCGGACCGGATTTAACTCTATGTATTTGCCGCACTGGATAAAATACGCGTCATCATCGATCAATTTACTTTTAAAACGCCCCTGCCAAAGATGGCCGACATAGGTAAATTTTTTGCGGTAATGATAAAAATATCTCAGGTTCGCGCGTTTCATAAATTCGGAGAGGTCACTTTTATCCGTGATACCGACCAGAAAATGCACGTGATTAGGCATGAAACAATAATGAAAGATGCGCACTGATTCTTCATACTTCAATTTCAGCAGCAACCGGTAATAAATTTTGTAATCGCACGGCCGGAAAAACAATTTACGATGATTGTTTCCCCGGCTGATCACATGCAAAAAACCGACTTCCGGAAACGCACGCGCGCCCCTGGGCATTTTATCCTCCTCTTCTACATTAATAGACGAGAAATCGAGGAAAATCTAACATAAATTTTTTATTTGACAAATGGCTTGTTGTAACTTGAGGTGAGACAAACGGTAAGACAACGAGGAACCGTCCCCTATTGGGCGCCGGCTTTGGGCTTATTGTAGCTATGGTCGATGCTTATAGCGGTTTCAGGGAAGGCCTTGAGAGTAAAGACGAACCAGATAGAAGTCCCCTGGCCTCTTTCCTGGTTCCAGATAACATTCAGGTCCCAGCAATGCAGATCGCGGGTAATGCGGTATTCATGCTCATAAAAACCCCGGGTCAAAGTTGAGCCGCGGCTGAATTGATACCGGTGATACATCCCGACCTTCCATTTCGGGCTCAAACGCCAGTCAGTATTAAAGGTCAACTCGTCCCCGCCTTTGTGCTGATAACGCTGGCCGATGCTTACTGCCCGCTCCGGAGCGATGTTAAAAGTCCAATCATAGTTCGCATTGGAGAAACGATTATAGTTATCAGAATCCCTGGCGCCGGTATGGGTATAGGTGGCGTCGGAATCAAAGGTAACCCAGGAATAAGGCCGCAACTCCAGATTGAACACCGTATCACCTAAGCTGCTCCCCATTTCGCCGTGTGGCTTGTAATTATAAATGCTGTCGATCTTGAAATCCGCGAAATCCACGCTTTTTCCTTCGCGTTTGGTCTGAAATTTATTATCCAAGGATAAGGTCGCGGAATTGCTTCCGGCCAAGGTATCCACTGAATCGATCTGCTTTAACTTCGAGGCGGCGATTGTCGGCCGATGGTTATAGGCGTAGCCCACGCTGGGGGTAATGATATGCCTTATCCCGTTGATATCCATACCCAGTAAATCCGAATTTATGTCAAACAAACGGTAGAACTTGGTGCTCAAGTCAACCCCGGTCATAAACATAGTCCGCGGAGAATCCGCCAGAGCCCCGTTGTTAACATCCTTATCGTAAACGGTATTGCGCAAGCCCACGAACGGCGAGGCGTTGATAAAAGCCAGCCGCATCGGCATGATCACTTTATTGGTGGTATCCAAACGGAGCATATTGATATCATTTGCCGCATCCGACGGAACAGCGTACTTGTAATTATAATTCCCCGCTGA
>Ga0265297_10010816_pt1 | contig 11352 bp, 10 predicted proteins | sample Munlanlwell13791_FD_192502 | JGI IMG/M metagenome (GOLD analysis project Ga0265297, IMG submission 192502) | Leachate microbial communities from a municipal landfill in Southern Ontario, Canada - Leachate well 137-91 | ecosystem: Engineered > Solid waste > Landfill > Unclassified | place...
TCATACCGATCATAATAATGTGGCGGCTTTTAGGGGTACGCCCAAGGTGGTTAAAAGCGCCGGCGAATATGATATCAGGGGAGTGATGATTGAAGGCGTTTTATCCTATCATGATGAGAGCCAGGGCCAGGAACGGGGGAATAATATCATTTATCGCATTGAAATTGATGATATCACTATTTGTCATTTGGGTGATTTGGGGCATGTGTTGGATAATAAACAATTGGAACGTTTGGAAGGAATTGATATTCTGCTGGTCCCGGTGGGAGGAAAATATACGCTGGATGCCAAAAGAGCGGTCGAGGTTATTTCTCAGATTGAACCGCGAATTATCATCCCGATGCATTACAAGATCAAGGATATGAAAATGGATATCGACGGGGTTGATAAGTTTATCAAAGAATTGGGCATTGAAGCCACTTATGAAGAAAAATTAAAAATAAATAAAAAAGATTTGCCGGCTGAAGATATGGAGCTGGTGATATTAAGTTTGTAATTATATGATGGAACATCCCAAAAAAGAGAGAACTTTTGTGATTTTAAAGCCGGACGCCGTTCAACGTTCATTGATCGGCGACATAATTGCCCGGATTGAAAAAACCGGGTTAAAATTAATCGCCAATAAATTTATCGTCGCCACGGCCGAACAATGCTGGACTCATTATAATAAGGATGAAGAGTGGTTTTTAAAAAAAGGCGCTAAAATTATTGAAAATCGCCAAGCCATGAATCTGCCGGTAGAAAAAGATGCTTTAGGCTATGGCAGAGATATTATTTCGGCTCTGGTTAAATTTATGACGGCTGGTCCGATTATGCCAATGATTTGGGAGGGCAATCAGGCCGTCGGAATTGTAAAAAAATTGGTAGGCGGCACCGAACCCTTATCCTCTGATGTCGGCACTTTACGGGGCGACTACACCATTGATTCTTATGAACTCGCCGGTTTTGACAATCGGGCGGTACGGAATTTAATTCATTGTTCCGATGCGCCGGAAGAAGCCGTTCGCGAGATTAAGATTTGGTTTAGCGATAATGAAGTTATCAATTATCGTTTAGTGGCCGAACAAATTTTATATGACGTTAATTTAGACGGTATTTTAGAATAATAATTAATAATATGGAGTCCGGAGAAAAAGATAAGTCTAAAATGGAGATTAATGCTGAGCGCAAAAAAGTTATGATAATCGGCATTACCATTATTATGGTAGCCATTGCGGCTCTGTGGCTTTTCAATATCAAGAGTTTCATCAGTCCTTATCCGGAAAAAATTATTTCGGCCGATCAAGATAAGCTCAACTGGGAAGATATGAAGAAACGTTTTGACGCTACGATGTCTCAGGTAATCGGGAAGATGGATGAATTTGAAGCCAAAAAAGAATTGGCCTCTAATCCGGCCAATGTTTCCGCCAGTTTAGATAATTTGGAGGAAACTTTAAACGCTAAAGTCGGCGGATCCAGTTCCAGTTTGGGAGTGATTGTCGGCACCAGTTCCGCGCCTCAGTCTGAAGATTTGAAATTAAGGTTAGACGACTTGGAAAAAGATTTGGAAAAAAACTAATTTTATTATGGACAAGAAGAAAAAATTAACTGTCTCTGAAAATAACGAGGAGATTAAAAATAATTCAGCCGATTCAGCTCCGGAAGAGTTGTCTTTGGAGTCGGCTCCCAGCGGCAATACCAGAAAACAGACCGTTTATGGCATTGTTGAGGCTCAACCTATTTCCGAGGAGATGAAAAAATCCTATTTGGACTATGCCATGAGCGTCATTGTGGCGCGGGCCTTGCCGGATGTCCGGGATGGCTTGAAGCCGGTCCATCGTCGGATTTTGTATGCGATGTGGGATATCGGTTTAAAGGCCAATGCTAAGTTCCGGAAATCGGCGACTGTCGTCGGTGAAGTTTTAGGCAAATACCATCCTCATGGAGATACCGCCGTTTATGATTCAATGGTCAGATTAGCGCAAGATTTTTCCATGCGTTATCCGCTCGTTCGGGGCCAGGGTAATTATGGCTCCGTGGATGGTGACCCGGCTGCGGCCATGCGTTATACCGAAGCCAAGCTTTCGGCCATTTCGGAAGAGATGCTATTTGATATTGAAAAAGAGACGGTGGAATTCGTTCCCAACTATGACGGTTCGCATCAGGAACCTCGGGTTCTGCCGGCCAAACTGCCCAATCTGCTTCTAAACGGCACGATGGGCATCGCCGTTGGTATGGCCACCTCTATTCCGCCGCATAATTTGGGGGAATTGATTGATGCGATTAATCATTTAATTGATCGCCCTGAAGCTACCATTGAAGATCTGACTAAATTTATAAAAGGTCCGGATTTCCCGACCGGTGGTATTATTTATGATCAAAAAGATATTCTGACGGCTTATGCGACCGGTAAAGGCGGGATCGTGATGCGAGGCCGGGCCGAGATCAAGGAAAATAAACACAATGATTTTCAGATTATTATTTCGGAATTGCCTTATCAGGTTAATAAATCGGTTTTGGTGGAAAAAATTGCCGAGTTGGTTAAGGATAAAAAAATTGATGGCGTCAAAAATCTACGGGATGAGTCCGATCGTGATGGCATTAGAGTCGTTTTAGATTTGAAGAAGGACTCTTATCCGAAAAAAATATTAAACAGCCTATACAAACATACGGCGCTCCAAAGCACTTTTCACGTTAACATGTTGGCCTTAGTTGACAGCCTGCAACCGAAAATTTTGACTTTAAAAATGATTTTGGAGGAATATATCAAACACCGAGAGGAAGTTATCAAGCGCCGGACCCAGTTTGAATTAAGCAAGGCTAAAGATCGGGCCCATATTTTGGAAGGGTTGATGATCGCCTTGAAGAATATTGATGAAGTCATCAAAACCATTAAAGCTTCTAAGGACAAGGAAGTAGCCAAGGTTAATTTGATGAAGAAATTTAAATTATCGGAACGGCAGGTTACGGCTATTTTAGAAATGAGACTGCAGAATTTGGCTAACTTGGAACAGTTAAAGGTGGAAGAAGAGTTGAAGGAGAAATTAAAATTAATTAAGGAATTAGAGTCCATTTTGAAGTCAGTTTCCAAAGTTCGAGGTATTATTCAAAAGGAATTGGGCGAGATTAAAGCCAAATTCGCCGATGAGCGAAAAACGCAAGTCATGGTTCACGGCATTAAAGATTTTAATGTGGAAGATTTAGTTCCGAACGAAGAAACGATGGTTATGATGACTCGGGACGGCTATATTAAGAGAATTGATCCCGCTATTTTTAAAGTTCAGGCTCGGGGCGGCAAGGGCGTGATTGGCCTAACCACTAAAGAAGAGGATTCAGTGGAATTTATGTTTACCACTTTTACTCATAGCGATTTATTGTTATTTACCACTCGGGGCCGAGTTTTTCAGTTAAAAGCCTATGAAGTTCCGGTGGCTTCGCGGACTGCCAAAGGCACCCCGATCATTAATTTTTTACAATTACTCAGCGGAGAAAAAGTCACTTCCACTTTGCCTTTAGATAAATTAGTCAGTAGCAAATATTTATTTTTTGTGACGGAAAAAGGTTTGGTTAAAAAGGTAGAACTATCCGCCTTTGCCAATGTTCGCCGCAGCGGGTTAATCGCGATGAAAGTGAAAGACGATGATAAGTTGATTTGGGCCAAACCTACCAGCGGTTCAGATGATTTAATATTGATTACCGCCAATGGCCAGGCCATTAGATTTAAAGAAAAAGATGTGCGGGATATGGGTCGGGGCGCTTCGGGAGTCAAAGGAATGCGCTTAAAGGGCCAGGATATTATTGTCGGCATGGGAGTCATTAAGACTGACAAGGAAAAGAAACGTAATTATCAAATCATGACCATTATGGCCAATGGTTTTGGCAAGCGGACTCTTCTGAATTTATATAAAGTTCAGGGTCGGGGCGGCAGCGGCATTCGAACGGCCAAAGTTACCGACAAGACCGGCAATATTACCAATGCTTTTGTAGTTAATTATGATAATATGGAGGCCAAGGATTTAATTGTTATTTCCGAAAAAGGTCAAGTTATCAGATTGCCGTTTAAGTCCATCAGCGAACTGGGCCGCGATACCCAGGGAGTTAGAATTATGCGATTTAAGGAAGATAAGGATCGAGTGGCGGGTGTGACGTGGTCTTAGAGATTATTCTATTTTTAAATATAAAAAAGCCCGGTTTTAGACCAGGCTTTTTGTTTTTAGAATCGAGTTTTTCTATTAGCGATTGGTTCGCCGTTTTTTTCGGGGCAATAAAAATGTTTGTAACGTTTTAAGTCGCGGTCGGTAATAATAACTACTCCGGGGGAAGACACCATTTTTTTGAAGACACAGGTGTCGTTTTTCTCGCCAATGAATTGGACTCTCAATAAATAATCATTCTCTGCGATGGCCTTGAATTTAATTGAGTCATTGGGTCCCAGCGGAATTCTCATCAGGGCAATTTGAACTCTGATTTCTTTTTGGCTATGGTTTTTGACCATAACATCTTGAGCGTTGCCGACCGAGCAGCAACAAACTGCCAGCAACAGCGGGAGAAAAGATAATTTTTTCATTAAATACTTGGTTTTGGTGATTAGCTGACTTTCTGGATTTTGAAGGTTCGCACTTTTAAATTACTATGTTTGTTTAATTTTGTAAAGTATGACAAAAATGTCCCGATGTATTATAATGGGCTTATATGAATATTACCTTTTTAGTGATATTTTCTGTTTTAGTTTTGGGCGGCTTAATAGCGGTCATTATTTTGCTTTTACAGAGGAAGGGCGGCCATACCATGGATGAAGCCAAGTCTTTGGCCCTGATGGAAAGATTGGCCCAGCAATCGGAAAAACTGGCCCAACTCTCCGAACAAAATCGGGATATTCGTCATGAGCTTGATAAAAAATTATCGGAAACTCATCAGGCCAATCAAGAGAATTTCGGTCAGACCACCAAAATTATGCAGAATATTTCCGGCCAATCAACTAAGGTTATAACCGATCTGACCGATCGCTTGGCTAAGCTGGAAGAAACTAATCGCCAAGTGTTGGATTTTTCCACCCAATTACAAAATTTACAAGATATTTTGAAGAATCCGAAACAGCGAGGCATCTTGGGGGAATATTTTTTAGAGGAGACCTTAAAAAATGTTTTGCCCCCGAATTCTTATCAAATGCAATATGCTTTCAAAGATGGTTTGGTCGTGGACGCGGTAGTTTTTGTCAAAGATAAAATTATTCCGGTTGATTCTAAATTTTCTCTGGAAAATTATGAGAGAATTTTAAACGCCAAAGATATTGAAACCAAGGAAAAATTTGAAAAACAATTTAAACAAGATCTCAAGACCAGAATTGATGAAACTTCCAAGTATATTAAGCCGAGCGAGAAAACTATGGATTTTGCCTTTATGTTTATTCCCTCGGAAGCGATTTACTATGATTTATTGATTAATAAAGTGGGGGCGGTGCAGGTTAATACGCGGGATTTGATTGAATACGCTTTTCGCGATAAAAAAGTTATCATTGTTTCGCCGACCTCCTTTTTGGCTTATTTGCAAACCGTGCTTCAGGGTTTGAGGGCGATGCAAATTGAGGAAAGCGCTAAAGAAATCAAGGCCAATGTGGAAAAATTGGGCAAGCATATTTCAAGTTATGATGAACTTTTGAAAAAATTGGGTAAGAATATCGGCACTTCCGTCAATTGTTATAATGATGCTTATAAAGAATTTGCCAAAATAGATAAAGATGTCATAAAAATTGCCGGCGGCGAACATCAGGTGGAGGCCTTATTGATTGATCGCCCTAAATTAGATTAGTCTTAATATGGAAAATACCGATCAATCAAGAACTTTACGGGAAGCAATTGTCAAGGCAATTGTTTTTTTTGATTTGTTTGATTATCCTTTGTCGCCTTACGAAGTTTGGCAGTACTTGGATCGGCCGGCGACCTTGGCCGAGGTCAAAAATATTTTAAATGAAGAGCTGGATGGAATTTCTGACACCGATGGCTTTTATTTTTTAAGTTCTCACCCGGAGATACTTTCGGCCAGACAAAAAAAATATCATTTTAGTTCGCTTAAATTTAAATTAGCTCGACGAGCCGTCAAACTTTTTCGTTTAGTTCCTTTTGTTGAAATGATTGCCGTGGCCAATATTATCGGGGCCCATAATTTACGTGATGGCAGCGACATTGATTTGTTTATCGTCACCGCTCCCCGAAGACTATGGTTAACCAGATTGTTTTGCGCCGGATTGGCTAAAGTTTTAGGTTGGCGTCCGACTCCGAGCGCCAAGCGGAATCGAATTTGTTTAAGTTTTTATGTCAGCTCCGATAATTTAGATTTAGAGAGCTTAAAGTTAAATTCGGAAGATTTATATTTCAATTATTGGCTGGCCGGGTTAGTTCCAATTTATGATTGGCGTCAGACTTATGCTCGTTTGATTGCGGCCAATTCCTGGTTAAAGAAATGCTTGCCTAATTGGCGGGAACTTCAAACTAATTCCAAAAGTGAAATTAAAAAGAAGCCAATTAGCGGTTGGCTATCGGCCGGCATTTTAAATCGTTGGGAGAAAAAAACTATGGCTTGGCAATTAAAGATTATGCCTTCAGCTCTAAGGTCGCTAGTTAACGTTGATACGAGAGTCAGGGCCGATGATAAAATAATTAAGTTATATTTAGTTGATCGCCGTCGGGAATTTTTAGATAAATTTTCCGAGCGATTGGATCAAGTATTAAATAAATAATATGCGGTATCTTAAAAAAGCGGGAGCCATTTTGTTATATTTATTGGTTTTTCTCTTGCCGCTTCAAACCCGATTGATTATTCGTCCGGGAATGGTCAATTTCGGTTATTTGGAATATGGCACTATCAGTTTATACCTGACGGATATCATTTTAGTAGTTTTACTGTCGTTGTTGGCCCTTAATTTTTTATTGCCCCCAACCAAAAAGTTTTTAACCGTTAATTGGTTCTCGTTTAAGACCAAAACCGATTATGCCCTGATAGCTTTGGCCCTTTTAGAATTGACAGTTTTTATTTCTATTTTTTTCGCGCCCTATAAGCTTCTAGCCATTTATAAATACGTTTTATTTTTGCTCGGGATCATTATTTTTTTGATAATCTCTCGGAGCAAGTTTTTCAGTCGTTTAAAATTAATTTATAGTCTTTTGGCGGGGATATTCTTGCAGTCCTTGCTGGCTATTTATCAGTTTATAACTCAATCCACTTTTTCCAGCAAGATTTTAGGTTTGGCGGCCCACGATCCGGTCATCGCGGGAGTGTCAATAATTGAGGTTTATAATCGTCAGGGATTGTTGCTCCGATGGTTGCGATCTTATGGCGGCTTAGACCATCCCAATATTTTAGGCGGAGTTTTGGCGGTCGGCATTATTATTTTGTTGGGATTATTGGTTGAGAGAAAGAAATGGCAAATCAGTGAAAAGCATAAGCGATTATTTATTATAGTCAATTATTCTTTGCTTTTCTTCTTCAGCGTCGCCCTGCTCTTTACTTTTTCTCGCGCCGCTTATTTGGCGGTTTTAATCGGCGGGGCGACAGTCTTGTTGCTCTCCGGCTCTTGCCATTTAAGGCAGAAAATGGACCCCAAATCTTTGGAGTGCGGTTTTATTCTGGGATTTGGCCTGTTATTTATCGTAGTTTGTTCTATGCTTTTTAGCGCGGTTGACATTAGGTTATTTAATGATTCTCGTTTGGAGCAAATTTCCAATCGGGAAAGGATTGGCGGTTACGCGGAGGCCGTTTACAGTATTATGGCTCGTCCGCTAACCGGTTGGGGAGCGGGCAATTATTATTTGAGTTTATATTCTCGGGAGCCATATTTCCCCAGTTATTTTTATCAACCGGCTCATAATGTTTTATTGTTGATGACAGCTGAAATTGGAGTTATCGGGACATTGTTTTTTGTTCTTTTTGTTGGTATTATTGTCTGGAGAAAGTTGGCTAATTTCAGGCCCAACGGTTTATCCCTAGCTTTAATTTTCGCCTTTTTGATTATTGCCATGGTTGATCATTGGTTATGGAGCCTTCATTTTGGCATTTTCTGGTTCTGGTTAATTCTAGGCATAATTACTTGGGAGATTGGTGATAAGAAATTTGGAGCAGTAAAATAACTTTATATGAAATCAAAAAAAACAGCCTTCACTCTCATTGAACTTCTGGTGGTTATTGCCATCATTGGTATCTTGGCGACTGTTTCCATCCTTTCCCTGACTAACGCCCGGGCCAAATCGCGGGATGCCAAAAGAGCCGGGGATATGAAACAGGTCCAAACCGCTTTGGAATTATTTTTTAATGATAAAAATAGATACCCGACCGCCGAGGAATGGAATACCGGCCAGATATTTTCTACTTCGACCATCGGCACCTCCACCTATATGCAGATTATTCCGTCAGCTCCGACTCCGGCCGATGGTTCTTGCGGCCCTGGCCAGAATAGCTATAATTATGCTCCCATCGGCGACGGTAATAATTATTGTTTGGATTTTTGTGTCGGCGGTGTTGTCGGTCAATTAGATTCCGGCCGATTATGCGCCACTCCCGCCGGGATTCTTAACGGCAGTTGTTGCGGGAAACCGGAATGCTCTCCCATTGTTTATGGCGGTCAAAGTTATAATACCGTGAAAATCGACGATCAGTGCTGGTTTAAAGAAAATTTAAATTATGGCACCCGCATTGACGGGGTTAACAACCAAGCTGACGCTGACGCCGGTACATTTGAAAAATATTGCTCTGGCAATTTGGACGCTAACTGCATTGTTTACGGCGGCCTCTACCAATGGCACGCCATGATGGCTCTTCCTCAAACTTGTGACAGCACCGATTGCTCCGGACAGATTCAGGCCTTGAATCACCAGGGAATCTGTCCTGATGGCTGGCACATACCAACTGATGCGGAACAATATATTTTAGAGAATTATTTAAAAGACCTCGGTCAATCTTGTGATGCGAATCGATCCAATTCCGGAGATTGCATTAGCGCCGGAACTAAATTGCAAGTTGGCGGCACTTCCGGTTTCGAAGGTCTTTTGGCCGGCATCCGCGGTTTTGACGGGTCGTTCGTCTTTTTGGGAACGCGCGCCTATTTTTGGTCATCGTTTATTAATGGCACGGATGCCTGGTATCGGCTCTTGGCTAGCGGCGATACCGCCGTTTATCGCTATTATCTGGCTCGGACTCTCGGTTTCTCGGTGCGGTGTCTCCAAAATTAATTTGGTCTTTTTTCTATATAATGATTGAAATAAAAAGCCCCATGGTAATAAATGGAGCTTTTTATATTTGATGACAGAACTATTTTTTAATTATTTTGTAATTTTTTTGCAGCCACATAAAATCTTTTTCCATATTGGCAAAGGTGGCCTTGATCTTAGTTTCGCTTTTATTGTTTTTATAAATCTCTTGTTTGAGCAGTCCCAATAATGTGGCCATAGTGCCAAAGTAATCATCGTTTTTGACGTGAAATTTAACGCTGGTTTGATCTTTAACCAGCCAAACTAGGGGTTTGATAGTGTAGGCCATATTAGAGGATGCTGATAAATTTATTTTGGGCGATAATGATATGATCCAGGACTTCAATTCCTAAAATTTTTCCGGCTTCTTTTAATTTTTCCGATACCTCGCGGTCTTCGGCGCTGGCTTTTAATTCGCCGGAAGGATGGTTATGAGCGACAATAACAGCCGTGGCGCCATATTGAATGGCGGGCTGAAAAACTTCGCGCGGATGAACGATGCTGGCGTTAATACTGCCGACGGAAATAGTTTCGTCATGAATTAGTTGGTAGCGGCTGTTTAAGTATAATCCCCGGAATTGCTCTTTATTTAAATTTCGCATGTCGGTCAAATAATCAAAAGCTTGACGGGCGGAGCGGATATTATTTAGCCCCTCGCTCTTTTTCTGAAAAAATCGGCGGCCTAATTCAAAGCAAGCTACCAGTTGGCAGGATTTAATTAACGGGACTTTTAATTCGGCGGCGATAACGGTCGGATTGGTTTGATTGATAATATTTTTTTCACCATATTCTCTCAAAAGCCGGGACGACATCGTCATGACCTCTTCTTTTTTAGTGCCGGTGCCTAAGACAATCGCTAACAATTCTGTGATAGACAAACCGCGGGGACCGCTGGCGATTAATTTTTCCCGTGGTTTTTCTTCGTCCGGCATGTCAGCCACTTTCATTATATACTGTCTATCAGTGATGCTCATAGTCAGCATTTCGTTGGTTTTAATTTGATATTGGGACATATTAAGTATGATTATTATTAATGCTTTTAATTATAACAGATTTATGCTAAATTTAAAATGAAATATAAAATAACCCGATAAAATATGAATAAAATCAAGATTTTTAAGCTCAAAAATAAATTACCGTTATTAGTTATTCCGATGCTGGGGACCAAAACGGTAACCGTTTTGGTGGTTGTCAAGACCGGCTCTAAACATGAGACTAAAGCGGAGAGCGGCCTGTCTCACTTCGTGGAACATATGTTTTTTAAAGGCACGATTAATCGTCCCAATACTTTGGCCTTAGCCTCCGAGCTGGACGCTTTAGGCGGAGAGTATAATGCTTTTACCTCCAAGGAATATACCGGTTATTTTGTGAAAGCCGAGGCTCATAAATTGGCGAAAGCGCTGGACATCATCAGTGACATGTTGATCAATTCTACTTTTTCCCAGGAAGAAATTGCCCGCGAGAAAGGTGTTATCATTGAAGAAATTAATATGTATGAAGATAATCCGATGGCTCAGATTGAAGATATTTTTGAAGAGCTGTTATATGGCGATACTCCGGCCGGACGTTTTACCATCGGCACTAAGGAGAATGTGTTATCTTTTCAGCGAGAAAATTTTATGAATTATTTGAAAACGCAATATGGCGTTAACAGCACTTTTGTGGTGGTGGCCGGCAATATTAGATTTCAGGAAGCGACTAAAGCAGCCAATAAATTGTTTAATAATTATCCGAATAATAAATTTCGTCAGAAGGAGAAATTAATAGAAAAACAAGTTGTCCCAGCTTTAAAAATAAAAATAAAACAGACCGATCAATCCCATCTTTGTCTGGGAGTCAGGACTTTTCCGGCGGGTCATAAAGATGAATATGCGGCTAAAATTTTGGCGGTGATTTTGGGAGGATCAATGAGTTCGCGGTTGTTTATTGAACTGCGGGAGCGCCGGGGGCTGGCTTATTACGTCAAAACGCATAATGAATATTATACCGATTCCGGTTATTTGGTAACTCAAGCGGGCGTGCCCAAAAATAAATTGGAAGAATCGGTCCGGGTTATTATGGCCGAATATACCAAAATGATTAAGGCGGAGGTGACTAAAGAAGAATTACAACGGGCTAAAGACTTATATTCCGG
>Ga0265297_10010817_pt1 | contig 11352 bp, 14 predicted proteins | sample Munlanlwell13791_FD_192502 | JGI IMG/M metagenome (GOLD analysis project Ga0265297, IMG submission 192502) | Leachate microbial communities from a municipal landfill in Southern Ontario, Canada - Leachate well 137-91 | ecosystem: Engineered > Solid waste > Landfill > Unclassified | place...
TGCCCGGGCCTGGTCCTGCCAGGCCGCCAGCTCGGGGTTGTCCGGGTCGACGGTGAGGGCGAAACGGATGTTGTCCAGGGTGTATTCATGGGCGCAGCAGACCAAGGTGTCGGGAGGCAGGCCGGCTAGGCGGGTCAAACTCTTGTGCAGGGCCTCCGGTGTGCTCCCGAACACCTTGCCGCAGCCGCAGGAGAACAGGGTGTCGCCGCAGAACAGCCAGCCATGGCCGAAATAGGCAATGTGTCCCGGGGTATGGCCCGGGATGGCCAGCACCTCGAAACGCAATCCGAGTTCGGCGATGACGCATTCTGTGCCCTCGACTACCGGCCTGGTCAGGCCCGGTATGCGATCCCGGGCCAGTCCGTAGACCGGGGTGCTGGGGTAGTGTGCGAGGATGTCCAGGATGCCGCCGGTGTGGTCGCCATGGTGGTGGGTGACGAGTATTGCGACCGGCCGCATGCGCCCTGCCTTCAGCCAAGTTAAAATAGGCTCGGCTTCGCCAGGGTCGACGAACAGGGCGGATTGGCCGTCATGGACGGTCCAGATATAGTTGTCCTCGAAGGCGAGGATGGGTTCGAGTTGTGGCATGACTGAATGATAGGACGCCCCCGCATGACGGAAAACTGGTTTAATTCGGATATCGGGGGCTACGTGCGGGAGCGCGAGCTGGCCTGGTTCGATGCCACCAGTGCCGATATCTTCGGTTTCAATGCCATGCAGGTGGGCCAGTGTCATGTCGATTTCCTGCGCGCCAACCGGATGCCGTTCCGCTTTGCCACCTCGGTGACCGATGGCCTCATGCATGCCCGGCCGGAGGAATTGCCGATTGCCGAGCAAAGTATCGATCTGGTGGCCCTGCCGCACGTACTCGAGTTTTCGCCCAACCCGCACCAGTTGCTGCGTGAGGTGGAACGGGTGTTGCGCCCGGAAGGGCGCTTGCTGCTGGCCGGGTTCAACCCGCTCAGCCTGTGGGGACTGAAGCGGGTGCTGGGGACCCGGCAGGTCTATCCCTGGAATGGCCGTTTCCTGCACCTGACCCGGATCAAGGACTGGTTGTCCCTGCTGGGCTTTGAATTGCTGTCGGGGCGGATGATCTGTTACGCACCGCCGGTGAACCAAGGGGCATGGTTGCGGCGTTTCCGATTCATGGAGGCAGCCGGCGACCGTTGGTGGGCGCTCGGCGGTGGCGTCTACCTGTTGCACGCGGTCAAACGGGTGCGCGGCATGCGTATGATCGCACCGCGCTGGGAGGACAAGTGGCTGGTCAAGCCGGTCCTGGTGCCGCCCAGCAATCGCATCATCAACAACAAAGAACAGCAATGAACGAGGCCAAGGACGACTGGGTGGACCTGTATAGCGATGGCGCCTGCAAGGGCAATCCGGGCATCGGTGGCTGGGGCGTGCTGATGCGCTTCGGCGGGCGAGAGAAGGAACTGTGTGGCGGCGAGTTGGAGACCACCAACAACCGGATGGAACTCACCGCGGTGATCGAGGGTCTGCGCAGCCTCACCCGTGCCTGCCGGGTCCGGGTCCATACCGACTCCCAATATGTCCAGAAGGGCATCCAGGAATGGCTGAAAAACTGGAAACGCAAGGGCTGGAAGACCAGTGCCGGCCAGCCGGTGAAGAATCGGGATCTGTGGGAGGCGCTCGATCGCCTGGCGGCCGAACATCACGTCGAATGGCATTGGGTACGTGGCCATGCCGGGCACCCGGAGAACGAGCGTGCCGATGCCCTGGCCAATGATGGCGTCGATAAGACGCGGCGGGGGGGGTGAAATGCGCAGGATCGTACTGGACACCGAAACCACCGGCCTCAATCCCGGCCAGGGCCACCGGGTGGTCGAGATCGGCGCGGTGGAGGTCGTCAACAGGCGGGTGACCGGGCGGACCTTCCACACCTATCTGAACCCGGACCGCGAGATCGATGCCGGGGCCGCCGAGGTGCATGGCCTGACTGCCGATTTCCTCGCCGACAAGCCGCATTTCCCGGATGTGGTGGCGGAGTTTCTCGACTACATCGCCGGCGCCGAGCTGGTCATCCACAATGCACCGTTCGATGTCGGCTTCCTGAATGCCGAGTTGCGCCGGCTCGATGGCGACGATGACCTGCGCCGCCATTGCCAGGGCGTGCTCGATACCCTGAAGATGGCCAAGGAGATGCATCCGGGCCAGAAGAACAACCTCGATGCGCTTTGTCGCAGGTACGAAGTGGACAATTCGGGGCGTGCCTATCACGGCGCCTTGCTGGACGCCCAGTTGCTGGCCGAGGTGTATCTGGCCATGACGCGCGGCCAGGACAGCCTGGCCATCGAGTCCTTCCTGACCCCGCCGCCGCAATCGCGCAAGATCGGCATACAGGTGGGGATCAGGGTGTTGCAGGCCAGCGTGGAAGAACAGGCCGAACATCAGGCGTATCTGGACAAGATGGCCAAGGACAGCGGCAAGACACTGGCTTGGTAAGCCCTTGCGGAGGATGGTTTTTCGCTACTGACCTATCGTGATGGTGTAGATTCAATGAATTGAAATAGTACGTATCCCCCTATGCAGGGGATGCCTGCCCGGTAGATAAAGGCCGGAGCAAGATCAAACATGACAGGAGAGGCTTGATGGTGCTTGGGATGGACCGGGGCAAGCAGGCGGTATTCAGCCTTTGGCCCGGTTTTGTCCTGGGTCTGGTGTTCTGGCTGACCGGCCCGATCCAGCCGGCCAGCGCCGATACCTCTCCCCGCGTGGTCATTGTGCTGAGCGATTCCGCACTGCCCTATCATCAGGTGGCCGACGCCTTCATCGCCGCCCTGGCGGGCAAATACCCCGTTCAGGTCAAGGTGCTCGGAGAGATGCGCGAAAGTGAGATCAAGGCGCTCAACTCGGAGAAGGTGTTGATCGTGCCGGTCGGTGTTCGCGCCTTGCACACCGTGCATGGTGATTCCCGGCACGACGCCCAGATACTGTCCCTGCTGGTGCCGCGGGCCGCCTTGCTGTTATTGAATGATGGAGGGGTCGACGATGCGGCGGTCTACCTCGACCAGACTCCGGCCCGGTCGCTGGCCTTTGCCAGATTGCTGGTGCCGAATGCGAAACGGGTCGGCATCATCATGTCGAAGGAGGCGGCTATGGGACTGCGCGCTTTCGTCGCCGAGGCGGTACGGGCCAAGCTGGAAGTGGTGACGAACACGGTTCAAGAGCAGAATGATGTCCCGAGTGCGCTGCAAACCCTGCTACCGCAGATCGATGTCCTGCTACTGGTGCCGGATTCCCTGGTGGTGAATGAAAGTACCGTACGCCAAATCCTGATGGCCAGCTATCGCAGGCGCGTTCCGGTGATCGGTTTCTCGCGGGGACTCACCAATGCGGGGGCGGTGGCCTCACTGGTATCCGGCCTGGAGGAGATCGGCCGGCAGGGAGGGCTGCTGGCCAGGCAGTGGAATCCGGTCGCGGGCACGCTGCCTGCGGCCAGGTACCCCGGGCAGTTCGAGATGACCTTCAATCGCCAGGTAGCGCGCTCGCTCGATATCACGCTGCCGATTGACGAACAGGAACTCGCTGCCTGGCGCGAGAAACTGGAATAGTCAGTCCGCGACCGGGTAGCCGCCGTCGGAAACGGTGCGCCGCAGCACGGCGGGGTCCACTTGCGCGGGGTCGTAGTCGATTTCGGCGCTGCCATTGGCCAGGTCGACATCGACCCGGCAGACTCCCGGCAAGGGCTCCAGCAGCCGCTTGACGCTGTTGACGCAACCCATGCAGCTCATGCCGCCGATTTTCAGGGTGATCGTAGTCATGTTCATGCCTTATCCAGGGTGTGGCCGGACTGGAAGCCATCCACGATGCGGCCGTTGGCGCCGTACAGCGCACTGCGGTTGGCGGCCGACTGCAGGACGTCCAGAGCCTGGCGGGTACGCTGCAATTGTGCCTCGATCAGGGTGCTGTTGACCAGATTGATGCGCTCGGCCTTCTCCGCCAGCTGCCGCACTTCCCGCCAGCCGGATTGCAGGGCAGGGGTGCCGGACAGCAGGCCGTCCAGCGATTCGCCCTGGCCGATGTCGATGCCGCTGGCGACGACGAGATGGTTCCAGGCCGTATTGGCGGTCTCGGACCAGCGGGTCTTCTCGACGATGAGGGCGGGCAGGTCGTCGGTGCGGCCCTCGGTCAGGGCGCCGGCTTCGCGTTCCAGCAGGAAGACGAATTCGACCAGCGCCTGGCGCAGTTGCTCCAGTGCCTGCTCAAGCGGGTTCATTTGTTTCCTTGTCGACGCAATTGTTCCATGGTGCCCTGAATCAGGGCATCCGCCACGACTTCCTCGTCGACCTGGAAGCGGCCATCGGCGATGGCCTGGCGTACGGCTTCCACCTTGCCGGTGTCGGCGCTGTCGATCTGGCCCAGCTCTTCTTCCAGTTTGCTCAGTTGCGCCGACGTGCTGGTGATCTCCACGCTATCGCTGGCACCGCCATGATTCGGTGTCGTCGAGGCGGCGTTTCCCTTGGCCTTGCGGGTCTCGCGGCTACGGATGGCGGGTACGCCGTTCAATGCATCATCGATTTTCACGCCGGCCTCCTTGTCTCTGCTGGCGGGAATAACGGCAGAAATCGTTGCGGCTTTAGCCTGGCGCCCCTCATCGGATTGGCGCTCATGGCTTGACCCGCACGGTGCCGTCCGGCTGGACAGTGCCCTGGACGTAACGTCCGGACGGCGTTTTAAGGCGCAAGTTGTCGCCCGCGCTGGCCTGGCTTTGGGCGATGCCTTCCTGGCTGACCTGGAAACCATTGCCGTCGATCATGATCCTGACCCGTTGGCCGGCCCTGACGATGGGCCGGATACGCAGCATGTCGATGGTGATCGGACTGTTTTTCGCCAGTGGCCTGGACAGTGTCGCACCCCGCAGGCTGGCGAGATCGCGTGGGTAGCGGCCGGGGTCGCCGGCATATTCGATCAGGTCCCTGATGACATCGGCCGCGCCGGGTGTGGTGCCGGCGGGAAGTGGGCGCTTGGCGAGCAGGGCGGGGCCCCTGAGTACGCTCCGGTAGGTGAGGTACAGCCCCCATTTGTTCGGGCTGGTGCAGTCCACGGCAAGGCTTCCCGATCCCCACAGGTTGCTGCCGGGCGACAGGGCGAAGACCGGTTCGGGGCAGTGGGCCAGGTTCAGGCGGGGGTCGATCGGACCGATCGTGACTTCCGCATGGGACTCGGGGTAGGCCATGCCGACCTGGTCGCTGACGAATCGGCCGGCCGCCGCCCGCAGGACCGAGAAGTCCTGCCGCGTTTCGGCCCAGGCGCAAGGCTGGAACAGAAGCAGCAGCACAAGCCAGACCGGTAGACAACGCATGCCGACTCCAATGATCATAGGCAGATATTTTAATCCAACCCTCCGGCCCCGTCAGGAACATGGAACCAACCACCCAGCCCAACGACATCGCGCGCGAAGCGATCAAGCGCCTGACTAGCCGAAAACAGCCGCCGACGCCCGACAATTTCCGTCGCGCCTATCAGGAGGTGCAGGGGCTGGCCCCGACCAGACCCGCCTGGCCCGAGGCGATCCGGGCGCTTCTGGCGCAGTGGGAGGCCTATCAGTCCGGCCTGACCCAGGCCAAGAAGCGCGACATGCTGGATCGGGTGCTGATCAATTTCGCCAATGACCCGGATCAACTGGCGGGCAAGATCGCCGGACTGGCCCGCTCCTGGGCCGGGTCCGGCAGTGCCGGCGCGGCCCTGGACGACGAGGCCGCGGCCTTGCCGGATGCGCCGGTTGCATCGCCCAGGCAGGCGCCGGCGAGTTCGGTCGATACCAGTACCGTCGTCATCGGCCGCTTACTCAGTCAGTATCTTGAGGAACACAGCGCGGCTTGCCGGGACTTATGGCCCGACCTGGCCGGCAAGGGCGAGACCCTGGCGCGCCTGATCGCCGAACGGGCCTATATCGTGGCGGAGCCGGACGTCGAGGCCATGGCGCGGCTCTGGCGCGAAATGCTGGTGCGCGCCGAGGACAACCATGATTTCGTGACCGGCTTGCAGCGGGTGCTGGCGCTGCTGTTTGCCAACATCGGCGAACTGGTTTCCGAGGACGCCTGGCTGTCCGGGCAGATGGCGACCATGCAGTCGACCCTGTCCGACGGCCTCAACCCACATGCCCTGTTCCAGGCCGAGGAGAGCCTGAAGGACCTGGTACAGAAGCAGAAGCAACTCAAGGGCAGCCTCAACGAGGCCAAGGAAAAGCTGAAGCGGCTGATTTCCACCTTCATCAACCGGGTCGGCGAGATGTCCGTGAGCACCGGCAACTACAATGCCCGAATCAAGGGTTACGCAACCCGGATCGCCGAAGCGGAAGACATTTCCCAGCTCACCGAGGTCATCGACGGCCTGTCGACCGACATGACCCAGATGGAAGACGAGATGGGACGCAGCCACCGGGAACTGGTCGAGGCCAGGAGTCATGTCGAGGAGGCGGAGACCCGCATCCAGACCCTGGAGAAGGAACTGGAGGCGGTGTCGGCCCTGGTGCGCGAGGACCAAATGACCGGGGCGCTCAATCGCCGCGGCATGGAGGAGGCTTTCAAGCGTGAACTGGCCCGGGCCGGACGGATGTCGGCGCCGTTCTCGGTCGGCTTGCTCGACATCGACCATTTCAAGCGCCTGAACGATAGCCTCGGCCATCAGGCCGGCGACCTGGCCCTGATCCACCTGGTCGGCGTGGTGCGCCAGTTGCTGCGTCCGACCGATACGCTGGCCCGCTATGGCGGCGAGGAGTTCCTGCTGCTGTTGCCCAACAGCGACCTGGATGAGGCGGAAAAGGTCATGCTCAGGTTGCAGAGGGAACTGACCAAGCAAATATTCCTGCATGACAACCAGAAGGTGCTGATCACCTTCAGCGCCGGCGTCGCCCAGCTGACCCCGGGCGAGTTGCAGGCCGACCTGCTGCGCCGGGCCGATGCGGCCATGTACAAGGCCAAGGCCACCGGCCGCAACCGGGTGGAACGCGGCTGAGCGCGTAGCCGCGGGCGGCAATTATTGCCAGGCGGCTTGCCAGGTCGACTGCCGGCCTCCCTGTTTTTCTGATCGAATCAATACAAATCAATATGTTATGAGCTGTTGATGGGCTGGCATGCGGGTTGCTAGCACTCCTGACGTACAGGAGTCCGCCATGCTGAGCAAAATCGACCACGAATTCGCCTTCATCCAGACCGCCATGTCCCTACGGGCCCGGCGGCAGGAGATACTGGCGTCCAATCTGGCCAACTCGGATACCCCGAACTACAAGGCACGCGATCTCGACTTCGCCTCGGCGTTGCGCTCGGCGGTGGGCGCTTCGGGCGGCACCCTGGCACTGGCCACGACCTCGGCAGGCCATATCGGCGGCATGGGGGCCGGCGGCGCGGCCGGCGCAGCCGGGGTCAAGTACCGCTCCGTCGTGCAGCCGAGCCTGGACGGCAACACCGTCGATCCCGACGTCGAGCGCGGCCACTTCGCCGACAACGCCATGCAATACCAGTTCCTGCTCGAACGGATGCGCGGCAGCGTCGAGAAGATGAAGATGGCCCTGTCGGAGGTCAGATAATGTCCATGAACAACGTCTTCCACATCGCCGCCTCCGCATTGACCGCGCAATCCATGCGCCTCAATGCCGTGGCCAGCAACCTGGCCAATGCGGAATCGGCCCATGCCTCCACGGGCGAGGGCTACAAGGCCAAGCAGGTCATGTTCCAGGCCGTGGCGATGGACAGAGCCGAGCCCTGGGCGCAGGGCGTGCGGATGACCGAGGTGGTCGAGGATCCCCGGCCGGACCGTCTGGTCTACGACCCCAAGCACCCCTTGGCCGATGCCAAGGGCTATGTCGCCTACCCCAACGTCGACGCGGTGGAGGAGATGGTCAACATGATCTCCGCCTCGCGTTCCTACCAGACCAACGCCGAAGTGATGGCCACGGCAAAGGACCTCATGTCCCGCACCCTGGCCCTGCTGCAATCCTGACAAGGAGTGAATGATGGCCGTCGCTGCCGCCAATGCTGATTATTCAAACGTGATCGCTTCCCTGAACGGCACCGCCGCTGCCACGAGTGCCACCCAGGAGATGAGCGACCGGTTCCTGAAGCTGCTGGTGACCCAGCTCAAGAACCAGGACCCGATGAACCCCATGGACAATGCCGAGATGACCTCGCAGCTGGCCCAGATGTCGACGGTCGAGGGCATCAACAGGCTCAACGACAGCATGGCGGGCCTGCTGTCCAGCTATCAGTCCGCGCAGACGCTCCAGGCCACGGCCATGCTCGGCCACCAGGTCCTCGCCGAAGGCGATATTCTGAACCTCTCGGGCGGTACGACCGTGGGCGGCGCCGATCTGGCCGCGGCGGCCGACAGCGTGACAGTCACCGTATCCAATGGCGCCGGACAGGTTCTGGATACCCTGGAACTGGGGTCGCGGCCGGCCGGCGAGCTCCACTTCGCCTGGGATGGCAGCGATGCCAACGGCAACGTCATGGCGGACGGTCAATACAAATTTACGGTCAGCGCGAAGTCGGCCGGCGAGACCGTCGCCGCCACCCCGCTGGCCCTTGTGCCGGTCAGCAGCGTGAGCATGCGGAATGGCACCGTGAGCCTGGAGCTGAGCGGCCTGGGTGCGCGCTCGCTCGACCAAATTCGACAGATTTTCTAAGGAGAGGATGCCATGAGCTTCCAGCAAGGTTTGAGCGGTCTGAACGGCGCAGCCAAGAATCTCGATGTCATCGGCAACAACATCGCCAACGTCTCGACGGCGGGTTTCAAGCAGGCCCGTACCGAGTTCGCCGATGTCTATGCGAACTCGCTGTATGGTTCGGGCGGGGCGCAGGTGGGTATCGGTACCCAGGTGGTTAATGTCTCCCAGTCGTTTACCCAGGGCAACATCACCTCGACCAACAACCCGCTCGATGTGGCCGTCAACGGCGACGGCTTCTTCCGCGTCAGTGACGGCGGTGCCATCGCCTATACCCGGAATGGCCAGTTTCACCTCGACAAGGACGGCTATCTGGTCACCAATACCGGCGGCAATATCACCGGCTATACGACCCTGACCCTGGATGCCAACAACAACGTGACCGGCGCCGCCGATCTGGGCAACATCCAGATCGACCTCAACGACCTGGAGCCGCAGGCGACCTCCAAGATCAGCATGGTCCTCAGTCTGGACGCCTCCGCCACGCCACCGACCACGACCCCGTTCGACCCCGATGTCGCGGCGACCTACAACTTCACTACCAGCACCACGATCTACGACAGCCTGGGTGCGTCACACACCATGCAGATGTACTACGTCCGCGATTCGACCAATCCGCTGGAGTGGCAGGCATATGCCTATCTGGACGGGACAACCGACCAGATCGACCTGGACGGTGCCGGCACCAACGACTACCACACCTTGACCTTTACTGCATCGGGCCAACTGGCGTCCGGTGCGACCATCTCCGGCGTGTCGCACGCGATCACGCCGGCGGCCAACCTGTCGTTGAATTACGACTTCACCGGTGTCACCCAGTTTGCCGGTGATTCCGGCCTGATTTCCGTGTCCCAGGACGGCTATGCTCGCGGTCGGGTGGTCGGGGTCAGCATCGACAACACCGGGGTGATCTTCGGCCGCTATACCAACGGCCTGACCCGGCCCCTGCAGCAGCTGGTCCTGGCCAGCTTCCGCAACCCGAATGCCCTGGTTTCCCTCGGCAACAACCAGTGGGCATCCAACAGCGAGACCGGCACCGAGGTCCTGAACGTGCCTGGCAAGGGCGTGGCCGGCGTGGTGCAGTCCGGCGCGACCGAGGACGCCAACGTCGACCTGACCGCCGAACTGGTCAACCTGATCGTCGCCCAGCGTCTCTACCAGGCCAATGCCCAGACCATCCGGGCCCAGGACCAGATCCTGCAGACGCTGGTCAACCTGCGCTGATAGCTGACCGCTGAAAGCTAAAAAACATGGACCGCATCGTCTACGTCGCCATGACCGGGGCCAGGGAGATCACCCGCCAGCAGGCGGCGGTCTCGCACAACCTGGCCAACGTCTCCACCACCGGTTTCAAGGCCGAGCTCAACGTCTTCCGTGCCTTGCCGGTGGTCGGCGAGGGCGCACGGACGCGGGCCTTCGTGCTGGATACCACCCCGGCCACCGACTATAGCAACGGCGCCATCCAGCACACCGGACGCCAGCTGGACGTTGCCGTACGCGGCGCCGGCTGGGTCGCCGTGCAGGATGCCGCCGGCCAGGAGGCCTACACCCGCATGGGCGACCTGCAGACCTCCATCAACGGCATCCTGCAGACCGGCAATGGCCTCAACGTGATCGGCGACGGTGGCCCCATCGCCGTGGCGCCGGATCAGGAAGTGCTGGTCGCCTCCGACGGCACGGTGTCGACGATCCCGGATGGCGCCAACCGGAAAGCCGTCGAGATCGCTGGCCGCATCAAGCTGGTCAATCCGGCCGGGGCCGATCTGGTACGCGGTGAGGATGGCCTGTTCCGTCTGAACAGCGGCCAGCCCGCCCAGGCCGATGCCGATGTCAGGCTGGCGGTAGGGTCATTGGAAGCCAGCAACGTGAATCCGGCCGAGGCCCTGGTCAACATGATCAGCCTGGCTCGGCAGTTCGAGACCCAGATGCGGGTGCTGCGCACCGCCGAGGAAAACCACAAGGCCGGGGACAAGGTCCTCGCCCGCTAATGAGACAAAAGAGGTAACCCGCCATGCTGCGTTCCCTGTATATCGCCCGTACCGGCCTGGATGTCCAGCAGACCCAGCTCGACGTGATCTCGAACAACCTGGCCAACGTCAGCACCAACGGCTTCAAGAAGGCGCGTGCGGTGTTCGAGGACCTGCTCTACCAGACCATCCGCCAGCCGGGCGCCCAGTCGTCACAGCAGACCCAGTTGCCGAGCGGTTTCCAGCTTGGCGTCGGTGCGCGCACCGTCGCCACCGAGCGCATCCATACCCAGGGCTCCCTGCAGCAGACCGGCAACTCCCTCGACGTGGCGATCAACGGCCGCGGCTTCTTCCAGATACTGATGCCGGACGGCAGCACGAATTACACCCGGGACGGTTCCTTCCAGGTCGATAGCGACGGCAACATGGTGACTGCCAGCGGTTACCAGGTGCAGCCCAACGTCGTCATTCCCCAGGACACCCTGACGGTGACCATCGCGCGCGATGGCACGATATCGGTCACCCAGCCCAACAACACGACCCCGACGGTGCTTGGCCAGTTGCAACTGGCCACCTTCGTCAACCCGACCGGGCTGCAGAGCCTGGGTGAAAACCTGTTCGGCGAGACCGCCGCCTCGGGCTCGCCCCAGGTCAACAACCCCGGCGAGAGCGGGGTCGGCGTGCTCAACCAGAGCTTCGTCG
>Ga0265297_10010820_pt1 | contig 11349 bp, 10 predicted proteins | sample Munlanlwell13791_FD_192502 | JGI IMG/M metagenome (GOLD analysis project Ga0265297, IMG submission 192502) | Leachate microbial communities from a municipal landfill in Southern Ontario, Canada - Leachate well 137-91 | ecosystem: Engineered > Solid waste > Landfill > Unclassified | place...
AGGCCAAGAGCGCGCATGTTGTTCTTTTGGTGCATCCGGCCTTGGCAGAATATTTGAGGTTGGCCAATCTTGCCGACGAGATTTTATGCGAAGCGCCGACGGAGCAAGGCGATTTTGATTATCAAGCGTCGCTTTTCGATATTCCGTATCTGCTTAAAATAAATATCGGGACGATCCCTCATTCCATTTATCTGCCGACGCCGCAAATTGATGAGGACATAACGCTGCCCGATGACGGACGCCCCAAAATAGGCGTCGTATGGGCAGGAAAAAAAGACTACGGCGATGACAGACGCAGAAGCCTTTCTCTTGCGACATTTGCCGACCTTTTCAACGAAAAGGGCGCTTTATTTTTCAATCTGACGCGCGAAACGAAGCCCGACGACGACGATATTCTGGCAACCCGTTCCGTCGGCAATCTTTCTTCAAAGCTTACCGATTTCTACGCAACGGCGCAGTTTATTGCCCAGCTTGATCTTGTCATTACCTGCGATACGGCAGTCGCTCATCTGGCGGGCGGCATGGGCAAAAGGGTCTGGATTTTGTTGCCGTTTTCTCCCGATTGGCGGTGGCTTCTGGCGCGCGAAGACAGTCCTTGGTATCCGTCGGCGCGTCTGTTTCGCCAAAAGAAAAAGGCGGACTGGGCTGGGGTCGTTACGCGCGTTCGCACTGAATTGGCAGTATTTGTCAAAGACAAAATCCTCTAAAGACATTTTTATGTGACTCGGCTATGACTTCTTCGTTTACCCTTCGAAGGAGGCCTATCATTTCTATTTTCCCCGAAAACGATTGTGAGATTATCGGCTCTGCCGCCGTTCCTGATTATGTCGAAAAACCTTACTGGTGGGCTTATGTTCGCCCCTGGGCTATCAAGTTTTGGGAACGCGAGTGGCTTATCAACCTTATTTTGTGGTTTCATTATAAGAAGCTGCGCGATGCGGCCTTGGCCGCTTTCGGCAACAAGCTTCCGGGCAGCACGCTTCAGTTGTCGTGCGCTTATGGCGCTTTGACCCCGCGTATGTACGAAAAAATTGCGGCGTCAGGCGGAAATCTGGACGTTTGCGACGTTGTGCGCGCCCAGTTGCAAAACCTGAATCGCAAATTGCCGAAGCCCAACAGGGTTCGGCTTCTGAACATGGACGCGACGGCGCTTTATCTCCCCAACGCAACGTATGATCGCGTTTTGATGTTCTTTTTGCCCCACGAGCTGCCGCGCGAGTTCCGCGAAAAGGCTTTCGACGAAGCTTTCCGCGTTGTGAAACCCGGCGGCACGATTTTGACCGTCGAGTTTTCGCAGCCCAAATGGTGGCATCCCCTGCGCTATATTTATCTGCCGTTTTTGGCGTTTCTGGAGCCGTTTGCCCCCGACATCTGGAAACACGACGACGTGACTGCATGGCTGCCCAAACGCTTTGCCGATCGCATCGTAAGCAGGCAGAAAATTTTCGGCGACTATTATCAAGTTTTAATGTTTAGGGCGTGATGAAACAAGGCTCCTTCGCTTTTGCGGATAAAAACGAGACAGAGCTCAAGCTGCCTTTTGCCGACTATGCTTATCCGGCAAAAGAGTGGAATGGGCTCGTTCTTGTCGGCGAAGCGCCCGGCGCGGAAGAAGCGAGGCTAGGCAAGCCTTTTGTCGGACGCAGCGGGCAGTTGCTGGACAAAATGTTGGGACTGGCGGGCATTAAGCGCGAGGAAACGTTGATCGCCAATGTTTTTCGTTTTCAACCGCCCGGCAATAAAATTGATTATTTTTTCTCTTCCGCGCGCGCGGCGAAAACGGGAGGCTATGGTGTTGCCGAAAATTACGGAAAATTCGGCAGCGGATTGTGCCGTTCTTTGTACGCCACGGAAATTGACCATTTGCGCGATACTTTGGCGCATCAAAAACCTAATGTCGTCGTCGCCCTTGGGCGGACGCCTTTTTGGGCGCTGACGGGCGAAAACGGACTTTTGGAAAAGGTCGGAAACGCCCTGCCCTGCCGGCTTTCGCCTTCGGTCGAGGTTATCCCGACCTATCATCCGAGCTTTATTTTAAGGGGTAATTGGAAACTTCAAGACGCCTGGCTAGGGCATTTGGAAGCGGCTCGCAAGAGATTGAAAAGATAAACCTTATTTTCCGCTTGCCGAAAACGCGGCAACCCCCTAAAACCCTGCAACTCAAGAACCTTCTTTGCGATTTTGAAGGTTGAGGCGAAAAACGCGGTTTTCGAGAACCGCAACGCAAGCGTACTTAAAGGTACGTGCGTAGCGGAAAGCGCAGAAAAGCGCGTTTTGCAGCCCAACCGGCAAAATCGCGGATTGAGATAGGGCGCATAGCTCAGCGGGAGAGCACTACCTTGACATGGTAGGGGTCACAGGTTCAATCCCTGTTGCGCCCACCACTTTTTCAGGCGAAGCCTGAAAAAGTGCCATAACTGAATGATTTCGATGTTTTTGATCCTCAAAAAATATTTGTCCTCCACTCGATTCCAATTGGATCTTATCGGCATCCTGCTTGTGGCCATGTTGGCATGGTTCGCATGGTCCGCGGCGCATCCCTTAACTTGGTATTCTCTCTTTCCGTTACTGTGTTTCGGATACGCCGGGTACCGCATCGTCTTTGAATTGACTTTTAACCGCAAGAATGTGCCCAGCCTGGCAACAGGATACAAAGGACGCAGAAAGATCGCCGAGATATTGCGGCGCGATGCCGATCAGCGCGGCAAAGAGGTATACACCGTCGTTGACCTTGGCTCAGGGCGCGGTGAGCTGGCGCGGCGCATCGCCAAAAATATTCCAAACGCCAAAGTCATCGGAATTGAATTGGCGCGCATTCCGTTTTTACAGGCTTCATTTATCCAAAAATGGTTGGGGCCGAAAAACGTGTCTTACCTGTGTTGCGATTTCTGGCCTTACGATTGCTCAAACGTAGATGCGGTCGTTTTTTATCTGACTCCGCGGCTTGCGGAACAGGTGGGCGAAAAACTGCGGCGCGAATTGAAACCGAGAAGCATCATTATTTCGCATACCTTTCCCCTTTCGGGATCATGGTCGCCCGTCGAGGTGTTGACCTATCGCTCGCCTTTCAAAGAAACGATTTACGTCTATAGGCAGGAATAATTCCTGACTTAAATCTTCTTCATCTTTTTCAGATGCGCTTCGAGCTTGACCGTAAACTCTTTTGGCGCGTCAACGAGCGGCGAGCGCACGCGGCCGCCCAAGCCCGTCCCCATAATATCGAGCGCCGCCTTAATGGGCGCGGGGCTGGGAACGCCAAAAAGCATCCTTTGAAGCTCGATGATCGAGAATTGTATTCTGCGGGCTTCGTCAATATTTCCTTTGCGGAAAGCTTCGATCATTTCCTTAATCTCCGCCCCTACGATATGCGCCGTCGCCGAAATCGCGCCGTCCGCGCCAAGGCAAAGGTTCACGAAGATATTGTCGTCCTCGCCCGTCAATACGGCAAAGGGACGCCTGATCTCCACACGGGCGCGGCGCGCAAGATCCGTCGTCAGCAAAAGGCTGTTCGGGCAGTCCTTGATGCCGACAATGTTTTTTGTGGCATTAGCCAGCTTGATAAGCGTGCTGACCTCGATCGAAACGCCCGTCCGTCCGGGATGATTGTAAAGAATGATCGGCAGATTGGTGTTCTGCGCGACCGTCAGAAAGTGATTGTACAAACCGTCCTGATTGGGGCGGATGTAATAAGGAGAAACGACAAGCACGCCCTCAGCGCCTTCTTTTTCCGAAAGGTTCGTGAGTTCGATGACGTCTTCGGTGCGCGACGAGCCGGTTCCCGCAATAACGGGCACGCGGCCTCTGGCGGCTTCGATGGTATAGGCGATGACGGTTTCTTTTTCATCATGAGAAAGGGACGAGGATTCGCCCGTCGTTCCGATAGCGACAAGGGAGTCCGCCTTCTGCACGTCAATGCAGTAGTCAACGAGCTTCGAGAGCTTCTTGACGTCAACGCTCAGCTTCTTGTCGTCCTTGAACGGCGTGACGACGGGAATGGATACTCCGGCGAGGTTGAGGTTGCTCATAGATTGATCCTTTCTGTCTTGGTGCAAATGTAAATTATAATATACGAATGAACATGTTAGGACGCCCTTGCCTGCGAGGCAAGACGCTTTTGGATGCGGCAAATTTTATGAAGCTTCGGCTTCTTCCTGCACACCGACGCGTATCGCTTCGATGGCTTCCTTCATATCCGCTTTCAGCTTTTCGGCATCCAGCTTCTTGGGCACGTTACGGAACGAGCTGAGGCCGAAGCTGCTGCGATCAATCGCGACTTCGGCGACGGTTTTAAACGAGATATGCGATATGTCTTCGGAAAACCCGTAAACCAGCGTCTGGTCGCACAACAGATTGATCAGGCGCGGAACGCCTCCCGTAAAATGATACACGGCCGCGCACGCCAGATCGTCGAATATATCGGACGCTCCGCCGACAAGACTTAAGCGATAGCGGATATAGGCCGCCGTTTCCGCCGGAGAAAGAGGATCAAGATGGCAATGTACCGTTATGCGCTGAACAAACTGGCGAAGCTTGGGGCGCTTCAGAACGTCCAGTAATTCGGGCTGACCAACAAGCACGATTTGCAACAACATATCGCGTTCGTTATTGATGTTCGAAAGCATGCGAATGTCTTCGAGCATCTTTGCCGATAAATTCTGCGCTTCGTCAACGACTAGAATTGTGCGCTTGCCCTTCGCGTATTGCGCGAGCAGAAATTCGACCAAAGCGTTGTAAAGGGTCGTTTCGTCCGAACCGAGCTCTTTTAGCTCAAAAGAAAAAGCGATCCAATCGAGCAAACGACCGACGGACTCGCTGGGATTCGTAATAACGCCGACAGTGACGTCTTTACCGACATCTTTCAGAAAACGGCGAACGATCGTCGTCTTGCCCGCGCCGACTTCCCCGGTAATGACGACAAACCCGGCTTGGGATACAACGCCGTATTCAAGAAGGGTAATAGCCCTGCGATGACGCTTGCTCGGATATACGGAATTTCCGTCCGGCAGAAGCGAGAAGGGCTTTCCTGATAAACCATAAAATTTCTCGTACATAGCCTCTCTCTTACTTGGGTCGGACGATAACCGCAAGCGGCCTATTAGTTTCAAACGGGATTTTCATACTAGAACTTGTTGAAAGAACGTCCTTTTTTCAAAAACGATAGTGCTTTCCCGTTGGGGGAAAAATCACTATAATACCGCACGCAAAAATAGAATAGACGAGGATACTATGAAAAAGGCTTTGATTTTCTTGGCGTTGCTGCTTTCTGCCGCCGTGCAACCGCGCATGGCCGCTTTGGCGGAGACTTCGCCTGCTATAGACCCCGCTTTCAGGATCATCGCCGGAGACGTTCTTCAAATATCCGTGTGGAAAGAGCCGGAGCTTAACCGCGAAGTCATCGTCCTTCCCGACGGCGACATTTCGTTTCCTTTGATCGGCACCATTAAGGTCAAAGGGTATACGCTGGAAGAGGCTCAGGCCGTCATCAAGAGCAAGCTCGAAGAATTTATTCCCGACGCAGCGGTAACAGTTATTGTCAAGACCCCTCTCGGACACGTCGTCAATGTTATAGGGCAAGTCAGCAAACCGGGTGAGGTCATCGTCAACCGCCGCATGACAACCGTTCAGGCGCTTAGCCAAGCCGGGGGTCTGACCCCTTACGCCGAAAAAGGCGGCATTTTTGTCATTCGCCACGGCGGGGAAAAAGACGTTTCCATTCCCGTTCCTTACGACGACATCGTTTCCGGAAAAAAGCTGGACAAAGATCTGATCCTTGAACCCGGTGACGTCATCGTTGTTCCAACAGCAACCCTGTTTTAATTTATGTCGTTTCCTCTGTCCCTTTTTATACGTCTTCTGATCGTTGCCCTTATCGCGACAGGAAGCCTTGTCGCGCCTAAAGCAGCAAAGGCAAATCTCATCACGAACGGCAACTGGACGCTGCAGGGCACCGTCAACCAAAGCGGAACATGGTCATCCAATCCTCTTATGTCCGTTAATGGCTCAGATTCTACGTGGGGATCCTCGACGGGAGCAGCTCTGTCTTTGAAGAGCACAACGCCTCTGTCCCAATTCAGTCTAGACGAAACGGTAGACGATAGCATATTCGACAAATCCTCTCTTGACACCGTCGATACGCACACATCCTCAAGTTACTCCACAAAAAACGAACGCTGGAATTTCAAGTTGGGGGGAAATCTGGACACCGACACAACTCGCACCAGCGAAGTGGCGACGATCGGGGCTCAGCCGACGATTTCGAAGCATTTAGGGTATTCTTTATCACCAAACGTTTCTTTTGCCCCTACTCAAGCCGATACGTTTTCTCTCGGCGGTTCTTTTTCGGCCTCGGAATACGATAGCGGCAATTATTCGGATTACAGAGTTTTCTCCATTTCACCATCCTATGGTCGCAAGTTCGATCTCTATAACTCCGGCAACATATCGTTTTCGGCCCGCGAATATCGAACAACTAATGACAACAAGACTAAAACCGAAAGCTTCAGCCCGAATGTCGGATGGACCACTATTTTTTCCGACCGTCTGGTCGGCAGCGCTTCCATAGGCGGACAAACCAGTCGCCAGTATAATTATGGGGTCATTACCGACGAGGGAAAGTGGAGTCTCGTCTTTTCCGGAAGCCTTTCATATTCGGGACAGCAGGGATCCTTCAGCCTGTCGGCAGCGCGTTCCCAGCAACCTTCCGGCGACGGCACCGACTCCTTGCAAACGTCCCTAACCGCGACGCAAAGTTATGCCATAAACCCGCGTCTTTCTCTCAATGGAGGAATCAGTTACATAACGGCAACGTATCCGACCACTCCGATCAACGGCTTGGATTCTCTTGTTAGCGGCAATTTGGGCGCTTCCTATAAAGTGACGGATTGGCTTGCTTTTACAGTTAGTTATAAATACCAGTATAAAACGCTTACAAACGACGCGGGGACAGCGGACGATCACAGCATCAGTTTTGGCCTGTCTCTTTCATCGGACGTCTGGTCTTTATCGGAGTGACTATAGGTAACCTCAAACTGTTTTTGTTGGATAATCAGGAAACGAAAAAATGGAAGAACTAAGCGTCTCTACCTGCCTTGCCATTCTGCGCCGATGGAAAATGATATTTTTGGCGGTCTGGTTTGTTTTGCTTGTTGGTTCTCTGACCTTCGCAATGCATTGGTCGAACTACCGGTCAACGGCCATGGTCGAAATCGAACAGCCGGAAGTATCCGCTGCTGCCACAAGCACCGTTAACGAGAGCCTGCTATCCGTTGCCGATAAACGCATCAGCATTATCCAACAGAAGGTTCTGTCAACGGCCTCTTTGGTCGAAATCATCACAAAATTCAATTTGTACGCCGACATGCGCAAAAGCGTCCCTATTGCCGATATTGCGGAAAAGATGCGTCCCAAAATCAATCTCGACCTCATCGCCAACGCAAGAACAGCGGGCGGGCGCTCGTCAACCATCGCTTTTACGTTAAGTTTCGACTACAAAGAGCCTCTTGCCGCGCAACAGGTTGTGGATGAACTTGTGACGCGCTTTCTCAACGAGGACATAAAAGAACGCCGTACGGAAGTTCAGCAAACATCGGCCTTTCTCGACGCCCAGCTGGAAGCTTTGGGCAAGTCTTTGTCAGAACAAGAAGCTAATCTTGCCGATTACCAAAAGAAACATGGCATTAGCCGCGCGGAAAATCTGGGTTTCAATCAGGGACTTGTTGTTTCGCTGACATTCAGCCTTCAAAACATGGATACCCAAATATCCACCGCTATGGGAAATTTAGCTTCGTTGCAAACGCAGCTTGCCGGCATTTCCCCCTATCTGGAGGGAAGCACGAGCGGCAAGGCATCGTCGGCTCCTTCGACTTTGGCGGCGTTGCAATCCGAATACTCGGCACTGACGGCACAATACGGCCCAGAACATCCGGATGTCGTCAGAGTCCGCAACCAAATCGAAGCGCTGCAGTCGCGAGCCGACGATACGTCTCTTAAACCCGAGCAAATAAAAACGCAGATCGCCGATACACGCGCCGATCTTGACAAGGCCAAAAAAACGTACGGCCCGGAGCATCCCGATGTCGTTACCCTTCAGGAAAAGCTAAAAAAACTGGAAGGTCAGATGAACTCGCAAAAACAAAGCCAGGCAAAAAACAGCTTTGGCATTGTTGCAAATGCCAATAACCCTGCGTACCTGCAGGTCGCGGCACAAATTCAGACCGCCAGCGAGCAGTATAAAGCTCTCGTGAAGAACAGAGCCGAGCTTCAGCAACAATTGGAGAGTTTCAATAAAGCGCTGAACGATAATCCGGAAGCCCAACAAGAATTGATGGCGCTGACGCGCGATTATGACAACGTCAAGAGCCGCTACAAGGAAATAAAGGAAAAAAAGCTGATTGCCGATATGAAGGAGCAGATGGAAAAAGAACGCATCGGGGAGCGCCTTTCCTTGATCAATCCTCCGCAATATCCGAGCCAAACGCAGCCGCGTCGTATCTTTCTCATTCTTGGAGGCATATGCGCTTCCATCATTGGCGGGCTTGTGAGCGTTGTCGCAGCCCAGATCGCCAGCCAAAGCATCATCAGTGCCCACTATCTGGAGGTTGTGGTCGGAGCCGCGCCCCTTGTATCCATTCCGCGCATATACACGCGAGAGGACGTTCATTATTCGCTGCACCGCCGGTTGTGGCGAGCTCTCTGCTCTTTGTTCAAGCTTGTCTTCGGACGGGCCTTTCCGCACTTATTCGGACGCCTTACGTCTTCCTTTAAACGCCTTGTTGCTCGCGATAAGAGCCAGCCCAAATAATCGGAGAATTCTCATGGATAGGCTCGAAAAAGCTCTCGAAAAATCTAGACAACAGCGTGCGGCGCTGGGGTTCGATTATACAGGCCAAAACAAGCTGGTGGCGGGAAGCTCGCCAGAGGCCGTTTTGTCGCCTTTTGATCCCAACGCAGTCAACGAAGATCTGATGGAACATAACCGCATCGTTGCTTTCCGCACGCGTTCTGCACAGGCTGATGTTTATCGCCAGCTTAGAACCAAAGTTCTGCAGATCATGAACGCATCCGGCTTTAGAGCTCTTGCCATTACAAGCCCGAACTCCGGCGACGGAAAGACGACGGTCGCGCTGAACTTGGGCATCAGCATTGCCCTCGATCTTAAACAGACCGTGATGCTGGTTGACCTCGACATACGCAAACCCAATCTGCACCAATATTTGGGTCTTTCGCCTCAGGCCGGATTGACGGATTATTTGCTTAAAGACAAACCGCTCAATGAATGTTTGATACGCCCCCCGTTCGAGCGCGTCAGCGTTTTGCCTGCCGGAGCGGCGGCGGAAAATTCGTCCGAAATTCTGGGATTGCCCAAAATGATCTCGTTAGCGCAAGAGTTGAAATCGCGTTATCCGGATCGTTTTGTCATTTATGACATGCCCCCCGTTCTTACCCAAGACGACCCCATAGCTTTTCTGCCTCAAATCGAGGCTGTTTTGGTTGTTGTACGGGACGGAGTCACAAAGACCGACGCCCTGCGCCGCAGCCTTAATACCCTTTCCGGCTCCGGCGCCAATGTGATCGGCACCGTGCTGAATAACTGCTGGTAAGAATTCGCTTCAGGCCTTCTTTGACATTGGCGCGAATTTACAAAATTACAAGGCATTACATCTATTTAGTTGACACTCTTAACCTACGGATGTAGTTCTTTTTGGCAGCAACCGGGAAGCCGTTAACCCTATTGGTGATGCCGGAATATATGGTGACAAAGTCGGCAACAAGCACACGAGGATGTTTTACAAAATGAAAATTCGCCCAATTATTCTTTCCGGCGGTTCCGGCACGCGGTTGTAGCCTGTTTCCCGTAGTAAAGCCCCCAAGCAGTTCGTCCCCCTTGTGGATAAGGAAAATCTGTTTACCTCGACGGTACGTAGCGTCGCCGACAGCTCTTTGTTCGCCCCCCCTATGATCGTAGGCAACGGCGAGCACAAGTTCTTAATCCATGACGCGCTGGACGATGCAAAAGTATCCCCCGTTGCCATTATTCTCGAGCCTCTGGGGCGCAATACGGCGGCCGCCGCGCTGATCGCAGCTCTGGTCGAAAAAGACGATAGCGTCTTACATCTGGTGCGTCCGAGCGATCACGTCATCGCCGATACCGAAGCGTGGCACGCTGCCCTCAATCGTGCCGTTGCCGCCGCGTCCGCCAATTTTATCGTCCTTTTCGGAATTAAGCCGGATTATCCCGAAACCGGATACGGCTATATCCTGCGCGGAGAACCAGCGGGCTTCGACGATGTCAACCGCATCGCCTCGTTTAAGGAAAAGCCGGACGCCGCGACGGCGGCTGCCTATATTTCCAAAGGGGCTTTATGGAACAGCGGTATCTTTTTATATTCGCCGCGCATGCTTATCAAAGAGGCGGAAAAACTCGCCCCCGACCTCTTGCATCAGCTTCAACAGGTTTTGGGCAAGGCGCAGACGGACGGGAAAGACATTTCTTTGGACGAAGCTCTTTATGCCGCGCTTCCGTCCGAGCCTTTCGACCGCGTTATCATGGAACACACGACGCAAGGAGCCGTTGTCCCCTGCTCTATGGGATGGAGCGATGTCGGTTCATGGCAGGCTCTGTGGCAGACTTCGCAAAAAGACGCTAACGGCAACGCCGTGATGGGAGACGTCATCGTCGTTGATACGACGGATTCTTATATTCGTTCCGAAGGCCCCGCCGTCGCCGTGCTAGGCATGAAGGATGTCGCCGTTGTTGCAACAAGAGACGCCGTTATGGTTACTCCCCGCGCCAAAACGCAGGAAGTCAAAACGCTCGTCGCCGCCGTCGAACAGTCCATCCCCTCTCTGGCGCAGAATCACGCCCGCACGCGCCGCCCGTGGGGCGCTTACGAAGGTCTGGCCAAGGGATCGCAGTTTCAGGTCAAGCACATCACCGTTTTGCCGGGACGCGCTTTGTCGCTTCAAATGCACCATCACCGCGCCGAGCACTGGATTGTCGTCGAAGGAACGGCAAAGGTTCAGTGCGGCGATGTCGAAAAAATGCTCTTTCCCAACGAGTCCATTTACATCCCGAAGTGCACGAAGCACCGCTTAAGCAACCCCGGTATTATCGAACTGCACCTTATCGAAGTACAGTCGGGCGATTATTTGGGCGAAGACGATATTGTCCGGTATGAAGACGTTTACGGGCGCGCCGGTAAAAAATAACGGCACACGGAACGGGAAAGGATGCTTTGAAAAAAATGAAAATCTCGTCTATTCCCGCTCTTTTCTTCGATCGAAACGGCTCCGTAAGAGGTGCGTCCAAACGCGCCATTGGCGTGAATATTTTCTCGCCCCAGGATACTC
>Ga0265297_10010822_pt1 | contig 11347 bp, 9 predicted proteins | sample Munlanlwell13791_FD_192502 | JGI IMG/M metagenome (GOLD analysis project Ga0265297, IMG submission 192502) | Leachate microbial communities from a municipal landfill in Southern Ontario, Canada - Leachate well 137-91 | ecosystem: Engineered > Solid waste > Landfill > Unclassified | place...
ATACAATATCAATAATGGTGAACGTTTCGACACTTATGTAATAAAAGGAAAAAGAGGAAGCGGTACTGTGGGTATTAATGGAGCTGCCGCTAGAAAAGTTACCCTCGGGGATTTGATAATTATTGTATCTTATGCATGCATGGATTTTTTACAGGCAAAAAACTTTTCTCCAACCATTATTTTCCCCGATTCTCAAACCAATAAGCTAAAATAAACACTTTGAAAAAGAAACTTTTAGATGGTGTTAAACTTATAGTTTTTCTTGCTATCGGCATATTTTTTATTTGGTTTTTTGTTAAAGACCTCACCGAAAAAGAAAAGGAACAAATTTTTGAATCATTTTCACATGCCAAATATCTTTGGCTGTTTGTTGGTTTAATATTTGCCCTTATTAGTCATATTTTGCGTTCGTTGCGATGGGAAATGCTTTTAAATACCGTTGGATATAAACCAAAATTTAAAAACACTTTTTTAAGCCTGATGATAGGATATTTTGCAAATCTGGCCCTGCCAAGACTTGGAGAAATAACCCGCTGCGGCATTTTAAATAAATATGAAAAAATACCCTTTGAAAAATCATTTGGCACCGTTGTGGCAGAACGTGCCCTTGATTTGTTGTCATTTGTGGTTTTGTTTTTTTTGAACCTGCTTATTCAGTATGATGCTATTTCGGGTTATGTTAATGAAAAAATATATCAACCGCTATCACAAAAATTTGAATTTGTAGGTAAGGGATACTTTTTTTACGGATCAATATTACTAACGATTGTATTTATAGTGTTTTTGTTTGTTTTTCATAAAAAACTGCTTAAATACCGAATTTACCAAAAAATTATCAAACTTTTTAAAGGGTTTTGGGCGGGATTAATATCTATCGGAAAAGTGAAAAGGCCGGCTTTATTTGTGATTTATACGATTTCTATTTGGGCAATGTATTTTCTGATGACTTATGTTTGTTTTTTCAGCCTGGCAGAAACAAGCGAAACTGGCGCCGCTGCCGCATTTTCAGTTTTAATAATGGGGACAATTGGAATTATGTTAGTTCAGGGAGGTATTGGTATTTATCCGGTAATTGTTGCCGAAACACTTTCTGTTCCAAAGTATGGAGTTAATAATCTTACAGGATTTACGCTGGGATGGCTAATCTGGATTGCCCAAACAGCAGCAATTATTCTTTCGGGCATTATTTCTTTAATTCTTTTACCGGTTTTAAACAACAAAAAAAGTGACACAACTGGAAATCATCAAAAATAAAATTTACCCCTCCTTTGAAGTTTTTGAAAAAAGACTGGAATTTTTCCGTTTTAAAAAATATCAGATGGTTTTTACGAATGGCTGTTTTGATATTTTACATCTTGGCCATATTGATTATTTGTCTAAAGCTTGTGATTTAGGCGATATTTTAATTGTTGGACTTAACAGTGATAATTCTGTAAAAAAAATTAAAGGAAACAATCGTCCGATTAATGATGTACAATCCCGTTCATTATTACTGGCGTCAATGTCTTTTGTTTCTGCTGTGGTGATTTTTGAAGAAGAAACTCCGGAAAATCTTATTAAATTAATAAAACCAGATGTATTAGTAAAAGGAAAAGATTATTCCTTTGATACAATTGTGGGCGCAAATCATACGATTCAAAATGGAGGTCAAGTAGTTACAATTGAACTTATTGAAGGGTATTCAACAAGCAATATTATTAACAACATTGTGAAATTTTATTCAAAAAAAGACAAATTTTGAATTATTTTATTAATTTTGCTTTATAAATTATTATTATACAAACTATGAAAAAGTTTTTTGTACAGTTTTTATTATTATTTGTTTCTTTTTGTTTCTTCACATATATTTCTTGTACCAAATCAAGTGTTGAAAACAAATTACAAGGCAAATGGAAATACGTTAATGTGGAAAATTTTTATGACACAACATATGTAGAAGATTGGGAGTTTAAATCAGGGGGAGAGCTGATAATTCATTATCGCGATTTACAATGGATGGGAAATCCGGATACTGTTGTAGAATATAAAGGGTTTTATAGTATGGATTCATATGAGAAGTTTACAGTTTCCGGAATTGAAAACCCTCACCTGCCTTATTACAATTGTCAATGGGAAATCGTAAAAATGAATAACAATATTCTTATGATTGTTAATAATGTTGAGGGAGGACTTTATTTCCGGGAATTTTCAATGCTTTGATTTAGCGGATGGCTAAAATCCAAACCGTATTTTTTTGTCAGAATTGTGGAACTCAGTCTTCAAAATGGCTTGGAAAATGTCCCTCATGCAACGAATGGAATACCTTTGTTGAGGAAGTAATATCAAAAAAAAACATTTCGGCTAAAGATACCCATTCTTTCAGGAATGTTTCACAACCCAAAATACTTGATGAGATAGAGGTTGACAATCACCAACGTATTGATTCTTCAAACGATGAGTTAAACAGAATTCTTGGCGGAGGAATTGTCCCTGGCTCATTGGTATTAATCGGAGGTGAGCCCGGAATAGGCAAATCCACACTTATGCTTCAGGTTGCTTTAAATATTAAAACCCAAAAGGTTCTTTATATCACTGGTGAAGAAAGTGAGCAACAAATAAAAATGAGGAGTGAAAGAATAAATGCAAAAAGCAACAGCTGTTTTATTCTTAATGAAACTAATACTCAGAGTATCTTTCAGCATATTGAAAATATAAAACCCAACCTTGTGGTTGTAGATTCTATACAAACATTACAAACCGATATTATTGATTCTTCAGCAGGGAGTATTTCACAAATCAGAGAATGTGCCTCGGAATTTCAGAAATATTCGAAAAATACTGCGACACCGGTTTTTTTGGTTGGGCATATTACCAAGGACGGAAGCATTGCCGGCCCCAAATTGCTTGAACATATGGTAGATACCGTATTGCAGTTTGAGGGAGACAGAAATTACGTGTATCGCATTTTACGTTCGGTAAAAAACCGTTTTGGTTCTACATCCGAAATAGGTATTTTTGAAATGCAAAGCTCTGGCTTACGTGAGGTTACAAACCCCTCGGAAGTTCTACTTTCACAGCATGATGAACCCCTGAGCGGAATTGCCGTTGCTTCAACTATCGAAGGGCTAAGACCTTTGCTTATTGAAGTACAATCTATTGTAAGCTCATCAACTTTTGGAAATCCACAGCGTTCTTCCACCGGTTTTGATGCGAGAAGGCTGAATATGCTTCTGGCGGTTTTGGAAAAAAGATGCGGGTTCCGGTTAGGGGCAAAAGATGTTTTTCTAAACATTGCCGGGGGTATCAGGGTTGATGACCCTGCCATTGACCTTGCTGTAATTGCCTCTGTCTTATCTTCTTATGAAGATATTGCTGTCAGCCTTAAAACCTGTTTCTCCGCTGAGGTTGGCCTTTCAGGCGAGATACGTTCTGTAAACAGAATTGAACAAAGAATCTCGGAAGCAGAAAAACTTGGTTTCGAGGAAATTGTAATTTCTAAATACAATACTTCTTCTTTGAATCTGAAAAATTATAAGATACATATTATACCTCTTCGTAAGATTGAAGAACTGATGAAATATCTTTTTGGTTAAGATTATATTTTGTTATTATAAAAGTATCTAAAAAACAACCCCATATTCTCTACTAAAGCAACTTTGCTAAATTTTAAAATTATTATGGACATACAACATGCAAGATGAATGTTGCATAAAAGTGTAAAAAACAGGAAATCATTCGTAATAATACACTCTTTTAACTCTTCCCGATACGGAAGTTAAAATCTCATAAGGAATGGTGTGGAGTATTTTTGCCAAGTTTTTAATAGAAATTGCATCATTAAAGACAAATGCAGTGTCTCCTTCTTTAGCATCAATATCGGTAATATCAACTGTACACATATCCATACAAATGCTTCCAATTAACATGGCTTTTTTACCAAGAATATAAACATATCCGCCCATATCGCTCAATCTCCTGCTAAGGCCATCGGCATAGCCAACGGGTAAAATAGCAATAGTAGTTTTTTTATCAGCTATCCATACCCTTCCATAATTAACCGTTTCGCCTTTGTTGATGGTTTTTATCTGTGAAATGATAGTTTTAAGTGTGCTTACGTTTTGAAGATTTTGTTGTTCTTCTTCATAGAAAGAAATTCCGTAAAGACCAATCCCGAGGCGTATCATATCAAGATGAGCTTCTTTAAACCGAGAAATTCCTGCAGAATTAAGTACATGAATTAAAAAGGGCTCAGGAAGTTCTTTTTTTAGTCTTTCACATACTTCTTTCAGCAGTTTAATCTGAGATAATGTAAAGTCATCGTGTTCGGGGTTTTCGCTAACAGCCAGATGCGTAAATACAGACTTAACAGTAATTCGGTCGTTTTCTTTTAAGATGCTAAGTAGTGTATTGATTTCACCGGGAGCAAAACCAAGGCGGTGCATTCCGGTGTCAATTTTTATGTGTATAGACTGTTTAGTCCTTTCTTTGCCTGCATTGTTAAGCGAATCAATAAGCAATTTAAGAGTCCGAAAACTATAAATTTCGGGTTCCAGGTCATATTTATTTATTAAATCAAAGCTTTCTTCTTCGGGGTTCATTACCATGATGGGTCTTGTAATTCCTGCTTTGCGAAGCTCTATACCTTCGTCGGCATAAGCAACAGCCAGATAATCAATATTATGATACTGTAACACATTTGCGATTTCAAAACCTCCGCTGCCATAAGAAAGAGCTTTGACCATTGTCATTATCTTTGTCCCCTTTTTTAGCTTGCTTTTAAAATAATCAAGATTTTGAATCAGGGCATTCAGATTTATCTCCAACACCGTTTCGTGTGTTTTTTGTTGTAAAAGCCGGCTAATTTGTTCAAATTCAAAAACACGTGCTCCCTTAATAAGAATTGTTTCGTTATTAAAAGCTTTAAGCTGAACATTATTTAAAAAATCATCTGTTGATTTATAAAAAGATTTTTTCTGTGAGAATAAAACATCGTGGTCTGAAATAGAAGGTCCGATGCCAATAATGCGAGTTACTCCTTTCAAATTTAACAACTTTGAAACATTGCCATATAGTTCATTATCGTCAAGTGCACTTTGTAAAATATCAGAAAGGATTACTGTTTTGTTTTTGTGTTGATTTTGCTGGTTCATAAAATCAAGAGCAATACTCAGCGAATTAAGGTCGGAGCTATAACTGTCGTTAATGATTGAACAATTGTTTATCCCGGCTTTTAACTCTAGGCGCATTGCAACAGGGGTCAGAAGTCTCATTCTTGAAGCAATAATATCATTCGAATATCCTAACCAAAGCATCAGCGCCCAGCAATGAATGGCATTTTCAATGGATGCATTGTCCGTAAAAGGTATTGTAATAGAAACTTCCAGGGAGTTAAAAAGACCTGTTATTGTTGTGTTTCTGGAATTTTTTAATTGTTTTTTTATAACAAGGTCAGCAGTATTTTTGCAGCCCCACTTAAAAAACTTGTTTTGTTTTAATATTTCTGATTGAATGATGCGGTCCTGAATTTCATAACTGTCGGCACAATAAATTAAAACATCAGTTTTGGTAAATAGATTAAGCTTTTCGCCTGTTTTTTGCACGTTATTAATAAAGTTCTTTTCATGGGCGCTGCCAATGTTTGTGAAAATACCAATGGTTGGCTGGATGATGTTCTGAAGTTTTTTCATCTCTTCCGGTTCAGAAATTCCAGCTTCAATAATAGCTAGCTCATGCTCGGGTTGCATTTGCCAAACAGAAAGTGGTACGCCAATCTGAGAATTAAAACTTTTCGGGCTTCGTACAATATTTTTATCGGCAGATAATAATTGAAAAATCCATTCTTTAACGATGGTTTTTCCGTTACTTCCCGTTATACCAATCACCGGAATATCAAATTGTTTTCGATGATGTATTGCAATTGCCTGTAAGGCATCAAGTGTATTTTTTACATCCAGAAAGTTTGAGCCTTCATATTTTTCTATATTTTCAGGCATTTCAGACACAACAAAGTTTCTAACTCCCTTGTTATGAAGTTCGGAAATATACTTGTGGCCGTTGTTTTTTTTCGTTACAATTGCGAAAAACAGAGAAGTATTTGCAACTGTTATTTTGCGACTGTCAATAAGCAAATGGTTGATAACATCATTTTTTCCCGAAACCGAAATCAGACGCCCTTTGGTTATTGTTGAAATTTCTTTTATGGAATACCCTGGCATGATTACTTGTAAAATCTTTAGTTGTCTTTTCCCTGCTCTTCTTCATTTTGTTTGTAGGCACCTATTTTCAGGAGATTTTCATTTATTTTTTCGAAATGTAGGCGGTGTTTATATATATCACAGGCAAGGTAAATGGCGTTTCTGAGCGATTCGGGGCTGGCAATGTTTTTTCCGGCTATTTCATAAGCCGTACCGTGTGCCGGTGAAGTTCGAATTATGGGAAGCCCGGCCGTGAAGTTTACACCTTCTTCAAAACCAATAATTTTAAAAGCTATCATACCCTGGTCGTGGTACATGGATAATACTCCATCAAACTGGCGGTATTTAAATGTTCCGAAAAAACTATCCGAAGGATAGGGCCCGAAACAAAGGATATTTTCTGCCTGAGCTTTTTTAATGGCTGGAATAATAATCTGTTCTTCTTCTTTCCCAATAACGCCATCGTCACCCGAATGCGGATTAAGCCCGAGCAATGCAATTTTGGGTTTATTGATCCCAAAATCCTTTATTAAAGAATTATTCATCACTATCAGTTTCCGCAGAATAAGATTTTCATCTAAAACTGAAGAGATTTCATTGATGGCTACATGACCGGTTACAAAGCCAACCCTAAGATTTCGAGCCACCATCATCATAAGGTAATCGCTACAGTTGAATTTTTCAGCCAGATATTCGGTGTGCCCCTTAAAATTAAATCCGGGAGATTGTATGTTTTTTTTATTAATTGGCGCCGTCACCAAAACATTAATGTGATTATGTTTAATGTCGTCAACAGCCATGTTAAGAGCTGTTAATGCCAGTTGCCCGGCAATAGGCGAAGAGGTCCCTGTTTCAATTTTAACTTCTTGCTCTGTAACATTAACAATATTTTGACGTTTGGAGCCGGCAAATTCCGCCTTTTTTACAAGGTTAAAATTAAAATCGGTAAAATTTAATGTCTTTCGGTAATATGAAGCTATTTTGGAAGACCCATAAATAACCGGAGTACATATCTCTAACAGGTAAGGCTCCATAAGTGTTTTTATAAGTATTTCATAGTTTATGCCGTTAAAATCTCCATGGGTAATGCCAACAACTACTTTTCTTTCCTTCTCGTTTTCTTTAGGATTTGCCATTGCGGTTTATTTTTTACAAAGATACTTATAAAATGCATTTGGGGTAATTAGAAAAGCTTTAGAAAATACTGTTAATTATATCAGAATTTTGTTAAAATTATTTAAGATAAAAAATATTATCCGGAATCCTGTTGATGATGCGTTGGGAAAACCCGTATTCAAACAGATATTTGACTGCTTCTTCTCCTTTACCATAAAGGCTTTTTGTATAATGGTTCACATACAATTCAATGTGTTTTTTTATTATCTCGTCTTCTATTTCAACAGAATGTTCTTTTATAAATTCTTTTGAAGAATCCGGGTTTTGAAAAGCAAATTCCACACTGTTTTTTAGTATTCTGTTCAGCTTCGATTTAAGTTCTTCGGGCATATCTCTTCGGATAACAATACCACCAAGTGGAATTGGAAAGCCTGTTTTCTGTTCCCAGCAACAACCAAGGTCACAAATTTTTATCAGCCCCTTATCCTGATATGTAAATCTTGTTTCGTGAATGATAACACCGGCATTAACGATGTCTTTCAATATCATTTTTTCAATTTTACTGAAAATAATCTCATGGTGGTTTTTGGCGTTAGGATAAACATAATTTAGTAAAAGAGCTGCTGTTGTATATTTACCAGGGATAGCTATGGACAAATTATCAATTTCGGGTTCTGAGAACTTATTTTTTGCTATTAGTAATGGCCCGCAATTAGTACTCAGAGAACTTCCTGCATCGAGCAGCTGATATTTGTCGGCAATATGAAGAAAGGTATGAAAACTAACTTTGGTCATATCCAAATCTTCATCCATGGCCCGAAGATTAAGCTGTTCAATATCTTCGGCATCACAGATAAAATCAATACCTTCCGTATCAATTTTTTTATTAATAAGCGCATCAAAAATAAAGGTGTCGTTAGGGCAAGGCGAAAATCCGAGTTTTATTATGTAGGACATTTGTAAGTTAGATTTAAGAGATTAGAGATTAAGTTTGGTTCGCTGCTGCGGGGCAGAAGTTTATTTTTGCAAAAGTATTGTTTAGATTTCAATTGCGGAGGGAGAGCGAAAAAAATTTATCAGAAAGCTTTGATTATTTCAGGCAACTTTTTGTTAAGCAGGGCAATGGCAAAGGGAATGTTCCAGTTGTTAAGGTTTCGCGGTTCGATGTAGTTTGAAATAGTCCTTAATTGAAAACAAGAAATATTTTGGGCCAGACAGGCATAAAAAAAGGCTGCGCCTTCCATGCTCTCTATATCGGGAGAGAAATTTTTCAGCATTTTTTCAATGCGGGATGATTCGCTGCTTAATGTATTTACTGTTATTGCACTGACCTTTTTTATTTTTTCAATTTCGGGATTTTTTATTGCTGTTTGATTCTTGATAAATCCGTCCTCACTAAAAAACGGCTCGGAGTATTCTCCGGAAAAATTCAAACGGTTTAATGAAATAAATTTATCGCCATAATCTGCACCTAATTCTGCAAAACAATCCTGATAAACATTTACCATTTCCCCAATGGCAAGCGATTCGTTAAAACTTCCCGCAATGCCTGCATTTATTGCCAAATCAAAATCCGATAAATTTATTTGTCCCAAACGGTAAGCCGTTGAAACCATTCCTACTCCTGTAATGAGTAATGTAAGCTGATGCCCGGCTAATTCAGTTTGGTATGTGCGGAAATCGTTTTTCAGCAACACTTTCAGCGTGTTTGCCAGCGGTTTTATTTCTTCCTGTGTTGCCGAAACAATGAGGATTTTCATCGAAGTATTTTCAGTAAGATTGAACAAGTATCAAAAAAAACACATCCCTCTGTTTTATCTCTGTGTTCTCTGTGGTTAAAAAACATTTTGTTTAACCACAGAGTTACACAGAGTTTTTCACAGAGTTCACAGAAACTATTTTGACAACCTCTCTCAATTTTATTATTTCTAAAATCTATTTTTTAATATTCGGTAACTGCAAACCATAACCTTTCTTTTTGTCTTCAGCTTTTAACAGAAAGGCAAATATTAGTGCCAGCACGCCAAATCCCATAAAAATCAACATTGGGATCGTGTAATTGAATGTGGTTACCGCCTGTCCATCCACAATATTTTGACCCGTAACACAATATTTATCCAGAACCCATCCGATAAGATAAGGAACACCCATTAATCCCCAATTTTGAACCCAGAAAATCAAGGAATATGCGGTCCCCAATTGCCTTTCCGGGATAATTTTTGGTACGGAAGGCCACATGGCAGAAGGAACTAAAGAAAAACCAATACCCAGAGTAATAACTAGTAAGATAGCTATAAACCAGTGATTCAGGAAAGGTACAGCAAACAAGGCATGAACAAGAATTAATATTAAGGCTCCTATTATCATTATTGTCGCACCTTTACCTTTTTTATCATAAATACCACCAAAAAGAGGCGTTAAAAGGATGTTCCCAAATGGGAGCAACCCGGGAATAACACCGGCAACAGCTTCATCAACACCAAATTTATTAACCATAAGGTTGGTTGCATATTTCAAAAACGGGAAAACAGCAGAATAGAAAAGTACACAAAGTAGGGCAATATACCACCATCCTTTATTATTTAAAATTCTGAAAATATCTTTTATTTTAAATTCTTCCTCTGCCGGTGCATCATTGTCAAGGTTAGCTGCTTTTATTGAAGCATCAAGTTTTTTATCGCGAAATGTATAAACAAAGAAAGATAGAAGCCCAATACATAAAGCAATTAAACAAATAAGTACCGGCATAGAAACTGTTCCTGCTGCTTTCGCAATAGGTGCAGAAGTGGAAAGTGCCAATGCAGTTCCCAATCTTGCTACTGCCAGTTGGATTCCCATAGCAAGGGCAATTTCGTGACCTTTAAACCACTTGACAATAATTTTTGTAACAGTGATTCCGGCAACCTCAACGCCTACACCAAAAATAGCATAGCCAATTGCCGCCACCATCACTTGGGCTTTCCAGCCGAACAATATTGTGCCATCCAGCGAATGAGTTGATATTGCCCAATATTTAATTGCCGTACCCCCCACCATTATCATGGCAGCCATGAGCCCGGTAAAGCGCACACCCATTTTGTCAAGGATAATGCCCCCGATAATTAAAAAGAAAAGAAACACATTAAACCATCCGTAGGCACTGGTAAAAAAACCGTATTCATTGGCATTCCAATTCAGTTGCTTTTCAAGCAGTGTTTGTAACGGAGCCATTACATCGGCCAGGAAATATCCAGCAAACATGGTAAATGATACTATGAATAATGCAGCCCAGCGGGCAGCTTTAGAGTCGCGTAATACACGGTGAATTTTTTCTGTCATAAGTTTTTGATTTTGGGTTACAAATATAGTGTTTTGTTTGAAGGACATTTATTAAAAAAATCAAATTTAAATAGTGTTAGTAAAGGTCTTTAGTCCTGATAATCCTCGTAAAAGAAAAAAATAGTAATTTCGGTATCCTAAAAAAAAGAAATTGAACCCTGATTATTTTATTACAATTCTTGGCCCTACGGCTTGCGGAAAAACCAAATTGGCTGTTGCACTGGCTGCAAATATCGGTGGGGAAATCATCAGTGCTGATTCGCGGCAGGTTTTCCGCGGTATGACTATAGGAACGGGGAAAGATTTGGATGATTATAAAATGAACGGGAAAATAATTCCCTATCACCTTATTGATATTGCCGAAGCTGGAGAAGAATACAACCTTCATCGTTTTGTAAATGATTTTAAAAGGGTATTTCAAGAGATTTCATACAGAAAAAATATTCCGATATTGTGCGGAGGTACAGGGCTTTATATCGAGGCCGTGTTAAAAAACTATGTCGTACCTGATGTGCCTGTTAACGAAACTTTTCGCAAATCCCTTGAAAACAAAACCGATGAAGAATTAATAAAGATTTTAGAATCATATAAAACGCTTCACAACGAAACCGATACCGAAAACCGCCGCCGACTGGTACGAGCCATAGAAATTGCGCATTTTTCTGAAGAAAAGTCGAAAGAAAAAAACTCTTATTTGCCTGAAAAACAATATGTTTTTGGTGTACAAATACCGCGGGAAG
>Ga0265297_10010823_pt1 | contig 11346 bp, 12 predicted proteins | sample Munlanlwell13791_FD_192502 | JGI IMG/M metagenome (GOLD analysis project Ga0265297, IMG submission 192502) | Leachate microbial communities from a municipal landfill in Southern Ontario, Canada - Leachate well 137-91 | ecosystem: Engineered > Solid waste > Landfill > Unclassified | place...
GGACGGCTCCCAGGCATGCAGCAGGCGGTGCAGGCGGTCGAAGTCGGCCAGCACGGCGTCGACCGCCTGGCGCGCCTTGGCCTCGGGTTCGCCATAGACGCTGACGTCGACCAGGGTGCCGAAGACGTAGGCCTGCTGCTTGTAGGGCGGCTTCTCGGCGCAGCCGGCGAGCAGCATCAGCAGGAAGACCGCGAGGATCAGGCGCATGACCGCTCCAGCGCGTCGATGAACAGCGCGGCGACGTCGCAGCCGGTCTGGTCGGCGATCTCGCGGAAACAGGTCGGGCTGGTCACGTTGACCTCGGTGAGCCAGTCGCCGATCACGTCGAGGCCGACCAGCAGCAGGCCATCGGCATTCAGTATCGGCCCCAGGGCGGCGGCGATCTCCCGGTCGCGGTCGGTCAGTGGCCGGGCCACGCCGGTGCCGCCGGCGGCCAGGTTGCCGCGCGTCTCGCCGGGGGCGGGGATGCGCGCCAGCGAGTAGGGCACCGGCTCGCCGGCGATCAGCAGGATGCGCTTGTCGCCGTCGGCGATCTCGGGGATGTAGCGCTGCGCCATGATCTGGCGGTGGCCGAGGCCGGTCACGGTCTCCAGGATGGCGCCCAGGTTGGCGTCGCCCGGGCGCAGCCGGAAGATGCCGCTGCCGCCCATGGCGTTGAGCGGCTTCACCACGATGTCGCCCTGCTCGGCCAGGAAGGCGCGGATCTCGTCCACCCGGCAGGACACCAGGGTGGGGACGGTGAACTGCGGGAAACGGGCGATGGCCAGCTTCTCGTTGTAGTCGCGTAGGGCTTGCGGCCGGTTGAAGACACGGGCGCCCTCGCGCTCGGCCATTTCGAGCAGATAGGTGGCGTTGAGGTAGACCTCGTCGAAGGGCGGGTCCTTGCGCATCAGCACGGCATCGAAGCCGGCCAGCGGACGCCATTCCGGCCCGGCGGCGGTGAACCAGGCGGGCGACTGTCCGGTCAGCCTGACGGCACTAGCCGCGGCCAGCATCTTGCCGCCCCGCCAGGCCATGTCCTCCGGCTCGCAGGCCCACAGGCCGTGGCCGCGCCGGGCTGCCTCCAGCATCATGGCGTAGGTCGAATCCTTGTAGACCTTGAAGCTGGCCAGCGGGTCGGCGACGAACAGGATATCCATCAAATCGCCGCCTCGGCCAACGGTCCGCCATGGCTGGCCACATCATGTCGGCGGCTGGCGCCATTCGCCTTGCCGTCGATCCCGCCGTGCGTATCCCTCGCCGGGTGACTCATAGCGTTACTTCCGGATGAAATTCCGGATCGGTGTCTTCCAGCTCGATCGAGGCTGCCAGGGCGGCCAGGCGGGCGAGTACGCCATAGGTGTAGAAGCGGTTGGCCGGCGCATCCGGACGCGCCGTGTTGTCCGGTAGGGAGCAGGACTGGTCGAAGGCCAGCGGCACGAAGTGCATTCCGGGCGCGTTCAGGTTCTCGTCAACGCCCCGGCTGGTATGCACGCGATAGAAGCCGCCGACCACGAAGTGGTCGATCATGTAGACCACCGGCTCGGCCACCGCCGCGTTGATCGACTCGTAGGTGTAGACGCCCTCCTGCACCAGCACCTTGTCCACCGCCAGGCCTTCCTTGACCACGGCCATCTTGTTGCGGCTCTTGCGGTTGAGGTCGCGCACATCGTCGGCACTTTTGGCGGTCAGGATGCCCATGCCGTAGGTGCCGGCGTCGGCCTTGACGATGACGAAGGGCTCCTTGTCGATGCCATATTCCTGGTATTTGATCCGGATCCGCTTGAGCAGCGCATCAACGTTCGTGGCCAGGCATTCCTCGCCGTCGCGGCTCTGAAAGTCGACCTCGCCGCAGACCCCGAAATAGGGGTCGATCAGCCAGGGATCGATGCCGACCACCTGGCCGAAGGCCTGGGCCAGGTCGGCGTAGGCCTGGAAGTGGTTGGACTTGCGCCGCACCGCCCAGCCGGCATGCAGCGGCGGCAGCAAGGTCTGGTCCGGGTCGAGGCCCTTGAGGATGTCCGGGATGCCGCCCGAAAGATCGTTGTTGAGCAGCACCGCGCAGGGGTTGAAGCCATCCACCATCAGACGGTTGCCCTCGCGCCGCACCGGCTCCAGCTTCAGCACGCCGCCATCGGGCAGGTCGAGTATCAGCGGTTCCTTCAGGTCGGGGATCAAGCTGCCCAGGCGCACCGTGATGCCGACCTTGCGGATGATGTCGGCCAGGGTGGCGACGTTCTGCAGGTAGAAGCTGTTGCGGGTGTGGTTCTCGGGGATGATCAGGAAGCGCTGGGCGGAGGTGCACATCTTCTCCACCGCCACTTGCGCCGCCTGCACCGCCAAGGGCAGGAAGGCCGGGTTCAGGTTGTTGAAGCCGCCGGGAAACAGGTTGGTATCCACCGGGGCCAGCTTGAAGCCGGAATTGCGCAGGTCGACCGAGGAGTAGAACGGCGTCGCGTGCTCCTGCCACTGGCTGCGGAACCAGTGTTCGATGGCCGGCTGAGCGGCGATGACGCGTTTTTCCAGGTCCAGCAGTGGACCGGTCAAGGCCGTGGTGAGGTTGGGGACCATGCTGAACGAAGCTGTGGGTACGGGACGCCAGTTTACCCGAATGTTTCAATGGATCGCTGGCGGCGCGGGATAATGCAGGCCTAGTCCCACGCTTGGCCTGCCATGTTCGAAATCGTCCTCTACCAGCCCGAGATACCGCCCAATACCGGCAACATCATCCGCCTGGCCGCCAATACCGGCTGCCGCCTGCACCTGATCAAGCCGCTCGGGTTCACGCTCGAAGACAGCCAGCTGAAACGCGCCGGTCTGGATTACCACGAATATGCCAGCCTGATCGTGCATGAGGACTGGCCGGCCGCCCGCGCCGCGCTGGCCGGCAAACGGATGTTCGCGCTCACCACCAAGGGCAGCGCCCGCCACGACCAGACCCGCTTCGAGGCCGGCGATGCCTTCCTGTTCGGCCCGGAGAGCCGCGGCCTGCCGGCCGAGATACTGGCCGAGTTTCCCGCCGATCGGCGCCTGCGCCTGCCCATGCTGCCGCACAGCCGCAGCCTGAACCTGTCCAACTCGGCGGCGGTGGTGGTCTACGAGGCCTGGCGGCAGGCCGACTTCGCGGGCGGCATCTGAGTCTCGGACAAGCAGTCGGCTGTTGCAGCCTCGATACTCTGCTCAGATAGGGTTCATGAAGGTTTTCGTGTCACTGTGCCGCGGCCGTGGCAACGAGGATAATAATCACGGCGCCAGAATGGGTGTTTTCCCTGCATTAGCCGATTTGGTAGCCCAACTGCTCCCAAGGGGGCAGTTGGGTGCGTCTGTGCTTGGGTCTGAGCGGCCAGGGCGTCAAGGAATATGTCTGTGAATAATCTGGAGATCGTTATGAAAAAACAAACCCTAATCGCTGGTGCAATGCTTGCCCAGTTTGCTGTGGCGGGGATCGCGGCTGCTGATGTCGTGAACGGGCCTTATGTCGCTGCCGACGTCGGAGTCAGTTGGTTATCCGACCAGAATTACGACTTTGACAGTTACGGCAGTCACCTGGCCGATTTCGACCGTGGCCATGCCTGGGGGATCGCCGCCGGTTGGGGTTTCGGCAACGGCTGGCGCGCCGAACTCGAACTGAGTCATCGTAACAACGACACCAACACCTTTAACGACTACTCCGGCGCTGGCCGCATCACTGCCACCGGTGGCTTTGTGAACGCTATTTACGATTTCGACATCAAGAGCGCGGTGACGCCGTATATCGGTGCCGGTGTCGGCTATCTCAACGTCAGTGCCGACACGATCCGTCACACCGATAACGACCCGGGCTGCTGCTCAGGCATCGTCGATGGCAGCGACCAGGTTCTGGGTCTGCAGGCCATCCTGGGTGTGTCCTTCGCTCTGAGCCCGAGCGTTGACCTCATGCTCGATTATCGCTACCTCCTAACCCAAGACCCAAGCTTCAACTACCGTACCGCGTGCGATTCCGATGGCACCGGCTGCGATACCTCCGGCACCACGGATGCCAACTTCAAGAGCCGCACCTTGAACATCGGTATCCGTTGGAGGTTCTGATTCACAACGCAGGACTTTAGGCGTCGCTGGCCGGGAACGTAAGCCAATGTTCCCGGCCTTTCTTTGCGCCCCCGTTGCGATTCGCTCCGGTATTTTCTTGGATTGACATAGAGTCCTGTCCTCCATCCGTTCTACCCGGAACGGGAAGGGCATCGCTTAGCGTCATGCCCACGAACACGGGTATCCAGTTGTTTGATATGCCTGGGTTCCTGCTTTTTCGGGGATGCCGCCCCGGAAGAAGCCGTTTTGGGTGACGAAACCGAATAGATCACCTCCGCAAAGCGGGCATGCCCCTACCCGATATCCATGGGCAAGAGCCCGCTGTTTATTCGTCCCGCAATTCCCGGTTCAACAGCGCGGCCACAGCTTCGCGCGGCGGCAGTTTCTGGTCGAGTATGGCGCACACCGCCTCGGCGATGGGCATCTCGACGCCCATCTCGCCGGCCAGACGGCAGACTTCGCGGGCCGTGGTGACGCCTTCGGCGACGTGGCCGAGCTCGCGCAGGATGCCTTCCAGGCTTTCGCCCTGGGCCAGCCGCAGGCCGACCCGGCGGTTGCGCGACAGGTCGCCGGTGCAGGTGAGGATGAGGTCGCCCATGCCGGACAGGCCCATGAAGGTTTCCCGGCGGCCGCCCAGGCGCAGGCCCAGGCGGGTGATCTCGGCCAGGCCGCGGGTGAGCAGGGCGGCGCGGGCGTTGAGGCCGAAGCCGAGGCCGTCGGAGATGCCGGCGGCGATGGCGATGACGTTCTTCACCGCGCCGCCGACCTCGACGCCGGGCAAATCGTTGCTGGAATAGAGGCGCAGGCGCGGCCGGTGAAGGTCGTGCGCGGCACGGCGGGCGAATTCGCCGTCGCTGGCCGCCACGGTGAGCGCGGCCGGCTGGCCGGCGGCAACTTCCTGGGCAAAACTGGGGCCGGAAAGGGCGGCCATGTCGGTGCGGCCCGGCCATTCCTCGGCGGCGACCTGGTGCGGCAGCTTCATGGTGCCGGTCTCGAAGCCCTTGCACAGCCAGACCAGCGGGCTGGGCGCGCCGCTGACCTGGCGCAGCAGGTCGCGAAACCCGGAGGTGGGAACGGCGCTGATCAGGTAGTCGGCGCCGGCGATCGCCTCCGCCAGGTCGGCGGTGACGTTCATGTCGCGTAGCGGGAAGCCGGGCAGGTAGCGGGCATTGGCGCCGTCCTGGCGCATCTGCCCGGCATGCTCGGGATTGCGGGTCCACAGGGCGACCTCAGCCTCCCCGGCCAGGCTTATCGCCAGGCCGGTGCCCCAGGCACCGGCGCCCAATACCGCGATTTTCATGGCGGCGCCGGGATCAGTTGGGCTTCTGTTCCGCTTGGGCTTCTGCCTGGGCGCGCTGCTGCAGATACATGGCCTCGAAGTTTACCGGCTGCATGTACAGGGCCGGGAAGCCGGCGCGGGATACCGCCTCGGACACGGTCTCGCGCAGGTAGGGGAACAGGATGTTGGGGCAGCCGACCGCCAGCATCGGCTCCAGGGCCTCCTGGGGGACGTTCTGGACCCGGAAGATGCCGGCTTGGTGGGCTTCGACCATGAATGCGACCTTGTCGGTGATCTTGGCGGTGACCACGGCGGTCAGCACGGTCTGGTAGATGCCGTTGTCGATGGCCGCACTGTGGTTGCGCAGTTGCACGTCGATTTGGGGTGCGCCCTGTTCCAAGAAGATCTGCGGGGCATTGGGCACTTCGACCGAGAGGTCCTTGAGGTAGATCTTCTCGATGTTGAAGACCGGCATTGCGGCCTGTTCTTGTTCGCTCATTTTGGCTTCCGGGTAGTGGGGTGGGGAAAGCGGGGGATTATAGCCGCTTAGTGATGACGGTTTTACAGGTGTTGCCGCAGCCAGGCCGCGAGTTGCGGCCCGGGCAGGGCGCCGGATACCCGGTCCAGTTCGCGGCCCTGCCGGAACAAGGCCAGGGTGGGGATGCTGCGGATGTTGTGGCGGCCGGCCAGGGTCTGCTCGGCCTCAGTGTTCACCTTGACGAAGCGGACCTGGCCGGCGTACTGCCCGGCCATCTGGGCGAAGGTGGGCGCGAACTGCTTGCACGGGCCGCACCAGGGCGCCCAGAAGTCGACCAGGACGGGCAGGCCGTCGCGGCTGACGAAGCGGTCGAAATTGGCGGTGGTCAGTTCGATCGGCGCCGGCGGCAGGATTGCGCTGGTGCACTTGCCGCACTTGGGATGGTCGCCGAGACGTTCGGCAGGGACGCGGTTGATGGCTCCGCAATGGGGACAGATGAGTTCCATGCGCTGCTCCTGATAAGGCTGATTATCGGAGCAGATGGCGCCGTCGCGCCGGATTTCAAGCGGCGAGCAGGGGGTCCAGGCCGCCGCCGGCGTCGAGCGCCGACAGGTCGTCGAAACCGCCGACGTGGTGGTCGCCGATGTAGATCTGCGGCACCGTGCGGCGGCCGGTGATGCGCATCATCTCCTGGCCCTGGGCGGGATCGAGGTCGATGCGGACCTTCTCGATCTCGGTGACGCCTTTCTTGTTAAGCAGGCGCTCGGCCATCTGGCAGTAGGGGCAGACGGCGGTGCAATACATCTTCACATGCGGGTGCGGCATTTATTTCTCCTTGGGCAGGCCGGCCTGTTCCCAGGCCGAGATGCCGCCAGCCAGGTTGCTGACGTTCTCGAACCCGGCCTTGCGCAGTACGCCGCAGGCGTGGCCGGAGCGGCTGCCGGTGCGGCAGACCACGACGACCGGCTTGGCCTTGTACTTCTCCAGGCTGGTGAGCTGGTTCTTCAGTTGGCCGAGCGGGATGTGCCGGGACTTGGTGATGTGGCCGTCGGCGTATTCCGAATTCTCGCGCACGTCCAGGACCAGCGCGTCTTCATGGTTGAACAGCATGACCGCTTCCTGGGGGCCGACCTGCTTGATGCCGGACAGCCGGCCCATCAGGCCGCTGCCGAACAGCATGAAGCCGGACATCACCGTCAGCAGGATCAGCCAGATGTTTTGTTGAACGAATTCCATCCTTACCTCAATCCAATTCCTAAGGGTGGGAATTCTAACCTAGCTGCAGCAGCTGCCGTTGCTGGACTTGAAACCCATCTTCTTGAGCAGGGTTTCCGGCGGGCAGAAACCGGTGAAGCCGGATTGCAGCAGGTTAAGGCCGATGAAGACGGTGAACCAGAGCCAGGACATCTGGGTCAGGTCGATCTGGCCGAAGGCCTGGGCCAGGCCCAGGGACAACAGGATCATGAAGCCGGCCAGGATGCGGAGAGCGCGTTCGGTAGTCATGCGGGGGTTCCTTTCAGGTTGCGTTGCCAAAGCAGATAGAGAATCGGGATCACCACCAGAGTCAGCGCCGTGGAGGCGAAGGTGCCGAAGATCAGGGAGATGGCCAGGCCGCCGAACACCGGGTCGGAGATCATCACGGCCGAGCCGAGGATGATCGCCAGGGCGGTCAGCAGGATGGGCCGGAAGCGCACCGCGCCGGCCTCGATGACCGCCTCCTCCAGGCCGTAGCCCTGGCGGCGGTAGTCGAGGATGAAGTCGATCAGCAGGAGCGAGTTGCGCACCACCACGCCGGCCAGGGCGATGGCGCCGATCATCGAGGTGGCGGTGAAGGCCTGGCCCATGGCCCAGTGGCCGGGGAACACCCCGATCAGGGTCAGGGGAATGGCGCCCATGACGATCAGCGGCAGCATGAACGACTTGTAGTAGGCCGTCAGCAACAGGTAGATCAGGATCAGGGCGATGATGAAGGCGGAACCGAGGTCGCGGAACACGTCCAGGGTCAGGCGCATCTCGCCGCCCCAGAGCAGGGTGTAGTCGACGATGTCCCTGGGCTCGGCGGCGACGAAGCCCATGTTGCCGGTGGTGAAGGCGGGGCCGCTCGTGAGCTTCTGTTCGTCGAGCATGCCGTCGAGCGCCAGCACGGCGTAGACCGGGCTCGACTTCAGCATCTCGCCGCCCACCGTCACCATCGGGTGCTGGTCGCGGCTCAGAATGGGCTTGGCCGCCGTCACCTTCACCACCTTGGCGATCTCCGAAAGCGGGATCTGCGCGCCCTGGCCGTTGCTGACCCGCAGGGCCAGCAGGGCCTCCGGCGCGGCGCGCTGGGCGCGCGGCAGGCGGACCTTGATGTCGATCGGTTCGCGCGCATCGACCGCGTGCAGGGTGCCGATGGCGAAGCCGGACACGTAGTTGCGCAGCATCTCGGCCACCTGGGCCGGGGCGACGCCGGCCAGCATGGCCTTCTCGGCATCGACCCGGACGTGGAAGCTGTCCAGGTCGGCGGTCACCGAATCGTCCTCGTTGGTGAGGCCGTAGACCTGGCCGAAGGCTTGGTTCACCTCGCCGGCGGCGCGGCGCAGCACCTCGTAGTCGGGACCGTACAGCTCGGCCAGGATCTGCGACGGCACCGGCGGGCCGGGCGGCGTCTCGAACAGCTTGATCTTGGCCGTCGGGTGGCGCTGGCGCACCGGCGCCAGCAACTCATCGAGCTGGTTGGCGATGTCGTGGGAGGCATCGGAACGGGCGTGTTTGTCGACCAGGTTGACCCGGATCTGGGCCAGGTTGCTGCCCTTCTTGATCAGGTCGCCGCGCACCAGGGCGGCGAAGTCGATCGGCGCCGGTTGGCCCAGGAAGGTCTGGTAGTCGGTGACATGCCGGTAGCCGCCCAGCACCGTGCCGACCTCGCGCGCCACCGCATCGGTGGCCTCCAGGGCGGCGCCGGCCGGCATGTCGATCTGCAGCAGCAGGGTGTTGGTGTTGTCGTTGGGCAGCATCTTCAGCTCGACGCCGAGACCGGACAGCGGACCGTCGATGCCGGATGGGCGGATGAACTGCCAGGCCGGCATGACCATGGCGCCGATGAGCAGGCCCACCACGATGGCGAAGAAGAGGTTGCGCTTCGGCGCACTGGCGATCAGCGGCTTGACCACCGCCAGGTAGGCCCGGCGCAGCGGATCGTCCTGGCCGTGTTCCTCCAGCGAGGGTGATTCGGCCACGGCCTTCATGGCCTTGCCCCTCAGGGCTCGGCGCGCCGCCCAGGGCACCACCGAATAGGCGATGAACAGGGAGGCCAGCATGGCCACCGGCACGTTGATCGGGATCGGCCGCATGAACGGGCCCATCATGCCGGTGACGAAGGCCATGGGGATGAAGGCCAGCATCACCGCGAGCGTCGCCACGTTGGTCGGGTTGCCGATCTCGTTGGCGGCGGTGACCAGGGTCTGGCCGAACTCGTCCATCTTCACCTTGCCGTGGTGCAGGTGGCGGTGGATGTTCTCGATCACCACGATGGAGTCGTCGACCAGGAGGCCGAGGGCCAGGATGAGGGCGAACAGGGTGATCCGGTTGATGGTCTGGCCGGTCAGGTAGCCCACCGCCAGGACGATGAACAGGATCAGCGGGATGGTCATGGTGACGATGCCGGCCTCGCGCCAGCCCAGGAACCACCACATCAGCAGGATCACGGTGAGGATGGCGATGCCGAGGTGCTCCACCAGCAGGTTCACGGCCGCGTTGGCGCGCTCGCCATCGTCGCGGGTGACGGTGATGTCGATGCCCTGGGGCACGGCCTGACGCTTGAGCTCGTCCAGCTTGGCCAGCACGGCGCCGGAGACGGTGACGCCGTTGGTGCCGGCCTTCTTGGCGATGGCCAGGGTGACCGCCGGGGCGGTGCCGCGCTGACCGGCCTTGGCGGCCGGGCCGAAGCCGATCCAGGACGATTCCTCCAGTTCGGCGCCGGCGTCCTCGATGCGGGCGATGTCCTTCAGGTAGACCGGCCGGCCGCCGGCGACGCCGACCACGATGTCGCCGACCTCGCCGGCCGAGCCGAGGAAACCGTCCATGCGCAGCGGCAGGGCGCGGTTGTCGCGCACCAGTTCGCCCAGCGGCGCGGCGACGTTGGCGCCGCGCAGCATGCGGTCGACCTGGTTCAGGGTCAGGCCGGCCGCGCTCAGGCGCTGGGCGTCGAGCCAGACGTTGACCGAACGCGGCTTGCCGCCGACCAGTTGGGTGAACGACACGCCCTCGACGTTGCGCAGGTGCTCGAGCAGGCGGGCGGCGACCTCGCGCAGGCGCTGGTCGTCATGCTCCCGCGAGCTTAGGGTGAGGGTCAGGATCGGCACGTCGTCGACGTTGACCGGTCTCACCATGGGGTCGCTGGCGCCCGGCGGGATACGGTCCATGTTCTGCATCAGCTGGTTGTACAGCTTGACCAGGCTGTCTTCCTGGCTCTGGCCGACCTCGAACTGCACGGTGACCACGCCGAAGTCGTTGGCGGCGTAGCCGAAGGTGTGATCGACGCCGGACTGGGCGTTCATGATCGCCTCCAGCGGCTTCACCACCAGGTTGTGGATCTCCTCCGGGCCGGCACCCGGCTTGGCGACGACGATGCTGGCCGCCGGCACGACGATCTGCGGGTTGTATTCCCGCGGCGTCATCAGCAATGCCAGGGCGCCGACCATGAACAGTGCCATGATCATCAGAGGCGTGATCTTGGACTCCAGGAAGGCGCCCGCCAGCCGCCCCGCGATGTTGACTTCACCTTGTCCGGACATGGCTTACCCCGTCACCTTGTCGCCGGACTCCAGCTTTTCCGCGCCCTCGACCACGATGCGCTCGCCGGCCTGCAGACCGGCCTGGATTTCGACCAGACCGGCAACCTCGGCGCCGCGCCGGACCATGCGGAACTGCGCGATGCCATCCTGGCCGAGCACGAACAGGCCTTCGATGCCGGCCCGGTTGACCAGTGCCGCAACGGGCACCGCCAGGGTCTGGCGTTCGCCGGCCGGGAACAGCGCGCGGGCGAAGGCACCGCTGCGCAGGCCCTGGGCGGTCACGTCCAGCTTGACCAGGAAGGTGTGGCTGACCGGGTCGGCGGCAGGCGAGATGCGCGCCACCCGGCCTTCGATCTGTCCGTCGACGCCGTCCACCTCGACTTGGACCGGCAGGCCGGGCTTGAGCTGGCTGAGTACCGCTTCCGGCACCTGGGTCTCGATCTGCAAGCGAGCCGGGTTCTCCACCACCAGTACCGGTTTGCCGGGCGCGGCCAGGTCGCCGGCATTGGCCAGTTTCCGGGTGATCACGCCGGTGATCGGCGAGGTCACCGTGGCATAGCGCAACTGCCCGCTGGCGGTGCCCAGCCCGGCCTTGGCCTGGGTCAGGCGGGCCGCGGCGAGGTCGTGCTGCAGCTTGGCCTTGTCCAATTGTTGACGACTGACCACCTCTTCCTTGAACAGATTGCTGAAGCGGTCGTAATCCGCCTTGGCATCGACATAGGCGCTTTCGGCCTGGGTCACCGAGGCGCTGGCCTGCGCGACCTGGC
>Ga0265297_10010824_pt1 | contig 11346 bp, 6 predicted proteins | sample Munlanlwell13791_FD_192502 | JGI IMG/M metagenome (GOLD analysis project Ga0265297, IMG submission 192502) | Leachate microbial communities from a municipal landfill in Southern Ontario, Canada - Leachate well 137-91 | ecosystem: Engineered > Solid waste > Landfill > Unclassified | place...
CCATGTCTTTGAAGAACCATTTGCCGTCGCGCGACTCAACCTGGCGGAGGAACCTCGCGTTCGCGGCGTTGGCGAGGATATCGAGCTTGCCATCGCCGTCCCAGTCCACGATGCAGAGCTTGCGCCGGCCACTGCGTCCCGCGATGCCGACATTGAGGCGCAACGGTTCGCCTTTATCGTCGCAGAACACGCGCTTCGGATGCAGCAACACCAACTTGCCGTCGCGGCGCGCGCGCTCGAAGAACGCGAGATAGCCTTCGTGGTCGAGCATCACGAGGTCGGTGAGACCGTCCTTGTTCCAGTCCACCATCACCGGCGTTGTGCGCCATTGTGTAAGCAACTCCTTGCCCTTGGGTCGCAACCAGCCGTAAGCGAGCGTCGGTTGCGGGCCATCCCACTCGACTTCGATGGGCTGCGCCGCGGCAAGCTTCGGGGCCTTGCGCGTGCCGATGTTCTTGAACCAAACGACCTTCCCCCAGATTGAATTGACGATGATGTCCGGCAAGCCATCGCCATTCCAGTCGGCCACCGTCTGCGTCGTGTAACCCCACTTGGCCTCACACGGTCCCTGGATGCTGCCATTGGGACCCGCCATGAAGCGGATGACTTTTCCGTCCGCTTTGAGATATTTCGGCGCGGCCCATTTTGGCTTTTCGACACCGGGACCGCTGAGATTCTCGAAGAACGCGATGTAACCGGCGGTGTTGCCGCAGATGATGTCAGTGTCACCGTCGCCGTCCCAATCGCACCCGCACGGCGTCGCCAGCGCCCCGAACTTCATCTCGTCAGCTTCCTGCTGGAAATAGCGCGGCGCGAGAAATACCGGCGTGTGGTCGTCGCGAAGTTTGCCGGTGTTCTCGATGAACGCAACGCGGCCATCCTCGTCGCCAACGATGAGATCGAGATCACCGTCCTGGTCCCAATCAATCGCCGTCGGCGTGACCATCTGAAGGTCCATCACCAGCGGTTTGCCGTCGGCATCCTTCAACCGTTTGCCGGGCGCGTATTTTGGCGCGGTGCGCGTGCCGATGTTTTCGAAGTGGGTGAAACCGTCGAGGAACTCACCGCAAAGGAGATCGAGGTCGCCGTCGCCATCGAAGTCAGCAAAGTTCGGTGACGGCCAGCCGAAGGTTTCGACGGGTTTATCGCCAGCCATGACCTTTGTGGGCTTGTCATAGGCGGGCGCAACGTTTGAGCCGGTGTTGCGGAGGACATAAACGAAACCGCGCAGCGGCCCATTGGTCCACGTGCCGCTCGCGGTGTAGGCGTTGTCCCAGCCGTAATCAGTCCAGTCGCCGACACCCACGGTGATGTCGAGCGCGCCGTCACCATCGTAGTCCACCAACCGCCACATGTTCGCGCGAACTTTGTTCGGGTGGATATTCACCGGCAGCGACAGCTTGACGCCATTCTCCAGACCGGTCTTGAGGAAGTCGTGGTATTCGGTGGCCGGCGAGAGCACACGCGGTTTGCCATCCACGTAACTGACCTGGACGTTTTGCATGCCCTTGCTGATGCGCCTGGCCGGCTTGAACACCGGCATCTTGTTCTTCGCCGTATCACCGCTGGCATTCTCGAAGAAGTAGACACCGTTGTAAGGTTTGTCCGAGCAGTTGACGACGAGATCGAGATCGCCATCGCCGTCGAAGTCCATCGGCAGCGGCCACGCCCACAACCCGACGCCCAGGTCCACGACGAGGCCGGGGTTGTTGTGCTTGAGCCGTTCCAACGGCTGCCCCAAGGCCACAAGCGCGGCCACGGAGGTCCCATCGGGTGGCAAGAGCACCATCATGCCAGTCCAGTTGCCCTGCGGCACGGTGATCTCCTTGCCGGCTTTCAACGCGCGGCAATAGATCGTGATCGGTGTTTTGCCTTTATCGTCATAGTAGAACGCGTTACTCGCCACCGTGTTCCAACCGGTGAGATCCATCGCCGGCTGCTTCGCCGCGTTGGTGGCCGCGAACAACGTCATGTCGCGCTTTGCCTTCACGCGAATCTCAGCCCGCTCACCGCCGGAAGTTTGCGTGATGCCCCAGCCGCGAAACTTTTCCGGCACGTTTTTCCAGACATAGGAACGGTTGCCGAACGCCTTCTGATTGTCAGCCAGTGTCGCCAGCGTCCAACCGCTGCCGGTGACGACGATGTCGGCAGTTCCGGCGCTCACGGGCGGTTGTTCAGTGATCGGCACCGAATCGGCCATCGTTTTCTTGCGGAAGTTGGTGATGCGATGGAACGTCAGGTAGTTCGCGTCGTGGAAATTGTGCGCGCCTCCCTGGCCGTCGTCGTAGGCAGTGCGGTTGGCCGCGATGATGTCGTCTCCGTCGAAAAGCCAGTCCACATACTGGAAACCGTGTTTCTTGACCTCCGGGTGATGGAGCAGGATGCAGCGCACGGTCCAGTGGATGAGGTCAGGCGAGCAAGTCAAAGCAAGCGTATTGCGGACGCCACCGGGGTTGTCGGCGCGATGGCGCTCGAGAATGATGCTGGCGAGCGACCAATAGAGCTTGCTCCGTGAGTCGAAGCGAATGCTGAACTTCTTCGCGCCACCGGGGAAGTCCACAAAGCCGGTTGCGGGATCGAATGACAACTTCTTCCCGTCGGCGCTGACGCGCACGATGGCGGCTTTTTCGTCCGGTGATTTCGTCTGGACGCGAAGAATGTCCACCAACTCGCCGGCGGGAGTGACCACGGCATTGCCTTCGAGCCACGCGCCCATGTCACGACCATTCCACGATCGGTCGCTTGGCAGCGGCTCCGCCAGCGTCCAGCTCGCAGCGTTCAGCAGATCGGCATCCACCGGCGCGGACAACATGGTTGCGCGGTAGTTGATGCCCCAGGCGATGGGCGGATGACGCCACTCAAATCCGCGCCAGAGCCGGCCGGCGTGCTCGATGACCGGCGTTGGCGCGCAGTGATACTCACCCTTGTCGCTCAACACGCCTGTGGTGCTGCTGGCCGGCGTAGTCCACGTGGAGCCGCCGTCGGTGGAGCGGCGGATGAGGATGTTGCCGTAGTGCCGGTCAGGGCCGAGGAGGTAGAGCGCGCCGCGATGGACGAAGAGACTGGGCCAGAATGCGCCCTGAACTTCGGAGACCTTTCTCCAAGTCCTGCCGCGGTCAGCCGAACGAAAGATGGCGGTAAGAGCACGCGTGTGCTCGGTGGATTTCGGCCCAAAATGGTCGTGTGAAACGACATAGTCGCCATTGGGCAGGATGGCGATGCACGGCGAACCGATATACACGCCGGTCGAGGCCGGGATGTGGTCAATGACGACACCAGGGACTTTGGCCGGCGGCGGCGCGGCGCAGTTGCCCTGCGACGTTGTCCAGAATAAGCAGGCCGTGATAAGGATGAGTTTTGTTTTCATGACGTGACTTGCGGTTGGTTTCAGTAAACGAGCGAGCGAAAGTTCTTCACGCGATGGAACGTGATCAGGTTGCCGTCGTGGGCGGACTTGGCGCGGGCGTCGCCGCTGCGCGAGAGGACAACCAGATCGTCGCCATCCACAATCATGCTTGCGTAATGGCGCGCCTGTTTGGGTGTGTCGCCCATTGCAACAATGCCGGCGAAACACCAGTCCACCATGTTCTTCGAAAAGTGCAATTGCAGCCGGTGGCGTTCGTTGTTGGGCAGGTTAAAGCGGTCCACGCCGAGGCGATCCGCGCGCGTCATCGAGTCGGTGGCCTGCGAACTGAGCAGCCAGAACAATTTCGTGGATTCGTCGTAAAGGACATGGAACCGCATCTGCCCACCGGGACACGGCACGAACAGCACTTTCTTGCCGGAGGGCACGGTCTCCAGTGTCGTCGTCATGGAACCATCATCGTGCTCGACGACTTTGGCGATGGCGGCATAGCCTGTCCCGCCGGTGTGGGCACGCGCCCACAGATGGAATGTCCGGCCCTTCGGGTCGAACCAGACGTGGCCGGGGTCTTTGAATTGCACGACGTTGGTTTCCAGCCAGCCGATGGGCGCGCAGTTGCGACGAGGCGCGGGCAGCGAACCACGCGGGTACGGCGCGGGGAAGAACGGCACGCCGAAGAAATCAATCGCCGGGTCCTTCTCGACGTTCGGGATCGTGTTCCGAAACGAAAGCTCGGACGCAAACGTCCAATTCTCACGCAGGGTCAAATCCGCGCCGACTTTACCGCGCATCAGCACCGGCGCCATTTCGCCGACCGCCCAACTCTTGATGTCACCGGTCACGCGCCGCTCCATGACAAGATAGACGCAGCCGTTGGCATCGTGGACGTTGCAGGCCGACTGGTGCCAGTGTTGTCCCTCGGTGAGTTTGGCGGGCACCGACCACGTGACGCCACCGTCGTCCGAGCGGATCACCATGAGATCGCCAGCCTGACCGAGCACGTAAACCGATTTGCCGGCGGCAAACGGCCGCGCGTGCAGGAATGGGAAATTCGCCCGGTGCGTCCACGTCTTGCCGCGGTCGTCGGAGGTGAAGACCTTGCCCTGCGGCTCGCCCTTCTTCAGACCCGGTCCGCCGCGATCCATCGTGCCCACCAACCGTCCGCTTTCGAGTCGGGCGATGCCCGGCGTGTAGCAGTAAATGCCCGCCGGGTCGGGCGACTCATAGACTACGACATGTTCCTGCGCGAGCGGCCGGACTGCCTGCGAAAACGCGGGCGCAGTTCCGAATGTCATCAAGGCCATGACGGCCAGTGCGAGAGTTCTGATGGAGAGGTTCATTTTACATTCACCACGAATATCTGGTTGGCTGGAGCGTCCGGCGACGGCAGGCGACGCACAAACGCGATCTTTGTTCCGTCGGGAGAAAACACGCACGCTTCCGAACGCGGCGCGGTCGCATCATCAACGCGAGCTGTCAACCGCGTTGTAGCGCCGGTGACCGCGTCGGTCACGCAAACGCTATTGTCCATCACGTGCGTGATACAGCGGCCATCGGGACTCCACGTAAACGCCGAAGCGATCGGCCACGGGTTGCGCGTGAGTTGCGTTGGCGGGCCACCATTGGGCGGGATGGTCCAAAGCTGCGCCACGCCCGCGTCGTCCTTCATCAGGAACGCGATGCGCGTGCCGTCCGGAGAACTCCGTAGCCAGTGGCGCGGGCCTTGTATCCCGGGATGTTTTCGCCCCGCGGTAAACGTCAGCCGCCGCTGCGTCACGCCGTGGGGCGGTCTTGGCATCCGCGTTTCCGTTCCTGCCAACGGGCCATCGCCGGGCTGCGTCAGGTCGTCGGGAAGATCGGCGATGAAGACTTCCGAAATCGTCTCCCCCTTGCCGGTGACGACGTGGCCCTGGAAGGCCAGTGCGCGCCGTTGTCGCGTGCCGTCGGTGCGGACATAACCGTTGGCGCCTACCCATCCCTCCTCGAACGCCTTTTTGATTTCGTCCGAGCCGGGGCGTGGCGCAGCCGTCGTTCGCGTGACCAGCACGGTGAAATATTCGCCATCGTGGTTGCGCGGATGAGTTTTCGGCACTCGCACCGATTGGGCCGGCACACTCACGCCGATGTTGCGTTGGTTGATGTCGTGGTCGGGGCCTGCTTCCTTGAACTGCGCCAACACGTGGTCCTCGTAGGTGAAGCTGATCCATTCACCCGCCGCGTCCCAGACGTGGACATGCGAGCCGCCGCGCAACGCGCCGGGCGTGAACGGTGGCACAAGGTTGCGTGCATCAAGGTTTGAGGCCGCTCCCAGCCGCGCGTCATCCACGATGACGCCCTGCCGGTGATAAGCGCCGTATTGCCAGTCGGGCGTTGGGTTTTCCGGGCCGAGGATGAACACGACGCGCGACTGGCGCGGATGGAACGTCGCGACGCCGCAGTGCGCGCCGTTGCGCGATTCGTAGAGCGCGCGCACTTCGCCGGAGCGAACATTCACCATCTCGATGCGGCTGCCGTCGAACTTCTCACCCGCCGCGTCGCTGCGCGTGTCATAGACAAGCCACTCGCTGTCGGGCGACCAGACGGCGGTGTTGGTCAGGATGCGCCCGCCGGGACCGCGGGTTGCTTGAACCTCGTGTCGAAGCGAATCATTTGTAGCAGCAGAGTTCATCGGAATCGCAAACAAAATGGCGCCGGCGGCCAAGGTCGTCGCCAGAAATTGCATGGGCGTTTTGTCTTCACTCATTCAGCCGCACTCAAGGTTTCCAAAAGGTTCCTTCAATGGCCCGGTCTTCGTCACGCGGACCGTTGAAATAGTAAACCGTCAGCACCCTGCCATCCGGGCGCACGATGCTGCGCGGGTAACCCAGATCGCCGGTGAGGCCATCGTCGCGAAGGACGATCTCCGGCCCCCACGTGCGGCCTTCGTCGGCGCTGGTCCGCGCCCGCACGCCGCTGGGCTTCTTTCGATAACCATAGGTCAGGCACAACCGGCCGTCCTGTAACTGCACGAGCGCGGGCGGATTGCCGCCGATATTGGACGTCGCGTCGCTGAGGCGCGTCCAGTGCTGGCCAAGATCGTCGCTGCGCCAGACAGTAATGTTGAAACCGGGTTTCCCGTGCCGAATCGCGGTCAACAGCGCGCCGTTTGGAAGCCGCACCGTGGATGGCATGATCGCGAAGTCACCCGGGGCCGGCTCCGGGCCGATGAGCGAAACCAGTTTCCAATGCAAGCCGCTGTCGGTTGTGCGCGCGCAAAACACGCGGCCTTCCTTGCCGTCGCTCTTCGCGGCGCTGCCGAACATCAGGCAATCGCGCTTGCCGAGCACAACCAGATCCGTGCGCGTGCAAACCTTGTCGATACCGGCGACGGCGAATGCGAACGGTCCGCGCCACGTGCGGCAGCGATCGTTGGAAACGTAGAACCACGACGGCCCGACGTGCAGGCTGCCAAAACAGAACATCAACGAGAAATCCGGCGCGGTGAAGTCGAGTGGTTCGGAGAGCGGCGCGGGCTTCTTCTGCTTGTCCGAAGTGAACGGCAGCGAGTTCTCCACCTTCCACGTCCTGCCACCGTCAAGGCTGCGAGCCTGCCAGTTCTCGAAGGGCTTGCTGCGGTCCACAGCGTGATCGCGGGTGGCGTGCTTGTACCAAGCGGCCTTGAAGCCAGCCACAAGCTCATCGCCCCACTGCCAGAGACCGTGATTTGCCGGCCAGCCGCCGTAACGGCCCGGCTCTTTGAAGATGATGACGTTCTCTTTCGAGGCCGGCTGCACCGTGGGCACCGTTCTTGCAGCCGTCTCAGCGGGACTGCCGATGACCAAACGCGCGTCAACAGCGGCATTCGCAGTCGGGGCAGATGTCGCCGCAGCGTCTTGAGCCATGCGAGGTTGAAAACGTAGTGGTTCTTGCTGCTGATCAACTGGATCATGCCATCGCGCGTCTGGCAGGCGGCGAGATAGCCACACGGCTCGGCCATCGTGTCGCTCAACGTGAACTCGACGCGATCGATGCCGTTGACCACGCGCGCCGCGCCGCCAGGTGTCAGCAGCTTCTGCACGGGCCACGTCTTACCGTCGTCGCAGGAGAGTGCCGCAAACAACCCGCAACCGCTGAACTGGCCGCCGCTGGCGTCCTTGAAACTCAGGCCCTTCCGGTTCTTCCAATCGCGCCATTGATCGGTAAAGGAGCAGAACAGCAACGGTCCCTCCCGCAGCCGCATCAACACGTTGCGCTGGACGCTGCTGATGGCGGGAAACGGACTCGCCTCGTAGGTCCACGTTTCGCCCCAGTCGGACGAAAAGCTCATCGGCGTGCGAAAGCCAAATCGCTTCTGGTCTGCGACCTGATCGAACCGGCCCATGGCTATCAGCCGGCCGTCGTTGAGCTGGACGATGCCGTTGTGGATGCCGGCGAGCCGGAAGCCTTTACCGCCGGGCCGGTAATCGTGCGGACGTTTGTTCACGTCGGGGAACGACCAGGTTTTGCCGCCGTCGCGGCTGATGTTGAGACTGGTGCCACGATGGTCCTGCGGAATGACGAGGAAACCTTCGCGCGTCCGAATCGGACAGTTGGCAAATTCGCCGCACGGCTGGAGCACGCGCGCCTTCGACCAGGTCACGCCGCTATCGGTGGAGGTGCGCAGTATATTCTCTGTCATGCCGCGCGCGAAGAACCACAGCGTCTGCTCACCGTCGAACCAAAGCTTCGGCGCGTGATCGTTCACATCCGCGCCATCCCAGAATGGCGAGGCTGGCTCCCACTCCTGCGTGCCGCGCCGCAGCCGGCTCGCCAGCACGCACAACTCGCTGCCAGCTTCATCCACACACGAATACCACAGCGCCAGCAGATCGCCGTTCGGACACTCCGCGATCGCCGGGCTATGGTTGTGCGTCGAGAACATCGGGCCGAACGAATTGGGTGGGATTTTCACGAACGGCTTCAGTCCGGAGAAATATGGCGTGTCAGCAGCTGGAGCAACGGTCTTTGGCGGGGCTTGCGACACATTTTGAATGTTCAGCGGCGGCGGCGCGGGAGGCTGCATCTGGCCGCGCGGCGGTTCCGCGAGTACCACGCGGAATCCTATCTTCTCATTGCGGGTCTGCGGCAGCCATGCGCCGCGGTTCGCCGAGCGCAGCAGCCGTGTGAACACCGAATGACTGCCCCCGCGAATGACCCGGAAATCACCGTCGCTGCGACCGCGCGGATCGGTCTGGTCGGCTACCTCATAGGGGCCATACCAATCCATGCACCATTCGGCAACGTTGCCGTGCATGTCGAAAAGCCCCCAGGCATTGGCCGGCGTTTGCGCCACGCACAGGTCTGGTTTGCCGGACGCCGCCCGATACTCCGCCGGAAGCCGGCCATCTGTAAAATACCTCGCCCGATAGCCGATATCGCCAAACCATTTATGGAAACCGGCTGGCAGTGAGTCGCCCGTGTTGAACAACGTCGTCGTGCCCGCGCGACAAGCGTATTCCCACTCCGCTTCCGTCGGCAGCCGGTAGGCCCGCTTCTCCTTTGCCGAAAGCCATTCGCAGAACTCCACCGCATCGTTCCAGCTTACGCCGGTCACGGCGTCATCGTCCGCGCCCTTGTCAGCGCGATGGCCCGGCTTGAACTGCCGATACTGGTTTAGCGTCACTTCTGTTGCGCCGATGCGAAACGGCGCGCTGATCGTCACGCGATGCGCCGGCCGCTCGTCCCAGTCCGCGTCGTCGAACCTGGCCGGATGTTTGTTCATCCGATAGTCCGCTGCCGGCCCGTCCTGGCCCATCACGAAGCTGCCTGGCTCGATCCGGACCAGTTTCATCCCGATGGAATTGATCAGCTCCCCCGGCTCGGCGCCTTGCAAGCTTGTCGCGAAGATGACACATCCAGCGACGAATGCGCTCAGCGGATGGTGAAGACTGGGGCCGTTCATTTTCAACGCAGGAAGCCTTATGGGGTTGTATTATGGAGGAGGTTCAGTCCGGCAAGAAGCTGCCGCACCCTCTCACGCTCCGGCCCACGGAAACGGTGGAACGGCTCGGCCATGAAGTCATCGCACACGCCGAGCAGCGAGAGGGCACATTTGATGCCCTTGATGATCGCCGACGAGTGCCGGCCAACACGATAGAGGTTGTCGCTGATGTGCATGACCTGTGCGTGCAGTTCGCGAACGCGGACGTTGTCGCCGGCCTGTGCCGCGTGGAACAACTCGACATAGAGCCGCGGATGGAAGTTCGCACCGCCGTTGACGCCGCCGTGGCCGCCGGCGAAGACCGCATCGGCCAGCATCTCCTCCGGGCCGATGAGCAGCGTCCAGTCAGGGCGGTGTTTCAGCAAGCCCACCGCGCGATGGAAATAGATCATGTTCCCGGAACTGTCCTTCAGGCCGATGATGCGCGGGTTGTCCATCGCGCGGCGGACGGTGTCCAACTCGTATTGCACTTTCGTCAGCGAGGGCATGTTATAGAGGAACAGGGGCAGCGGGAGTTCGGGCACAAGATGGTCGAGGTATTCCTGCAATTCCGGCTGCCCCTCCGGCAGGTAGTAGGGCGGCGCGAGCACGACCGCGTCCGCGCCCGCGTCGGCGCTCCAGCGTGAGACATTCACCGACTCGACGAATGCCGTGTCAGTGATGCCCACCAGCACCGGCACGCGGCCACGGGCCAAACGGCAGGTGCGCTCAATCAGTTCCTTCCGCAGCCGATAGCCGAGGCTCGGCCCTTCGCCAGTCGTGCCGAGAATGAACAACCCTGCCACACCACCGGCAATGATGTGTTCGATGAGGCGTTCGAGGCCGGCCACATCGAGTTCGTCGCGCCCGCGCAATGGAGTGACCATCGGGGGAACAATGCCTGTCAAAGGGGACTTCACTTCAGTGTTTTCCTTTCCGTTTTGGCCGATCGAGCGCCGACTCGATGCGGTTCAATTCCTCGCGCACGTCATCCGGCAGCGCCTGCGCGCCCAACTCGCCGCCGCGATACCGGTCGAGGTTTTTCAGTGTGTGAGCAAGACTAGTGCGAATGTGTTCGGCCGCAACGGTTCGGGCAGCCTCGGCATCGCCGCGCCGCACCGCCGTCAGGATGCGCACATGGAACCGGCAGACCTCGGAAATAATGTCGTGATCATGAACCAACCGTTGCGTGCCGAAAAGCTGGGTCATCACGTGCGAATCGCGCACCAGCCGGGCAATGCGGCGGTTCCCCGCGGCGTGAATGAGCAACGCGTGGAACGCCATGTCTGTCGCCAGAAAATTGCGCAGTCGCTGCCCTTCCAGCGTCGCACGCCCGGCCTTCATCATCTCGGTTTCAAAAGCTTCCAGGCGGTCGCAGAGTTTCTGGAGCCGCTCGATGTCCTCGGAAGCAATCCGTTTGACGGCCAGTGCGACGGCGTACGGCTCCAGCGCCTCGCGCACCTCGTAAAGCTCCACAATCTCGCCGCGGTCAATGCGGCGCACGACGGTGCCGTAGCGCGGCACCTGTTCCACCAAGCCGATGGCGGCCAGTTCCCGCAGCGCTTCGCCCACCGGCGTGCGACTGACGCCCAGGTCCTTGGCCAGCGCCGACTCGGAAAGAACAAACCCCGGCCGCAAGTCGCCGCACAGAATCCGCTCGCGGATGTGATCCACCGCTTTTTGAATATGGCTGCTGCTCGTTGTGGTCATGGGCCGGCTCCGGGTCGATTGCATTCAAGTATTCTACTGGAATCCCAGCAGAATCCTAAAACCGTCGGCAGACGTCAAGCATTCTCTTATGAAAAACCCAATCACTGGAGACGAGGCTGCGAGGCGGGCCCCTTACTTCGGGTTTGAATCGACGGCGAGGACGAACTTCTCGAGGAAGTCGGCGAGGTCTTCGCCGGCTTTCCATGCGTGCTTGGCGAGTTTAAACAGGCCAATAAAGGTGGGCGGATGGGAGACGATGGCCCGGGCAATCTTGCCAGGGCGGACTTCGCCGTTGTCGAAGAAGTTGTTGATTTCCGGCGGCAGGTCTTCGTTG
>Ga0265297_10010825_pt1 | contig 11345 bp, 7 predicted proteins | sample Munlanlwell13791_FD_192502 | JGI IMG/M metagenome (GOLD analysis project Ga0265297, IMG submission 192502) | Leachate microbial communities from a municipal landfill in Southern Ontario, Canada - Leachate well 137-91 | ecosystem: Engineered > Solid waste > Landfill > Unclassified | place...
GGCGGCGCAACAGGCCGGCCTTGATGCCGATGGTGGCGACCATGTCACCTGCCGGCGCCAGCAGCACGGCGCGCAGGTTGAGGATGCCGAGCAGCGTCAGGAAGCTGATGGAAACCCAGGTGCCGACGTTTTCCATCCAGCCCGGTACTTGCCATTTGGTCGTCACCAAGCCGACGCCGAGTGCGATCAGCATGACGATGGCACCATGGCCGAGCGAGAACAGCGAACCGCACCAGCGCGCGCGACCCGGCGCAAAACGCAGGTTGTAGCGCGTCAGCCCGTCGATGGTGGCCAGGTGGTCGGCGTCGAGCCCGTGCTTGGCGCCGAGGATGAAAACCAGGGCGAGGAGGGCGATCCAGTCGTTGGGCAGATCCATGGGCAACGGGGCTTTCGGCAATGGATGGTATGAAGTTTAGCCAAAACCTCATACAAATTCCATGCCCGGCCACGCTTGTTCCAGAACCCGCTTTCAATCAATTGCTTAGGGCAATTTTCCGGGTCGATCGGTGGTTAGCGCTTATGCAACTGCGCCCGGCAGCTATCCGGCATCCGGCGAATCCAGCCAGCGCACCAGGTAATACAGGCGGACGCCCTCCGAGGATCGCGATGGGCCCACGATTTCGGCGGCATGCAGATTCTGCCTCGGGTCGGCGGCGGCCAGCGCCGTCGCGGCGTTGGGCTTCACCTCGACACAGGATTCAGGGAAGCGCTTGCGCGAGCCTCGCCTGACATTGACGACGGCAAAGCGCGCCTGGACCAGTTGCGGTGCCTCGGCGTCGAGATAGACGCCGCCCTTCACGGACCGACTCCGCGCAACACGCGAATATGGCCGATGATGGGCACGAACAGCGGTTCGAGGTGCCGCCGCATCAGCGGTCCCACGGCGGTGGTCCGGGTCAGGATGGGCACCGCAACGGCATTCGAGAGCCGCGACAAGGCGGCCATCGCCTCAATTTCGCCGCGCCAATCGTCGCTCAGGTTGGCGAGGTCGGCCAAGTCGGCCGGCGGTTCGAGTTCGCGCAGCGCGGAAAAATAGCCGCCGAGGATGTCGAGCAGCAGATACACGGCCTCGTGCGCAGCCGGCTTTTCCAGCACCAGCTCCGTTGCAGCGAGGAAACTCTGGCCGCTCGGCGCATGGCAGCGCTCCAGCAGCGCGGCCCAGGGATCGCCGGCCAGCGCCCGGGCCTGCACTGCGGCGGGCAGGGCGCGTTCGGTGCCGGCCGGCAGGGCATCGGGGCGATGCTCGAGAAAGCCGATGAAGTAGTGCGGCCGGCGCGCGGCCTTGGCCCATAGCTGTTCGCTGGCAGCGGCATCGAGCAGGCCGGCGCCGATCACGGCGCGGATCGAGTTCATGGCCTGGATCGGGTTTTCCTCGAAGGGCAGGTGTTCGATCAGGAAATCCGCCAGCACCTTGCCCATCGCGCCCTGGCGCACGGCGACATGGCCCAGCATGTAGCGCGCCACCTCCATGGTCGGCAAGGCCCACCAGGCGCGGCGCGCCAGTTCGTCGTCGAGAGTCGGCGCCAGCGCGACGGCGGTCGCCGCCTCGGGTTCGCCGAGCTTGAGCAGTGCTTCGAGATTCTTCGGATTGGCGTGGCCCATACGCGTCCAGCGCCGCAGATGCACCGGGTAGCCGCCGGGCGAGCCGAGGGCGTGTCCGCCGAGCAGTTCGCGCACGCGCATCACGTAGAGATCGGGGCGGCAGTTGGGATGCAGGCTGACCCGCGCTTCGCCTTTCGGCGTCAGGGCGTACAGCACCATGGCGCCCTCGTCGATGCGCACGGCATGCAGCTCGCCGGCCAGCAACACGTTGAGGCGCAGCGCGTCTTCCGCGGAAAGGTCGGTCATTTCGTCGCCGGGCCGCCCCAAGGCGAAATGCGCCCCCCGTGGGGGGGCAGCGAACGCAGTGAGCGTGGGGGGCAAATATTTATCAATTGAGCTGAATCCTTCTGCCCCAAGGCACCGGCGCCTTGCCCTTGATCAGCCACAACACCGGGTAGTGCGGGGCCAGTTGGGGAAAGTCGGCTTCGCCGTCCGTGAAATAGACCAGCGCATCGGGGTGCGCGCCTTCGCGCTCGATCCACTCGAACACGGGGGCGAAAGCGGTGCCGCCGCCGCCGTCGAACTTGCGCGGCAGGCGCAACTCCTGCCAGGGTTCGCAGACCCAGGGCGCATCGGGCGCCAGCGCCGCGTCGCAGGCCACCAGCGTGACGCGCACCGGCAGCGTGCCCTTGATGGCATTGAGTTCGCCGACGAACTGCGCCAGGTCGGCATCGGCGATCGAACCGGAAGTGTCGAGCGCCACGAAAATATCGCCGGCATGGCTGCGCAGGCTCGGCCAGATCACGTCGCCCGAACTTTCGCCGCTGCGCCGCGACGGCCGCTGATAGCTGTAGTCGTCGCGCGCGGCCTGCGACAGGTACTGCGCCAGCGCGGCGCGCCACGACACCTGGGGCGCCAGCGCGGATTCGACCAGCCGCGCCAGATTGCCCGAGAGCTTGCCGGCCTCCCGCGCGCGCTGCGCTGCGCCCGCAAGGTGGCGCTGCCATTGCTGCTGCAGTTGCTCCTTTTCCCTGGCCGAAAGCGGTGGCGGCGGGCCTTCGCCCGGTTCATCCGTGGCGCCTCCCGCCGAGGCGTCCTGCGGCGTGTCGCCAGCGCCGTCCGCAAGGGATACCGTCTCCGGCTCAGCCGGAGACATAACTTCTGGCGGGGGCGGGGCGCCGCCGTTGGCGTTTGCGTCGCCGCCCCGGCCCCCCTCGTTGCCGTCCCAGGAATGGTCGTCGAGGGTTTCGTTGTCGAGGCTGTCGTCGAGGCAGGGATAGATTTCCTCCGCCGCCATGCCGCGGTAGAGCGAGAGCACCTGCGAGCCGAGTGGCGGCTTGAGGCCCTCGTCGATCAGCAGCGGGTTGATGGCGAAATCGCAGGCGAGATCCCATTTGCGCTGCACGCGGTGGCCGCGCCGGGCAAAGTGGCCGAGCGCGCAATGCAGCGCCTCGTGCGCCAGCGCGAACTGCACCTCGGCGGTGGTCAGGGATTCGACCCACCGCGGATTGTAGTAGAGCTTGCGCGCGTCGGTGCCGGTGGTGCGGCACCAGGTGCCGGCCTCGACCAGCGGCAGGCGCAACACCAGTGCGCCAAGGAAGGGCTTGTCGAGGATCAGCCTGGTGCGCGCTGCCGCGAGCTTGCCCGCGGCCGACTCACTCATAGAGCATCACGTCCGCCACCGCGTTGGCCCAGCCGGCGAACTGCGGCACGGCGAACAGCTTCGATCCTATGCCGCGATGCATGTCGGAAACCAGCATCACGCCCATTTCCTTGAGCGGCAGGCGCTGCGCGTAGTCGAGGATGTTGCCCCAGACCTGCGCCGCCGCCGGCGTTTCCTTGGCCCGCAGCGCACGGCCGGCCAGCGCCGCGGCGACGGCGTATTGCAGGTCGATTTCCGTCGGCACGGCGGCGTCGCGACCCTCGACGATGGCGTCGAGGTCGGGCAGCCGGTCGAGGCTGTCGATCCAGGCGGCGCACTCGATGCCTGCCGCATGGCCGACGCAGGCGGCCAGCGCGCCGGCGAGCAGTTCGGGATGGTCGCCGAACTTGCGCAGCGCACGATGGGCGAACTCCCACGAGCGCGGGCTGGGGAAGGCCATCTCGCCGGCGAGCGTCTTCGCCGGGTCGAAGTCGAAAATCAGTTCGGGCTTGAAGCGGAGGAAGCCGATCAGCCGCTCATCGATGCCGTTGGCGTAGGCCCAGAAGGCCCAGTCGTCGAGATTGACGTCGACCTCGAAGTGCGAGAAGCGGTTGGCCAGCGGTGCCGGCATGGCGTAGGTGACGCCGCGATCGCCCTGGCGGTTGCCGGCGGCGAAGATGGCCCAGCCGTCGGGGATGCGGTACTCGCCCAGTCGCCGGTCGAGGATCAACTGGTAGGCGGCCGCCGCCACGGCAGGCGGCGCCGAGGTGATCTCGTCGAGAAACAGCACGCCGCGCGGGCCGTGGCGCGCCTCGTCGGGCAGCAGTGCCGGTACGGCCCATTCCACTGTGTCGCCGACGCGGAAGGGAATGCCGCGCAGGTCGGAGGGCTCCATCTGCGACAGGCGGATGTCGATCACCGGGGCCTCATTGCGCGCGGCGACCTGCGCCACGATTTGCGATTTGCCGACCCCCGGCGGCCCCCACAGCATCACCGGCGTGTGGTGGCCCTCGGCGGTGCTGAGGAATTCGCGTTCGAGGACGAAGGAGAGTTGTGCGGGACGCATCGGCGGTAAGTATCGGTTTGTTGTGAGTCGAAAGCGCGGCGAACTTGGCCGCCGGCAGAGTCTTTGGCAAGGGGTTGGGAATCAACCGAGCAGCCTATACGAAATCCCCATGCATTCATCGAAAACATATTTTTATCAATGGGTTGAAAAAAGTAATCGATGCTCGCGGCCGGGCGTCATCTGCCTCATTGCCGGTTGCGGCAAGGCGGCGGAAATACTTCCGGCCGGCTGTATGTGCTATGGTCGCCGACCCGCGACTGTGACGTTCGCCCCTCTTCCATCATCTGAATGACAGCCAATCTTTTTACGAATAGCGACGTACTCACAGAGTTTTCCGGGCTGTTTGACGCTGGAACGGTGCAAAGAGGCCGGGATTACGCCGCCGAGGGACGGGTGCGGATGAAAAGCGTGGAACGGGCGCCCGGCGAAATCCACGTCGAAGCCGATGTTCAGGGCACGCGTGTGCATCCCTACGAGGTCGATCTCTGGCTGGAAGTGGATCAGGCCGGCACGCTGGTGGACATCGACAGCGCCTGCATGTGTCCAATGCGGGAGAACTGCAAGCATGTCGTGGCGGTGCTCCTGGCTCTGGGACAGGCCGGCGACATGGGAACTCTTGCCCGGCACGGGACGGCGTCGCGATGGGCTGAAGCCGATTCGCCCGAGCCCAGTGCGGCGGCACTGGCCTGGCTGGGTTCGCTCGGCGAGCCGGCGGTGCAGAAGCCGCCTGCAAGGAGCCCGCAGGGGCGCGTGATCTATCTGCTGCGGCCGGGCAATCCACCCAGCCTCAGCCTGGGCAAGAGCCGCCCCCTGAAGAAGGGCGGCTTCGGCAAGCCGGCGGTTTACCGTCCGCAGCCCTACGACCTGGGCAGCGCACGCAGTCATCGCGACTTCATCCTCGACGAGGATATTCCACCGCTGCGCCTGTTTCTGGCCTTGCAGGCCGGCGGCGGCTATTTCTACAACGAAACCGTCGACCTGACCGGCGAGACGGGTGCCCTGCTGCTGCGCCTGGCGCTGCGCACGGGAAGGCTGCATCTCGACGGTCTGGTCGAACTGCCGCTGGGGGCCGGCGCGCCACGGCCACTCGCCCTGTCGTGGACCCACAATCAGGCAGGCCTGCAGCAACTGGCCTTCGACCTGCCGGCCTCCCTGCAGATGATTCCAACCTGGCCGCCTTTCTATCTGGATAGCGAGGCCGGTGTCGTCGGCGAACTGAAGTCCGATTTGTCGGCGCATCTTTTGCAGCAACTCATGGCGGCACCGGCGCTGAATGAAGCCGACGCCCCGCTGGTGCGCCAGCAGCTGGCACAGCTGGCGCGTGAGCGGCATCTGGCACTGCCGCTGCCCGATGCGCCCGAGGCCGTGGCGGCGGGCAAGCCGGTGGCACGCCTGATGCTGACGCAGGGACGTTTTCGCTACATGGCCATGAGCCGCCTGCACGACGATCTGGCGCTCGCCGTGTTGTATTTCGACTATCCGCACGGACTGACCGTGGTCGGCGGCGAGCGGCCTTCGCCCTTCATGCGGCAGCGGGTCGGCGGACAGTGGCAAACCTTGCAGCGCGATCTGGAAGCGGAAGGCAGGGTCTGGCATCTGCTGCAAACCGTGGGGCTGGAAAGCTGGCAGCGCAGCCTGGGCAACTATCAGCGTCTGGAGGGCACCGAGGATGGCCTGATGCCGGTGCGCAACGACGCCATGGGCTGGCTGGCCTTCCTCAATGAAGGCGTTCCCGAGCTCGAACGACAGGGCGTTCCGGTGGTCTTTGCCGAGGATTTCCCGTATTGCATCACCCAGGCCGAAGAGTGGTTCGTGGCGGTCGAAGAGTCGGTCGGCAGCGACTGGTTCGATCTGGACCTCGGCGTGACCGTCGACGGGCAGCGCGTGAGCCTGGTGCCGCCGCTGCTGCGCCTGCTGCGCGAGGAGCCGGATCTGCTCGGCGTCGTGCGCGGCCTCGAAGACAGCCAGACCTTCCCGGTGGCGCTGGATGCGCGCCGCATACTGCCGGTGCCGGTGGGGCGCTTGAAGGCGTGGCTGCTGCCCCTGCTCGAATTCCTCGACGAGGACCGGCCGCGCCTGTCGCGCCACAATGCCGCGGCGCTGGCCGGGCTGGACGATCTGCCGACGCAATGGATAGGCGGCGAGGAGTTGCGCGACCTCGGCCGGCGCCTGCGCGATTTCTCCGGCATGACCCGCTATTTGCCGGCGCCCGGATTCACCGCAACGCTGCGCCCCTACCAGCAGGTCGGCCTCGACTGGCTGCAATTCCTGCGCGAATACGGCCTGGCCGGCATTCTTGCCGATGACATGGGCCTGGGCAAGACCGTGCAAACGCTGGCGCACCTGCACCTGGAAAAGGCTTCGGGCCGGGCGGATCGCCCCAGCCTGGTGGTGGCCACCACCAGCCTGATGGCCAACTGGCGCGACGAGGCGGCGCAGTTCGCGCCCGGGCTCAAGGTACTCATCCTGCATGGCAAGGACCGCGCCCGGCATTTCGACGAGATCGCGCAGGCCGATCTGGTGCTGACCACTTATCCGCTGCTGGTGCGCGACCGCGACACCCTGCTGGCGCATGAATACCATCTGCTGGTGATGGACGAGGCCCAGTTCATCAAGAATCCCAAGGCGCAGTCGCACCAGGTGGCGCGCAGCCTGAAGGCGCGCCATCGCCTGTCGCTGACCGGTACGCCGCTGGAGAACCATCTGGGCGAGCTCTGGGCGCAGTTCGATTTCCTGATGCCCGGCCTGCTCGGCAACGGCAAGCGCTTCACTCAGGTATTCCGCACCCCGATCGAAAAGCTGGGCGACGACGAAATGCGCGTGCGCCTCGCCGAGCGTGTGCGGCCCTTCCTGCTGCGGCGAACCAAGGAGCAGGTGCTGAAGGACCTGCCGCCGCGGACCGAGATGGTGCGCTGGGTGGAGATCGAGGGCGGCCAGCGCGATCTGTACGAGTCGCTGCGCGTCGCCTTCGACCGCAAGCTGCGTCTGGTGCTGACCGAACAGGGCGTCGGCCGCAGCCAGATCATGATTTTCGATGCGCTGCTCAAGCTGCGGCAGATCTGCTGCGATCCGCGACTGGTGAAACTGCCCGCCGCCGAGGCGCTGGTGAAGAAAGGCCACGCCCATTCGGCTAAGCTGGCGACCCTGATGGAAATGCTCGATGAATTGCTCGACGAAGGCCGCAAGGTGCTGCTGTTCTCGCAATTCACCTCGATGCTGGGACTGATCGAACTGGAACTGGAAAAGCGCGGCATCGCCTACGCCAAGCTCACCGGCCAGACCCGCGACCGCGAAACGCCGATCAGCGACTTTCAGGAAGGCCGCGTACCGCTGTTCCTGATCAGCCTCAAGGCCGGCGGCACCGGCCTCAACCTGACGGCCGCCGATACCGTGATCCACTACGATCCCTGGTGGAACCCGGCGGTCGAAGAGCAGGCCACGGCACGCGCCCATCGCATCGGCCAGCACAAGCCGGTGTTCGTGTACAAGCTGATGACGCAGGGCACGGTGGAAGAAAAAATCCTCGCCCTGCAAGACCGCAAGCGCGGCCTCGCCGATCAGTTGATGAAAAAAGGCGGCGAGGGCGGCGAGGGCGGCGGTCATCTGATCACTGCCGGCGATCTCGATGTTCTGTTTCAGCCGCTGGCCTGATGGCAGGCGATCGACAGGTAATACCGCGCGGTTAGCTTGCGTGTTACCGTGCTCACATCGCTTGCCCGATGCGTGCGCCCATGGATTCCTGCCTCCTTCTTCCCGCCGGCCAAATCGCCGTGCCGTCAGCGCCGACTTTCAAGGTCGAGGGCGGACCGGGGCATGCAGGCAAATGCCTGCAGGTGAGCCCGGATGAGTGATGCCGTCCGCAGCACCGTACCGCCAACGCCGACTCTCGGCGAAGCCTTCAGGTACTGGCTCAAGCTCGGCTTCATCAGCTTCGGCGGCCCCGCCGGGCAGATCGCGATGATGCACCAGGAGCTGGTCGAACGCCGGCGCTGGATCTCGGAGCACCGTTACCTGCACGCGCTCAACTACTGCATGCTGCTGCCGGGTCCGGAGGCGACCCAGCTCGCCATCTACATCAGCTGGCTGATGCATGGCATCCGGGGCGGGGTGATGGCCGGCGTGCTGTTCTTCCTGCCGTCGTTCTTGCTGCTCTCGCTGCTGGCCGGCACTTATCTCTCTTTTGGCGATGTTCCGGTGGTGCAGGGCATCTTCTACGGCATCAAGCCGGCCGTGGTCGCCGTGGTGCTGTTCGCTGCGTGGCGCATCGGTTCGCGTTCCATCAAGAACGAAGTGCTGTTCGGCATTTCGCTGCTGGCCTTCGTCGGCATCTTCTTCTTCGATATCGACTTTCCCTGGATCGTACTGGCGGCCGCCATCCTCGGCGCCATCGGCGGCAAACTGATGCCGGCCAAGTTCAAGGCCGGCGGCGGCCACGGCGCCTCGCACGGGAGCTACGGCCCGGCGATCATCGACGACGACACGCCGCCGCCGCCGCAGGCGAAATTCACCTGGGGCAAGCTGGTCATCACCGTTTTCGCATTCGTCGGGATCTGGGCGGCGGCCATGCTGGCGATCAGCGGCAGCGATGATCTCTTTCGCCTGGGCGAGTTCTTCACCAAGGCCGCCTTCCTCACCATCGGCGGTGCCTACGCCGTGCTGCCCTATGTCTATCAGGGGGCCGTGGAACACTTCGGCTGGCTCACCGGCCCGCAGATGATGGACGGGCTGGCACTCGGCGAGACGACGCCGGGGCCGCTGATCATGGTCGTCACCTGGGTCGGCTACCTGGGCGGGGTCAGCAAGGCCGTGGCCGTCAATCCGGTCGCGGCGGGGATCGCCGGGGCGGCGGTGGCAACCTTCTTCACCTTCCTGCCGAGTTTCTTCTTCATCCTCGCCGGCGGACCGATGGTGGAGGCCACGCGCGGCGAACTGAAATTCACTGCACCACTGACGGCCATTACGGCGGCAGTGGTCGGCGTGATCCTCAATCTGGCGGCCTTCTTCGCCTGGCACACCTTCTGGCCCAAGGCGACCAGTACGGCGCCGTTCGCCGGCCCCTTCGACGCGATTCCGGTGGTCATCGCCGTCATTTCCTTCGTCGCCCTGTGGAAGTACAAGGCAGACATCATGAAGGTCATCGGCGTCTGCGCCTTGCTTGGGCTTGGCTTGTCCTTCGTTCGCTGAGTGCGAACTTCCGCCGGCCTCGTGCCCGCGAGTGGTCACCCGGCACCACGACTGCTGCCCCGTTTGCTCGATGACTTTGTGCCGGTCGCGCGCCAGGGTGAATAGCCCTCCATCGGCGATTAGTTAGGTGATAAGTAAGTAATCAGGTAGCCTGTCGTCATGTTGCGCTGCACACTCTTCAAGCCCTTGAATTGACAGCGCCGAACAGGATTTCCTCAGGCTGGCCCGAGATTTGCAGTACCCCTACCAGTATCAGGTCCGGACGCGGCCTGGCTCTTGGAGGGGGATGGCAGACATGGGCGACATCAACGAAATCTTCGGAACGAGCCGCAAGACGCTGCAAGAGATCGAGCAGCGCCTCGAAATGCCGCGGCGCGAGTTCCTGCAGTTTTGCGCAACGCTGGCCGTGACCATGGGCCTGCCAACGGGAGCCGAGGCGGCGGTGGCCAAGGCGATCGAATCGGCCAAGCGGCCTTCCGTGATCTGGCTACACTTCCAGGAGTGCACGGGCTGTTCCGAGTCGCTCCTGCGCGCCGAGCATCCGACGCTGGAAAAGCTGATCCTCGACGTGATCTCCCTCGATTACCACGAGACGCTGATGGCCGCGGCCGGCCATCAGGCCGAAGCCGCGCGCAAGTCCGCAATGCAGGCCAACAAGGGCAAGTACGTGCTGGTGGTCGAAGGCGCGATCCCGACCAAGAACAACGGCATCTACTGCAAGATCGGCGGCCAGACCGCCATCGACATGGTCAAGGAATGTGCGGCCGATGCGGCGGCGGTGATCGCCATCGGTTCCTGCGCCTCCTGGGGCGGCATGCCCTCGACGATTTCGCCGTTGTCGGATTCGAGTCCGACAGGTTCTGCGGGTGTCGCCGAGGTTCTGGGCAAGCCGGTGGTGACGATTCCCGGTTGCCCGCCCAACCCCTACAATTTCCTCGCGACGGTGGTGCACTTCCTGACCTTCGGCAAATTGCCCGAAGTCGACAAACTGGGCCGTCCCAAGTTTGCCTACTCGCGCCTGATCCACGAGAACTGCGAGCGTCGCGCCCACTTCGATGCCGGGCGTTTCGCCATGGAATTCGGCGATGCCGGCCATCGCCAAGGCTACTGCCTCTACAAGCTGGGCTGCAAGGGCCCGGAAACCTACGCCAACTGCTCGACGCTGGGCTTCGGTGATGCCGGCGAAAACAACTGGCCGGTCGGCTGCGGCCATCCCTGCATCGGCTGCACCGAGAAGGGTGTGGGCTTCCAGAAGCCGATCCACCAGGTGGCGAAGATGCTCAACGTTACGCCGCCGCTGCAGTATCCGCGCATCGTCGAAGAGCAGGGCAAGGCCGCTTCCTTCGCCTCGGCCGCGGCTGTGGCTGCGGTAGCAGGTGCGGCGGCAGGCGCGGCGATCATGCTGACGCGCAACCTCGGTCTTTCCCATGCGGCCGAGGAAGCCGAGCGTGCCAGGGATGCTGGCAAACCTGCCGAAGACAAGGCACAGGTGTAATCATGGGCACCCGGCGAGATTTTCTGAAGGGAGTCCTCGCGAGCGGGGCGGCGGCCACGGCATGTGCCGCGGCGGTACCGGCCATCGCCAGGGAAACCCGGCCACGGCCGCCCGAAGCGCTCGGGCTTTTGTACGACGCCACGCTCTGTGTCGGCTGCAAGGCTTGCGTCGCCGCCTGCAAGGAGTCCAACGACAATCCCCCCGAGTTTTCCACGGTCGACCATCTGTGGGATACGCCGCTGGATACCTCGGGCTACACCTTCAACATCATCAAGATGTACCGCAACGGCACCATGGATGCGAAGGACCAGGAGACGAACGGCTACGCCTTCATGAAGACCTCCTGCATGCATTGCGGCGACCCGTCCTGCGTTTCGGCCTGCCCAGTGTCGGCGATGACCAAGGACCCGGAAACC
>Ga0265297_10010826_pt1 | contig 11344 bp, 8 predicted proteins | sample Munlanlwell13791_FD_192502 | JGI IMG/M metagenome (GOLD analysis project Ga0265297, IMG submission 192502) | Leachate microbial communities from a municipal landfill in Southern Ontario, Canada - Leachate well 137-91 | ecosystem: Engineered > Solid waste > Landfill > Unclassified | place...
CAACGGACAGTATGTGGTTGAAGCTATGGGTGACATACTGCTCGACGTTGGAAACCTGCACGATCAGTCGATGGGCAAGCAAACCGCCGCCGATGTCACGGCCACCACGACTTTAGCCCTCAAAGAGTCCGATAGCGCGGGAACTTCACTCCATCGGGATATGATCGCAAAAGCCTACTGCAAAGTGGGCGAACAAAAGTTATTCGTCCTCTCAAAGCACGTCGTTATGCCTCGCCCGATGACCTCCAAAGGCCAGGACGGGCAGCCGCAAGAGTTCCTGATGGCAGGTAGCGACATTGAGGGTGTAAACGAGGTTACAGTCAAGCCAACCCCGATGATGACCGATGCGCAGCGACGCGAGACCATTGACCGGATATTCACTTCACGCATTCTCGGCCCGTACGAGAATCTTGATCCCTCCATGCCTATGTTCTGGGAAGCGTTGGCGGCAGGCGCGAGACAGGTGTTGTCTACCGGCATTCAGGGGATGGAGCGGCTTGTCAAAGACCGCATCGCGCCGTTTAAATCTATCGAAGAGCTTGAGGACTTCGTGACTGGAATACGAGTCGAAGGAATCAAGCTGATTATGAATCCGCCGCAGCCTGTGGTTCAGCCTGGAATGCCGGGACAGCAGCAGATGGCGCTACCCGCGCCGGGGGTGCAGCAATGAGCCGAGCAGAGAGACGCCGCGAGGCAAGAAACGTGTGGAAAAGAGTATGCCGCGACAATAGGTTCGTTCGCGGTCGCGATGGCGTGACTCTCTCCGCAATGGTAGACGCTATCCAGCGTAAAGCAGCAGAACTGAAAGCGCAACATAGCCCGCAAGGGCAGTTGAATACGGGTGGTCTCGTTATCGACCAATCGCGTTTCCATGCGCGTTAACAAAGGAGTTGTCATGCCAGACGAGATGACATCAGTAGCAGAGCAGAGTGCGGCAGCCGAAGCCGCAGTTGGTGGTAGCAATGAGATCACCGGCAAGACCGCAACTGAAACATTAGCGGAACAGTCTGCTCAAAACGTCCAGGCCGAGGACGCGGGCAATAAGCCTGCCGAGGTTAAGGACGAGGAGATCGTGTTCGACAAGAACCGATTGGCGGAACTGAAGCGCAAGCAGGCTCGGAGTGAAAAACTCCGCGAGCAGATTAGTAAGCTCGATGAAGATGCTGTCGCGCTTCGCAGCACTCTGAAAGACAAAAAGGCAATTCTTGACTCACTAAAAGAGGACGAGGATGGGCTTGTTGAGTTTGAGGGGCGCGAACTGCCAAAAGATGTAGTCGAGGAAATCTTGACGCATCGTGAGCGGTTGGGACGGCTTGAAGACAAGATGTTGGGCGGCGATAAAAAGTCGCTTGAGTCTCAATCTGAGGCTGAACTACAGGCGATGGAAGACGAATACCGAGCCGGTATGCGCGAAGTCGCCGATAAGGTGTTCCCCAACCTCGATAAAGACGCGAAGGACGATCTCTATGAGTTCCTGGACGACAAAGCACAGCGAATGTTTGACAAGGCCGCAGAAAACGGCGAACCGTTGTCCGATGAGCTGTGTGACAACATTCTGCGCGAGTGTATTGCTAAAGCTCGCAGATTCGGCGGCAGATTAGCTCAGGCGCAACTTGTCGCAACTGACAAGGCACGCACAGAAACCAAGGTCAAGCCGGACGTAGGTACACAAGGTGAAGAAGTTCCGCCTGATGAGTCTAAGTTGACGCGAGAGCAGTTAGCGAAGATTCAAGCTGAGAGAACAGCGGCGGCGGAGGCTGCTACCAAACGTGCTTAATAAGGGCTGACCAGAACAAGGAGGACTTCAAATGGCTTGGAGTCTTGAAGCTCTTAATTATTACACACGAACGCTTCCCGATGAGAAGCGGACAATATCACTTGATCGTAAACTCGACATCGGTTTGTTTGAGGAGTTGTCTCCCAACTTGCAGAAGTCGGGATTTACGCCTTCGGATAAGATTGAGTTCCGAATAAAGACTGCTATACCGCTTCGCGGTGGGCCGTTTGGTGAAAACATAGACCTGCCGACAGGCGGGACGCCTGCGTTTACCGACGTGACTGTTCCATTACGCGAAGTAATGGACGTTGCGACGATCACAAAGCAGGCACTTGAACGAGCAACGGGTATGCCTGGTTCTTGGGGTAGTGCTGTTGACGACGCTCAGAATGACATGGTAAACACGTCGTTCAAAGAGCTTCTTCAGTACTGCGCTGTTGGCAATGGTTCGGGTTTTCTTGGCAAGATTCACTCTGCCGTAGCTTGTAGTGACGCCGCAGGAACAGAGGGTGCAGGCAACTATATCAAGTTCTATCTTGACAATGACTACGCCACTTGCGGGTTTGATGGAGCGCATCTTTGCCAGGTTGGAATGTCTGTAGAAGTTGCTGACTCTACCGGTGCAACATATACCGTAACGGATTGGTCAACTTGCGGTGGTCACGACCTGGCTCGGTTAGTCATTACCAACATAGTGCGGAAGCCGAGACAAAATCAGGCTTTCACTGCTGTTGACAACACTGATGCAGACTATATCATCTGTGCGTGTTATAGCACGGCAGGCGCTTTAACATCGTCCGCGACATTGCAGGGCGGCGTTTCTGATGGTGACTTGCTCTACCGCTACGGTTCTATTTCGCTTGGAATCGATACGACATACTACACTCCATTCCCTCGTGGCCTGTTCTACTTCCTGAACGGCGGACACAATGGAGCCGGGGCACAATTGCTTACGGCGCAGTGTGGTTCTTCTTCAACTGCAATCTACACCGCATACTGTGGCAAGACGCGACTTTCGTACCCTTCGCTGATGGCAAGGATTTATCAGGGTGGACAGAGTGGTTATCTGAGTGGTTCTGGCACTGCTGGAACGCCGGAAACGTGGGACTTGTCCGACGTGACTGACGCGATGATAGCCATTGAGGAAGGAACTGGCAAGGGTAAGGTCAACCTCCTGATGATGAACAAGCAGATGGGGTTGTGCCTCGGTCGAAAAACCAAGACCGAGAACAGCACAATCGTCATGGTTGGCAATACAAGCGCAGCCAATGCTCAGGCTGTTGCGCTTCCGAGAATCCCCAAGACTATCGAAGGGCCAGATGGACAGCCTGTTAAGGTCATTATCAACAAGATGTGGCCTAACAACTCCATTGGTATGTTCGATACACGGGACATCGTTCTTGCTCAGAAGGGTAGTTTCGACTACCTAAACCTCTACGGCGGCGCGTGGGGGCCGACAAAGAATGACCGAAAGGCCAACTTTGAGGCTTTCTACGGCGGCATGATGCAGATGTATGCCTACCGCCTCGACAACATGGCTCTGATGCAGGACTTGGCTGACAACATTTCCTAGTTGCGCCAAAGTCCACTATGGAAACTCGCTGGGAGGGTTTCGGCTCTCCCAGCGTAGATGAGGCGAAAAAATGATACGAAAATACGTTGATGTTAGGAACATAACAGATAAGTCGATTGTGATTCACGACAAGAGGTTTTCTCACGGCGAACTCACAATCGAGGCCGGTCAAGATTATGGACTGCCTGATCCAGTGTGGATGGATCACAGACGGAAGTTCATAGGTAGGCTTATGGAGATTTCACAACTTCCGCCTGTTGTTGAAACCAATTCATTCACTCCTACGCATATCTTCCGCGATGAACCTGTCATGCTGACGAGCGCGACTGAAAAACGTGCTTATTTCGTAAAGGCTGACGGGACTGATTCATGGGCGACTGCGAAGGCGTGGGCGGAAGCTCAGACGATCATGGTCGGGGAATCGGTCGCGGATCATCTCGAAGAAACTACCGAAAGCGAGGCACAAAACGATGAGAACGCTTAGAACACTTATCTTTGCAGTCCTCGCGCTGACCCTCGCGGTCGGTGCGTTTGGACAACTGATTATTCCAGAGGATCATATTACCTACTGGAATGGCTCACGGTACGTAAGACTTTCTAAGGGCGCGATTGCGGCCTTTGTGAGCGCATCAACCACACTTGCGACTGCGGCTATTGCTGGAGGTTATGGAAGTTCCGGCGTGTCCATTGATGCTTCCGGCAACCTCAGCATGGATGGATTACTCACTGCCGTTGGTGGAGTCGCATTCGACGGCTGGACATTCGCCAATACTACAGGAGCGGCGGTTGGCGGTTCGGATGCAGACATTACTCTGAACACTAACATGTTTACCGTAGACGCGACCCAAGGCAATACACTCATTGCAGGTTCACTTGCGGCGAATGGTGGCATTGCTGTAGATTCCACGGCTCTAGTAATTGCCGACACGACCGGCAAGATAACCGGCGGTGCTTCTGCTGACATTGACCTCAACAGTATGTTCACAGTCGATGCCACACAGGGCGACACGGTTGCTGCTGGTGATTTATCGGTTGGTGATGACGCTACGTTTGCTGACAAGGTAACTATCGCCGGTCTGCTCGACGCGAACGGCGCACTCGAAGTAGCGAATACTTCTACCTTGTCGGGAAACGTCTCGATGGGTGCGAATGCCGCAGTTGTAGGCACGTTTGGCGTAACAAGCACTTCGGCGTTTACGGGTGCAGCGACATTCACCGGTGCGATCAATGGCAACGGTGGGTTGGCTTTAGACTCGACAGTGTTCACTATCGCCGATACAACGGGGGTTCTTGGCTCAATTCCAACGGCCACTACAGGTTATGGTTGGCTCCTCAATGGCTCGACAATTACATCGGGCGATGCATTCGAGATATTCCTCGATACCGACATTGCTGAAGCGACTGGCAAGGCGATCAACATAACCTCTGGCGCAAATTACGCCGGAAAAGCGTCTGTGTTCTCAGTTTACGAGACAGGAGCGATCAATACCGAGAGTACAATTACTCTCCAGAATGACGAGACTATCGACAATGCCGTGAACGGAACCCTTAACTTCACTGCGCCGGTTCTTGAGCATTATTTTGATGCCACGGATTATATGACCATAACACTCGCAAACAGTACCGCTCCTGTTTTTGACTCAGTGTGCGGCGGGACTGCTGGGTTCTCGTTCTCTGATCCGATCACGGTTACGAATACTGCTGCCCAATTGAATCTAAAGTATGGTGCAGATGACTACCTAGCTATCGGCATCGCCGACAATGGCACAGTGACATGCAATGCTACCTCCAATGGCACGGCGAACTGGAGCTTTTCTGACCCGGTTACTGCTGCAAGCACACTTACCGCGCTTGGCAATGCAACCCTTGGTGCTGATGCCGATGCCTCTACTCTGGAGATATACCCAGCAACAACAAATAAGGGCACGTTGCTCATTCAGGCTGCGGATAACAATTCAGCAGACGTGCAGACCATTCTCCAGAATGGGCAAGCTGGTGGAACGGCGACAATCACACTTCCTGCCTCCACCTGCACGCTCCCTGGCCTCGGTATTACCAACTCATTCAGTGGAGCCAATACGTTTAGCGCAACTTCCGCAGTGCTGTTGACTGGTGTAAACGCTGCTGCTGGATCGGCAAACCCGTTCGATTATACCGGCACTCTCGGTGCATTCGACAATAGTGATGATTTCACATTGTTCGACGTGAATCTTACGAATGCGGATCACGCTGGCACTGGAAATACCGTGCAGGTATTGGACATCGCCGCTATCACGGGCGACGGCCAAGCGACCGAGACGGCTATCAACATCGGTTCCGGTTGGGATACAGGCATAACTACTGCCTCGCCTGTACAGGTCAACTCGACGCTCAATGTTACAGGTGCAGTCACGGGTACGATACCGATTATAACGACCGTTGCCGAGACTACCAATGCCAGAGTATGCACAACTGCCGACTGTGGAAAGACGATTATTCTTAGTGCAACAGATGCTATCGGAGTTACACTTCCAGCAAACGGAACGGCTGTGGGGTCGTATATCGACTTCATTATATCTGCTGAGAATGCTGGAACTGTGACCATATCTCCGGCGACTGCGGATACTCTTATCACTGCAAATAGCGACAATTCTGATGCGGTTACGTTTGCAACCGGGCATAGGCTAGGTACTTACGTGCGCTGCATAGCTGTCACATATTCGGCGACAACCTATTGGCAAGCGATCAATCTGGGACAGACCACAATGGGTGTAACAGATTCTGACTAGGAGTTCCCAATGGCAAACGCTCAAAAAGACTGGGCGTATATCTTAAATCATGTCTTTGACATGACCGAGCGTGAGGCGTTCACTCCGACCGAGCGAACTTGTCTCACGCTCGGCAACACCTGTTTATCGGACATCTGCGAGAACGTAGAGTTCCCGATGGTGTGGGATAACTCCGTCACGGGCGAGTTGTCTATCTCCAGCGTCGAGGTCTCCCTGCCTGCGGACTGCATTAAGGTAGATCGCGTTGAGTGGGCGGGTTCGACCAATCCGCTTGTAAAACTAGACAATCTTGAAGAAATGGATAGGCAGTATTCAGGATGGCGCGATGCTACGGGCGATCCTGTGGCGTTTTGCCAGGTAGGACAGACACTTTACCTGTCTTCGTATCCGGGGGCGTCTACTGATGACCTCGTTGTGCGCGGGACGGGTTATATTCCTGAGTTCGTGGTGTCTGGTGATCTGATAGACTCCTGTGAGGAAGCATGGGATGATCCCGGCTCGAATATCGCTGTGGGATTAGCTGAAGGCCGGGTTGGTAGTTATTGTGTGAGCATTGATATTGCTTCGGGATTCACTACCGGGATTCTATCATCTAACGCGATAACATCTGTGAGCCTGGCAGATAAAGGATATGTTTACGCTACATTTTGGATGAAGTCCTCGGTGGCGATTGCTGATCTATCGACGTACTTCACGTTTTGTCTTGACGAACATGCTTCACTCGCAAGTTCAGCCGATGTTGCGCTTCCTGCGATGGCTCTACAGGCGAATACGTGGCGGAAGGTGACTATAACCCTAAGTGCTACCCAAAAGGCGTATACTGCCGCGATTTGCGCAGGTTTGAAGGCAATCGTTGACCCTGGCACGTTGACACTTTACGTTGACGATGTGCGACTTTGTGTGACAGACGCTAACCCGCTCGATTATCTGGACTTGGGCGCGTGGTCGGTCATTGCGGACTATATTCTCTGGAAAGTGCCTGCCGATCCGAACAACGCTTTTGAGATGAACCGCAAGATGGAAGCGAAGATGTCTTACGATCTGAATTACCCGAAGCTGCTCTATTCCGTGCAGACCAAGGGACACAACAAGGTTTCATATTAACGAGGTGTGATTGTAACTTATCCCCACGGATAAATCCGAGGGCTTTGACAGTCATGCGCAAGCATGCCATCTATAGGCTGAGTTACAGAGCAGCCCGTGCCATTATGTTTCTTGCGGCATTGCGATCCGCATTATCAGAATGGCCACATTTTACACAAAGGAACTTAGATTGAGTCTTTCGATTAGCTTTATCAATATGGTGGCACATAGGACATTCCCTACTTGTATTCCTGGGATCAACCAGAATCACGGGAATGCCAACCTGTGCCGCCTTGTAAGCGATAAATCGCTTGAGTTGATCGAAAGACCAATTGCCAAGTTCAAATCTCATATCCCGACTCATAACCGATGCTCGTTCTCGAATGCCAGAAAGGTCTTCGAGAGCGATTGCCTTCCGGGATTGTACCGCAAGATCAACAATCCTGCGGCTGATATTGTGATTCACCCATCTGGTGAATCTGGAAACCTTTTTGCTTTGCTTTTTGAGATGCTGGTAAGCCGATTTGGAATGGTGTTTATTGGCTTGATGCTGAAGCTCAGAGCGGAACTTACGAGCTTTGCGTCTCAGACCGCGAACATCCTCACCGGAATAAGCATTCCCTTCGGAATCGGTAGCTATCTGGACAATGCCAAGATCGACGCCAATCACGCCATCTGTTTCGATAAGTGTTCTATCAGGCATGTCGATAGTGACGTAGAGATAGAAAACGCCATCTCGAAGAATAAGGTCGGCTTGGCCTTTGATTCTGTCCATTCGTCCGGCCTGGTATGTTCCAAAGAGAAGCGGAACCAGTATACGACCATTGAGGGTGAGCAGAGAAGCATGGCTCAATCCCTTAAAGGAAAGAATGCGCTCATCGTAGACCATAGCTCCATGGATGTCAAAGATGGGTCTAATATTCTTGTCCCGCTTATAGGTTTCGATAGCCTTACCAACAGTGCGAACTGCCATCTGAGCGGAAAGTCCAAACTCTTCTCGAAGTCTATGGTAGAGCAGATGGTGCATCGCTATCTTGTCGGCCTTGTGCAATTCAAATGCTGTGTCGGCTACAAGCTGAGTAGCACGATTGAATGCTTCCATCGTGCGAAGCATCGAATCGAATTGCTCTTGGCTCGGATTCAGCTTCAGAGCTATGGTAAGTTTCATGGCTCTATTATAGAGCATCTAATTCAATATGTCAATAGAAAGGGGTGGCGCTTTATCCCCATATCTGAAGCTAGGGGTATTCGCGCCAAGTATTTCGATGACTGTAGGAACTGCTGAGTATTTCCTTGCCAAAAAAGGCAATGAGCGAATGAACGAGGGTAAACCCTGGAGCACATCGTGTTCGCTCATGGAGTCTATCCGTGACACGTGCGAGACGGTAGGCGCGGCGAACTGGATCAAGGATGGCGCGACCGACCTGACGGCAGCGGCAGTTGGCGTGGTGGGCACGAACGCGATCTTTGTCCACATTCATGACTCTGTGGCGGCTGGACTGATGGCGCACAGCAAGGATGTTCTTTGGGCGGCTGATGACGTGTCGCTCGCGAGTGACCTATGGACACATCTGGCGTTTCGTGCATGGGGTTCAAAGGGCGGCGGAACCGTGGCGCTCTCGGCTGGTGACTTTCAGATCGGACTGGATAACGCGGACGATGGTGCAACGGCAAAGTGGGCCGACATCCCTGCTCTATCCATCACCGACAAGAAGCGGATTCAACTTCCATTAACGGCGTTCGACGTGACCGAACGCGAAACTCTTACGAGCGTCGATAGCGTAGCGATCCGACTGGCTGCGGCGGCTGTAGGCGTGACCAACCTCTACATCGACGACATCCGACTTGTGAAACTCACCAACGACGGCGACTCACTCGTTACCCTTGCGGAAAGTCACACTGAAAGCGACGCGCGGGCTTATGTGCTCAACATGCCGTTTGATTGCGACGAGATCATTTCTATTGATGGACGTGTAGGCACGACAATCGGTAGGATTCCGAAAGCGACGAATATACAGGTGGTCTCAAACAGCGTGGTCGGCACATTATATCGTCTCGCAGTGGGGGAAGTGCTGGAAAATGAAGAAGTGGCATTCGATCAGTTAATTATCACCCCACAGGCCGATTTGGGCAGTACCGACTATATCGATATTCGCGTGCGTGAGCAGGAGGCTATCTAATGGGCAAACGAAGACATGAAAGCAATCCTCTGCCAAATCAACTCATAGCCTATGGGGGTGGCCCCACTATTACTGATCAGGTTGCGGCGGCAGTGGCGGGCGATCTTGTTGAGGTGATGCCCGGCACATACGTCGGGGATTTTACTGTGCCCGTAGGCGTGACAGTGCGAGCCGTTGCACCATGGACTGTATTCGTCCAGGGAAATATCACGAACAATGGAAACTGTATCGACCTGGAACCCCTGACCGGCTATATCGTGACCGGCACGAGAATTCAGCACACGTATGCTGAGACAGTGCCGTTCAGTCCGTGGCTGCTTGATTGCACTCTCCCGCTGGTTTGCGTGAGGGGTGATGACAGTTCCATCAATCTGTTCAAAACTGACTGGGCGGGCGATCCTCTCGGTAGTGGTTACCATCTAGCCCGATGGTGTTCGGAGCGAGGAATCCCCATCACGCAGGCGGTTTTTGCAGGACGAGTGGAAGACGATGCTTATACCACTATCTATCATCTCCCACACGTGCGATATTTGTTTTATCAACTCGGTTGCGAGATTGCCAGCCACGGTTGGTTAGGGAGTTTCACAACGGCCCCCACGTTTGATGAGCTGTGGCAAGAGATTGTCTACTCAAAGGGTCAGATAGAAAGTTGGGTGCAGGACGGCGAATCGGCTGATGTTCTGACCGGAACCGGTATTCCTGCCTGGGACGAACCTCCTGATAACGCAACCTTGGCTGATTATTCCACACGAAAGATGGGATTGCGCTGTAACTACTACAGCATCCACGGCGCAACCAATTACACCATCTGCAACTCTCAACAGAAGTGGGAGGGCATCGAAGGCAGACTGATTCGAGCGCACTATCTCACATCGCATCGAATCGACGGGTCACTGACCGGTCAGTTTGTGGGTACTGGGTCACAGTACTCCAGTTACTACGATATGATCAACTCCAGCAGCGTCAAAACTCTTGAGCAGGGAGCGCTGAGTGCTGCTGAACTGGCAAAACTGCAATTACCGGGAGCGAGGCACATTCTGGCGTTTGACGGGCCCGGAACTGCTACACAGGTGACAACCCTGGCGGCAAATCTACAGGCACTTGTAGATTTGCGTGACGCTGGGAAGATTCTGCTGGTTAACCTCAGTGCGATCATGACGGCAATCCAACCACATGCGCATGCAGATCATCCTATCACACAAATCCCACTGACTCTTAATGGCGACTTCGAGGCAATGACGGGTGGTGGGGCTGCTCTTCCGGCTGATCGAAACGGTTTCGGTTGGTATTTATACGAGGGAGCGCTGACTGTCGATACGGTGACGACGCAGGAGTTGATTTTCCCCTCGGAAACCTCGACAGCACGCGCTCGTGAGTGCATAGACGTTGTGCCGGGAGCGACGTATATGCTGCAGGCTGATCTCCACAAAGATCAAGCTGGTGGACGGACTGTGAAGTTCCAACCCAAAATCACGTCCACATTTTTCGAGTATCCTCCAGGGTCAGTTGATACTGCGGATATGGCAGGCGCGGCCGCAGGCGCGGGTTATGTGGTCGGAGATGTGCTTACTCTGGTGGGTTCAGGTGCAGCCGGGGCCACTGTGCGGGTCGCCACAATTGATGGATCAGGTGGAGTTACTGGCGTTACGAAACTGACTGACGGTCAAAACTATACTACGGGGATTCTAACCACAACTGGCGGGAGCGGCAACGGGGCTTGCACGGTGCACGCAATAATACACGCGTCGGCCTACATCATCTATGTTCTGCCAAACTCGATGGCGTGGGGCACCAAAGCATCGCCTGTATATAACGAGGCGGTTGATGAAACGAAGCGCACATATAGTTGGGTTTTTGGAGTTCACAAAGATGCTTCGCCTGCGATTCAGTTGTGTTTCTATTGCAAAACGAACGCGGGAGAGGCGGGCGCTAGGCTGGGTTATCTGGATAATGTGCGGCTAAC
>Ga0265297_10010827_pt1 | contig 11342 bp, 18 predicted proteins | sample Munlanlwell13791_FD_192502 | JGI IMG/M metagenome (GOLD analysis project Ga0265297, IMG submission 192502) | Leachate microbial communities from a municipal landfill in Southern Ontario, Canada - Leachate well 137-91 | ecosystem: Engineered > Solid waste > Landfill > Unclassified | place...
GAAACATCCCCATAAAGAATGGGAGGAATTCTCAGAAGAAAAAATTAATTTGATGGAACCAAGAGCACTCAAGTTCTGTAAGGAAAATAAGGCATTTATTCTTCAAACCAGAAATTACTTTTTCCCTACTAGCTAGTAGGGAAAAAATTCAAAAAGAAAAAAAAATCAAAAAAGATTTTGCATTTTCAATCTAATGTGATATAATCTAATTAGATTGAAAAGTAAAACAAGAAGGAAGGGGAAAAAATCGGAAAGTTAAATGAACAGTTAGGAGTAAGACAATGAAACTAGAATATTGTGAACAATGCGGATTACCACTATTCAAAGACCATGTTCGTCTTTGAATAGTGGTATCGAGTGAATGAAGAACTAGCACTAATTTTTAATGAGGAGTCGAGTAATGAAAGTTGAATATTGCAACCATAGTTTAAAAAAAGGTGAAGTCATTGTTACGATGATGGACGATGGAACATTAATTCGTGGAAAAAAGTCAATAAAGAATCTTGATTTTGACCATGTAATAGCTATCGAAAAATTTAAACAAATGGCCGAACCGTTCGTGGTATCCGCTTGTGATCCTGAAACTAGTACGCTTCACTTAACCAATCGGCAAACCGCAAAACGAAACGGATGGGTAATAGTGAATAGCATATGGACGGATGAAGAAGTACAAGCATTGGCAAAGAATCGGGAAAAGAAATGGCGCCACAAGAAGGGTTGTAAATGGAGATACTCGATTCAACCGTATCGGATTGGCGGTTATTCAATCCGTGTCGTGTGCGATTCCCCGAACGGGGAATACTCCAACGCTATCGAAGCGTTAGAAGCGGCAAAAGTGGAAATCGAAAACAAAAGTTAAAAAGTTTTTGGATACTGCCTTATTTGATGGTACAATCAAATCATAAAGAGAAGGAAAGGAAAACCAATTACGGTTAAAACGGAAAGAAAACTAATCATGAATGAAAATGAAATAACAACCAACGTATCTGATAACTTGGAGTATGCAATTGAACATTTGAATCAAGCCGCCTATGCGGCGTTACAAAGCGAAAACAAGAACCACCTCATAGCTTTCCTCATCACATCTCTTTCGGATCATGTAGCAAGGCTAGGTCATGGTATATATGGGGATGACTTAGGGGAAACCGTAACTATAAAGGTAGTAATGAACAATAATCTGTCCATTGTCACTTATACAGCAATGGAAAACCAAGAGTTCAGCGCTGAGCACGAAGTAGAACCTTGGATGGGATGGGTTCAAGGAAACTGAGAGAATGAAACTTACACTACAAAAAGCTTTGGATATTATACAGTACAATGTTCCACAAGCGAGAAATAGGATTCGCCAATTTGTGAAACATTGTAATGAAGAAGGAAATTACTTAGGAATTGCAAGAGTAGAGATGACCGATATCCTTTTTCTCCTTCAAACATGGCATGGGAAAGAAGCAAAGAGGATAAAATGTTATCTTCGGAAACTCAATAATGTGTCACAGATGATTAATGCTATTGAAAAATTGAGAAGGAAGGAAAAAATCACATGGCAAGACGTAGAAGAAGATCATCATTCAGTTTGATCCGTTCGACTCGCAGAAAATGTTATCGGATGGGATGTTTACTAGGGGATCTTGATGCAATCATATCTCTTTTCACGTTAGATTTTGGACGTTTCTTCCGCCGATTCTTCATTACCCGCCCTTTGTGGAAAGGGATCGGCAGAATGAGTAGGTGGTGGTAATATGAATCATCCGGATAGATGGGGAATCTCCCCATCCTTCCCGATCATTCAACTGATCAAATCAAAAACGAGAGGAAGAAAAATCATGACTGCAACATTCAATGTAAGACTAGGATTAATTGTATCATTTCAAGGTGTTGGCGTAGAGAAAAAACTTCGCAATGACGGAATTTGCTACGAATTCGACGGAACATCATATACCGTCAATTTTGAGGATTCCTATGATGCAAGTAATTTTTTCAAAGAAATGAAATCGTTGGAATATCCTCAAATTATCTGTATTCCGGATTCAACCCCCGATTTTATGGATGGATACCAAGATGACATGATTCCTAAGGGAAAGCGATTTGACCGGGAAACATGCGCAGCTGGTTATGACGACGCTGTGCGAGAAGCGATCGAGAAAAAATATCCTGATTGCTACTTTGAATGGATCAATTCAACATCAGGTATGGAGGTGTATGGAGTGGATGAACGAACCGTCAGAGATATCATGACGGAGGTATTTATCGACGGGGAAAAGTGGATCGAGTATGAAGACGATCCAGATTTTGGAGTCGAAATATGCGAATGTGGGCAGGAATTTGTACCTAAAAATGGAAAAACACGATGCTATGATTGTGAAAACCCAATGAGAGAGGAATAAAGAAATGAAAAAAGACGAGTTGTTTATCACATTGGATGATTTGTTTACAAGATTCAAGCCCATCACGGTAGATGAAATGAAACGATGGGCGAAAATTCACGGTCTGGACTACCACGACGATCCGCAACGTTGGAGTATAGAAATAGCTCCTAACTCAAACGATATGGACGGGGAAGAAGAGAAACAAATAAAAACCATGAAAATCATCATGGAACTTGCCGGAGTCAAAGGGAATATATCGGTTACGGATCACTTTCTGCTTTACAAAACTAAAGAGGATGAAAATCTGATTGTCTACCAAACCGGCGCGATCGTGGTAGAAATTGATGAAGAAACGAGGGAATACGAATTTGATTAACGAAACAACTACTTAACCAGAAGAATGAGGCGGGATAGTAGACGGTACGGGAACCATAGTCAACTCAGATCCGTCTCTAATTCTAGCCCATAAAATCATTATCATACCAACAGCTTGTAGAATCTTCTCCAAGCGGATCGTAACAGTATCAACCAAGTTAGATACGGCTTGATCGTTATGTTCCTTAACAATAGCAGTTAGAGCCGTTTTAACCTCAGCTACGTCATCCGCCCCTATATTTTCAGCCAACTGTTCTACAGCTACCATTATCGATTCTTGATCCTCTGCCGATAATCCGAACACCATCGATACTACAAGAAGGATCAAACCGATAACCGTCTTGCTTTTCAACACAAACTTTGGTTTCATTTTACACCATCACTTTCATGACTGCCTTAGCAACACTTACAATAAGACGGGTAAACATCTCTACCACAATGCGGGATGTCTTTATTCCATACGTCACGATGACGGCATAGGATTGTGCCACGAGGAACCTCTGCGCCGCATCGAGACGTTCTAATACCTCGTCTGAATTATCATCTTCCAGAATCGCCACAACTGCTGCTAAAGCAGATTTACTAACATCACGCAACTTATCTTCTAAGGCATCTGTAATGTTAGCTTTCGCCTCCGCGAGAAACGAATCAATATCGACTTTGATTGCCGACTCGATTGATATCAATACCTCATTTGAAAGCTTCATTTATCTTCACCTAAAGCGGTCTCGATCCGCTCCTTCCATGAGTCTACCGTATCCAAACGTAACTCTTTTTCCGCATCTGTCAACTTCTGATCCTCTTGTACATACAGGATAAACTCAGGTGCGACCGCCTTAAACATGGCTTGATCCGACAACACATAAGCCTTGTTGACTGTTGAACATCCCACAACTAACATGATACCTAAAATAGGTAGTATACGTTTTAGCACATGGCACATGGTAATAACTCCCTTCGATTAATTTTATTATTTATATTATCGTAGATTAATACGAATTGTCAATGAAGATAAAAAAAAATTACCGATCACGAAGAACATGATCGGTAATTTTTGATGAAGGTAGATTAAACGAAGATCGGAAACTGTGTCCGCTGCCTTAAACCAACTTGGCTATCTCCCACAGCAGATGAAAGAGTTGGATTTGAACCAACGATTATCAGATTTTGCGATAACCGATCCTCTTCGTACCTTCAAAATATATAAATGGTAGATTTGCTAAGATCGTCATGTTTTTTCTGATATTCTACCGCTGAATTATCTGTCATCGAAACAACAGAGTCGGATTCGAACCAACGACTCTCAGATTGTAGATAACCGATCCTATTCGTACCATCTACTCTTTCAATTCAATGAGCGGTAAAGGTTGTGAGATTGGATGTACACTTTCAGGATGGGTAACCAATCTCTATCGTACCGCAAACATGCTCAACGACTTGAAACTGGTAAATCTATTGAGATGGATAGTATGCGCTCTACCAGTTAAGCTATCTTCCATACTCTATGAAAGAGGTAGATTTGAACTACCATCACACCTTTAGATAAGGATAACCCATCTCATTCGTACCAGTATCCTCAACGAGTTAACGAAAGGTAAAGTTCGCGAGATTGAATGTACACTTTGGCGTTGGTAATCAATCTCTATCGTACCTTTCATACTCTCAACCCTATTATAACAAACTTGACAACGTTGTCAAGTCTTAAAATGAATCTTTCGCAAAATTTTGAATGATTGCCGGAACAGAAGAATCGAACCCAACAACATCCATTTGACCTTGATCTTTCGGATCAGCAATCGAATAGTTGACAGGAGTCATGGATATAACAACCATCTTTGCGTTATTGTTCATCTTATTACGATATTCTTTAAGTACTTGCGATGGATGATGCCCACTGTTCGCCTCATTGTCAGTTATCACAATGAAAACATCGACAGGGATCGATTTTTCTAATGCGAAGCGAATCAAAGCTCCCGGATTCGTACTTCCAAAGTCGCTACGTAACAGTTTATTACGAAGAGAATCCATATTATCATTGTCCGTTACGTTCAAATTAAGTGTCGAATGAGCAAAACCGTAAACCAAAGTCTTAGGCTCACTCTTCACTAATTGCAGCGCCAACAACCCAGCTCCCTCCCAAGGCTCTATCTGCGGACAACCCGCAACTTCTCCTCTTTTCATCGAACCTGATACATCCACTCCAATCATGAACCTCTTACCGGAAGATTCCTGATACTTGAAAGCTTTGTAGAAAGCATTTTCAAGAGATTTGAGAACGGGAGGAATAATAAAATCAGTATCCTTCTGCAACTCTTTTAGCGCAACTAGCAAGTGCAATGGATGGATCCGATCACTTCTCAACTGCTTCTCATCCTGCAACTTCCCACAAAGAGCTTCCATGTGCGCCACACCATCACCACCTACAGAAATAGCTCCTGTTTTACTCATGTTGCGAATATTGCGTATCAGAGCAGTAGAACCCATATGAGGAATCAATGCTCTCCACATTGTCTTATCACGTTGATCCGTAGGAACTATCTCCCACGGGAGACGAAATTCTTTCAGCTTCTCAGCAATAAACTTACTGTCCGTAGAACGCTTGATTTCTTCGTATGCTTCAATGATCCCTCTCGCTTCTTCGTTGGCGATAAGTGAAGACTTACCAACAGCCCATCCAAGAATGCCGGATATATCCATCGTTGCTGGCTTTACGTGAGCCAACAAAGCCACATTGCGATGACTCCATTTGTTCCTATTCTGGTACTTCACAACTTGCATCGCCAATGCCTCCGGGCGATCCTTAAACTGATTGTACCAACCAGAAATAGCCCCTCGTACCGATCGCCCATTCCCTTTTCCCATGTCCTTTAGATACTTTCTGAATTGGAAAAGATGAGAAGCTGTGCGTACAATCTTGTTAAATTTACCCGTTGCTGCCCACTTCAGGCTCTCATTACCAAATACATATACAAGAGCTAGCGCAAACAGAGCAGCATCGTTCTTCGGAGCTAAACCTTCATAACTTACCGTAACTATCTCATCAAGAAATTTAACATCTCCCGATTGGATAATCTTGATGATATTCCCACAGTTTTCCTTCGTCATCTCTTGCGCCGAAGCATAATACGTAGGTGAATCCGATCCAAGAATTAAAAATCTGCGCAACTGCCGTACCGGATCAATATAAAATCCATAGCCGCCCCCTCGATTAGGAACCATATCATTTTCTCTAGTAATAATAGGTTCATTTACAGACATACGTACCGGATTAAAAATTTCAGTATATTTTCCCACGATCACTTTCCTTTCCTCTAATATTGTATCGTCTACATTATACCAAACTTGATATGATTGTCAAGTAAAAATCAACTATTGTAAAAAATTGCCGCGTCTGAGAGGGATACGAGAAAGACGCGGCACAAAAAGGAGATAAGGAAAACCTTATATAATTATATGGACGGTTGATTAAATTGTCAAGTAGAAAAATTATTTAATTTTCACCTTGACAATCCAAAATATTTTATTATAATTAATTTGAGAGATAAAAAAAAACCTTGTAGGAAAGGAAAATTGAAATGAGAAACGTGACGTTAGGTGAAGTAAGAGAACAAGTTAAGGAAATGGCAAAAGACCATTATGATTGGACCGCCCCTATTTCCTCTATCGAATTTCAAAGTATCAACAAAGTCACGATCAATGAAGAAGACTATGACATGACAGAAACGGCAAAACGAGCTATCTGTACACGTATGAGAGTGCCACTTCAGTACATGGAACGATGCGAACCCGATCTCCAACAACAAAATATGAATCACTGGTTACAGAAAGAGAAAAACGATTCATTATTTGTTCGATTCAACAAACAATCGGTTCGTACCATATTTACTCCAAAATATATACCTTTTGATAATCCAAAAGTCATCGATAAAATGTACGAAAACGGGTTTGACGACAATACCAAGGTGCAATTCTCGCTTGATGATGAGATGCTGATGGTCAACATACCAAACGCAAAGTCACTCATGTTAAAACCAGAAGATGAACTCGTAAATGGTTTGAGTATCCAAAATTCTGAAGTTGGATTGTCTACTCTCAATGTCACTACATATTGCCTTCGTTTAATTTGCAGTAACGGAATGATTGTCACTCATCCCGAACAGGTAGGAAAGTATCGACACATTTCGGAGCGGATTGATGATGAATTTTCCAACATTACGCAACGGATCGGAGAAGATACGGAAAGAATCAACAAACAATGGCAGATTTCATTGGAAAGTGAAGTGAGAGATCATGAAGCAACAATGAAGTCCTTTAATACCAGATTTCAGCTGAACACACACGAAATAATGGCAGCCGCTTGGGGATTTGCCACCGATCCAGGAGACCGTATGTTCAATATTGTCAATGCATATACTAAAGGCGCACAGTATACGGATCTGAGTGTTGAATCTGAAGTGAAGTTACAACGTGTCGGCGGAAAAATTCTATCACTATCGAACTGAAAAGGGTAATATGTACAAGACCGAGAAAGAATTTCTGAATGAACTATGGCGAGACTTGGTAGGGCTGCCGGAACAATGGCAGCCCTACCAAGAGAAAATGCCTTCGCTCGAATCTCTTCGAGAAACAGAACGATGCCCGCTTCTTGAAGATATGGCATTGAATCGAAGAATAATAGGAGCATTCCGATACGGATTGCTTGGCGATCCAAGAAAACCATGTTTTGACAGACTTACAAGAGCGTATAAAGAATTAGATATGTTCATCGAAGACGGAAATGCCGAACATCTGGTCGATGCATACAACATGATTTACTTGGAGTTTGTCGAAAGCACACATCCGAACTTCCATATGGAAACAATAGGTGATCACGACAACCACAATAAGGAGCTATGAAATGGAAGAATTACTCACAACTAGACAAATTGCCGAAAGATTGGCGGCAGAAGAAGGAAGACCTGAACAGCAATCATTAATGAGAGTGCATTATTTGTTGATTCACTACCCAGAAAGATTTCCTCATTCGCGACTAGGAAAATCAACATTCATATTTACGCGGCAGCAAGCCGAGGAACTTCTGACAATTAATAGGGAGATGAGAAATGAAAAGAAAAACAAGCGAGCCAAAAAAGATTAATCCTTGTCCCATTTGTGGAAAAATTCCAAAAACAAAAGGGTCAGACAATACATGGTGGATAGAGGACAGCTGTTTCGACACATTTCCACACTATAGCCAATGTCTGGCTGTATATAATCTCATTGCAGATGATATCGAATTCAGTAGCGAATTGAGAGCAATAAAAGGAATAAAAAAGCCGAGTTTCAACAATGGAGAAACATTCAAACATGGCGATAACGATATTGCTAATTGCATCTACTGCGGTTCACCACAAACAATAGTTCACCTGGAAAAAGACGGTAAAAGGTTTTGCTTCTTTGTAGAATGCTCGACATGTGAGTTCCCAAAAAATTTTGACACTAAACAACAAGCTATACAAGATTGGAACTGCCTAACAAGCAATCTTAAATTGTCGCAGTTGCTGGAGAACATAGCACATGAAAATAGACATGGATGAAATTTACGAGGATCTCCATTCAGAGAATCAAGCACATGCGAGAGTAAACCGATCCTTCGGATTTGCATCCCTTGAAGGGAGTCCGAAACAAATCGAATGGGCTGAATCGATTCGAAGAAAACGCGCCGAAGATATCAGTTGTATCGACATGAGATTTACAGAATCAGAAAGGAAAAGACTATGGAACATAACGAAAATGATAGAATCATCGACATGGTGGATCAATCACAAAGCAACACCAACGATGGAACTAGCTCAGGAGATACTAGATCTGGACCTGTGGACGGACATGAGCAATATCTGAAAGAGTTTGAACCAGCTCTGTCAAGAAAATTCGATCGAATGGAAAAACAGTACGGAGTGCTGAAATACTTTACTTACAAATCGGACACTATACCATTCGAGTTAAGGACCATACTCCAAAAAGCAGCTGAGATTCTTATGCTACTAGCAAATCCAGACTGTAAACGATGTCGGGGAAAAGGCATCCGAATCGTTGGTGATACTCGAAAGAGAATAAGACGTTGCGGATGCACAAACCGCTAGATAGGAAAAGTGACATGGAGATTAAAGCTTTTATTACTGCTGATAACAATACACTACGTTACTTGCAAACAAGTATATGTGACGTAACCGCCATCGCGAAAGAATTGGAGGATGTCATGCATCACATAGCATATCACAACATTCAATTGGTTATCACCTCGCCCACAGATGCACTCATATGTGCTCCCTATCGAGATGGGCAATGTATAGAAATAGGAAAAATACATTGTGAGTATGGAATACCGATCGTAATAAAGGAGAAGTAACGTGGAAATGAAATGGATTGCCCTGAAAGACGAATTACCTTTACCTACACAGGATGATATCATTGTCTTTATGCCTTGGTGGAAGCGCGTCATGTCTATGGTATCAATCGAAGCTAGACGTGATGCTGAAGAATTCATGATATCGCAAGAAGGGTGGAATCGAGGAAAAATATTTTCCCATTGGTTGCCACTTCCACCACTTCCGAGCGATCCGTCATTGCATGAATCTATAGATACAAACGAGTTCTCCAATCCAGGAAGAGCAAAGTATGCTATCATGGCAGGTTTGTATATGGATCAGCTTATACCAGTATGTTCCTACTGCTTAACATCAAAATGCCTAAAACATATCGATCCTTGTGATCAAGCAGACAAAAATAGTTGGATCGAGTTAAGTGTAAGAGAACTACTGGAAATGGATCTGGAACATCCGGAAAATTGGATAAAATCAAACTAAATAGGCTTTCAATATCACCATAATGATAGATACGAAGACAGTGACAAAAATGCTGATCATAAATGACTGAGCGCCCATGCTCTTCAGATGAGAAGCATTTATGTTTTCAGTCTTTTCAGAAAGCCTCTCTTGCAATATCACTAATCGGGAACAAACTTCCTTTAATTGTTGAATGGCTTGCTCGTTCATTTGACTTCTCATTGACCCCTTTTCTAGCAGCAAGTCAATTTTCTTGCTGCTATTCTCTATCTTTTCATGATGACCATCAAGGCGTCTGTCGATGTTCCTAATTTCTGCCAAGGAAGCATCAGACCCCCGTTCGACCGATCTTACAATATTGTATAAATCCTTTATAGATTCATGAGTCTCCTCCACAAACATTAAAAAAGAATCTTGCAAGCTTTTAAACTTCTCTCGCAACTCGATAAAACTATCTCCTTCAGCATTTTTACTCGGAGGGGACATTTGTATACCTCTTGTAGCAATATTTCACTACTCACATTATCGCCGACATCGCTACAAGATTCTATCCTACTATATAACTATTTGTCAATTTTTTTACTATACAACAATGCTTCTGCTTCCCGACGTTCTTTCAGTCCGGAAAGCACTTTTCTATTACAGTACACCCATTTACCAAATTCTTTACAAACCAGTTCGTGCCTTCCATTGTTGACACATTTCAACAATGTTGAACTTAGAAATGCCGCAATACCTACATTATATACAAAAGACACTAACGCATCGAATTGATTCTGTGTTAATGGAACAGTCACATATAACGAAATGATTGTTTCATACCGCTTCAAATCACATTGTAATAGTCGCTCCGCCTCCGTTTCTGTCAATACAGAAAACGTCTCATCTGACTGTATTACATGACCATATCCAATCGTTCTACAACCTGCCGGGCACAAATACGGTTTTGCGCGAAAACCCTCGAATCGCTTAATTAGACCCAATCCTATATGACTAGTATTAAGCATTGTATTCTCCTAATTAATGAGCATTCTGCCACCTTATTAAAAATCCTCAATGCAGCCCCAGTGAGCACACCCGGAGAACAAAAAACCTATTACAAGAAAAAGCAAAAAAATGGCTAATTTTGTTTTTATCATAATTATATCCTAATTAATTGATCGGCGTTCGGTATGCCAAAGGACGATATATTACTTCGTGGAAAAGAAAATTTACATTTGTGTACTCCGGAACCCGCGTAGCCGTCGGCATAGGTGTTGACGTGTTCGTTGGAGTTGGAGTATTCTCTCGTCTATAATAGGCAATCAATCCGACAGACTCCCCATAGGCATCTTCCCATGTGGCTTTAAGAGAATACGTAACATTCACAATGGAAAAATGCATATCATAACGAACTGTCGGATATGGAATTTCCATCACCAATTCATTCATGATAGCAGACAATTCCGTTTCTTCCCCTGTAGTATAATAAATATTCCAACCGTTCGCTCCCGCATTCTGATATGCAGGAGGAATAATATCTGCTCGATCCCAAATCCAAAATCCGTCAAAATCAACAATTTCAGTCACGACAAACGCCTGCGGATCGTGCGTTATCGGCGTTGGAGAAAGCACAATCGGAGTCCACGTTGGCAGAATCGTTGCATCCGGAAGAGGTGTCCACGTCGGCGTTGACGTTGCGTCCGGTGTCCAAGTTGGCGTAAACGTAGGTGTATTCGTTGGCGTATTCGTCCGTGTTGATGTATTTGTTGGCGTGTTTGTCGGACGCGGTGAATCA
>Ga0265297_10010828_pt1 | contig 11342 bp, 11 predicted proteins | sample Munlanlwell13791_FD_192502 | JGI IMG/M metagenome (GOLD analysis project Ga0265297, IMG submission 192502) | Leachate microbial communities from a municipal landfill in Southern Ontario, Canada - Leachate well 137-91 | ecosystem: Engineered > Solid waste > Landfill > Unclassified | place...
TCATGGAACTTCCAGCACCATAGCCTGTTCCATTAGAATTACTACCTGATCCAGGACCTATAACTACATTATAAGATCCTGTTGTTGTAACATATCCAACTGATTTACCTAAATAACAATTATAAACACCAGAAGTTACAGCTGAACCTGTTGAAGTTCCAAATAAAGTATTAGCATGCCCATCTGCAATAGTTATTCCTGTACTATCACCCAAACAAGCATTTCTTGTTCCTGTTGTTATTACTTTTAAGGATTCAAATCCTACACCAGTATTAAAACTTCCAATACCGGCCGTTACAGATCCAGATCCTTGACCAACAAAAGTATTATTTGTTCCATAATTAGTTATAAAACGCGTACTGTTAAAATTAATTACACCAACAGCGCCTGTTACTGTAGTATTAGGTAAATTTAAATTACCACTAGTTATAACGACGTTTCCAGAACTTGCCGTAATTGCTCCAGATGTACATGTAATCCCACCCCCAGAAACGGTTAAACCTGTTCCAGCATCTGGTGAGGCTATTGTTGTAGCACCTGTTGAAGCTATCGTCATACGAAGTGTTGGATTAGCTGCTGCGCTATCAGGATGGGTATAAAATTGAAGATTAGAAGCAACTCTAGTGCTTGCTATAGTACCAGAACTTGTTGAAGTTATTCTTGCACCATCTGTATACTGTGTGCCGTCGTAACCAGAAAACTTAAGTGTTCCAACAAGATCGCCAGATGTTAGTGCAGCACCAGCTCTGTTTTTATTAAAAGATAGTATTGGAGATGTTGTAGCTGAGTCTCTATTATAAATTAAGACATCGCCGTCAGTTAGTGTGAGGTCTCCATTACTTGCTGTTAATGTGGTTCCAGCGGTCACAGAACCTGAAAATGAAGGAGACCCAGTCCATGCAGGGTCATTACCAGTAACACCCATTAATGTTTCACCGGTAGCTCCAACTGCTATAACTCCAAGAGGTTGGCCGTTACCATTACCTACCACCACAGCGTGATCTGTTAAGTTTTTACCAAATTCATCTATGGTTTCTAGGGCAGATTGAACGTTTGTATCTGCTACTGATAGAATTCCATCAAAGTTAGTAGTATTTGTTGTTATCAATGATGCAGTACTTGAACCAGCTGTAGAAATAGTTTGCTTTAAGGTTCCTTTAGCGATAATAACATTAACAATAGAATTACTTGCTTGTGAATATACAATATATCCCAATTGAGCTAATTCTAATGATGAAAGTTCTCCAGATATTTTGGATATTGTTCCATTTGATATTGCTGTATTTGCAGCAGTTAAATTATTATATTCAGCTGTATTTAATACTGCATAGTAAGTAGGTGTTGTTGTTGTTATTGTATCTTTAGATACATATAGTGTATAAACACCAAATTTAGTAGCTGTTAAAACAGTAGCTGTTCCAGCATTATTCCAGTAACCTGAAAAGGTATCTGTAATATTTTGAGTAGCCCATTTTCCAGCTCCATCTGTATACATCATATGAAAAGTAACACCAACTCCAGCGCTATCTGGTATATCAGTATATAAACCATGGTCAGATAATTCATCATCGCCATTTATTTGTATCCCTCTAGTACCATTAAGAGTTATGTTTGCACCATTTTCATTATTTTCTATAACACAGCCTATAACTTCATGAGCATAAAATGATACGGATACTGGAAATTTATAGGGATGATTTTCTTTTACAGTGATTTGATTGTTTGTAATCGGAGTAGAATCCCTTAAACACTCAAAAAGTGGTATATTTTCAGTAAATATTGCTTCAGAAAAATTAGTCGTCTTACCAATAGTACCAGTATTATCTATATAAATAATATAAGTATTTCCAGCTGTTAATCCAGAAACAGTCTGAGGAGCTGTCCAGGATACGGCTATTCCCTTAATGTAACCGGTTCCAGGTCTTAAAATAGTAAAATCGCCTAAAGTTGTATCATCAAAATAATCACCAGCTCCACCCCATGTTCCAAAACCGGTATCGGTTCTTAAAACATCAGGTGTATCTATATTTAATGTTCCTGCACCACCAGTGACAGTTAGAGAACCATCAGTCGATGTAAGGTCCCCAACAACCGGGTCTAATCCGGTTGAACCTATTATAATCTGGCCATCTGTTGCAGCAGCTAAAGATGTTAAACTACCCGTTGCATTACCTATCTGAACAGTATGATCAGTAGTACCATCAAGATTAATAGTTACAGTTGATCCTGCACCTGTCGTTCCTATATTATTACCACCAGTTACAGTTAATACTCCTAGCGCTGGAGATGCATTACCAGCATCAGTAGTATAAGTAGTTGCTACGGATGCTCCAGTTTCCAAATTAAGAGTATTAGCACCTTCGGTAATTGCTATTGTACTTCCAGTAGAAGTTAAATGTGCCCATCTAGCAGGTCCGCCGTTAGCACCTATAATTAGGCTACCATTAGAACCTATTGAAGCTCCTAAATTTATATTTCCTAAAGGTAAAATTAAATCTCCAGAATCAGCCTGAATATCTCCAAAAGAAGCAACAATATTAGCAGATGCCGCAGTAATATTACCATTCGAAGCAATAATTCCAGTTGAAACTATTAAATTACCAATACCATTGGGAGTAATAGTTACATTACCATTTATTGCTGGATCTATAGTTAATTGAGAAGCAAGAGGTGTTGCTCCAGCCGCAGGTTCAACTTCTATCTTAAAAGTATTAGTACCGTCATCCAATCCTATAGCTGAAGATATAGTAGATTCTTGGTATATATACGGATTTCCTGCAAAATCCTTAAATCCTTGTTTTCCCATAAATCTCTCCTATAATTCAGAAATTAGGTACATATAACTATATGTTGTAACCCAATTCCATGTTTCTAAATTAACACCAATAACATTTACAATTGCAGATTGAGTACCAATATCTACTGTTGCATCAACATCCGATGTAGATGTAGATGTTACGTTTGCAACTTCTTCGCCAGCCAATGTTACGTTACCTGCAGGGGAACGATAAAATGTTGCAAAGACTTCAGCTCCTAAACATTGATCTTTTGTTGACTTAAAACCATTTATATACGCTTTTATTGTAAGCATTTGTCCAGCTACTAAGGGAAGTGTAATTAAAGCAGTTGGCGCATTGCCTATAGTTTGTATTGCTGCCTGCTCTGTTGTTTGTTGAGTAGACGTAAATCCCACAGGAACAGTTTGTATATTTAATTTCTCTATTGTAATAGTACTATCTAAATCTACAGTAATATCATGCGTTAAAGGTGTACCAGTTGTTGTAATATTAGACCCACCGATAATATTTATATTACCTAAAATAGGAGTAATTGCTCCACCAACATCACCTGTTAAGGTTTGAACAACGCCTCCGGGTCCACTATTATCAAAAAATCTACCCGATTGACTCATCGCGACTCCTAAAATATTTAAAGATTTTTAAATAAAGCTGCCATAAAATGAAGTAAAATAGACTGTTCCATCTGTTGGAACTTCTACTTGCTTAACATATAATCTTTGGCCTTCAGTTATAAAAAATCCTTGAGATATTGTTTTATTAGAAGTGACATCTAATAATAAAAAACCATTAGTTGGTAATGGAAAATGATCATCTATTCCATTAAAAGAAAACATTAATAATGCATCTGTTAAATTCTGAATAAATATCATTCTTGCTGGATGATCTAACCTTGTGCCTATTCCTACATATCCAGCACCAATAGCTGCAAACCCGAGCGATCTTACAGGCTCACAGCCTAATCTTATTTCCTGACTCATTTCTATCCTTTAAGAATTAGGTTGATAGTAACCAGCAACATAAACATTGCCTATACTTGCACCACCAATTTCATTAGCAACTGAAATTACAGTTCCTTTAGCTAAATTAGCAGAGTAATTATTGGCTTGTGGGATATCAAAGATTGTTAAACTTGATTCAGAATTAACTACATCATGTGCTGTTGCACCGCCATCAAGACTAATAATTAAATTAACCTTAGAATTATTAATTATTCTTACCATAAAACAAGATTCTGGTAATCCTGTACCATTAACATCAGAAAAGGCAAATCCCACTAAAGTTGCTGTATCCAAAGCACTTAAAGTAATTGCTTTTATTATATTTTTAGGCATTAATTTTCCTTAGTTTCTTGTGGTTTGGCTGCATCAACAGATTTCTTAGATTCTTCTACTATATCTGCAAGCAATCCATAACAAACATCATATAATTCACCTAAAGGAGCACCAACTGGTATATAAAATTTATAAGTGCGTTCATTTTTAGTTACTTCGTATACCAATTCTGTCTTTAAATTATTCATTAGAAACCTTTCTTTTTTCTATTTTCTCGTTTTGACTTATTATTTTCTTTTATCTCATTTACTTGTCTTTTTGTTATATCTAAATTGAGAGCTTTTTGATGCTCGTCTGAAATTATAGAATCTAAAAAAGCTTCAAAAGAGTATCCTAAATCATAAAGTTCTTGTATCGGCGATCCTTGTGGAATATATATCTTGTAAGTACGTCCATTTTTGATCATTTCAAATGAATATTCTGGCTTAAAATCGTCCATAATTCTCCTAAAATAAATTGTTAAACATTTATATAAGGATACTCCAAAAAAATAAATTCCCACCAAGAATATTGATGGGAATTTTATTAAATAGTGAATTAATTAGCCAATTGCCAAAACGTAACTATAATATCTCCATTTAAAGCTTGAGTGCCTCCATTTGTCACAAAAACTTCAAAAGAACCAGCGGCTGGTTTTACTCTCATTAACTGCATTTGAGCATCATTTGCTCCAAGATTAGAAACAGAAACTAATATTGCTGAACCTGCGGTTGTTAAAGCATTAGTTATAGTTAAAGTTTCATCACCTGCTGCTGCTGTTGTCAAACCAGTAAAGGTTGCAACACCAACGTTAGCATTAATTGTAACTGCTACACCTGCTACAGTATCTGTAGCTGGAGTCATGGTTACTATACCGGCAGCGTCTATATCTATACCACCCGTACCACCTTGGATGTTTGTGGCTGAAGCACCTGTAGTAGAACCTAAAGTTGTTGTATGAGCTGTAGCATTAGAAGCAAGATTAACAGCGCCTGTGCCAGCGTCTAATACTAATGAAGTTGCGCCTGTAGCATTACCAATTGTTATTGTTCTAGCAGCTGCGCCTGTACCAATATTTATTGCAAAAGCATCTGCGTCGTTACCTATGCCTATTGCAGCAGCTGAAGCATTAAGTTCCAATACACCGCCAGAATCAATGGTTAGATCGCCAGTAGAAGTTGCAGTTATAGCATCAGTAGATGTTAAAGATAAATCACCTGTTCCAGATTGAATTACTGTTGCTGCAGCAGCTGTTACTGAACCAACTGTTGTTGTATGAGCTATAGCATTTGTACCTATATTAACAGCACCTGTACCAGCATTTAAAACAACAGATGTAGCACCAGTTGCGTTACCTATTGTAATAGTTCTTGCGGCAGCTCCTGTACCAATATTAACAGCAAAAGCGTCAGCATCGCTACCAATACCTATTGCAGCGCCAGATGAATTAAGTTCTAATACACCTACTGCATCAAGAGTAATAGCATCAGTTGAAGTAACAGCAACATCACCTGTACCAGATTGGATTACTGTAGCAGCTGTACCATTTGTTGAACCTACAGTTACTGTATGGTTGGTTGCATCAGTACCTACGTTAAGAGCACCTGTACCAGAAATTATAGCGACTGTGCCATTAGCGGCAGCAATATTTATACCATTTGTACCGGCATCAATATCTATACCACCAGCAGCATTAGATGCAGTTATATTTATAGCATCAGCTGAAGCTAATCCAGAATCAAGAGTAAGGCCTCCAACATCAGAATGAATATTTACAGAAGCAACACCTGTACCCTGGTCAGCATGTATATTAATGGTTTCAGATACCCCTGCATTAGCACGTAAATATATACAATTAGCAGCATCATGATCAGAAGTTATAGCGCAATCGCCAGTAAGCATTGTAAGACTATCCCCAGCTTGAACTAAAGCAGCGGAAATTATATTACCAGCAGTTGTTACTACATTGCCAGTTGTTGATGTAATTGTTCCACCTGCAGTCATAGTTGTAAAAGCATTAACTTGACCAGCAGAAGCAGAAATATTGCCAGTTGTGGAAATAATGCCTGTACCAGCTGTTACCGTTGTTGCAGCGTCTACTGCGCCAGCAGTTGCAACTATATCGCCGGTTGTGGCAACAAGGTCTGTACCAGCTGTTACCGTAGTTGCTGCATCTACAGCACCTAAAGTGGAAATTAAATCACCAGTTGAGGCAACAATATCCCCAGTTGTGGCAGTTATGCCTGTACCTGCAGTCATTGTAGTAGCAGCATTAACCTGGCCGGCCGATGCAACCACGTTTCCCGTTGTGGCAACGACCCCAGTCGTTCCCGTTACCGTTGTACCGGCTGTTATAGATCCCAATGTGGCAGCTATATTTCCTTCTGAGGCTGTAATATTTCCTAATGTAGCAACAATATTACCAGCTGAAGCTAAAACACCACCAGTTGTTGCTACAAGACCTGTGCCTGCAGTTACACTACCAGCAACAGAAGGTGAAGCATCAAGATTAACAGTTAAAGTACCTACTACGCCAGTTGTACCTATATTAGTACCGCCAACGACATCAATAACGCCACCAACAGGCGTGGCATTACCAGCATCAGAAGCTAAAACAGCTAATGTACCAGCAGCAGCAGATTCTAAATTTAAACCAGCAGGAGTTTGTGTAATTGTTACAGAACCACCTGTAGAAGTTAAATCTGCCCAGACAGGATCAGTTGCTGCATCACAAATAATTAATTGTCCAGCTGCACCTGTACTAGCGCTTGCAATACCGGTAGCGCCAGTCATTACAACACCTTCAGTTGCACCAGTAAAAGTAACATCTGTAGTGTTTATAGTACCAGCTGTGACATTTATATCCCCAGTCGTAACTGTTAGATCACCTGGGTTTACAGTTACTGCATTAAATGCACCAGTTCCACCGCCAGCACCTAGCCAAACAGCTTGATTATTAGTGATAGCATTTAAAATATAATTATCACCATTAGGTTGATCAATCCAAATTGTACCTATTTCAGCTTTATCATTAACTGTAGGTGCTCTTTGAGAGATTATTGGAGCGGGAGTTTGATCTACTAATGGTTGATTTAAACCATAAGATAGATTCTTTTTTTGGAATACTGACATCAGTAATTCTCCTAGTAAAGAAATTATAAAAATAGACTCATAATAATTCAGTATGTACCATAAAAATGATAAGTGATTAAATTTATTTTATTTGTAAAGATATGTGTTGACATGTAACACTTTGTGTAATATAATTATATTAATAAATTAAATATACAAACCCGGGGGGGGGAATTATGAACGAATTATGGAATGCTATTGCTACAAAATTATATGAAACTAAACAATCTAGAAAATATTATGAAGAACAGGAAAAAGAATTATTAGAATCGTTGAAACAAATTTCTGATAACTTACCAACTAAAAATGGTAAATTTGAACTAAAAATGATTAAACGAATGGGAATTATTCAATATTCAAAGATTCCAGAATTAAGAAAAATAAATTTAGAACAATATAGAACTGAACCAATTATAAGTTGGACATTGTCCGAAATACCTACATTACCCAAAGGAGAATAAATGAACAGACCAGGAAGACATCGTATAGTTGTAGATCTTCCAATAGAGATACATAAAACAATCAAAGAATATACAGAAGCTGCAGGAATGACTATGACAAAGTTTATTGTTAGATTACTAATAAAAACAATAGAAGAGATCGAAAAAAACAAAAAATAAAAAAGCCGGGGGGCTTATGAAAAATAAAATAATTTTCTTAATATTAATATCTTTATGTTCAAATTTAAATGCAGTAGAACCTAAAAAAGAACAAAATAAAATAATAAAAGCTTATAATAAAATAAATAATGCTTATAAATTCACTAAGATTCATACCAATAAAAAGACTTTAGTACCTATAACATTAATTCTTGGAGTAACTACTTATTTTCTCTATAGACATAATTTAATAGGTGTGCCATATATTCTAGCCAAGACAAATGAAATAGCTTTCAATGGTGCCGGTAAATTAACTTCAGGATTTATTAAGAGCGCTTTAAAAGGAACTGCTGAATTTATTAATGAAAATCCTAAAGATGCATTAATATTAGGAGCTGTTTTAACAGCTAAGACATGGGTACCCAAATTAACTACCTCATTAATAAAAATAGTATTTAATTTATCACCACAACTTAAAATTGATTTAATTAACTTAATTATCGCTTGTGGAATGGAGATTATCAATTAAACGGAGGCTTTATGTTTTTATTTATAATTTTCTTAATAATATTTTTCTATATATGGACTTTTACATGCTAATCATTTCTACCACCAGAGATAATCTCAATTTTATCTCTAGAATTTTCCATATCTTGGTTAAATTTAGATAATAAACCCTTAACATTTGCAGTATGTCCTTCGGCTGCTTGTTTAGCTATATCCTTAATTCTTTGTTGAATAACTGGTTTATTTTTAGCCATATTAAATAAATTTAAAGCCTTTTTAGCTGTCAGACCAACAGCGCCAACTCCGAGTGCAGCTGGTCCTCCTACGATATGTCCAACACCATAAAGACCACTTCCAAGTAATAAATGAGTCCAAGGCATATTTTTTTGCCAATTTTCAAATTGACCTGATTTTTTAGATAATAATTCTCTTAAATTCTGTGGAAGTTTGGATAACATCCAAGTTTCTTCAGCTAATCTAAAGGGTTCTCCAAAATAAGGATGAGCAGTTTCTGCTTCTTTAATAAAATTATTAACGGCTTTTCTGGTATCAATTAACGCTTCTTTCTGTAAAATATTTTTAGGAGATATATTTTCTATTATTAACTTATCAAGCTGTTTTCTTCTCTGCCACATATCATTCACATTGGCTTTATTATCTTTAATATCACCTAATATACGTTTTATATCATGCGAAACTGCTTTGTAACCATGTTCACCTTTTAATTTACCCTTAAAACCATCTAGTATACCAGTTAAAGATTTATTTAATTGTTCTGCAGGTTGTTCTATTTGCTTAGCTATATTCTCAGCTATTGGATAATTCTGTTTATAAGTTTCTGATGCCCATCTAGCCATTTGCGTTGGTGATGTCTTTGTCCAAAATTCAGCCAATGATTTTCCAGCTCCAGCTAAGCCTCCGCCTATAGCTTGACCTAAAGGTCCAAATCCTGCCTCTTTAGCAGCCTGAGTTCCTAAAGTACCCATAAGAGCAACAGATGGTTTTGCAGCGCCTAAGCCAGGAAAAGGTGTAGCTATTTGTGCTAAAGTATCTAGAGATTCTTCACCTCTTTTTTGCCAAGAACCTTCTTCACCCTGTGGTTGAAAATGTTCTTTTCCTAATGCAGGCTCTAAAACTTGTTCTCTTAAAGCCTGAAATGGTCCAGGAATATTATTCTTTAATACTCCTGTAGCCTGACCTAAACTACTAAGTAAATTTACTGGTAGGTCTAAAGTTTCTAATCCTTTTTGAGATGCCCTAGAAAGATTTCTTAACAGTTCATTTCCTGTATTACTAGGTTCATTTAACCATTGTTGTAATTGTCCTAATTTAGTAGAACCTAAAAAAGATGTTTGTTCCTGTTCAGGCTGAGTTTGTGGGGACGGCTGTTCATTTTTTCTACCACCAGAAATAATTATTACATTATCTTTCATCTATTATCCTATAATTTTGAATAATTAGGTTCCCAAAAACCTCGATCATTTAATTTAAAAGGCACTTTATTTATTGATATCTCAGAACCTTTTTTCCAAGCAGCTGGATTATAATATTCATTATCCCATGCAGGTAACTTATCTGTTAAAAGCAAATTTTGAAGTTTTTGCATTTTATCTCTAGCTTGTATATCAGCTGCTTCAGTTCTTTTATCAATTTGATCATCTAAATCATATGGTATTTTACCTTTATTTTCTTTTATTATCTGATTTGCAGCATTATATTTCGCATGGATTCTTTCGTTTAGTGAGAGCATAGAAGCCGCTAAATAAGATGATCCTTGAGGTGAATTTAGATAATTAACATTAGATTTTAAGAATGCTTCATATTCAGCTAATAGAATTCTACCCATTCCTTTACCATAGGCAGCGCCTACACCTAAACCTAAACCGGCTAAAGCTTTTTCTAAATTTTCTTGAGTTGGATTTTTTATAAAATCTTCTAATCCTAATTTTTTTGCGGTAACTCTAGTTATAAGTCCTAGTGTTTTTCCAGTTTGAGTAGTTTTTAAAATATCTACTAATTTATCATCGGTTCTTAATGTTGATTCATGAGTCGCTTTATAAGGAGCAATAACTTCTCTAGCTGTTTTAGACCTTCTTTCCTCAGCTTTTTCTTTTTCCATTTTTAATTTTTCTTGAGATTCAGCTAATTTAGATTGTTGATATGCAGTTAAAGGCTTAGCCCCTAGAGGTTGTGCTGTAGTAGTTTGCTGAGGAGTTTGTTGTTGTTGGAAAAGTTGATTCGCTAATTCAGTTTTTTGAGCTTCTTGTGGCAATAAAGACATAGCTCCTGGTTTATAAACTCCTTGTTTATCTTGACCTAATTGAGATTTATCTATTTGTTCGAGCGAAGGTCCATGTAATGCTTGCAAAATACTTTCTAAAGATTGAGGCTGTTGTTGTTGTTGTTGTTGCTGGGGATAGAAATTTTGAGCCAAATTTCTAATATGTGGGATAGGAGATGTTGCTATGTCTACTTGTTCTGGGCTATATCCCATTTTAATCATGTTTCTTTTAGCTACATCAAGCATTTTATGTTGCGCTAAAGCTTGTAGACCTGTACCTAAAGATTGCCCTAATAATCCTCCAAATTGAGCTGATCTAGAAGAACCAGGTATTATAGGAATATTCGTGTAAGGCATATTATATTCCTCCCAACATACTTAATATCTTCATTAAAGATGCAATATCCATTCCACCACTTTGTTGGCCACCACTTAATCCTTGTCCTAAAAATCCTTGTAATAATCCAGATTGTGGAGCTTGGTAATAAGTTTGAAATTGTGGTTGTAAACCTAAACCTAATAAATTCTGAAATAAAGATTGTTGTTGTCCTCTTTCTTGTAATCCATATTGTTCTTTTAAAGAAGCAAGAGCTTCTTCTAATCCAGAACCAGCTTGACCTAAAGCGCCTTGAAACGCACTCGATCTTTGTCCACCACCCATTCCTGTAAATCTTTCAGCTAATTGAGGAATTGTTTGTGTTTGAAATTGTGT